>Ga0180435_10001490_pt1 | contig 24307 bp, 22 predicted proteins | sample SS_ome_3_FD_132467 | JGI IMG/M metagenome (GOLD analysis project Ga0180435, IMG submission 132467) | Hypersaline lake sediment archaeal communities from the Salton Sea, California, USA - SS_3_S_1 metaG | ecosystem: Environmental > Aquatic > Non-marine Saline and Alkaline > Hypersaline >... | reverse complement strand
GCCAGGGTGCGGGCCGGACCGCCCAGGCCGCTGCCGATGTCCAAAATTTCCATTTCATCGTTCAATTGGGCCATCCGGCCCAGAGCCCGGGTGGCTTTGCGCCCCATGACATGCAATTCGTCGAAGGTGATCAGGTCTTCGGTGGTCAGGCGCGCAAGGTCGAGACCCGCAGCATCCATGCTGGCTAGCAGCTTCCGGGTCAGGCTGCGGCTTCCGTAGGTTTGGTTGACTTGCTCGCTAAGAGACGCCATTCCAGATTTTCCTCCCCAGGGTTCATATAGAGATAAATTCACATTTGCCGACAAGGGCGTTTGGTGTTGGGTTTTTCCCTGCCGGTTAAATTCCAAAGAATTGAAATTACCATGTATTTCATGGTGCGGCAACGGACGCCGGAGATAAAAAAACAGTTAAGATTTTCAGCAATCTGACGATAACAACAGCATATGGCCTCAGGATGGATGCAGGCGATGAAAAGTCTCGCCAGGCCCCGCATTGATAAATACTGATAACACTGGATTCCCGCCCCCGGCCCAACGGAACACCGGGCCAGGCTCCGCGGGAATGACGCATACCCAATACGATCTGTCATCCCTGAACGGCAGCTGGAGTTAGTGAACTCAGCCTGTGGCCGAAAGCCCATGCGCCAATTGTGGGTAAAGGCCAGCGCCAGGGGGCGTAAGACTAGGTCGTATCTTTTTTTGCAGCAAGCTTGAAGGAGGAAACATGCGTTTGAAATTCAAATTAATCATTCTGGTGGCCATTCCCCTGTGTTTGTTTCTGGCGGTGGAACTGATGAATGTCTCAGATACCTACCGCACCCGGGGTATCATCGAAATCATGGAGGCCAACGGGCGCTTGCTGCAGTCTGCATCCCTGCTGATATCGGAACTCCAGCAGGAAAGGGGGTTATCTGTTTTGTATCTCTCCGGAGGCACGACTGCGGATAACCTCGCTGAAAAGCGCCAGAAAACTGATCGGCAGATCCCGCCTTTCATCACCAGCCTGGGAGGGGCCAGGCTCGGCCGGGATGCGGGCATTAGCCACGATTCCCTGACCGGCCGCATTGAAAACCTGCGGCAGAAAACCGACAGCAAGGCTCCCCGCTCCGACGTAAAAACCGACTATACGGTCCTGGTCGGGGAGCTGATGACGCTGCAGGGCATGGTGGGCAAGGCCAAAACCGCCAAGGGCATTGGCAAGCGCTTGGCTTCCCTGATAATATTCGAAAAGGCCAAGGAAGATGCGGGTTTGCTGCGGGCGCTGATGTCGAGTATCCTGGCGGCCAACACTGCCGTGGATAACCGCAGCACCAACGAGATGATCAACCTCTATGCGGCGGTAAAATCCAATCTCAATTCGCCGGCCCTGACCATATCTCCCAAAACTGCGGAATTCATCGCGACTTCCACCGAAGAAGCCCACTGGAAAAGAGTCGAGGAGGTCTACCACACGATTTTGGCGGCAAGTTCCCAGGGCAACTACGGGGTCAACGGGGAAGCATTTTTTAAAACCATCACCCTCATGGTTGACGATATCGGCAGCGCCATCCAGCAGGAACTGGACAGTCTTGGGGCACGGATGGAGGATTTGCACGGTGCCGCCACCCGCAGCATGATCAACTCGCTGGTCTTTTTCGTGGTTGCCTTTCTGGCCACTGTCATTTTCGGTTTGGTCTTCGGTCGCAACATCATCGGTTCGATCTCAGCCATTAACACCACTTTGACAGCCAGCAGCGAACAGGTCCAGGATGCCGCCCAACAGGCCAAGGCTTCCAGCCACCTGCTGGCCGAGGGTTCATCCGAACAGGCGGCCCAGCTTGAAGAAAGTTCCGCCTCCATGGAGGAAATGGCCGTTAAAACCCGGGAAAGCGCCGATAATACCCGTGAGGCCAATGAGCTGATGCAGGGTACCCAACAGGTCGTAGTCGGCGCCCGGGAAACGGTGCAGTCCCTGATCAAAGCCATGGATGGCATCTCCCAGGCCAGTGCGGACACCCAGAAAATAATCAAGACCATTGACGAGATCGCATTTCAAACCAATCTGCTGGCGCTGAATGCGGCTGTTGAGGCGGCCCGGGCCGGCGAGGCCGGTGCTGGTTTTGCCGTGGTTGCCGATGAGGTGCGCAGCTTGGCCCTGCGGGCGGCGAACTCGGCCGGCGAGACCTCATCCCTCATCGAAGGAACCGTGGGCCGGGTCAACGAAGGGGTGGCCCTGGTAACAAAGACCGATGCCACATTCACGACCATTGCCGATTCCGTGGATAAAAGCAATGCGCTGCTGGACGAGATTGCCAACGCTTCCCAGGACCAGGCCCAGGGCATCGCCCAGGTCAATACGGCGCTTTCCCAGATGGAACAAGTAGTTCAGCAAAATGCCGCCAGCGCTGAGCAATCTTCCGCGGCATCCGAGGAACTGTCGGCCCAGGCCGGTGAATTGCGTCGTACCATCGCCCAACTGTCCACCATTATCAGCGGGCAGCCGGCAGACCTTACGGATCGCCAGCGGCCTTCCCCGGCCGCGCCGCAGCGACCCCTGCTGCCCGATCCCGGGGAGGCGGACGATCATTAGCAACTCCCGGAATTCTTCTTCCGGGCGGGGATTTGCGTCAATTATGAACCGGCTGCTTCAAAAATCCTAATGTACGGCCCAATCCTGCCGATACTATACCCGTTGCCATAATAAGGTTCCGGTTTATCCGGGGTGCACCCGGGAACCAAGCCAGTTGAATCGGAACCTAATTAGTGGTTGAAGGGAAACTCCTGTTTCTCTCCCCCTTGACTTGGGGGGCCAGGGTGGGGGTGAATGATTTCAGACATTTATTTCCCCCTCCCCCAGCCCCTCTAAGCCAGGGGAGGGGAGTTTTCGGTGGGACATTAATTAATGACCATCGCTCTGAAACGGAACATCATCCCCGCTGCCGTTTGCCCGGGCGATTAATGTCAGTGGGCGCCCTGCAAAGCCGGGAAAATAGGAGAGGTAAAGCGTTATGTCTGCCAGCGAGCCGCATGTCAAAGTCCGTATTTTCACCCCCAATTACCGCATTGACGGTGAGATCGCCCAGTTTGCCGGTGAACGTCTCACCGATTACATGGTTTCCGCCAAGTCGTTTCTGGCGGTGACCCGGGCAGCGGTTTATTCCCCTGAAGGCCAAGAACTGTTCTGCGCGTCTTTTCTCAATGTCCAGCGGGACCGGATCGAGTTGATTGTACCGGATGAACTGATCCAAAAATAAGCGAGTAATTGAAAGGGTTGTCTAGAAGCGGAGAGCATAGAAGCCATGGCAGTTCTGGATAAAGTACTAAAGGCGGCCCTGGACCATGGGGCCTCGGATGTGCATATCGTTCCCGGCGAACCGTTTACCCTGCGGCGCCTGGGCAAGCTGGTCAAGCTGAAATCCGCACCGCTGACAGCGGAAAAAGGGCGGCAGTTGATCTTTGAACTGCTCTCGCCGGAGCAGCGCAAGGTGGTGAAACAGACCCACCAGCTTGATTTCGCATACGCCCTCGACGGCCTGGCGCGGTTCCGCGGCAGCATCATGGACCACAACAACGGTCTTTCCGCGGTGTTCCGGATCGTTCCCCTGAAGGTTCCCCAACTGGACCGGCTGGGCCTGCCGGAGGTGGTGGCCGGCGTGCTGGACAACCACCAGGGGCTGATCCTGGTCACCGGCGCCACCGGCCAGGGCAAGTCCACCACCCTGGCGGCCATGGTGGACACCATCAATTCCCGCCGGGCCCACCATATCCTGACGGTGGAGGATCCCATCGAATTCATCCATCCCGTCAAGCGCGGGGTGGTGAACCAGCGCCAGTTGGGCGCCAATACCCGCTCTTACGGCAATGCCCTGCGGTCGGCCCTGCGGGAGGACCCCGACGTGATCATGATCGGCGAACTGCGGGACCTGGAGACCATTTCCCTGGCCATTTCGGCGGCGGAGACGGGCCATCTGGTCATCGGCACTCTGGCCACTTCGGGGGCCGCCAAGACCGTGGACCGCATCATCGACGCCTATCCGGCGGACGAACAGAACCAGATCCGGGCCATGCTCAGCGAAACCTTGCGGGCGGTGATCACCCAGCGCCTGCTGCCGGGCCGGGAGAACGGCGGCATGGAGTTGGCCGCGGAGGTGCTCATCGGCACCCTGCCCATGACCAACCTCATCAAGGACGGCAAGACCTTCCAGATCCCCAGCATGATGCAGACCGCCCGGGCGGCGGGTATGCAGAGCATGGACGACGCCGTCCAGGGGCTGCTCAGGGAGCAGCGCATCACGGCCCGGACCGCCCATGATTATGCCAACGACCCGAAAAAATTTAAGACCCAGATGGAAAAAGAAGCGAGGGGATAAGCCATGGCCCGCATCGACGCATTGTTTGAGATTATGGAGTCCCGGGGGGCCAGCGACCTGCATATGCCCGTGGGTTATCCGCCCATGCTGCGCCTGCATGGGGAACTTACGCCCATCGAAAACAAGCCGCCCCTCACGGCGGAAAGCAACCGGGAGATCCTGTTCGAGATCCTGACACCGGAACAGCGGGAGGAAGTCACGGAAAACCTGGATTTCGACATGGCCTACGAATTGCCCGGAGTGGGGCGTTTTCGCTGTAACTATTTTTACCAGCGCAATGGGGTGAGCGCGGTATTCCGGATTATCCCCACGGAGATCCTGACCCTGGAGCAGCTGCGCCTGCCGGAGGCCATCCAAACCATCGCCGGGTTCAAAAGCGGCCTGGTGCTGGTGACGGGTCCCACGGGCAGCGGCAAATCCACCACCATGGCCGCCATGCTTGACTACGTGAACACCACCCGCAGCGGCCATATCATCACCATCGAAGATCCCCTGGAGTTTGTCCACCCCAACAAGAAGTGCATCTTTACCCAGCGGGAAATCGGCACCCATGCGGCCAGCTTCGCCGACGCCCTCAAGGTGGCCAGCCGGGAAGATCCCGACATCATCCTGGTGGGCGAGATGCGCGATCTGGAAACCATCGGCCTGGCCCTGACCTGTGCGGAACTGGGCATCCTGGTTTTCGGTACCCTGCACACCAACAGCGCCGCCAAAACCGTGGACCGCATCATCAACGCCTTCCCCGCCGACCGCCAGCCCCAGGCGCGCACCATGCTGTCCGAATCCCTCAAGGCGGTCATCGCCCAGCAGCTGCTGAAAACCAAGAACGGCCAGGGGCGCTGCGCGGCCAATGAGATTCTCCTCGGCTCCACGGCCCTGGCCAGCATGATCCGCGAAGGCAAAATCAGCCAGATCGGCTCCCTGATCCAGACCGGCACGGCCCAGGGAATGCAGACCATGGACCAGCACCTGCAAGCGTTGATCAAGGAAGAGCGCATCACCCGGGAGGCTGCCCACGAAAAGGCCGACAATAAAGAGCTGTTCGCGGAGCTGGGATATTGAATGACCACCGACATTTTGGGTAAATTAATTGCCCCACCCTTCAATGCGCACTGAATACACTCTTTTGGAATAGGGAGGGAAATCGGTAAATCATTTTTATTATTACTATCTGCGGTATTTGTTGGGAATATTTCTAAGTCTTTTATCCATCATTCTTATGCCCCATATCATAGGCATATAGTACCAATACTTCCAGTACAAGTAGCGGCGCTGTAATGTAAGGCCCCAGCGGTCCGCAACATCCTCACGTTCAGCATGTTCGGGAGACTGGGTTTTATGGATATGATGACCAATTTCATGATAAAGTGTACTTGAAAAAGTCCAATCCAAAAAAAATTTTGTATTCGTGAACATTCTCAAGATACACCCCATGAGGCCGGATAACGGGACATCCGATATTTTCCTGATGGGTTTCAGGATATTGTCGATGAAAAGTTCAATATAGGCCTGTTCACGCCGATGGGTTTTTTGGTATTTCATAAACGATAAAAAATCTAGAATGAAAATACAAGTAAAAATGCTAATGCTATCTTCGTTAAAAACCCTAGTATTACTGCAAGATAGGCTACAAAATGGCTTTTTTATATGTTAACATGTTGTTATATAAGCGTTTCCGTAGTTATACTAACCCGGCAACAAATTGCGCCACTTCCTTCATGCCGGACTTGATCCGGCATCCAGTATTTGCGTTGGATTCCGGCCTTCGCCGGAATGACAAATGTGATGTATTTATTTGCCGGAGCAATATAATAGATAATGAAGCTGCCCTCCAGGCCATTTATCCTGGGACTTGACCATGCGTATCCTGCTGATTGAAGACGACGTAAAAATTGCGGCTTTCATTCAAAAGGGTTTGAAGGCGGCGGGGTTTGCCGTGGACCATGCCGCGGACGGGCAAAGGGGGCTGGACCTGGCCCTGGTGGAGCCCTATGCTGTGGCGGTGGTGGATCGCATGCTGCCGGGCAAGGATGGGCTGGCCATCGTGCGGGAGCTGCGCGCGGCAAAGAACAACCTGCCGGTGCTGATCCTGAGCGCCAAGGGCACGGTGGAGGATCGGGTGACGGGGCTGCAGGCCGGGGGGGACGACTACCTGCCCAAGCCCTTTGCCTTTTCGGAACTGCTGGCCCGCATCCAGGCCCTGATGCGCCGGGCCACGGGCAGTCCGGAAGCCACCCGCCTGGTCGTGGGGGACCTTGCCATGGACCTCATCAGGCGGGAGGTGGTCCGCGCCGGCCAAACCATCACCCTGCAGCCCCTGGAATTTTCCCTCCTGGAATACCTCATGCGCAATGCCGAGCGGGTGGTGTCCAAAACCATGATCATGGAGCACGTCTGGGATTATAACTTCGATCCGCGCACCAATGTGGTGGAGGCGCGCATCAGCCGCTTGCGGGATAAGGTGGACCGCAGCTTTCCAACCAAAATGATCCATACCATCCGCGGGGTGGGGTATGTTATTCGACCGGCTGCGGAATAAAAGCCGCACCCTGGGGTTCCGGCTGACCCTCTGGTACGGGGCGCTGCTGGGCCTCTCCCTCTCGCTGGCTTTCCTGCTGTTTTATCTCTTGATCAATACCGCCCTGAAGGACCAGATCGACCGCGACCTGGCCAAACAGGCGGACGTGTTTGCCACTCTGTTGAAAAGCGAAGGCCTGAACGGTGTGCGCAGCTGGGCCCAGTTGGAGGCCCAGGCCGCAGGGGAGAAAAAGATTTTTTTCCGCCTCCTCGATCCCCGGGGCACGGTCTTTTTCTCGTCCAATCTGCTGCACTGGCGGGATATAGAGGTTCAAAGGGAGGCGCTGGCGCAACTGCTGAACACCGCCCAACCCGTATTGAAGACTGTTGCCATTGCCCATCGCGATCTTAAAGTAAGGATATTGTACACCCAAATCGGTCGCCAGGTGATTCTCCAGGTGGGCCAATCCCTGGCCCATACCGAGCGCTTTACCGGTCTGTTTAAAAAACTGGCTATGGGGATTCTGCTGGGCGGGCTGGTGATCTCGGCCTTTTTGGGCTGGTTTCTCTCCCGCCGGGCCGTGGGCGGCGTGGCCGCCATTGCCAAAACCGCCCGGGAGATCGCCGGGGGGCGCCTGGATCGCCGGGTTCGGGTAAACGCCCGGGAGACGGAGATTGACCAGCTTGCGGTGACTTTCAACCACATGCTGGACCGCATCCAGCAACTGGTGGCGGAGATTGAGTCCATGGGGGATAATATCGCCCATGACCTGAAAAGCCCCCTGACCCGCATCCGCGGGCTGGCCGAGGTGACCCTGACCACCGACAGTGAAACCGATGATTACCGGCAAATGGCGGCCGACACCATCGAGGAGTGCGACCGCCTGCTGCAGATGATCGACACCATGCTGATCATCGCCCGCACCGAGGCCGGGGTGGGCCGGGCCGCGGCGCAGCCTTTGGACCTGGCCCGCCTGGTGCGGGAGGGCTGCGGTTTGTTCGCGCCACTGGCGGAAGATCAGGGCATTGAACTGGATTGCCAAAACTTGCCGGAATCCCTCTTCTTCAAGGGGGACCGGGCCATGCTGCAGCGCATGCTGGCCAATCTTCTGGACAATGCCATCAAATATACAGCCGCGGGCGGCAGCGTGGGGGTGGGCCTGATGCCAAAGGGCCGCGGAGAGGTTCTGCTCAGCGTGACGGACACCGGCAGCGGTATTGACCCGGCTGAGCAACCCCTTGTTTTCAAACGATTTTATCGCTGCGACCGCAGCCGGACCCTGCCAGGTTCCGGTCTGGGATTGAGCCTGGCCCGGGCCGTGGCCCGCGCCCACGGCGGTGAAATCAGTGTGCGCAGTGCGCCGGGCCGCGGCAGCACCTTCAGCGTGGTGCTGCCGCTTTGATGATAATAACCCGAATCTGGAGACATATTCATGATAACCTTTACCGGCATCAACCATCTGGCCATGGCCACCGGCGATATGGACGGCACCATCCGCTTCTGGCGGGATTTGCTGGGCATGCGTCTGGTGGCGGGCTTGGGCCGGCCGGGATACCGCCACTACTTTTTTGAAATTTCGCCCAGCGACCTGATTGCCTTTTTCGAGTGGGACGGGGTTGCTCCGGTGGCGCAAAAAGACCATGGTCATCCCGTGCAAGGCCCCTTTGTTTTCGATCACATCGCCTTCGGCGTCTCCCGCCAGCAGGAGTTGTGGGAGTTGAAAGACAAACTGGAGGCCGCCGGCTGCGAAGTGTCCGAGGTTATCGACCACGGTTTCATCCACTCTATTTATACCTTCGATCCCAACGGGATTCCCATTGAGTTCAGCTACAGCCTCGATACGGTTGATATTCGCAAAAATCCGCAAATGGAAGATCTGGAACCCACGGCTGCAGCCCGGGAAGGAGCCGATCCGCAACCCGGACAATGGCCGGAAGCGAACCGGCCCACCCCGGCGGCACTGCGCAGGGTTTACCCCGGTGTGGGCAGTGAGCTGTTTCACTCCAAAAAAGGGACGAACGGGTAACAATTACTAATAAACGGAGCTATTAAGATGCGGCAGCATATCGGACGCGACCTTAAAGAGAATAAATCCTACCTGCGCTCCCAGTGGCGGGCGGTAATTGGGCTCTGCCTGGTTCTAGCCATGGCTCCCGGATGCCTGGCCGATGAAAGCGGGGCTTCAATGGAGGCGCCGGTGATTTCACTGGAAGCGGACCCGGCCTCCCGGAACGATGGCAGCGGACTCCAACCGGGCCTGGCAGTCCGCTATTACGGCAATATTTTCGTGCGCCACGTGGATAAACTCATTGCCCATGCAAAAAGCGCTAAGGGACGGCCCGGCCCGCCCATCGCCCAGCTCAATCACCAGTTTGACCGTAATGTGGTGTTCGACAGCGGCAGCAACCGCGGGGTGGGCCTGCGCCTTGCGGGCTATCTGCACTTTGCCGAGGCGGGCAACTACAGATTGCAGGCCCTGGCCAATGACGGCATTCGGATTCTGCTGGGGGAGCGACTGCTGTTGGAAGACCCCGGTGTCCATGGCGATCGGCTCTCCCCGGTGGGTAAGGTGGCCGTGGCCCGGCCCGGCTGGTATCCGTTGACCATCTGGTACTATCAGCGCAAGGGCACAGCGGCCCTGAAACTGTTCTGGCGTGTGCCCGGCGGGGATGCCCGGGCGGTAGTTCCGGCCGCTGCCCTGGCCCATGGGATTCAGCCGGTGCAATGAGTCTGGCGGGGCAGATTCCGGCCAGAACCGTTGGGAAGGATGCTGCCGGGGAGATCCGGGGGACGCTGCCGGGTCCGGAAAATCGGCCGCAAAGGTTTGCAGGGCATGGTTGACAACGATTGGGGTGCTGACTATATATTGCTGAATTTGCGATCCATTCCGGCTTTAAATCGGGAATAACCGCATTTCCAGCCGCAAGCAGACCCTAAATCCATTAGAGAGGCTAAGGATATGTCCGACAGTGACAGTGTTATAGAAGTTGGTGATGAAAATTTCGAGAGTGAGGTCCTGCAGTCCGGGCAGCCCGTGGTGGTTGATTTTTGGGCCCCCTGGTGCGGGCCTTGCAAAGCCATTGGGCCCCTCATTGATGATTTGGCCCAGAGCTTTGGCGACCGCATCAAGTTTACCAAGTGCAATGTGGATGACAATCCCCTAACTCCGGGAAAATTCGGGATCAAGGCCATCCCCACCCTCATTTTCTTCAAAGGGGGCAATGTTGCCGAGCAGATCACCGGTGTGGTTGCCAAATCCCGCCTGGAAGAAGCGCTCAACGGTTTGTTGTAATTACGATTTACCATTGCCGGCCCTGAGACATGCCGGTCCCGGAAATGCGGAAGGCCTGGCAGCGCCTGGAACAAAGGAACCCATGGGTCCGGTGAGATCCTGTTGCTGGCAGCAACCCTCACGATACGAAAAGCAATGAAGCGACTGACGATACTACTGTGTGTGATGGCCCTGGGAATGGCCGGCTGTGCCTGGTTCAGCCCCAAAGGTGAACGGTCGGCCCAGGAACTCGCTGCCGATGGCGTGGACGCTTTCGAGCGGGGCAAGTACCGGGACGCCCTGGAATCGTTCCAGAAACTGAAGGATTGGTACCCATTCAGCAAGTTCGCGATTCTGGCGGACCTGAAAATCGCGGACAGCCATTATCATCTGGAGGAGTACCTGGATGCGGTTTTCGCCTATGAGGAATTTGAAAATTTGCATCCCCGCAACGAGGCGGTGCCCTATGTGGTCTACCAGATGGGGTTGTGTTATTTTGAACAGATCGACAGTCTCGACCGGGATCAGGGTAATACCCGCAAGGCCCTGGATAATTTCACCCGTCTGCGCCAAAGGTTCCCGGATAGCGAATATGCCGCCCAGGCCGAGGAGCATATCAACGAGTGCTTAAGGCAGCTGGCCGGCCATGAACTGTATGTGGGCCGCTTTTATTTCAAGCAGAAACGCTACAAGGCCGCCCAGGCCCGACTGCAGCGGGTGATCAATGATTTCCCCGACCTGGGCTTCAATGAAGAGGCCCGGGAAATGCTCCGCCGCTGTGAAGAGGAGCTGGCCAAAGCGGCCGCTGATTAGGCTTTGTGATTTTTTAGCTTTACACGGCGGCCAACTTTAAGTATAAAGGCTGATTCGTTTTCCGGTAAGCATTCACAGGGTACCGCATCTGCTGCGTTCCCGGGCACTTGAAGTACAACAGTACGACTGCATGCCCGGCGCCTTGCAGCTGCGGCACCCTGTAAACGCTTACGGTTCCGAGAATTCCTGTTGTTTATGCATTTCAACCCCGTGAACGGTTACGATTTCCGAGGGACTATATTCAGCCAAGGAGCTTGCACCATGTCTAAAGTTTGCGAATTATGCGGAAAAAAACCCATGAAGGGTCATAATATCAGTCATGCTCACAATGTAACCAACCGCCGTTTCAATCCTAATTTACAGCGGGTCCGCGCCCTGAAGGGCGGACAGGTGAAAAAAATGGTGGTCTGCACCACCTGCATCAAATCGGGCCGGGTGGTAAAAGCCCCCTAAATCAGCCTAACCGGACCTGTCCGCTACCCTTCCGCCATTTTCAGGTTTGACCCACTGCCGGCTTCCTGAAAGGCCAAAAAAAATCCGAAGTTCCGCCCTGAATCCTTTTTGCGGAATTTCGGATTGTTTTTTACCGCAAAGCCCACGATTTTCTATTTCATATTTTTTAATCCGTTCACCGCAGAGTCGCCGAGAACGCCGGGTATTGTTATTACTCCGGCAATTATCTAGTGCCCATCCATAAATGGTCTTTTTCCGCGGGGGCTTTAGTTGAGCCCCATGATTTAAATCCTCAAAATAGCGGGCTATTCCTCCGGTTTAAATCTGTGGCCCGCCTTGCCCACACGAAAAAAACCTCATTCCTGGACGGACACTATTACATTCCGAGACCTAATACCGTTTCAATTATGCCAGGGAGTAGGGGCGGGTTTCAAACCCGCCCCTGCAAAGTAAATAGCCTGCAGTGAAAACCACAATCAATCGGAACGTTATTCTGACAATCGCTCTAGTATCTCTGGGGCACGAAATCCCCCCTGATCTTCGCGGTTTGAGCGCAGCCGGCGGTGAAGTCATGACCTGTTTTTGTCGCCGCTAAAAGGTGTCCTGAGACAGACGCCGCTACCCCTCCAGCCGCTTGACCTCCATGATGCGTTTAACTTTGCGGATGGCCGCCAGCACCAGGCGCAACTGCTCGGTATTTTTCACCGAAAGCGTGAAGTAGCTGTCCACGATCTTATTTTCCCGGGTAACGGAGTTGACGCTGAGAATGTTGGCGCCGTGTTTGCTGATGGCCGTGGTGACATCGGCCAGCAGGCCCAGCCGGTCATAGGAGGAGATGCGGATCTTGACGGGATAGGTTTCATCGGTATCCGTAGCCCACTGGACTTCGATCTGCCGTTCCGGGCTCATTTTCTGGATATTGATGCAATTTTTGCGATGGATGCTCACCCCTTCCCCCCGGGTGATATAGCCCACGATGGGGTCGCCGGGCACCGGCTTGCAGCATTTACTGAAGCGCACCAGCATGTCATCAATGCCTTTGACCACGACGCCGTCATGGGTTTTGCGCCGTTTGACGCGGCCCATCAGGCGGCCGAAGATGGAGGCCTTGATCTCTTCGGGATCGGGTTTGGTTTCGAATTTATGCACCAGCTGCAGGGGGGTGATTTTACCAAAACCCACGTTGGCGATGAGATCGTCCACGGTCTTGAAGCCGAATTGGGCGACCACTTCCTCCATTCGTTCCGTTTTTACCAGGGTGTTGAAATTGAGCTGGTTTTTGCGGAACTCCTTTTCGCACATTTCACGGCCCAGGCTGATGCTGCGGTCCCGCTCCTGGATCCTGATCCACTGACGGATGCGGTTACGGGCCTTGACGGTTTTGACGAAGTTAAGCCAGTCCTTGCTGGGGCGGGGATTCTTAATGGTGATGATCTCCACCATATCCCCGGTCTTCAGCTCATAGGTCAACGGCACAATGCGGCCGTTGGCTTTGGCGCCGTTACAGCGATGGCCCACCTCGGTGTGGATGGTGTAGGCAAAGTCCACGGGCGTGGCTCCCCGGGGCAGCGATTTGATTTCGCCGTTGGGGGTGAACACATAGACTTCATCGGGGAACAGGTCGATGCGCACATTTTCCAGGAACTCCTCCGGGTCGCGGATGGACTGCTGGTTTTCCACCAGTTCCTGGATCCAGGAAAAGCGGTCGCTGCCGTCCTGGTCAATGGAGCGGCCCTCCTTGTAGCTCCAATGGGCGGCGATGCCCGATTTGGCCACACGGTCCATCTCCCGGGTACGGATCTGGATCTCCATGCGTTCGCCCTTGGGACCAATCACCGTGGTGTGCAGGGATTGGTACATATTGGGTTTGGGACGGGCAATGTAATCCTTGAACTTGATATCGATGGGTTTCCAGAGGGAGTGCACGATGCCCAGGACTTCGTAGCATTGCGGCACGGTGGCTAAAATGATCCTGAAGGCAATGATGTCGTAGACATCCTCGAAGGCCAGGTTTTGGGTCTGCATCTTCTGGTAGATGCTGTAGTAGCGCTTATGCCGGCCCAGCACCTGGCACTGCAGGTTATGGGATTCCACCTTTTCGCGGATCATGGCTTTGACCCGGGCGATGTATTGTTCCCGCTGATCCTGGTTTTTGGACACGCGCTGCTCGATATCCGCATGCTCTTCCGGAAACAGGTTTTTAAATGAGATCTCCTCCAGCTCGTGCTTGATCCAGTAAATCCCCAGGCGCGAGGCAATGGCGGCGTAGATATCCAGGGTTTCCCGGGCGATTTTGCGGCGCTTTTCCCCTGCCTGGAACTCCAGGGTGCGCATGTTGTGCAGCCGGTCGGCCAGCTTGATCATGATGACGCGGATATCATTGGCCATGGCCAGCAGCATTTTGCGCAGGCTTTCGGCCTGGCGGGCCTGGGCGCTTTTCACCGGCAGTACGCTGAGTTTGGTCACGCCGGCCACGATCTGGCTCACCTCGGCACCGAACATGGCCTCGATTTCCTCTTCCGTAGCGTGGGTGTCTTCCACCACATCGTGGAGTAAACCGGCGGCAATGCTGACCGTATCGAGCTTCATTTCAGCCAGGATGCCGGCAACTTCCAGGGGATGGGAGAGGTAGGGCTCGCCGCTCAAGCGCATCTGGCCGTCATGGACCCGGGCCGAGTAAACATAGGCCTGGTCGATGATATCCAGGTTGGCCTCGGGATTGTATTCGAGAACCCGGTCGATGATTTCTGTGATGCGGATCAAAGTGTGTGTGGCTGTCCTTTGTCAGTGTCCGGCTTAAAAAACCCTCAGCACCCTCCCTTTTGATTCAGGAAGGGTTTTATTAGGCGGGGGTGAATGGTCTCAGGCGGCCATGTCCCCCTTTCCCAACCCTCCTAAACCAGGGGCGGTGAGTATTCGTTCGGACACGTTAGTACGATTTGGCAAAAATGACACGTTGGCGGGCCGCTTTCCCGCAACAGATGCAGGTACCGCTCGTTTCCTCCCCTTCAAAGGGAATGCAGCGAATGGTGACCGCCAGATTCTCCTTGATGGTTGTTTCACACCGGGCGCTGCCGCACCAGTGGGAGTTGGCGAACCCCCCGTGGATCTCCGGCTGTGCTTTGTTGGCCGGAGTGAAAAAGGCATTAAATTCATCCCGCTGATCAATGGTGCGGGTGTGGGCCTCCCGGTAAGCCAGGGCCCGGTTGAAGAGATTGGCCTGGATCTCATCCAGTATTTGGGGGAGTTCGGCCACAAACTGGGTCCGCGGTATGGATTGTTTATCACGATGGCTTTTATCCCGGCGGGCCACGAACAGGCTGTCGGCGGCTATGTCGCGGGGTCCGATTTCCACCCGTAAAGGGATGCCTTTCTTGATCCAGTCCCAGCCGCGGGCCCCACCGATCTCGCGGTCGTCCACTTCGACGCCCACGGGGAAGTCGGCATAGCGCAGCGTTTTGAGTTCAGCGGCCAGGTTGTCCACATATTCCATGACCTGCTGTTTTTCCCCGGGTTTGCGGTAGATGGGCAGCAGGACGACCTGGGCCGAGGCCACCCGGGGCGGCAGGATCAGTCCGTCATCATCGCCATGGGTCATGATCACGCCGCCGATCATGCGGGTGGAGGTGCCCCAGGACGTGGTCCAGGCGTATTCTTCGGTCTCCTCCCGGGATTGGAATTTGATTTGGGACGCCTTGGCGAAATTTTGGCCCAAAAAGTGGGATGTGCCGGCCTGCAGGGCCTTGCGGTCCTGCATCATGGCTTCGATGCACTGGGTTTCCACGGCGCCGGGAAAAGTCTCCGCCGGGCTCTTGATACCCTTGATTACGGGCAGGGCCAGGTAGTCTTCGGCAAACTGGGCATAAATATCCAGCATTTGACGGGTCCGCTCGCGGGCCTCGTCAGCCGTGGCATGGGCGGTATGGCCCTCCTGCCACAGAAATTCGCTGGTTCTAAGGAAAATGCGCGTGCGCATTTCCCAGCGCACAATGTTGGCCCATTGATTGATCAACAGGGGCAGGTCCCGGTAGCTGGTGATCCACTTGGCAAAGGAGTCCCCGATGATGGTTTCCGATGTGGGGCGTACTACCAGGGGTTCCTGGAGCTTGCCCGCCGGTTTCAGGCCGCCTTCAGCGTCCTTCTCCAGCCGGTGGTGGGAAACCACCGCGCATTCCTTGGCGAAGCCTTCCACATGCTCGGCCTCTTTTTCCAGGAAACTCAAAGGGATAAATAGCGGGAAATAGGCGTTGCGCACACCGGTGGCCTTGAACATGGCGTCCATGTTGCGGACGATGTTTTCCCACAGGGCATACCCCCAGGGCTTGATTACCATACAGCCCCGAACCGGGGATTTCTCGGCTAAATCCGATGCCTTGACCACCTGCTGGTACCATTCCGGATAGTTCTCCTCGCGGGTGGGTGATATGGCCGCCTTGGCTTTTTTGGACATAGGGTTCCTTTCGGACACGAACTTGCACTGGATTCCTATAGGGAGCATCCACGTAAACAGTGTGTCTATGTTAAATGGAGTTGGTTCATTTGTGAATTGCGATTTATGATTTAAGGATGGCTGCCAGGCGGTGCCCGACCGAAAGTCTCTTCCCCTGGCCTCAAGGGGCTAGGGGAGGGGGATATAATAGCTTGAAATCATTAAATCATAAATCACAATTCATCAATCATTATTGGATTCAAATTTCTGCACTTCGGCCAACAGTTCCGCTACCAGCCGGTCCTCGGGCACTTTGCGGATAACCTTGCCTTTGCGGAATAAAAGCCCCAGTCCTTTACCCCCGGCAATGCCCAGATCAGCTTCCCGGGCTTCTCCGGGCCCGTTGACCACACAGCCCATTATAGCAATTTTTATGGGCAGGGTGCAGGTTAAAAGTTCCTTTTCAACTGCTTCGGCCACGCTGAACAGGTCCACGCCGCAACGGCCGCAGGTGGGGCAGGAGATAATTTCCGGTCCCCGCTGGCGGATGTCAAGGGCGCGCAGGATTTCAAAGCCCACCCGCACCTCTTCCACCGGGTCCCGGGTCAGGGAGACCCGCAGGGTGTCGCCGAGGCCCTCGGCCAGGAGCATGCCGATACCCAGGGCGGACTTGGTGATCCCCGGATAGAGCCCCCCCGCTTCGGTCACGCCCAGATGCAGGGGGTAGTCGCTAACCGCGGCCATGCGCCGATAGGCCTCCACCGTGCGGGCCACATCCGAAGCTTTCAGGGAGACCTTGATGGCGTGAAAGTCCAAATCCTCAAGGATTCTAGTGTGTCCAAGGGCGCTGGCCACCATGGCTTCGGGGGTGGGACCGCCGTAGCGGGCCAGCAGGTCCTTTTCCAGGGAACCGGCATTGACGCCGATACGGATGGGCAGCCCGCGCTCCCTGGCGCTGGCTACAACAGCTTGCACCTTCTGGCGGCTGCCGATGTTGCCGGGATTGATGCGCAGTCCGTCCGCACCGGCCCGGGCTGCCGCCAGGGCCAGACGGTAATCGAAATGGATATCCGCCACCAATGGGATGGAGATCTTCTTTTTAATGGCGGAGATGGCCCCGGCCGCTTCCAAATCGGGCACGGCAACCCTGACAATTTCACATCCGGCCCGGGTCAGGCGATGGATCTGGTTTACCGTGGCCGCCACATCTGCGGTGGGCGTATTGGTCATGGATTGGACGGAGATGGGTGCGCTTCCGCCTATTTTGACTCCACCCATGGCCAGCGGTCGCGTTTTTTTTCTGGTTATGCTAAATTTCACAATTTATACTGGTTGTCAGCTTAACATAGGGATTGCTTGAGGATTCGCCTGTTATCCAGGGCTATCGAAACGCAATATATTTCTGACAACCGCTTTTGCATATCAGACATTTAAAGTGGTTTAAGCTAGAAATATAAACTTAACGGATCTACCGTCCCGCAAGCAGGAACAATCCGGCGCGAAAATTTTAGGGCCTCATACTATACGGAAATATCCGTATAAACTCAATTTAAAACCCTTTTATTTGTTCAACCATGGCTCCGTTGGTCCAATTTTTATCAGCGGTCAGGGCTCGCTGCCCATTTCCCGGTGCAGCGCTCAGCACGGCCGCGGCCGTACTGAGAGCCGCGGCCGTACAGAGAGCCGTGGCCGTTATGCTGCTGTTGGGATTTGCTGCAGCCTGCCAGCGGCCGGTTCCGCCCACGCCCCTTAAGCATATCCTGGCCCGGGGCGAACTGACCGTCATTGTCCGGAAAGGGGCGGACGGCTTTTACTGGACCGCCTCCGACTTTGAAACTCCCGGACCTTCAGGGGGATTTGAGTATGAATTGGTTCGCTTGCTGGCCAGCCATTTGGGTGTGAGCCTCAAGATCCGGACGGCAGAGGGGGGAGCCCGCATGCTGGCGGATTTAATGGCGGGCAGGGGGGATATGATAGCCGGAGCCGCTTTTCCGGCGTCCCTGGGGCAGGAGGCGCAACTCCTGTTCAGCCGGCCTTTCCTCAGGCCCCTGATCCAGCCCATATTCGCGCCCGGCCTGCTGGAAGAGCTGGACACCGCAAAAGACAGCACCCGGGAGCCCCGGTTTCATGTAGTTCATCCGGAACTATTAGGGGATCAGCTAGAGGGGCCGGCAGCCCTCAACGGGCTGGTTGCCCATCCTGATCTGGGTGTTGAGGGGATATTCCGGGGCGTGGCCGCCGGCCGTCTGCCCGCCGCCCTGGCGGATGAGCATATCACCCGCCGATTGGCCTGGGATTATCCCCGGATTCGACAGGGACAGGCTTTGCCCCGCCGGCGGACATTGGCCTGGGCCCTGCCGCCCCATGGCCATGAACTGCAAAGGCGCATTGACCGATTCCTGACCCGGATGGAAAAAAGCGGGCGCCTGGCACACCTGGTCAGGCGCCATTTCCCCGGACAGCCCCAGGACCGTGAGTTAGGGATCGCGGCGTTCCACCAGCGTATTCGCCGGCGCCTGCCCAAATACCTGGATACCATCCGCCAGGCAGCAGAACAGTATAATTTTGACTGGGAACTGATTGCCGCCCTCACTTACCAGGAATCTCTATGGCAACACGGGGCGGTCAGCCGTGCCGGAGCCCGTGGTCTGATGCAGCTGCTGCCCGATACGGCCAAAAGCCTGGGGGTGGTGGATGTCCATAACCCACGGGAGAATATCAGAGGGGGGGTGCGCTATCTGAATGCCTATTACAATTTTTATGACCGTGCGGCCCCTAAGGATCGCCTGAAAATCGCCCTGGCTGCCTATAACGTCGGGATCGGGCATGTTTTGGATGCCCGCAACCTGGCGAGACGCCGGGGCCTGGATCCCAACCGCTGGTCCTCCCTGGAGGAGACGTTACTCCTGCTGAGCAAGCCGGAATATTATCGCCGCAGCAAATACGGGTATTGCCGCGGCAGCGAGCCGGTAAACTATGTGAACAGGATCATGATCTATCGGGGAATTCTCCAACGGCGGGTGCTGACCATTGATCCCGGCACAGCCCTAGTGCCGGGATAGTGCCGCCCTAAACAAAAGATTTATGGGCTGGCGCGAAAAGTGGAGAAATTTTTGCGTGAAGCCTGGGCAGGGAACTATCCCAGGCGTGCAAAGGGGTTGGTGCGTTTTTCGTGACCGATGGTGGTTTGCGGTCCATGGCCGGTGTGGACAATGACATTATCTTCAAGGGCGAACAGCTTTACCTGGATACTGTTGATCAGGGTGTTGAAATCTCCGCCGGGGAAATCGGTACGCCCGATGGAACCGGCGAACAGGGTGTCGCCCACGAATACATTACCGTCCATGGCGAGGGAGACACCCCCGGGGGTATGGCCCGGCGTGTGCAGTACCTTGAGGCTGAGGGTGCCGAACTCAATGGTATCATCATCTTCGATGAGGCGGTCGGGGGCGGGGGAATTTTCTGCGGTAAGGCCAAAACTGCGGGCACTGGCCGCCAATTGATTCAGCATGGGCGCATCAGCGGGGTGGATCAGAATGGGCGCGCCGGAGGCGTCTTGCAACCCCTGGTTTCCGGCCACATGATCAAAGTGGCCATGAGTGTTGATGATATATTTCAGGTCCAGGCCGGATTCTTTAAGGACATTCAGGATGCGCGGCACTTCGTCCCCGGGATCAATGACAACGGCCGCCTGGGTTTGCTCGCAGCCCAGCACGAAACAGTTGGCCTGAATGGGTCCTACCGCAAGGGTTTTAAGAAACATATGTATCTCCGTTTCAGGTGTCCCCGCCCCCCTTTTTAGCCTGTTCAATCAAATCCAGAATGGAATGTATTTTTGACGGGGCGCGGGTTTCAGTTAGTTTTTTAAATTCGTCAGCAGGCAGATTGGCGGCCAAAAACTGTCTGACATCGAATATCTCCCACCAACAGTCCAGTATTTTCCAGCAGATGGGATCGCTGCCGCTGCCTGTGCGGCAATACTTAAACGCGACGCGGCCCCCGAGCCGGGGGCAGCGCCGGACAAGATGATCATGGGTGTTGAGCATGTTTCGAATGTTTCGTGGGGATGGGATTTAACGGCTTTTGATCACTTCCGGTTTGGGATAATCGGCAAACACGGCTTCGGACCGGTCAATCTCTTCCTTGCTCAGGCTGAAATTTTTCAATTGGCCGGAAAAATACTTGTCATAGGCGCTGAAATCCAGCAGCCCATGGCCGCTCCAGTTGAACAAGATCACTTTTTCCTTGCCCTCTTCCTTGGCCTTGCGCGCTTCGGCGGCCACCGCGGCAAGGGCGTGGGTGGTTTCCGGGGCGGGGATGATGCCTTCGCTGCGGGCCGTCAGCACTCCCGATTCATAGGCCTCCACCTGGGTCACGGCCTTGGGTTCGATGAGTCCTTCGCTGACCAGCTGGCTCACCGTGGGGGCCATGCCGTGGTAGCGCAGGCCGCCGGCGTGCAGGGGGGGCGGTACGAAATCGTGCCCCAGGCTGTGCATGGGCAAAAGGGGCGTATAGCGGGCCGTGTCGCCATGGTCGTATACAAAGGGCGCCTGGGTCAGGGTGGGACAGGCGGCCGGCTCCACCGGGTAGATGTCGATCTCCTTGCCGTTGATCTTGTCCAGCACAAAGGGGAAGGCCAGGCCGGCGAAGTTGCTGCCGCCGCCGGCACAGCCGATGATCACATCGGGGTATTCGCCGATTTTTTCCAGCTGTTTTTTGGCTTCCAAGCCGATGATGGACTGATGCAGCATAACGTGGTTGAGCACACTGCCCAGGGAATAGCGGGTTTTGCCGCTGGTATCGCTCACCGCCGCTTCGATGGCCTCGCTGATGGCGATGCCCAGGCTGCCGGGCGTGTCGGGGTCTTTCTCGAGGGCGTTGCGCCCGGCCTGGGTTTCCGGGCTGGGACTGGGCAGTATTTTGCCGCCCCAGGATTCGATCATCGATTTGCGGTAGGGTTTCTGGTCGAAACTGACCCGCACCATATAAACCTTGCACTCGAGGCCGAATTGGCAGCAGGCGTAGGACAAGGCACTGCCCCACTGGCCGGCACCGGTCTCCGTGGTCATCCGTTCAATGCCGAATTCCTTGTTATAATAGGCCTGGGCCACGGCCGTATTGGGTTTATGACTCCCCGGGGGACTGAGACTTTCGTTTTTAAAATAGATGCGCGCCGGCGTGTCCAGGGCCTTTTCCAGGGAGAGGGCCCGGACCAGGGTCGTGGGCCGCCACTGGACCAGAACATTCAGGATGGGTTCGGGGATATCGATCCAACGCTGGTCGCTGACCTCTTGCTCGATGAGGTTCATGGGAAAGACAGGGGCCAGGTCGTCGGGACCCACAGGGGTGCCGTCCGGTTTGAGGGGCGGGTTCATTTTGATATCCGCGAGAATATTATACCACTGGCGCGGCATCTCATCTTCGGTCAACACCACTTTTTTTACGTCCATGTGGATCTCCTTTTATCCGTTGGTTGCGTATACGCGGTTATTGATTTTGCTTCAGGCCGAATTGGAACGGGGTCGTTTCATCACCTTGGGATTGAGACGCACCGGCCGTTTAACGCGAATGGTTTCTGCGTCTTTGGGGGTATCTGCGGCAGCCGTCGCGTCCTTATGGGCCGGGCTTTGCTCAAGGGCCATGGCGTCCCCCTGGCTGCCCATGGGCAGGGTCGGAAAAGCAGCCTGGTCTATTTTCTCCTCCTCAATAGCTCTGCGGATACTGTCCAGGATGCCGTTGATAAAGCCGCCGGATTCCTCGGTGCCGAATTTTTTACCGATATCAATGGCTTCATTGATGGAAACCTTGGCCGGTATATCGGCACAGCAGAGCATTTCAAATACGGCCATGCGGATTACGTTGCGGTCCACACAGGACATGCGGCTGATTTTCCAGTTGCTGGAGAACTGCTCGATCAGCGGGTCCAGTTGTTTGCGCAAATTCAAAACGCCATGGACAATTTGGTCAAAGAGGGGTTTTTCGCGGTTTTTCGGTGGGCATGATTGGCAAAAAAGCTGCACATAGCGGGGACCGAAAAGCTGGCGGCTGTCCATATAAAACAGGGCCTGCATGGCTAGTTCGCGCGATCTACGCCGTGATCCCATGCCCGCTTTAACCCAAATGATCCATAAGGTTGGCCATCTCCACGGCGGTCTGGGCGGCACTCCAGCCCTTGTTGCCGGCTTTGGTACCGGCCCGCTCAATGGCCTGTTCGATGGTATCCGTGGTGATGATGCCGAATACCACAGGAATCTCAAGGTCCAGTCCCACGACGGCCACGCCCTTGGAGACCTCGGCGCAAACATAATCGAAATGGGGGGTGCTGCCGCGGATAACCGCTCCCAGACAGATAATGGCGTCCCATCCGCCCTGCTGGGCCGTTTTTTTGGCGACCAGCGGAATTTCAAAAGCGCCGGGAACCTTGATGACGGTGATATCCATCTCCCTGGCCCCGGAACGCGTCAGGGCGTCGATGGCCCCCCCTACCAGGCGGTCGGTGATAAAGTCATTGAATCTGGCGGCGATGATGGCGAATTTTTTCCCTTCCGCCAGCAACTTGCCTTCGATGAGATTGGGCATGTCAATCCTCCTGTGGTATTTACCCGTCAGGCTGACCTGTAAACTATACCGATTGTCATAATAACCTTCCGAATTCATAAGAACGCTTCTTAAAAATACGGAATAGATTTCTGACAATCGTTCGATTTATTATTAACCACGAAGTTCACGAAGAGCACGAAGCCTGAATAAAATAGGGTATGTTTCAGTTCTCTTCGTGTCCTTCGTGCGCTTCGTGGTTAAAACGCTTTTTGAATAAACCCCGGTCCAAATGGTTTGCGTGGCGCGGAACTAGGGCGTCGCCTGCAGATTGAGCAGGTGGCCCATTTTGAGCTGCTTGCACTCCAGGTATTGCCGATTGTGTTCATTGGGTGGAATCTGGATGGGAACGGCTTCCTCAATACTCAGGCCGTACCCCTGCAGGCCCACCATTTTTTTGGGATTGTTGGTGATCAGCCGCATGCGGCCCACCCCGAGATCCACCAGGCATTGGGCGCCGATACCGTAATGGCGCAGATCGGACTGAAAGCCCAGGTGTTCGTTGGCTTCCACCGTATCCAGGCCCTCATCCTGGAGGTTGTAGGCTTTGAGTTTATTCACCAGGCCGATACCCCGGCCCTCCTGGCGTACATAGAGCAGGACGCCGCTGCCCACTTGGGTGATCATCTCCATGGCCTGGTGCAGTTGTTCACCGCAATCACAGCGCATGGAACCGAAGATATCGCCGGTGAGGCATTCGGAATGAACCCGCACCAATGTGGGCTGGTCGGGGTCGATCTCCCCCACCACCAGGGCGATGTGCTGGAGGTCCTCCATCTCGTTTTCATAGACGATGACCTTGAAAGGTCCGCCATAGGAGGAGGGAATGGAGGTTTCAACCGCCCGCTGGACAAAGGATTCCGCCCGCATGCGGTATTCGATGAGATCGGCGATGGTGCAGATGCCGATGCCGTGTTCTTCGCTGAACTCCTCTAGGGCCGGCAGGCGCGCCATGGTGCCGTCGTCATTCATGATTTCGCAGATCACCGCTGCCGGTTTCAATCCGGCCAAGCGGGCCAGGTCCACGGAGCCCTCGGTCTGGCCGGCGCGCACAATGCAGCCGCCCTTGACAGCCCGCAGCGGGAAAATATGTCCGGGACGCACCAGGTCCGTGGGCTTGGCATCGTCGGCCACGGCGGCCAGAATGGTGGTGGCCCGGTCGGCGGCGGAGATTCCCGTGGTCACCCCCTGGCGGGCTTCAATGGAGACCGTGAACCCCGTTCCATAGGGAGAGGTGTTGTGGTCCACCATCATGGGCAACCCGAGGGCTTCGCATTTAGTGGCTGTCATGGGCAGGCAGATCAGGCCACGGCCGTATTTGGCCATGAAGTTGACGGCTTCGGGGGTCACTTTTTCCGCGGCAATGGTCAGGTCGCCTTCGTTTTCGCGATCCTCGTCATCCACCAGGATGACCATGCGGCCTTCGCGGATATCCTGGATGGCTTGTTCAATACTGATGATGGGCATGGCTGTAACTTCCTTGTTCTACAAAAATCCGGAGCGCGCCAGCAATTCCTTGCTGAGGCCTGTTTCCGGAATCCGGGATGATTGTCCTTTTGGGGCGGCGGTTACAAAGCGCTCCACATATTTGCCGATTAAATCGGTCTCAATGTTCACCAAACGGCCGGGACGCCAGGTACCGATGGTTGTCATCCCGGCGGTATGGGGGATGATACTGACCTCAAAAGAGCTGTTGTCGCAGCTGTTGATGGTCAGGCTGATGCCATCCACGGCCACTGATCCCTTGTGGATCATGTAATGCGCCAGATCCGGCGATACCGCAACGGTAATAACAAGCGCATTGCCCGTGGGCGTCAGGCTGCGGATGGTACCCACCCCGTCCACATGGCCCGACACCAGGTGGCCATCCAGACGGTC
>Ga0180435_10001486_pt1 | contig 24375 bp, 22 predicted proteins | sample SS_ome_3_FD_132467 | JGI IMG/M metagenome (GOLD analysis project Ga0180435, IMG submission 132467) | Hypersaline lake sediment archaeal communities from the Salton Sea, California, USA - SS_3_S_1 metaG | ecosystem: Environmental > Aquatic > Non-marine Saline and Alkaline > Hypersaline >... | reverse complement strand
CTGTGCATCCGCCAGTGCCGCGGACCGGAGAGCAGTTGAGGCTTCATGTGCTGCGGCAAGCACCTCATCCGCCTCGTGCTGTGCCTCAGCCTGGATCATGGAGGCGACTTTCTCAGCCTTGACGATGTCCGCTACCAGCTCCTCACTCACCTTCGCTCCTCCAGTGTATCCAACCATCGAACCACAAAGAAAGCGCCTCTACCACTGTGGCGCATTGCGCCAACTGGTAGAGGCTATCAGACTAACGTCCGGTGGTCTGTATCAATCGGGCCCGGTCACTACCTGATTAATTCTAGCACCGTTTACCCAAGACGCAACTGCGCAGGCGGCAGGTGCATTTTGGGGATGGGCCCGAGCGACGCCCGTTGCCCACCCGAAAGAGGACGAGACTTTGACAGACCCATTCTGAGAGAACGGAGTACGGTCGCCTGGCCAGCTAGACGGCAATCCGGCTCTCGCCCCCGAACCGAAGCGGACAGGACGACAGAAGCAGCCGGCTGTATTGCGCTCGCCAGGCGGAACACTTCTGTTTCCAAACCCACCGAAATGCAGTAACATAGACCCCATCAACTGCACCTTCAACAGTAACCAAAGCACTGAGGAGCGAGCTATGTCTGACCAAACCTACAAAGTAGCCGTCATCGGCACTGGGATGATCGCCAACAGCGCGCACATCCCGGCGTGGAAGGGCCTGCCCGTCGATGTGGAGCTTGTGGCCTGTGCCGACATCCTGGAGGACCGGGCGGTCATCACAGCGGAGAAGCAGGGCATCCCGAAGGCTTACGGTGACTGGGAGAAGATGCTTGCCGAGGTGAAGCCCGACATCGTCTCCGTCTGCACGCCCAACGTCTACCACAAAGCCCCCGCGATCGCGGCGCTCAAGAGCGGCGCCCACGTCTGCTGTGAGAAGCCCATCACGATCAGCGAGAAGGACGCCAACGAGATGTACGACGTGGCGGCGGCTGCCGGTCGAGAGCTCTTCATCACGCAGACCACGCGCTTCACCAATCGCAATCTCGCTGCAAAGGAGCTGATCGACGCCGGCAGGCTTGGCGAGATGTACTACGCCGAGTGTGGATGGCTGCGGCGTCGGGGGATCCCTAAGTGGGGCGTCTTCCATATGCGCGAGCACAACGCCGGCGGTCCCATCTATGACCTCGGCGTGCACGTGTTGGACCTGGTGGTCTGGGCGATGGGCAACCCAACCATCGTGGCCGTCAGCGGCCAGGCCGTCTGCAAGTTCGGCAATAAGGATGAGGACCTGGCGACCTCGTTGGCCGACAGCGGCGCCCCCAGCGGCGTCATCACGCCTCGCCCCTATGACTACCGCGAGTACAACGTGGAGGACTTCGCGTCGGCCTTCTTCCGTCTGGAGGACGGTGGCGCGATCGTACTGCGCACGTCGTGGGCGGCCAACGTGCCCAATGGCCTCGAGCGAACCTTCATCCTTGGCACTGAGGCAGGCTTGCAGCTCGTCCCCAGTCTTGAGCTGATCGCGAACGTGGATCGCTACCAGACCAACGTCGCGATCAAGACCCCGGGTGAGGAGGATGTGGCCTTCGCCGGGCACCACATGCACATGGCGCACGCGTTGCGCGTGATCCGCGGAGAGGAAGAGAAGGTCGTGAAGCGCGCCGAAGTCGTCAACGTGATGCGCGCGCTGGAGGGTCTCTACAAGTCAGCCGAACTGGGCCGCGAGGTACAGCTGGTCTAGTCCGGCCATCGACTCATCATCCAGGACGCCCAGAGCTGCGGAGACGCGGCCCTGGGCGTCCCCTTTTGCGTCCCGTGTGGGTTGCAGTAGGATACCGCCATCCGAATCTTTGTACGCCATTCACAGAGGAGAAAGCCATGTCAGGAAAGAAGTACAGGGTCGCCGTGATCGGTACCGGTATGATCGCCAACAGCGCGCACATCCCCGCCTGGAAGAGTGTCGCAGACGACGCCGAGATCGTGGCCGTCGCCGACATCCTCGAGGAGCGGGCCCAGATCACGGCCCAGCGACAGGACATTGCCAAGGCCTTTGGCGACTGGCAGAAGATGCTCGACGAGGTCCAGCCGGACATCGTCTCGGTCTGCACGCCCAACGTCTACCACAAGGCCCCTGCCATCGCGGCGCTCGAGAGCGGCGCCCACGTGCTGTGCGAGAAGCCCATCACGGTCAGCCGCAAGGACGCCGAGGAGATGTACGCAGCGTCCGACGCCGCCGGTCGCGAGCTAATCGTCACGCAGACCTCGCGGTTCAGTGCTCGCAGCCTGGCCGCTCGGGAACTCACCGAGGCCGGCCGCCTGGGCGAGATGTACTATGCGGAGACGGCGAGCTGTAGACGCCGCGGCATCCCCAAGTGGGGCGTGTTCCACATTAAGAAGCACAATGCGGGTGGACCCATCTACGACCTCGGCGTCCACGCCCTCGACCTGCTCGTCTGGTTGATGGGCAACCCAAAGATCGTGGCCGTCAGTGGCCAAGCCGTCACCAAGTTCGGGAACAAGGACGAGAACCTGGCAACCTCGTTGGCCGACAGCGGCGCGCCCAGCGGCGTGATCACGCCGCGTCCCTACGACTATCGTGAGTTCGATGTCGAGGACTTCGCGTCGGCCTTCTTCAGGCTGGAGAACGGTGGCGCCATCGTGATGCGGACCTCTTGGGCGGCCAACATCCCCGACAACCCCGGCAAGACCTTCATCCTTGGCACCGAGGCCGGTCTGGAGCTCGCGCCCGGCCTGGAGATCGTCAACAACACCGACCGGTATCAGTCCAACACCGCGGTCAGGTACCCGGCTGACTTCAACGTGCCCTTCATCGCGCACCATACACTGATGGCCCACGCCATCCGCGTCTTCAACGGCGAAGAGGAGAAAATCGTCAAGCGAGAGCAGGTCCTCAACGTGATGCAGTCGCTCGAGGGCCTGTACAAGTCAGCTGAACTAGGCCGCGAAGTCAGATTCGGCTGAGCCTGCCGATCCGGACCTGCGCATCAGACAAGGGGCACCGATGAACAACCTGGCCATTCTACTGAACCCTACGGACAACGTGGCAACCGCCCTGAAAGACCTGGCGGCGGGAGAGTCGGTCACAGTCAAGCTGGACGATGTGACGTACACCGTCATCCTTCGCGATGAGATCGCATTCGGGCACAAGTACGCCCTGCGCGACGTTGCGCAGGGCGACGAGCTCATAAAGTATGGGCTGCCGATAGGCAAGGCGCTGGAGGACATCCGCGCCGGGACCTGGGTGCACGTCCACAACTGCCGCAGCGACCGATTCGGCTTCCGCCACGAGAAGTACGGCATCCACGCTTGATCCAGCACCACGACAGGAGCAGCGATAAGATGGGAATCCTGGGCTACAAGAGGACGGATGGCCAAATTGGCATTCGCAACAAAGTCTCGATCATCTTCAGCACGGACTGCTCGCGCTACGTCGCGATGAAGCTGAAGTCACTCTTCCCCGAAGGCACGCAGATCTTCGGGTACCCCGGCGGATGTGGGCTTCTCGAGGGCGCCTACAACAAGCTCGTCTCACTGGGAACCCACTCAAGCTCGGCCGCCGTCCTGGTCGTTGGCCTGGGATGTGAGGGAACCGATGCCTACTCCGTGGCCGACGCCATCGCCGCCACGGGTCGCCGCGTCGAGGCCATCAAGATCCAGGACGAGGGCGGCGATCTCCGGACGATCGAGAAGGGATCGCGCATCCTTGCAGAGCTTCTCCAGATAGCCTCCACCGTTGAACGTGTGCCGATGGCACCCGGTGACCTAATCGTCGGCACCGAGTGCGGGGGTTCGGATGCGACCTCGGGCTTGGCGTCAAACCCCATCACCGGGGTCGCTGGCGACAAACTCATCGAGGCTGGCGGAACCTACATGATCAGCGAGCTCACCGAGCTCCTGGGCTGCAGTGACATCCTGGCCGACCGCGCGATCAACGACGAAGTAGCGACAGAAGTGCGCGAGGCGATCACAGAGGCAGAGCGACGCTCCTTCGAGGGCGGCAGGTTTGCGTGGGGCTACGGCAATATCATGGGCGGTCTGACCAGCATCGAGGAAAAGTCCTACGGGGCGCTCGCCAAGTCGGGCACCAAGTCACTCCAGGGCATCCTGCGCCGCTACGGCCTCCCCGAACGTAAGGGCTTCCACCTTCAGGTGGGTGAGAGCGGCTCGGGTTGGTTCCACGGCGACCCCGAGGGCATCAACCAGTTCGCGGCCCACGGGGCGCACCTAGCCATGTTCACCACCGGTTGCGGTTCGACGACGGGCGGGCTGATCCCGGTCATCAAGGTCATCGGCAACCCGACCCGCATGGCCCTGATCCGAGACAACGCCGACTTCGACGCCACACCGATCATCCGCGGCGAGGCGACGATCCAGGAGATGGGCGAGTCGCTCTACGACGAGATGCTGGCGGTTGCCGCGGGCAAGCTGACCAAGTCTGAGGTCTTCGGACACTACGAGGTTTAGGGGCCTTCGGGAGGAAGCCTATGCCGTCAATCAACGACGGACCTGCATCATCGCTGTTCCGCGCCATCCCGCTCGATGGCGGTACGCCACGCGCCGAGCTGCCCTCGGTCGGTATCTCCGAACAGATGGCGGAGGCCCTAGATCACGCGCCAACGGGCGCATGCGTGAGCTTCGGCCTGCCCTTCGCGATTGGAGATCCCGTTGTGGTCAGCGACCAGCCCGTCACCATCGCGATTCCTGCGACGACGGCGCGCTGGTTCGTCGTGGCTCACACGTCCGACGTGCGCCCCCTGGACGCGGACGGCATCATCTCGCCGATGCGTGGGGCCGGCCGGCTCAACGAACACGCTGCCACCTATGTGCTGGTGTACGGGGACGGCACCGAGGCACCCGCCGAGATCCGGCGTCGCCACCAGGTCGGTGACTTCCAGCGTCGTTGGGGCGAGAACTGCTTCCAGGCCGTGGCCCATCGGAAACCCAGGCCCACGCGCGCGGCGCACGAGCAGCTGCGCGGGGGCTGGGGGCACAGCCAGACGCGCGCCGACGAAGCCGACAGCGGCCCGTGGGTCAACTGGCTCTGGGCGTGGGAGAACCCACGCCCCAAGAAGCCCGTCGTCGGCATCCGGTGCGAGCCGGTCAGTGGCCTCCTGCTGGTCTTCGGCCTTGCCGCAGGCGACGCCTCAGTGAACCCTCTGCGATGGCGGCGTCGCCGCAAAGCACTCCTGACGCTGCCTGAGGGAGAGCACTTCGATCCCGCACTGGACGAGGAGGGCCGGCTGGCCCAAATCCAGATCGACCTGGGCCAAGTGATCTCTGCCACCCCTCGTCTGGCCTACCCTGACCATGCCTGGGCGGTAAGCTACAACAACCAAGTGCCGACCGACGCGGAAGGCCAGGTCCTCGTCGAGTATACGAGCCACCCCGACGCAGGCTTTCACCTCACCTTCGAGGACCAGATGCCCGCGACGTTGGCCGTGGCCGATGTGGAGGGCGGAGACCTGTCCGGACCGGTTGAGCCGGTGCCGCCGGCGACCCAGCGCGTGAAGCTGCGCGTCCTGGACGCCGCCACGCGCCGACCGATAGCCGTCAAGCTGCACGTCCACGGCCAGTACGATGACTACCTGGCACCCGTGGATCGCCACCGTATCATCAACGCCGCCTGGTTCGAAGACTTCAGCGTCGACTTCGGCCATCAGAACCGCCACGCGTGCACTTACGTCCCAGGCGAGACAGTCATCGATCTGCCCCTGGGCAAGGTCTACATCGAAGTGTCCAAGGGCTTCGAAATCCGCCCCGTCCGCCAGGTCGTGGCTGTGACCGCGGAGACGGAAGAGGTCGTGATCGAGCTAGCGCGCGTCCTCCCTTGGCGGGACGCCGGCTGGGTGACCGCAGACACGCACGTCCACTTCCTGTCGCCGATGTCGGCACGGCTTGAGGGCGCCGCCGAGGGCGTCAACGTGGTCAACCTGCTGGCGAGCCAGTGGGGCGAACTGATGACCAACGTCGGTGACTTCGACGGGGCGACGACCTGGGGCAGCCGTGAGACGGGGCAGGACGGCGAGTACCTTGTCCGCGTGGGCACCGAGAACCGGCAGCACGTGATGGGCCACATCTCCCTGCTCGGCTACGAAGGGCCAATCATCGCGCCGATGACCACAGGGGGGCCGGGTGAGTCGGCTCTGGGCGACCCCATCGAGATGCTGCTGACAGAGTGGGCGCGCCAGTGTCACAAGCAGGGCGGTCTGGTGGTGCTGCCGCACTTTCCCAATCCCAGGGCCGAACACGCCGCGAGCATCGTCGAGGGGCAGATCGACGCGTTGGAGATGACATCGTGGGGTGATCTCTACAGCGGGATCAGCCCCTACTCGCTCTCTGACTGGTATCGCTACCTCAACTGCGGGTATCAGGTCCCTGCCGTCGGCGGAACTGACAAGATGTCGGCCAACACCGCAGTCGGCACGGTACGCACCTACGCGCGGCTGGAGCAGAGCCGACGCTTCACGTACGATCGCTGGATGGACGCCGTCCGCCGCGGTGAGACGTTTGTTTCCTACGGACCGTTGCTCGAGTTCACTGTCGACGGTCGGCCGATGGGCAGCCGCATCGAGATTGGGGCGTCGGGGGGCACCGTGGACGTGGTCTGGCACGTGGCCAGCGTGACGATGCCAATGACCCGCGTCGAACTGGTGGTGAACGGGGAGACTCGCGAGAGCATCACCGTGGATCCTGGCCAAGGCAGTGGGTCGTGGTCAGTTCGGCTGGATGGGAGCTCGTGGCTGGCCCTGCTGGTCCGTGGCCGGTACGCCGATAAGCCGGAGATGATAGCGGCGCACGGCTCGGCGGTGATGGTCCATGTCGAGGGGTCACAGCTGCTGGCGGCGGCTGACGCCGTCACGATCCTCGAACAGATCGAAGGCGCCCTGGCCTATCTGGACACCATCGGCACCCGAGCGGAGGACCGAGCCTACAAGCGGATGCGCCTCGTGATGACATCGGCACACCGCAGCCTGCACAACCGAATGCATCGTCAAGGGACCTATCACGACCACACCCCGACCACCGATCACAAGGAGCACCACTAATCTCTTGTACGACACAGACTATATCAAGCAGATCATCACACACGCCGGCGACATCGCCCGCGCACACTTCCTCAACGTCCGTCCCACCTGGAAGAAGGATCGGTCTTATGTGACCGATGCCGACCTTGCCGTCCAGGCCTACCTGATGGAGGAGTTGGACGCGCACTACCCCGACGACGGCATCCTAGGCGAGGAGAACGGGCTCAGCAAGGAGCCCCGAACCGGAGACAGGCGCTGGGTCATCGATCCCATCGACGGCACGGCCTCCTTCTCCGCAGGACTGCCGGTCTGGGGCGTCGCCATCGCCCTGGTCGATGGCGAGGTCCCCATCGCCGGGTTCTTCCACATGCCGCTCGTCGGCGACCTCTTCTACACCACGCCCGAGGGGCAATTGATGCGCAACGACCGCGTGGTCTGCCTCCGACCAGCAACGGCGCCACACAGAGAGACCTCGCTTCTGATGGCGTCGCGACTCCACAGGTACTACACCGTCTCCCCCACCTATCCCGGTAAGCTGCGCAACCTCGGCTCGTCAATGGGGCACCTTAGCTACGTGGCCGGCGGAAACGCGGACTGCGCTCTAGTTGAGCGGGTATACGCTTGGGACATCGCCGCCGGCATCGCGATGCTGGACGCTGTCGGTGGCGTGATGCGCTACGTCGACGGCACGCCGGTCGCGCTTGGGCCGCTGATGTCCGGCGCTCCGATGCAGCTCCCGGCTTTGGCAGGGCACCCAGCTGCGGTTGAGGCGTTCTCGGAGATCGTCACATTCCACGGAGGCAACACGTGAGCGAGAACCCGATCACAGACGCAGTCCTGGGCCAGGTTGGAAGGAGCTGGCAGGAGCTGCGCCGAGCTGTCGAAGCTACACCTCCGGACGATTGGATCGAGGGCTCTCCCGACTATCTGCGCCCTGCACGGTTGGCCTACCACATTCTCTTCACGGCCGACATGTATGCTACCCACATGGGCTACGAGGAGTACAGACCGCACCGAACGTACAAGATAGACTGGGAGGGGCCGGTGGACGCGCTACCCGCCAAGGCGGTGCTCCTGCAATGGCTGGCGCAGACCGAGATGGCCGTCAGGGACTGGCTGATCTCGCTCGGCGACCAGGGGCTGCTCTCGCCCGAGACCCAGTATCCCTGGACCGGCGCCACCAAGCTCGATCGCGCGCTCTACCTGTTGCGCCACAACATGTGGCACATCGGCGAGCTCAACGCCATCCTCAGATCGCGCGGCTGTGCGCAGGTCGAGTGGTAGCGGGGGACTGATCTGAAGCCGTACGAAGAGCTGACACGCCTGGGGCAGCTCCGCAGGCTCCACGGGTTGGCGATGGAAGCGCTGACGCATTTCGGTGTGGAGCCCACTCAAATCAAGCTGGTCGGCACCTTCACCAACATCCTCTACCGAGCTCGAGCTACCGACGGCACGCCCTACGCGCTCCGCATCTGTTCGCCGGCATGGCGAACGCCCGAGGACACGCGCTCCGAGGTGATGTGGCTGCAGGCGCTGGCCGACGAGCCTGACATCCCGGCACCTGTACCCGTGCTCACGCTCGCCGGCGAGCCCTACGCGCTGGCGTCGGGCGACGGTATCCCGGAGCCCCGACGGTGTACGCTGACCAGCTGGCTTCCCGGCACGCCGCTTGGCCGACGGCTGACTCCTGAGAACCTGGTGAAGATGGGCGCGCTCTTCGCGAGGCTCCATCGCCACGGCGCCGCCTTCAGCCCGCCGATCGGCTTCACGACCCGCCGAATGGCGTCCTACATCGCGCGCGACGAGGCAGACGTGCTCTTCAGCGACGCCTGCCTGGCGGCTATGGACGCTCACACCCGCGATGTGCTCCTGGGCACGCGCGACATCGTTCTCAAGGCCTTTGAGGACCTTTACGCTGATCCCACCGACCTGCGCGTGATCCACAACGATCTCTGGCACGACAACATCAAGGTGTACCGGGGCAGGCTCTATCCCCTCGACTTCGAGGACACAGTCTGGGGCTACCCGGTCCAGGACCTGGCGATGGCCCTTCAGGACCTGATCACGGATGTTGCGCCTGGGCTGTACGAGCCATACGCCCGTGCCCTCCGCGAGGGGTACCAGGCCATCGCCGCGTGGCCCGAGGCATACTCTGGGCAGATCGACCAGTTTCGGGCCGGGCGTATACTGTGGGTCGCGAACTACGTCGCTACATTCCAGGAACAGCACATCGACGAACATCTGACCCGGCTGACACCGCAGCTTGAGCGCTTCTTGGACACCGGCGAGATACGCAAGGCGGCGACCCATCCGTCGTAGAGCCGTCCCGGTGGGACGTCTCCGCTTGGGCGATCGCAGCACATAGGAGAAGCATCCATGGACATCACCGTCAACTGTGCCGAGACTGTCGGCCCGCTGCGTCATTTCTGGCAGAGCACCGGCTTCACGCCGGCCAACCTGCTGCTCAACGCGGACATGCAGCAGGCACTGGCCTACCTGGGCGCCGCGCCCCACGGCGGCATCACCTGGGTTCGCATCCACTACCTCCTGGAGCTCGTCAAGGCTGACGGGCTGGGCACCGACGCGCCGACACATGACTGGTCGCGCCTCGACCCAGGGCTGGACGTCCTGGTCTCCAACAGTCTCAAGCCCATCTTCGAACTGATGGGCAACGTCGAGGGCTGGTTCGGCGACTACACCGACCCGGCACAGGCCCATGCCTGGCGGGTCCTCGTCGGAGAGCTGGCTCGCCACCTCATCGATCGCTACGGCGCCGACGAGGTCCGCGGTTGGCTCTTCGAGACGTGGAACGAGCCCGACATCGGCTTCTGGAAGCAAAGCGTCGACGCCTTTATCGCTTACTACGACGCCTGCTGTGCAGGCCTCGGCGACGCGGATCCCGCCCTGAGGATCGGTGGACCGGGCACCTGCCGCGACCTGTCGGAGACGCTCACTGCTTTCCTGGCCCACTGCGACGGCGGGACGAACACGCTCACCGGCGAGCCCGCGACCAGACCGGCCTTCATCTCAGTCCATGCGAAGGGCGTGCGTTCTCACGTCGAGGATCTGACGCCGAACACTATGCAGATCGTGGGGCGCGAGGCCGCCATCATCCAGTACATCCGGGACCGCCACCCGAGCCTCGCGTCGATTCCCTTCTCTAACAATGAGTGCGACCCGCAGGTCGGTTGGGGCACGATCCACACCTGGCGCGGGCGTCCCTACTATGCTGCGCTCGCGGCCAAAATCATCAATCAGCATCTGATGGAACTGGTTGACAGGATGGAAGTGGACTACGCCATCCTCAGCAACGACAACGGATTCCTGGGCGCGTGGGGACATCGCACGCTTCTGGCAAGGTTCGGCGACTACGGCGGCATCGATCACGGGCAGGCCACCGGCATGCGGGATGCGCCGCGCTTCGAGGAAGATCCCCGCCGGCGCCGGTTCGAGCTGATCAAGCAGCCAATCCTCACGGTGATGACGCTGCTCGCACTGCTGGGTGACACCCGCTGCGCAGTAGACGGCGCACCAGACGTATCCGAACCGCTGGGCGCTATCGGTACGCGCCGAGGGGACGACCAGATTGCGGTCCTGCTCTACAACAGCCAGGACAAGATCACGGCGGGCGGCGCCACGACAGTGACTCTCGAGCTGAGAGACCTCCCCTTCGCGCAGGCAAGCCTGGTCTACTACCGCATCGATGAGGGCCACGGGGATCCTTTTTCGGCGTGGGAGGCCATGGACGCACCCGACCACCCCTCGCAGGACCAGCTCGCCGAGCTTCGGTCGATCCAGGAGCTGCCCATGATGGGCAGGCCGCACAACGTCAGCATCCAGGACGGCAGGATGACCATCCGCTTCGAGCAGCCTCTGCCCGGTGTGACACTGATCCTGCTCAGCAGGCGACCGCCCATGCTGCCGCCCCAGGTGACCGGTCTACGCGCCACGCCGTACGAGGGCACCACGGATGCCGACCAGCTCCTGCTCGCATGGGATGACCTGGGCTGCCGCACCCTGCGCACCTACGAGGTCCAGTGTGCGCCCAGCGAGGACGGACCCTACGCACGCATCAACACCCAGGACCAGCTCGACACAGCCTTCCTCCACGTCCGCGACAGCGGCCCCGGCTTCTACCGAGTCCGCGCCGTCGACTACTGGGACGGGCACGGAGAGTGGTCGAAGGAGATCAGTCGATAGAGCGAGAAGGCGAGATTACGGGGAGGCACAGACGCGGAATCGGCGTATGGCAGGATTCGGGTCCGGCATTCGGTGTCCGGATGTGACACCTAGCACCAGCATCCAATCACGGAGGTCTCTATGGCCACATTCAACGGCCTTGGCATGGACATGGGCAACCTATCACGGCTCTCCGGGGCGCTAACACGCTCGATCAGTCCGGAGAACTTCACCGGTGAGAAGGGCAAAGGCGGCACGGCCACCGAGGGCACGGGCATCAACTGTGCCCGCGACCTAGGGCAGGGATGGAAGGTGTCCCCGTCGGTCGTCATTGAGGCGGGCACTACCTTCACCCTCGCTGACATTGCCGGCCCCGGCGCTATCCAACAGATATGGATGACGCCCACGGGCAACTGGCGCTACAGCATCCTGCGCATCTATTGGGACGACCAGGAACAGCCGTCGGTCGAGTGCCCGGTGGGCGACTTCTTCGCGATGGGATGGGGCGAGTACGCGCCGCTCTCGTCGCTGGCGGTCTGCGTGAACCCCGGCAGTGCCTTCAACTGCTACTGGGAGATGCCCTTCCGCAAGCGGTGTCGCATCACTATGACCAACATCGCCGACGAGGATATGGTTCTCTACTACCAGGTCAACTACACCCTCACCGACGTGCCCGACGACTGCGCCTACTTCCACGCGCAGTTCCGCCGGACGAATCCGCTGCCCTACAAGACCGACTACACGATCCTGGATGGCGTGCACGGGCAGGGACACTTCGTGGGCACCTACATGGCGTGGGGCGTCAACAACCGCGGCTGGTGGGGTGAGGGGGAGATCAAGTTCTTTATGGACGGTGATCGGGACTTCCCGACGATCTGCGGTACCGGCACCGAGGACTACTTCTGCGGCTCCTACAACTTTGAGAACCGCGTCACCCACCAGTACCAGGAGTTCACGACGCCCTACGCCGGGCTACACCAGGTCATCCGGCCCGACGGCCTCTACGCGTCACAGCAGCGGTTCGGGCTTTACCGTTGGCACATCACAGATCCCGTTCGGTTCCAGACCGACCTGCGCGTGACGATCCAGGCGCTCGGCTGGCGCAGCGGACGTCGCTATCTGCCGCTGCAGGACGACATCGCCTCGGTCGCCTACTGGTACCAGGCGCTACCCACGGCCCCCTTCCCCATGCTCCCGGATCGGGACTATCTGGAAGTAGTCTGAGGGCGAGAGTCACAGCCCGGAACTGGCCAACCCACATACAGGAGACAGCACATGCGCATACTGACCTACAAGACGGAAGACGGACTGGCCCTGGGGATCAAGGGAGCCAACGGCATCATCGACGTTGCCGCGGCGGGTGCAGCACTCGACATACGTGTCCCCGGCTGCCCTACCTGCTTCTTCGAGCGAGGGCTCGACGTAATGGCGGCGATGACCGGGCTTGCCGCCAGTGCGGACACCTCCGGCGCCACATGGCTGCACAACGAGCACGACCTCCAGCTTGGGCCATGTGTCGTTAACCCGGAGAAGATTCTCTGCGTCGGCCTCAACTACCGGCGACACGCGGCCGAGTCGGGATCGGCGGTGCCGGACGTACCCGTGCTCTTCTCGAAGTTCAACAACGCCCTGGCCGCCCACGGCGAGGACATCCCGCTGCCTGACGCCGCTGTCGACTATGACTACGAAGTCGAGCTGGCCGTGGTGATGGGCAAGACGGCATCCAATGTCGCCGAGGAGGAGGCGCTGGACTACGTCCTGGGCTACACGAACGCCAACGATGTCAGCGCGCGCGACCTCCAGGAACGCACCAGCCAGTGGCTGCTGGGCAAAACGCTGGACAAGTTCTGCCCCATCGGTCCCTACCTGGTAACCGCGGACGAGATCGCCGACCCGCAGGCGCTCACTGCGAAGAGCTGGCTCAACGGCGAGCTTCGGCAGAACTCCAATACAGCCGATCAGATCTTCCCCGTGGCCGAGGTGATCGCCTACGTCACGCAGTACTTCCCGCTCCAACCAGGCGATGTCATCCTGACCGGCACGCCCGAGGGCGTCATCCTGGGCATGACGGAGAAGGTCTGGATGAAGTCGGGCGATGTGGTCGATGTCGAGGTCGGCGACTTCGGCAGGCTGACCAACAAGCTGGCATAGGAGCCGCAGATGACACAGACCACAGCTGAGCGATGGGACATCTTTGAGGTGGCCCTGGAGGGTCCGACGGAGGGCAATCCCTTCCTCGACGTGACCTTTGGCGCGACCTTTACCCACGGACACCGCGCCGTCGAGGTCGAGGGCTTCTACGACGGCGTCAACGATGACCGTTCGTCGGGCATCTACCGCGTTCGCTTGATGCCCGACGAGGTCGGTGAGTGGCGCTACACCACCCGCAGCAGCGCCGCGGACCTCGACGGCAAGACCGGCGGCTTCACCTGCACACCTGCCGAGGAGGGCAATCACGGCCCGGTGCACGTCCACAACACCTACCACTGGCAGTACGCAGACGGCACGCCTCACTTCTCCTTCGGCACCACCTGCTATGTCTGGAACCACCAGGGCGACGCGATGGAGACCCAGACCCTGGAGACCCTGAAGGACGCACCCTTCACCAAGATGCGGATGTGCACCTTCCCCAAGCACTACACCTACAGCCACAATGAGCCAGAGTACCACGCCTTCGAGATAAAGGACGACGGCACGTTCGACCTGGAGCGCTTCAACCCCGCGTTCTTTCAGCACCTCGAGCAGTGCATCGCCGGGCTGCGGGACCTGAACATCGAGGCGGACCTGATCCTCTTCCACCCCTACGACCGGTGGGGTTACGCTGAGATGCCCTCCGAGGTCGACGACCGCTATCTCCATTACATCGTCGCCCGGCTCGCGGCCTACCGGAACATGTGGTGGTCGATGGCCAACGAGTTCGACCTGATGAAGGCGAAGTCGATGGAGGACTGGGACCGGTTCTTCAAGACCGTGCAGACCCTCGATCCCTATCAGCACCCACGCTCGAACCACAACTGCAGGGTCTTCTATGATCATGGCAAGCCGTGGGTGACGCACTGCAGCATCCAGCGATCTGACCTGGAGAACGTCAATCGCTGGCGCGACGAGTACCGCAAGCCGGTCGTCGTCGACGAGTGCCAGTACGAGGGGAATATCCCCTTCAACTGGGGCAACATCTCGGCGCAGGAGATGACGCACCGGTTCTGGGAGGGCTTCGTCCGCGGCGGCTACGTAGGTCACGGTGAAACCTACGTGCACCCAGACGACGTCCTGTGGTGGTCCAAGGGCGGCGTACTGCATGGGCAGAGCGCGCCGCGCATCGCCTTCCTACGCGAAGTCATGGAGGCCGGACCACAGATCGACCCTCTGACCACGAACTGGAACCTGACCGAGTCCGGTGACGACGTGTACCGGCTGGTCTACATGGGCCGTCATCAGCCTGTGTCCAAGACGCTTCGCCTTCCTGAGGACAGGCAGTACACCATCGACGTGATCGACACGTGGGAGATGACCATCTCAAGGCTGGACGGCACCTACTCTGGGGAGTGCAGTGTGGGCCTACCGGGGAAGCCCCATGTGGCACTGCGCGTTCGGGCCGTCGAATAGCGTCCAGCCAGGCACGTGGCCAGCTTATGGCAGGGCTGGCCACGTCGCTTCTGGTCAGGCGAGGCCGCTGCCTTGAGAGACATCACTAGTGCCGGTTCCCACCAGATACGAGACCCTAGGGTCCTTCTGATAGGCGGCACCTCCCACACAGGCAAGTCGACCGTGGCGCAGCTGTTGTCCGTACGCCTCGGCTGGCTCTATCGTCCCACCGACAAGATGGCCCGTCATCCCGGTCGCCCCTGGCCGACGCCTGAGCGACCCGTTCCACCCCACGTCGCCGAGCACTACTTGACGCTGCCGGTGGCTGATCTCATCGCCGATGTCGTCCGGCATTACACGGTCAACGTTTGGCCCCAGGTTGCTGCGCTGGCCGAGCACCATGCAACCGACCCCACAGCCGGCGGCCTGATCGTTGAGGGTTCGGCTGTGCTACCCGAACTCGCGGCCGATCTGAACGTGGCAGGCGTACTCTCAGTCTGGCTGACAATCGACGGTGCGCTGCTCGCGGAGCGGATGAGAGCAAGCAGTCAGTACACGACGAGGTCAGCCCGCGGCAAGGCCTTGATCGGGAAGTTCCTGGCTCGGGCGCAGGCGTTCAACGCGAGGACAGAGGAGATCTGTGACCGTCTAGGCCTGCTGCGTGTAGGGATCATACAAGGGGAAACGCCGGAGCAACTCGCCGGCCGGTGTCTCTCAGCTCTCGGCTGTCCGGAGCTCCTCGACTAGCCCATCGGCACTCGAGGTCAGTGGGCAGCTGCACCGGGTCGAACCTGGTCATACGTGCGCCTGCAGTGGGCAAGACACCCATGGTCCACAGACCACAAGGTGCCGTCCCATGCCGCTGCGCGGCACCTAGCTGAAGTCGAACCAGTTCCCCGGCGGCCAGAACGCCAGCTCCGGCCCGTACAGTATGCGCACCGTCAGGTAGGCGTGGATCAACGTGCCAGCGATCAGGCTCGCAAAGATCCACGGGTGCTTCTTCACGTTGGTCTTGTGACGGAACATCGAGCGCGCCACCCATCCACCCAGAAACCCACCCAGCAGTGCTAGTAGGTTGAGCGCAAACTCGGGCACCCGCGAACCTTGCAGCAGCGGCGCCATCTGTGCCACGCGTTTGTCCCAGACGAAGAGCGCCCAGGTCACCACCGTGAAGGCCCCCAGCCAGGTTGCGTAAGGGTGCACCGTGAGTCGGTCCTGGAGCGCAACGTGTAACAGGATCGCGAGCCCGACGCCAAGCGTTGTGTAGATCGTGTGGTTTCGAGTCATAGTCTCCTACGCGCTTGCGCGGTACTGTGGCAGAAGTGCCAGGTAGCTGTCATCCTCGCCAGCCGGCTCGGGAGGCCGGTACTCTGGCGACTGATGCCGGAAGTACGTGTTGTAGAGCTCTGCGTAGTGGCCGCCCTGCGCCATCAGATCATCGTGGCCGCCCTCCTCGATGATCTCGCCGTCACGCAGAACGAGGATGCGGTCGACGGCACGGATCGTAGAGAGACGGTGGGCGACAAGAATCGACGTGCTCTTCGAGAGGATCAGATCCGTCGCCTCCTGGATCTGCGCCTCAGTGAAAGGATCGATGCTCGCGGTCGCCTCATCGAGGATGAAGATCGCCGGCTGCTGGACCAGCACACGCATGAGCGCCACGAGCTGCCGCTGGCCCATGGAGAGTTGCGCTCCGCGCTCACCGACATCCGTCGTCAACCCATCGGACAGCGTCTTGAGCCAGTCGCCGCCGCCAATCTGGCGCGCCATCATCAGTATCTCGTCGTCCGTAATCTCCTCGCGCCCGTAGCGGATATTGTCCGCCACCGTTCCCGAGAAGAGGAAGGGCATCTGCGAGACGATGCCCAACTGGCTCCGATAGTCCGTGAGATCCAGAGATCGGATGTCGCGTCCGTCGACCAGGATCTCGCCCGCCTGAAACTCGTAGAATCGGGCGATCAGGTTGGCGATGCTGCTCTTGCCGGCCCCGGTATGTCCCACCAGCGCAATGCTCTCACCCGGCCTGATGTCGAGGCTGAAGTCATGAAGCACCTGCTCCTGCTCAGAGTAGCGGAAGTCGACATTCCGGAAAGTGATCCCCCCGCGTAGCGTGCCCGACACCAGGGGATCGACCTGCACCACCTGTGCCTCAGCATCGATCAGCGCAAAGACCCGCTCCGCCGCTGAGAGACCTCCTTGGAGTTGGTTCCAGAAGGCCGAGATCGACAGGATCGGGAACCAGAAGCGATCCATGCTGGAGACGAACAGATACCACTCTCCGACACTGATGGCACTCGACGCGATGACAAGCCCTCCCACGTACATCACCGTGCCCGTGCCAATGCCCTGGAGCGCTCGGAGTACCGGCATGCTCAGGGCCAGAGCAAAACCGCGGCGCAGGTTCACGCGGTACGACTCAGCGTTGATCACGGAGAACTCGCCGTAGATCGCGCTCTCCTGACGATAGTTCTTGGCGACGCTGATCCCAGTCACCGCCTCCTGGATCGCGGCGTTGACCTCGGCTAGCACCCGGAAGCCCTGTCGCGTCACCCTGCGAGCCAGTTTCCGCAGGCTGAAGGAGACTGCCAGAACGACGGGCACAAACCCCAGTACCATCGCGGTCAGACGCCAGGAGATGGAGAGCATGTACCCCACCAGGAAGACCACCTGGAGGACCTGACCCAGGAAGTCGGTGACCAGACGCACGACGCCTGCGAACTCCTCGGTGTCCGACGTGATGCGACTGATGATCCGCCCTGATCGGAAGGTATCAAAGAATGATAGATCGTGGTTCACCGACGCGGCGAACACATCGTCACGCAGCGTCAGCATCATCGCCCCAACCACTCGAGCCAGCACGCGACCACGCAGCCAGTTAGCGGACCAATCGACTGCACCTCCGACTAGCACGGAGCCGATGATCCACAGGACCGCAGTCATGCTCTGCGCGTCCTCAACGAGAGTGTCGACACCACGCGCCATAGCGATCCGCGGGACCACCGAGATCAGAGAACTGACCACGGTGACGACGGCAACCAGAATCACCCGCGGCCAGTGGGGTCGGAAGTAGACGAGGATTCGCCGTACCAGTTCGCGATCGCTGTATTCGCGATCGTACGCCTCTCGATTCAGTCCGCGGTAGAAACCCATGGTGTCCCGGTCCCCTCACTCATACCGCGCGAAGATATTGCGATAGGCCTCAGACGAAGCCATCAGATCAGCGTGTGTGCCGGCTGCTTCGACGTGCCCGCCTCGCAGGACCACGATCAGGTCAGCCCAGCGTATCTGCGACAGGCGATGCGTGATCAGGAAGGTAGTACGGCTTTGAGCCGCGCGGTTGATGGCCCGCTGAATGCGATCCTCTGTCTCGCTGTCAATGGCACTGGTGGCATCATCGAGAACCAGGATCGCCGGATCGGTCAGGAAGGCGCGCGCCAACGCCACGCGCTGCCGCTGGCCACCCGAGAGGGTCGTGCCCCGCTCCCCCACCACTGTGTTGTAGCCGTCCGCGAAGTCCATGATGAAGTCGTGCGCCTGCGCGGCCCGAGCCGCAGCTTCGATCTGCTCGGGCGTGGCATCAGGCAGACCAAAGGAAATGTTCTGCGCAATCGTCCTCGAGAAGAGGAAGATGTCCTGCTCGATGATCGATATCTGCCGCCGCAGCGTGGCCAGATCCCAGTCCCGCACATCAACACCGTCGACGGTCACGCGTCCCTCATCGACGTCGTAGATGCGGTTGATGAGCTTCGCCAGGGTGGACTTGCCCGACCCTGTCTGTCCCACCACGGCGACAGTCTGGCCCGGGGCCACAGTGAGCGTGATGTGCTCCAGCGCCACGGCCCCTTCATCGATGGGACACCCCGCTTCCGGTCTCTGGTAGCAGAACGAGACGTCCTCAAAAGCAACGGCCCCGCGCATCTCACCTGCATACCCCGCCGGGTTCTGACCCAGGTCGGTCCGTGCGTTGATCAGCTCCAGCAACCGCCGTGCGCTCGCCAGCCCGGAAGCCACTCGGGGATACGCGAACTGCCCGGTCCAGGTGGGGAAACCAAAGAGCATCAAGATACCGCTGTAGGCGATGACATCACCCACGCTGATCGCACCGGCCCGGAAGAGCAGCAGCGCATGCAGCGTGCCGCCGGCAATGAGCAGCGCCAGCAACAGCCGTGGGAGAAAGACGGCCTGGATATCCTGATTCCAGACAAAGGCTGTGCGCCAGCGACACACCGCACCCCTGAACCGCTGGACCTCATAGTCCTCCCGGGCCGCGCCCTTGACCGTCTCGATGCCCTCGATCGCCTCGGCCAGCGTCGTGTTCATCCGACCGAACTCGCTCCTGACAGCATCGCTGGATGGACGCAGCTGCTTGAGGTAGATCGTGATGGAAATGCCATAGAAGATCAGGTAGATGATGGGAGCTGCGATAAGCTGCGGATGTATGCCCGGCGACACGATGAACGGCATAAGCAGAAAGTTTCCCGACCCAATGACGAAGTTGAGACCGGGGTTGAACATGAAGTTGATCTGGCGCACATCATTCGTCGCCCGCGCCATCAGGTCACCCGTGGGGTGAGCGTCGTGAAAGGCCATGCTCTTGCCAATCAGGCTGGCGTACAGCTCGTCACGCACGTCGCGCTCGATCCGCTGTCCCAGGGTCTCCGCAGAGAAGTTGCGCATCAACTGCAGGATCAGACCTCGCGCGAACTGGACCGTCGCCACCAGGATCGCGAGTCGCAGCAGCAGTTCGAGGGACGGCGTCGGCTGGCTGATCGCCTCAAAGGCCCGCCCAATCAGGATTGGCTGGGCCGACGACATCAGGGCATTGCCGGCTGCGCCGAGCAGCATCCCAGCAACGGCCAGTTTGTGGCGCGCGGCATGGGAGAAGACCCATCGCACCGCAGTGCTGCGGTTCGATGCCCAGTCGCGCTTCATAGCGAATTCAGCCGTGCCCATGTTGGTGTCGGTCCCTCCCTCCGCGTCCGTGAGTAAGGGATTCTAGGGGGGAAGTCATCCACGTCAAGGCAGTTGACAATCAGGTGGTCTCCACCACAATCGTCACACTCACCTCCTGACGACGCCCGGAAACCGGGCTCCACACCCGCACCAATGCTCTGTCAGCCAGCCAGCATAGGAGGACGTGCCATGGATTTCTTCGATCTGATCGCGTCACGCTACAGTGTCAGGGCCTACAAGCCGAACCCCGTGGAGGACGAGAAGCTTGCCAAGGTCCTTGAGGCAGCTCGCCTGGCCCCCACCGCAGCGAACCGGCAGCCGATCCGCATCTTGGTGCTCGACACAGCGCAGCACGGCGAGGGCCTCGGTCGCGTCTACAGCGCGAAGTGGCTGACCGATGCTCCACTCGTGCTCTGCGTCTGCGGCGTCGAGGCAGAGGGCTGGGTGCGCCGGCACGATGGCAAGAGCTACCTCGATGTCGACGCGGCGATCGTGATGGACCACATCGTTCTCGCCGCGACCGCACTAGGCCTGGGTACGTGCTGGATCGCCGCCTTTGACCCGGCGGCGGCATCCGAGGCACTGGGGCTGCCCGACGGCGTCGAGCCGATCATCATCACGCCGCTAGGATACCCGGACGACCGACCCGGCGAGAAGCGACGCAAGTCACTGGAAGAACTGGTCACGTATGGAAAGTGGTGACAACGTCGACGACCTGAAGGCACGCACGCGAGATGCCGTTCGGGAGCACTACCGCAGTGACCCGGGCTACGAGTGGCATCGCCTGGAACGGCACCGAACCGAGCACGCGGTCACGCTGCGGGCTCTCGCTGACCACCTACCGGCGCCGCCGGCGCGGGTGCTCGACTGTGGCTGTGGACCAGGGCGCTACGCCATCGGGCTGGCCAAGCAGGGCTACGAGGTGACGCTCTTCGACCTATCTCCCGAGCTGCTGGTGATGGCGCAGGAGAACGCGGCCGAGGCCGGCGTGAGTTTCAGCGAGGTGGTAGAGGGAACAGCCACGGACCTCTCTTGCTTCGACGACGCCGGCTTCGATGCTGTCCTGGTCATGGGACCCCTGTATCACCTGCTGGATTCCGACAGCCGCTCACAGGCGCTCGTCGAAGCCTCCCGCGTGGTCAAGCCGGGTGGACCCGTCTTGATCGCCTTCATCTCTCGATATGCCGGTCACATCTACGGGGCCGCTGAGGACCCGAACGAGGCTGTCGACCACCCTGAGCTCTACGAGCGCGTCGAGCAGACGGGCGTGCTGCCGCCCCGCGACGATGGGACCGGGGGGTTCGTGGCCTACTTCACTCACCCGAGCGAGATCCAGCCGCTATGCGCCGATGCAGGACTCAACGTGGATGTCTTGCTGGGTGTTGAGGGGCTCACGAGCCAACGCGAAGAGAAGATCAACACACTGACCGGCGACGCATGGCAGCACTGGGTGGACATCAACTACCGGATCGCCCACGACCCCTGCATCCTGGGCGGGGTCGAGCACCTACTAGCGGTATGCCATCGCCCCAAATGGCGCTCGGTGCTGGCTGGACTTGCCGAGCGTTTGGCCGAGGCAAACGTCGACTACCGTTTGGTTGGCGGTGCCGCCTTGGCCGCCTGGGGCGTGGACGTTGAGGTCCGAGACCTGGACTTCGAGATGGACAAGGCCGCAGCCTACGCGTTCGAGGAGCAGTTTGCCGACGCCGTCGTCTTCCCGGTGGCCTGGCGCGAGTCGGACGCGGTCCGCTCGCACTACGGACGGTTCGAGGTCGACGGGGTCAAGGTCGACGTTATGGCGGGCCTGGAGTGGAAGATCGATGGGCGCTGGGTCCCGAGCCTCGCGTCCACGCGTGCCTCGGTGATGGTGGATGGCGTGGCAGTCTTGACGCTCTCGCTGGAGGAGGAGACGCTATCCTGCTTGCGCCGTGGCCGGCTCGAGCGTGCCGCGGCGGCGTTGCCGACCTGTGACGAGGGTCGTCTGCTGGCCATCCTCCGGCAGGTCTCCGATCTGGGGTGGATCTAGCCGCCTATGCTCGTGGCCATGGCCGGGCTCCCCGGTACAGGCAAGAGCACCCTGGCGCGGGCGCTGGTTGCGTGCCTGGCACAGCGCGGCACGCCGGCCATGATCCTGGACAAGGACCGTGTACGCGTAGCGCTCTTCAGCGCCGATGACATCGCCTACACCCGCGAGCAGGATGACCTTTGCGTCGACATTGTGCTTCAGGTGGCCGGATACCTGTTGTCGGTCGATGCCACGCGGGTAGTGATTCTGGATGGTCGGACCTATTCACGGACATATCAAGTTCGACGGGTGACCGAGGCCGCGGAGGCGATGAAGGCAGAGCCGGCGTTCATCAAGTGCACCTGCAGCGAGGCCACCGCGCTGCGGCGCATCGCGCGCGATCAGGCGGACGGCGGCCACCCCGCCGGGAACCGTGACCGCGATCTCTACTGCAGGGTGGCCGCGCTCGCCCAGCCGTTGGCGGTCCCCCACCTCACCGTGGACACCGAGGGTTCCCTTGACGACAGCGTCACGGCCTGCCTCGCGTACCTCGGCTTGAGCTGACCTGCCCCACCCCATCGCCACGGCCGGGGCTCGCGCGGTCGCCTCCGCGTGGTAGACTGCGGACGTGGCAGCCAAGAAGCGCAGCATACGCGTGCGCGGCCTGGTCAAGGCGATGAACCAGGTTCGCGACAGATTACGAACCGGCATACCAGCCGCTGGAGAGGCAGATTTCCGGCGACAGGTCCGCGGCCTGATCGAGAGCGTCGATCGCCTCTGTCGGGCCCACCGAGCTACCCCTTCAGATCTCCCGACGCCGTCGCGCATGGCCTATGAGTTCCTGCGCGCCATCGACCTGGACGACCTACCGCGCCCCACCGTGGACCGCATCGTGGCAGAAGGCAGCGTCAGGATCCCGGGCATCATCGCCACATGCAACCGGTACCATGTCAGGCTGAGGACCCTGGCCCACTCGTCGGAGACGCACGATGATCGCCGGGCGAAGATCGCCGGATTCGTGCGTGAGTTGCGCGCGGACGCCGCCGGCATCGAGGCGACCTGCCGAAGCGCCGGCGCCAGCCCGGAAGCGCTGCCGGTGCCGTCTCGTCGAGCTTACTGCTGGCTGGCCTACCTCGGCTCGTCCGACAGTCTCAGCCGGCACCTGGATGCTCTCACGTCGCTCAAAATCGAGGCCAGGCGCGCGCGACGGGTGCCCACCGCGCAGTTCCGCCTATTCAACACGCCCATGTTGTACCGGTCCACCCTCAAGGAATCTGTGTATGACGTGCTGGTCCACGAGGGGTTCGTGGGTGCCCCTCCCGGCGTGCTCGCCGCGCTCGCACGGTTGGCCGTGGGCAAGCCGGAGTACGCCTATACCGACCTCGTTAGGGACTACGGCGCATCGGACCCCTTCGCCACCGTACGGACCGCGCTCGTGAGCCAGGTCCAGGGGCTGAAGGGTGAAGGCCGGGGTGTATGGCACGACCTCGACGCAGCATTCACGCGTGTCAACCTTCGCAGTCTCGATGGACAGCTCAGCAAGCCCCGCCTCGTTTGGAGCCGACTGATGTCGAGCCGCAAGCTGGCGCACTACGATGCCGTGCAGGACGTGGTGATGGTCAACGTGGCCCTCGACCGTGAAGATGTGCCGCCGTACGTGGTAGACTCAATCGTCCACCACGAACTGCTCCACAAAGCGATGGGAACGGAAGTTGTGAACGGGCGCCGGCACATACACACGCCTGCCTTCCGGCGGGCAGAGCAGTCCTTCCCACGCTACGAAGAGGCTCAGCGTTTCCTACAGCAGCTCACGGGAGGCTCCTCAACGTGAAAGAGAACAGCCAATACGATGTCCCACCTGATCCCTGGCACGAGCTCGAGCGCGACGTCGTCGCTTGCCGCGCCTGTCCGCGCCTCGTCGCTTGGCGGGAGGAGGTCGCGCGGGTCAAAAGACGAGCCTACAGAGATCAGGACTACTGGGGCAAGCCGGTGCCCGGGTTCGGTGACCGGAACGCCCGCATCCTCATCCTGGGACTGGCCCCCGGTGCCCATGGTTCCAACCGAACCGGTCGGATGTTCACCGGCGACAGTTCAGGTGTGACGCTCTTCGGGGCGCTGCACCGGACGGGCTTTGCCAACCAGCCGGACGCCCTCAGCCGCGACGATGGGCTCGAGCTCAGCGGTGTCTTCATCACCGCCGTCGGGCGGTGTGCGCCACCGAAGAACCGTCCAACCCAGGCCGAGCTCGCCGCCTGTAGGCCTTTCCTGGTGCGCGAGATCGCGCTCCTCACCCGGCTCGAGGTGGTCCTGGTGCTCGGCAGGGTCGCGTTTGACGGCTACCGCCGCGTACTGCGGGAGTCAGGTCTTGACATCCCCAAGGCCCGATTCATCCACGGGGGGGAGTACGCGTTGCCGGGGCCTATCCCGCGACTAGTGGCCAGCTACCATCCGAGCCGGCAGAACACGCAGACCGGCCGCCTGACGCTGGAGATGTTCGACGCCATCTTCGCGGGTCTGGCCGACGCTCCCAGCTGACGGACCAAACCTTGCCACCTGGGCCATTGGGACTATAATATGGCGGTTAGCACTTCGGAGGAGAGCAGCATGCCGCTATACGAGTATCAGTGTCAGGAG
>Ga0180435_10001485_pt1 | contig 24381 bp, 24 predicted proteins | sample SS_ome_3_FD_132467 | JGI IMG/M metagenome (GOLD analysis project Ga0180435, IMG submission 132467) | Hypersaline lake sediment archaeal communities from the Salton Sea, California, USA - SS_3_S_1 metaG | ecosystem: Environmental > Aquatic > Non-marine Saline and Alkaline > Hypersaline >... | reverse complement strand
CCATCACGGTAGCAGTGATCATCCCAGATCAACCAAAGGGGAATGACCCGGATATCCAACTCGGTAATTAATTCTTCTGGCAATGAGGAAGAGCTGTCTGTAACAACCAGAATTTTTTCGCTGTTCATTGAGCACTCCTAAATGAATAGGTCTCTAGGTAATAAAACTAGTTAAGTACGATTTCGTCACGACTGAATATTTCTATCCGATCGGTACGTAAACTGAAACCTGAATGATTCCTTTATCAGGTAAACCGCACATACTTTACTTGAATTTATTCCCTGCTTGAAAAGCTTTGGTGATCTTCTCTCCGACTTGGTGATAATCACGTGCTTTTGTGGCATAGACAATTGGAGAGACCTGGTTTATATCAGGGTTTCCGTTCTCCAGGAGTTTGTCATCATCCGCCTTCACATCCAGGATCTCGCCCACAAACTGCGTATGTAAACCAATTTCGTAGTGGTGCAGCAGTTTGCACTCCAGGACCATTGGGAATTCTTTGACGTAAGGAGCATCTACAAGGTCTGACCTAACTGGAGTCAGGCCAGTTACCTCAAATTTATTCACGTCCCTTCCGGAGGCGATGCCAAAGTAATCCGCTTCCTCTGCATACTGAACAGACGGAACGCTCACTGTATAAGCGCCCCTCTCCAGGATACTTCCATAGGTATAGGTTGCCTTGCGGAGCGAAATTGTGAGGCAGGGTGGTTTGGAACAACAGATCCCACCCCAGGCGATCGTCATAACATTGGGCTCACCATCCTTATCATAAGTGCCAACGCACCATACAGGAGTTGGGAAAATTAACGTTTGCGCACCAAGGGATTTTTTCACGGTCACTCTCTCCAAAATCTAAAAAATGAAATGAGTTTTAGCTTATCTTTTTATGTCCCTCTATCAAGGATACACCAAAATCCGCAATATGTTGGATCTGCTCATCATGATGATAGAGCTTTCGGAAACACAGGATTGCCTTTTCCGTGGTCACAAGGATGTGGGGTTCCTTTTCCCCTTTTTTACTACTCAGTGTTGAAGTTTCCATCCAATGAGTAATCTTATCCACCAATGATTGTGTGATCCACTTCGCTGCAGCAGCCGGATCATTGGATATGCAAGTAAATTCTTTCCCCAGCAAGTGTTCATCGTACCGGAGCATTACTGCACCCTCTAAGTTTGGAATCTGTGATTCGGAAATCATCAAGTTTTGTAAATACTTCTTATAAAAGAACTGAGTAGTTTTGCTCAGTTCACCTGCTGCAGAGAGGCTGATACTTTTTGCGGGTACTAACAACAAAAAGCCCTCCTCGTAATTGTTCACTTTGCTTATCCATTGAGTGATCGGAGTGGAATCATTGACTGTGATCATATTAATAGACCAGGGACTTCCATTTGTATTTCCCTCTCGAACAACACGAATACGTCCATCCAGCGCTGGAGTAATCGTTTGGTTGCGGAACTGGTTCAGTGTATCGCTGATCTTTTGAGCAAACTTTTTCTTGGGATTCTTCCCGCTGCTGGGGTGAGCGGTTAGTCTGACCATTTCTCCGGACTTAAGCACAAGGTTGGTACTATGGTTTCGGTTGCCATCTCCAGAACTTTTTGTCAATACTGCTACATTATAAATCTCATCAAACGGGATTTCCCTGTCATTTCTTTTCCAGACTCTCTGCTGCCTGATGTAAACGATCCTGCGATCTACATCAAATAAACAGCTGTTTCGCTGCCCAACAAATAACAGGAAAAGTATCAGAAGGAGAAAAAATCCCAGCACGGCACCCCGCCAGGGGGACTCTGCGCGCCAGACCAGGACGGTGATCAATAAGGCGCCAGCTGCAATAAGAATTAATAAACCGGGGCCGTTTTTGACCTCCCAGGTTCCAGAATTTTGTTCTCTGCTCCAGCCTGCCATAATCAACCCTCCTATGTTCATACTTAGACTAGGTGCTGCTCCATTTGAAAAGGGTAACACAAAACGTCCGCATAACCTCGTTTTGTAGTTCGTCCCCGAAGTCTTTCCAGGGTAAGAGGATAAAAAAAGGAAGGATATAAATAAATATTCTATTCAGGGACAGGTTTATTTCAAACCAGAATGAACAAAACTTTGAATAAATCTGCGCTGGAAGATCAAGAACGTAATGAATAGCGGGGCAGCGACCATCAGGGTTGCCGCGGTTAATAGTGACCATTGGGCGCCAATCTCTCCCAGCTGAGTAAATCTGACCAAACCAGCTGTCAGTGGCCGGCTTTTATCACTGTTGGTGATAATCAACGGCCAAAGGAATTCGTTCCAATGCCAAGTAGCCGAGGAAAGACCAAACGCTATCAGGGATGGGATCGATGGAGGCAGATATACATTCAGGATCAATTGCCACCAGGAGCAGCCATCGATCACGCCGGCATCCACCAAATCCTTGGGCACACTCATAAATGCTTGGCGCATCAAGAAGGTTCCAAAGGCTGATCCGAAATAAGGAATTGCGATTGCTAGCCGCGTATCAAATAAACCCAACGTTCGGATGGTCGAAAAATTAGGCGCCAACAAGGCCGAGGTGGGAATCATCATTTGTAACAAGACAAAGAAAAATATCCAGCCTTTGCCAAAGAACTCATAGTTAGCAAAAGCGAACCCAGCCAGAACAATCGTAATTAGCTGTACTACTAGAATGATCAAGACCACTACAATGGTATTGATGTAATACTGTCCAAAAGGCGCCAAGGACCAGGCCCGAGTATAGTTCTCGAAGCTGAGAGCAGAGCTGAACCAGACATCACCTCTGCTCATCGGGTCATTGGCTGGACGGAATGAAGCGATAATCGCCCAAATAACTGGAACAGACCAGAGCAAAGCCAAAAAAGTCGCCAGCAGGTTTGTGATCCAACCACCAAACTTCCTCAATGTTTTTCGAATACCTATGCTGTCCATAAACGACTCAGGCCTCCCTTCGATCAGAGGTGATGAAATTTGTTACTGTAAATGCCAACAGGACGATCACAAATATCACTGTGATTGCGGCGGATGCGCCGATATCCTGGTACTCAAAACGTTCCAACCAAAGTTCAAATAACAATACTGTGCTCGACCTGCTGGGACCCCCACTGGTTAATACGAAGATATGATCCACAGTACGGAAAGAATCAATAAAGGCAACGATAGTAATAAATAAAGTCGTGCGTCGTAAGAGCGGGAACGTGATCCTCCATAAAGTTTGCCAGCCATTAGCCCCGTCCAGGGCAGCTGCTTCATAGACATCATTTGGTAGGTTCTGTAATCCCGCCAGGTAAAAGACCATGTAATAGCCAGAATTTTTCCATACCGCTACAATTACGACTGATAATATTGCCAGAGAAGGATTACCAGTCCAGTTCTCAGGTCCTGAATAACCCAAAAATCGCAAGGCTGCATTAAACAAACCATAATCGGGAGTGAACATGAAAAGCCAAATAGTTGCTGCGCTTACCATGGGTAATACCATTGGGTGGAAAAATGCCAGCCGGAAAAATCCAATCCCGCGAACCTTGCGATTCACCAACAGTGCGAACAGAAAACCAAGAATAATGCTGATCGGCACCGTACCCAGAATATAAGTTAGGGTATTTTTAATAACTTCAATAAAATAAGGGTCGGTAAAGAGATCAACATAGTTGCCCCAACCAATAAAAACAGGTTCCCGGAACTTTGCAATATTCATGCGCTGACGGAAAAAGCTCTGATAGATCGACAGCAACACCGGCCAGGCAGTGAACAGTGCAACAAAAGCTGCTGTTGGCAAAATTAGGATATATGGGAGGGGTTTTATGTTTTTTCGAGAGGCTTGCATTATTGATTTGGGCTACTCGTAAAAATGGGGTGACCATTTTCTTTCCAGTCACCCCATTATAGTTTATTTATCCGTTAGGATAATCTACGGGCAGAAATCTGCCAGGGCATCAGCAGCTTCAACCTGCGCAGCTGCCATTGCATCAGCAGCAGACATTTCTCCATTGATAGCTCTCTGGATGTAGTCATGGAAAATTCCACGTACCTGTCCGAGGTTCTGAACGGCTAATTCGGCACCGGCATACTGCAGGGCATCTCTGGTTGCCAGCGCTTGCGGTACTTCAGCCACATAAGTCAACATAGCTTCGGTATCATATGCACTGGCACGATTGGCGATGTAGCCGGTGTTGATGCTGTAATCAGCAACATACTCTGGTCGTGAGATGAATTCCACAAACTTCCAGGCTGCATCCTGTTTTTCTTGAGCAGCACCTTTCATGATGTAGAAGTTTCCTCCACCAGGAACACTGGCATACGTTCCTTCCTCTTTGCCGGGGTAGGGCATCACGCCAAGTTCAAAATCAGCCTGGGCAATCAATCCTGCCAAGCTTCCGGAGGAATGTGTGATCATTGCAGTCGCGCCACTTGCGAGATCTGGCGGATCTGTTGGCCAACTGGCTTGAACACCGGCAGGCATAGCGCCGTAGACTTCAGAGAGATCAATATAAAATTGAACCGCTTCGATCACAGCGGGGTCATCAAACACCACAGTGCAGTCATCTTCAAGAATATTCTTTCCAGCGCCAATAGCCAGCGGTTGGAAAAGCCAATAGGGCCAATCGGAAGAGAAGTGCAAACCGTAATTGGTCGTATCTCCATCCTGAACAGTAAGAGCCTGCGCTGCTTCAGCCCAGCTCTGCCAACTTGTCGGGGGCTCTAAACCAGCATCTGCAAACATATCTGCGTTGTAATACATCACTACCGCACTGCGCTGGAAAGGAATGCTCCAGAGTTGGTCATCATAGTAGGAATTTGCCAGGAAAGCGGGCAGGAAATCTGCCTCATAGGCATCGCCGCCGTCCATTGCTGCAATATATCCATCCAGGGGAGCGATGTAGTCAGCATTGATCAAGTCGTACAGGGCTGTTGCCAGCATCACACCCAAGGCGGGTGGTTCACCGCCGCCATCAATGGTGGTCTGGATTGCTGTTTGCACATCACCATATCCACCGGAGAAAACCGGTTCGACTGTGATGTGGGGGTACTCTGCCTGAAAATCCTCAATGTAGCCATTTAGAATGGCGGCAATGGGGGCGTCCACAGCCACAGGATAGAAGACCTGGAAGGTTACCGGTTCCATCACGGCTTCTTCCTCTTCTTCCTCAGCCGGGGCAGCTTCCTCTGCAGGAGCTTGCTCTTCAACTGGGGCAGCTTCTTCCTGTGCAGGCTCTTCGGCAGGCGCCGGGGCACAAGCTCCCAGCAGCAGACCAAGAACCAAGACTACTGCAAATATTTTGTACAGCATTTTCTTCTTCATGTTCCTCTCCTTTCTAAAAATATATTGTGAGAAATTTTCTATCTAATCATGCGGACAATATTTAATTCAATGACCTCAGAGTTAAAACACAACTTGCTGAAGGTTACAGCTTGGTTATCCAGAGTATAGATCGTTGATTTGACACCAAGAATTGGAGTTCCCACGGGCAGCTCTAAAAACTCACTGATATCAGCCGGGAGAGCTCGGGCTCGGATAAAGGATTGTATTTGGTGGAGTGGTGTCTCAAGAGTTTTTGTCAGCAATTCCACCAGGTTGCCTTCAAAGGTTTCCCATCTGGAGACCTGTAAATCAATTTCTGAGGGAACATAATCCTCTACATAAATTACGGGTTTTTCATCAGCCAGAACAATCCGTTGAATATATCTAACTGTGGTATTTGCCTTCAGCTTTAAGACATCACACACATCAGGGGGCGTCTCGATGATCTCCGTCGACAGAGTTTTAAAGTTCGGTGTATAACCTACGTCCTGGATGATCTGAGCAAAGGGTGAAAACTCATTCAGAGAATCCTGGATATAGGGCGGTTGAGCAACAAAGGTCCCAATACCATGCCGCCTGACTATCACACCTTCGTTTTCAAGAGTGACATAGGCTTCCCGTAATGTATTTCGACTGACTCCAAGATCTTTGGCTATCGAAGCTTCGGAAGGCAGCTGGTCATTCCGCTTAAGATTATTCTGGGAAATATAGTTGAGCATGTGTGCTTTTACTTGGTTCAAGCGGGTATCTGTAGTGATAGCCATTCTCATCCTGAGTGGATTATTTGAATAATGAACCAATAAAAGAGTAAGAGGTTGGACGTCCTATGTCTTTATCATAAAAGATTTAAAATCCCCTGTCAACAGGTTTCCCTATGACAAATATCATGTTTTTATTATGTGTGCAGGAACCGCTCAGGGTAAAACTTCAGGATAAATTCAACAGAAAACTCAACACCGTTTGATTGAATTCCACAGGTTTTTCAGCCGGGAGGGCGTGTCGGGAGTTTTCGACTATGGCCAGCTCAGCATTGGGTATCAGCCGTGTATATCTCTCTTTTTCCTCGTTCGAGAAATAATCTCCCTCAGCGCCGATCACAAGCGTTGGAACTTTAATTTCCCCCAAACGATCCAAAACACTCCATCCAAAAGCCGCTTTCAAAGAGGCCAGGTAGGATGGTTTGTGATTTTTCGCCCAGCGCTGGGCGAAGATCTCCCTCAATCCCTCTTGCTCTGATCCAATAAAAAATCTCTCCGCCAGCACTTGACCCATTTTTTCGAGTCCGAATAGTCTGACGATCAGCAACCGCTTCCAGAAATCTGTCCTGTCCTTAAACTTATGGGCAATCAACTCAGGTACGCTGTTGACAATCACCAGGCTGCGCATAACTTCTGGGCAGTCCAGAGCCATCTGAAATGCAACCATACCGCCCAGGGATATGCCTAAGATGTGAACGGGCGATAGGTCGAGCTCCTGGATCAGCTGAGCTACATCTTCCGCGAAAAGCATCATGCTGTAGGGGCCAGGATTTTTTGCAGATCTCCCGTGACCGCGCAGGTCGATATTTATCACCTGGAAATGTCTGGAAAATTCGGGCAGCTGCATTTCCCAGTCCTGGCTGCTGGATCCCAGTCCGTGGATCAAGAGCAAGGGATCTCCCTGTCCATGGATTTCGTAATAGATATCAGTAGTTGCGAGATTAATAGATGGCATAGATACCTTTGAAAAGGATCTGTCTTCCCGGCCGCTAGTGATTTTAGTATATCGCTATTTCTATTTCAATCAATTGAATTTAGCAAGTCATCATGAACCATATATTGCATAAGAGAATGACACAAATCTGACATAAATCTGTGTTATGCTGGACTCATGACCATTAAGATCTTGGTGGTGGACGACGAAATCTCCGTGACTGATTTAATCGGCTATAACCTCGAGAAAGCTCATTACGAGGTTCTGGTTGCCCATGATGGGGAAGAAGCCCTGAAAGCTGTCAGGACTCACAACCCTGATCTGATCCTTTTGGATTTGATGCTGCCCAAGATCGATGGTTTGGATGTCTGCCGAGAACTACGCAAGACCAGCCAGATACCTATCATCATGGTCACCGCCCGGGGAGAAGAAACCGATCGTGTGATCGGATTAGAACTGGGAGCTGACGATTATCTCTGCAAGCCTTTCAGCATGCGTGAGCTGATGGCTCGGATCAAAGCTGTATTGCGCCGAAATCAAAAAGAAATCACAGAAAACCCGTCAACAAATATCCTGACAGGCCCTTCCGGCTTGGCACTGGATGAAGATTCCCGGACAGTCACATTAAAGGATATTCCTCTACATCTCACGCGTTTGGAGTTTGACCTGATTCAGCATTTAGTCCTCAATAGCGGGAGAGTCCTCTCTCGGGAACAGCTGCTCAGCCAGGCCTGGGGGTACGATTTTGTAGGTGGGGTCCGGGCCGTGGACAGCGCCGTTAAGCGCCTGCGTAAGAAGATCCATTTGATCAATCCCAACCTTGACTTGATCGAAACCGTCAGGGGAATTGGATACAGACTGGTAAAGTGATCTGATGCGAGCCCCTATCCGGCTGCGGTTGTCATTCAGCCATCTTCTGGTTTTATTAATAGGCATGGTCCTGGCTGGGATCCTGGTTTGGTTGGCCGTGGAAGAGATCTACCTCATTTCCCAGAAGGAGAATCTATCAGCCCAGGCCAGATTGACCGCAGCGGCACTCGAAGGCAGTCCAGCTACTCTCTTTTCTCCAGATATCTATTCCCAGACCACTAACGTCACACCCGGCATCCATACCCGGCTGCTGGATGAAGGCGGTGCTGTAGTGATTGGTGTCCCCTTCCCGGAAGGAGAAGACCCCGTACAGGTTCCCCCAAGCGAAGATCCCGGATATGTAAAGGCTGAGGAATTGATCCTTCGTCCCGAAATCCAATCCGCCCTGGCAGGAGTTCCCGAGACTGCTATCCGGGTGATTGAGGCTTTGGATGGTAGACGTGTGTTATATGCTGCCGCTCCAGTTTTCGGAGAAGGAGGAGAGGTCATAAACCTGGTATACCTGGCAACACCACTACCAGATCGTGGACTTCCAGGAAATCTGTCCCTGCAGCTATTAGGCGCAGTTCTTGTGGCAGGTTTATTTGCCAGCGTCGCTGGTATTCTACTGGCCAGGGGAATTGCTCAGCCTTTGGAAAAATTAGATCAGGCTGCTGCTGCAGTATCTGGCGGAGATCTTTCCCAGCAGGTGCCGGCTGATGAAAATATCAGGGAATTGGAAAGCCTGGGGCAGACCTTTAATGAGATGACTGAAAGTTTACGACAATCCGACCAGGCCAAAAACGCCTTTATCGCCGATGTCACTCATGAGCTGCGCACACCATTGACCGTAATAAAAGGAACTGTAGAAACTCTGGAAGATGGTGCCGTGGATGATTTGGGAGGGCGAGGAAAACTACTGCACGCCATGAACCTGGAGACTAACCGGTTGATCAAGTTGGTCAATGACCTATTGGTATTAACAAGGTCGGATGCCGGAGCTCTTTCCCTCGATATCCAATCCTTTGATCTAAGTGAGTTGGTCCAAACCCGCTGTGACCTAATGGAACCACTAGCAATTCAGAAAGGAATCCGGCTAATACAGGAAAAGTCCGCTGTGTTTCGTCCTTTCGTAATGGGTGACCCGAACCGAACAGCCCAGGTGCTGGACAACCTGCTTAACAACGCCCTTCGTTATGCGCCCAAGGATTCCAATATTATGATCTCTCTGGAAAACCTGGATGGTAAAACCCAATGTTCTGTTTCTGATCGGGGTTCCGGTATCTCACCTGAGCATCTGCCGCTGATCTTTGAGCGCTTCTATCGAGTGGATAAATCCCGGGACCGTGAAAGCGGAGGCTCTGGATTGGGGTTGGCCATCGCACGGGCTTTGATAGAAGTCCAGGGTGGATATATCCAGGCTCAAAGCAAGCTGGGAGAAGGCACCACAATCATTTTCACCCTCCCTGCTGTTTAAATTGCCCAGGAACTGACCTTTTCCTGACATCCTTCTGACTTGGTAATCTCCTATGATGGAGAAAACGGATATTCACCAACAGGAGGATTCCATGAAATCCCAATCAACTTTACTAAATACTGTCTTAATTTGTGCAGTGATTTTCCTGGCCATAAACAGCGGGATTCCGACACACACAGCCAGCGCTGCAGGTGGCGACCCAGCCCCTTCGATCGATCAGAACAGCTGCAGCACGGGCCGATCTGTTTCAGTCAGCGGAACAGCCGTTGTGAATGTCACGCCGGACCGGGTGCTAATTCAGCTGGGCGTGCAGTCGAATGGCCGGACTCCTCAGTTAGTCGAGGCGGCGAACAGCGCCACGATTTACAGGGTCATTAAAGCGATCAAGAAACTGGGCATCGACGAGAAGGATATTGTCACTGACCGCTATGTTATAGATCCCATTTATGATGATTATGATTCATTGACCATCGAAGGCTACCGGATATACAACATGGTCGCCATCACCCTGCGGGACATCAATAAAGTGAACGATGTCCTGATCGCTGCCCTGAACGCCGGAGCCAACCAGGTTGTGAATGTGGAATTTTATCTGAGTGATTTGCGCAAATACCGCGACCAGGCCCGAGATCTGGCTATGGTTGCCGCTGGAGAAAAAGCCCAGGACTTAGCTGAGGCAGCTGGTGCTGAGGCCGGCTGCGTGTTGAGCATCAGCGAGAACACATGGTCCTATTTCAGCGGGGGATGGTGGGGACGCAATAATAATCTCTGGACCCAGAACACCGTCCAAAATATCCCATCAGGCACAGGCTCTGATGATTCCTCAGAGTTTGGCCCGGTAAATCTGGGCCAGATCTCTGTTCGGGCAGAAGTCAGCGCGAGTTATAGTTTGAAATAAAAATTTCTTGAAGCTATCAGAAACACCTCTCTTTGATATTCGAAAGGGAGGTGTTAGTTTTGTTTATTATCTGATTTTCGAGAATCATCTCTGCTTTAGACGATTGGAACAACGGACGAGAGCACAACTACAAACCCACTGAGCAATAATACAATGATCCCCAACACAATATTTGATTATCTTTACCAAACTGTCCCCGGGAAAGTTCAGCTGTGATGCCAAGCAATTTGTTTTGGTGATAAGTTTAACGCTTCGATCGCTTGAATGATCTTATGAGATTGCTTATCGGTAACCCCTCTATGATACAAACGAATTAGCAAGGTCGTTGTCAATGTACTGCTGACGTAATCACGGTTCAAATCGCAGCGAATTACTCTAACATTCTTTGATTTCACTGCATTTAGGATCGAACTCACATCCACATCAAGAGGAAGGGTGATCTCGAGAACCCTATAAGAATGTTTCTTAAAAATCACCTCAACATACGGCAATACAACTAATGCTATCATGGCCAGGATCCAAATGAATAATGCCTCGGTGTATAAGCCAGCTCCACAGGCCATACCAATCGCGGCTGCAACCCAAAGACAAGCAGCGGTTGTCAATCCTCGGATATTGACCCCTTCCTTAACAATAGCGCCAGCTCCTAAAAAACCAATTCCCGTGACAATTTGAGCTGCAATTCGCCCAGAATCTCCCTGGAAACCCGGATTCATGCTCGCAATCAATGGAGACATAATCATAAATGCCGCTGCACCCAAGCTGACTAACAAATGTGTGCGCAGTCCAGCAGGCCTGCCGTGAATTTCTCTTTCCAGGCCCAACATCCCTCCCAGCAGAGTTGCTACCGCAAGCCTGATAATCGGATCTGATGAAAAATTGATGGCCATAAACATTTCTCCTTCCATAAACACACTTGCAATACGCCACGATTATAGTACTTCCTTCTGTAAAATCCCAGTTTTCCCAGCCCATAAAGTAACTAAATACTCTAAGCCACTCTAAAGCCATCAATATGAAAGAGGAAGGATGCAACATAAACATTCATAGCCCTCAAGATAACCCCATTGCTTGACAAACATTTATTTTCAGGTACTATCAGACCCGGTATTACCCCTTGGCAGTCGGTGCCGTTTTTTGTTATAACGCTGCTTGATTCCCCTGGTAACCTGAATGTAAATTGAATACAAGGATTTTGAATAATATGAGCTTTAATCAGTTCAATCTTGACACACGTTTAGCTCCAGCCATAAAAAGGGCTGGATTTTATAAACCAACTCCCATCCAAACCTCGGCTATTCCACTGGCTATGGCTGGAAGGGACCTGATCGGTACCGCCCAGACAGGAACGGGGAAAACCGCGGCTTTTGTCCTGCCCATTTTGCACAAACTTCTTAAATCCCCAGGGAAGGGAACCCGGGTTTTAATCGTCACCCCAACCCGCGAACTGGCTGAACAAATTCACGAAACAACAAAAAAATTGAGCGCTGGTACAAATATTCGCAGTGTGACTGTGTACGGGGGAGTTGGCCCAGCTCCTCAAATTGAAGCGTTGAAACAGGGAACAGAAATAGTGGTAGCTTGTCCTGGCCGACTTTTGGATCATCTCCAAAACAATCATGCCAAGCTCGGAAAAATTGAGGTGTTGGTCCTTGATGAAGCTGACCGAATGCTGGATATGGGATTTTTACCTGATATCAAAAGAATTATCAGGTATATTCCAAAAGATAGACAAACCATGTTATTTTCTGCGACTTTCCCCAGGGAAATTGAACAACTGGCAGCCCAGACCCTCCGCAACCCAAAACGGGTCGCCATTGGGATTGTCCGCCCCGCATACACAGTTGACCATACGCTGTACCCCGTGCCTCACCACCTGAAAAACCGATTGTTGATCAGACTGCTTGGTCAAACTGATACACAATCGATATTGATTTTCACCCGAACCAGACACCGAGCGCAAAATCTGCTCAAAAAGATCAAACGAACAAAATTTAAAGTAACCAGTTTGCATGGCGACCGCACTCAAGGCCAGCGCCGTCAAGCCTTGAATGGATTTAGAGATGGAAAGTACCAGATCATGGTTGCTACAGATATTGCGGCCCGCGGCCTTGATATCGATGGCATCTCTCATGTGATCAATTTTGATATGCCGGATACAGCGGATGCCTATATCCACCGAATTGGACGAACGGGAAGAGCACAACGATCAGGGGAAGCTTTCACCTTTGTCACCCCTGATAATGAAGCCCTGGTTAAGAAGATCGAGAAGATCATGAAGAAAAAACTGCCTCGAAAGACCTTGCATGATTTTGACTACTCGATTCCGAAACCAGAAAATCAGCAAAAAAGAAGAAAACCTCAGACTAAGAAAATAAAATATGGAAAATAGATAGTCCGAGGACCAAGTAAAGCAAAAAAAGGCAGTTCTATTGAAAGAACTGCCTTTTCATTATTGGGAGAGTAATCAGCTAATCGATTAAAACAAATTCAACTGACTGTAATTTAACAATCTGCCAAGGCCGCCTTCTTCCTCGATCCAGTCCACTATTTCCTGGCAAGTAGCTTTTATCGATTTTCCCTCTGTATAAAAAGTTTTCTTCGCTAGCAGCCCATTAGAGGGATGGCGGACGAAATGTTCATTTAACGCCAGGAGTTCGGGATCGATCTTGCCAACTTCTTTAATCAACATCTCTGAGAACCTCTGGTTGACGATTTCCACTGAACGGTCTATATCGGGCGAAGGCAGGATCCGAATCACATATTTGTGGGGTTTGAGGGCTTTTTCGACTCGCTGGAACATTTCCTGGTCCTCATATACAGAATGCCCAGCTCCGAAGTCCATCACACAGTTTTTATACTCTTTTAAGGCCCGTTCTACTGCATGGACTTGAAAGGGTTTCCAGTATTTGATCAAACCCGTCATACCTTCTTTGCCAACGATCTCGGAAGCGTATTGTTCATCATAGCCGATCTCGTTAAAAAAACGCTGTCGGATCTCGTCGAGCTCAATGCGCGGCACACCCAACTGCTTGGCCAGTTTCTTGGCCAGCGTGCTTTTGCCAACACTCATCGGTCCGATCAGAATAATAATAGATTTCATAAGTTCGCAGTTAACATACCCCTAATATTTAGTAATCATCCTCTGTTTTATTCCTTTATCCAAGGAAATCATTTTCTTTCTGGCCTTTTACTTCTGTCTGAATCAGGAACAGATCACCGGCCAAGGGTTGTTCTTGGCGTTCCGATTCGCTTAATCCTGTCCAAGCGGAAGTAATGAAAAGGTGATCCAGATCACGGCCGCCAAAGGTACAGCTTGTGGGTCGTTGAACGGGAAGGTAAACAATCCGCTCGATCTTGCCGTTCGGGTCATATCGGGTGAGTCGCCAGCCATCCCAATGAGCACTCCAGACAAACCCCTCACTATCAACAGTTAAACCATCAGGGACACCATCCTCAACGGGCACCTTCACAAAATCCCGCCGGTTGCTGATCGATCCCTTATCAAGATCAAAATCATAAGCATAGATCACCCGCCGGGGAGAATCCGTATAATACATGATCTTATGGTCTGGACTCCAGCCAATGCCATTGGAGATCCGAATCCCGGTTTCCATTTTGTGGATCGATCTATCCACGTCAAGTTTATACAAAGAGCTTTGGTCGTCTTCTCCCAACGTGCCAGCCCAGAATCGTCCCCCAGGGCCTACTTTGCCGTCGTTAAAGCGAGCATTTGATCGTCCAGCTTCGGGATTATCAATGATCTCAATTTCAGAAGTTTCCTGCTCCCATAAAGCCAATCCATCCCTTAGCCCCAAAACCAGACCTCCTGACGCCCGGAAAGCCAAGCATCCAATAGGCTGTCCAACTGGGACAGTATCTCCTTTACCTGTTTTTGGGGAGTAGCGATGGAAACATTCCCCCTCAATATCCACCCAATACAGCAATTCCTCTGCTTGACGCCAGAGAGGGCATTCTCCCAATTTGTTCTTGATAGTCAGAAAATGATCTACTTGCGTCATTCTTGCTCCTCTTAATTTAAATAGTAACATAATTGAGAAATTGAAGAGGTTCGATCGGGATAGTTATTTATGGCGAGTTGGATCTGCTGCAGGGTAGTACAGTTCTGGAGTTTCCTGATCCAGCTGCTCTCTTAAGACCAAAATCTCCTGGCTGATCTGCCGGCTTAAATCATATACCCGGTCAAAATCAGCTTCGGTCCATTTTCCGTTATCCATCAGGATCCAGCCTTCACGAAAACAAGCTTCGATTTCCCCCAACAGCGTGCTCAGATTTCGGCTTTTCACAGGTAAGGACAAAGATTGAATTCTCTGTCCTTCAAATTTGCGGAAATAATCAGTCGTCGTGTCAACATCAAAGATCAAGTCAGATCTCGAGACAGTGCCCGCAAAGTCGCCAAAAATCAGCACCCTGCTCAACACATAACCTTCGATCCAATCTAGGACTTTTTTATTTATCATAGCAATTGATTAGTAGCAATATCTGTACCAATTTGATACGAATTCCCAGGACATTTTCTTACTTGAAAAATTTTCCAAGCTCGGATTATACCCTATACGCTCTTGAGATATTCAGGGATTATCAGGGATGGCGCAGCACCCTCACCGGCGGCCGATACAACCTGCTTCGTGCTGGAACATCTCCAGCACGCTCTTCTACCTATCGACGAGCCTTGTTACTCGAGCCTTACTTAGATAACTGTAGATTGAAATCAGGTATGATTCTCGGGGACAGATCCAATATTCCGTAAGCAATACTTGTCATCCATTTGATGGGTAGCGGGTATGGGCTCATTCGTTCTTTTAAACCCAACCTAACTGATACCCAACGGGGATAAGGATTATTTACCCTGGGATCATTATGTAATAAATTATCCTTGTTGATGTTACACTTTGAATTACTATTATCAATATCGGGTATTTTATGCAGAGTCCATCTCCAAGAAATAACAAGATACGGAATTATTCGCTTTTAGTGGGCACCTTTTTTTTCCTGACCTCATGCAGCAATCTCCCCGCAACCTTTTAGGCCCATCTTCTCCGGAAATGACCGATTAATTTTGAGAGAGTCAAACCTGAGGGATATTATGACCGAATATAACTACAATCCATCCCCAAAAACAGCCACCTTCATTTTCAGCTTGATATTGATCCTCTCCAGCCTGCTGGCTGGATGTGGACCTTCAGCACAGTCGCTACAAGCAGTGGATTATTTGCCGCCGCCCGGTGATGATTTGAATGGTTCAACTCCCGAAGAGCAGGGGTTGGACCCCAAACTTGTGGCAGAACTTTATCACAAGGCATCAGAGCTGGAAACGCTCTATGGCCTGCTGGTCATAAAGAATGGCTACCTGGTTGCTGAGGGGTATTTCAATGGAGGGTCAGTCGAGCAGAAGGCCTTTATGGCATCCGCCACCAAGAGCATTACCTCAGCTTTGGTCGGCATTGCCCTGGACCAGGGCTGTCTAGAAAGCCTGGACCAGAAGATGCTCGATTTCTTCCCGGAATACGCAGATCAAATCGATGATCCCAGGAAAGAGCAGATCACGATCCGTGATTTATTGATGATGCGCTCAGGATTTGTATGGGAGGAACGCACGCAGTATATGGAAGCCTTCTTTTCTTCTGGCGGCTACTGGCTGCCTTTTATTGTTGATTTTCCCCTGACGAGCGACCCCGGTACCGAATTTGGATACAGCAACCTCTCATCACATACTCTGGGAGTTATCGTTTCGCGAGCATGTGAAACTGATCTTTATTCTTTTGCCCAGGAGTATCTATTCTCTCCCATTAATGCAGCGGTAGGTGAGTGGAGCCAGGATGCGGACGATAATTATTATGGCGCCCATGCAATCCAGCTTTCAGCCCGTGATCGAGCCAAATTCGGGCTGCTATATCTCAATGGTGGTGAATTTGAAGGCGATCAGGTAATATCAGCCGAATGGATCAATGATTCACTTCAAAATTACTCCGAAAGGATCAATCTCTCTGGCTGGATACCAGGCTTGAGCAGCAGGGTTGGTTTTTATCGCAATATCGGGTATGGCTATCAATGGTGGTCAGCCAAAGCAGGAAAACACCACTTTTATTATGCAGCTGGACATGGGGGAAATCAGATTATCTTGTTAGATGAACTTGATATGGTGATCGTGACATCGGCAGATCGCTTATTCGGTAATTTTGGGGCAGATGCCTGGGAGAAAGAAAAAGCGATCATTGATGTTGTTGGTAGGTTTATTCACTCTTTGCCTTGAATGTAATGGGGAATTAAATCAAGGAAGAATAGATCCTAGATTGTCCTTCTACGGTTTTACGTGGTTTTCAGAAAGTAGCAAACTACGGATTCTATGAGATAAAATCCTTCTTTCTGATAAAGTTTGATCGCCCCATGATTCTCACCATTCACAGACAGGATGATCGGCTTGAGTTTTTTTCCAATTAAAAAGTTGATCCCATATCTCAAAAGATTCCGCCCCAGATCCAGGCCGCGATATTCCTCTAGAATTCCAAAAGCCAGGATCTCTCCCGCATCCATATCATCCAGATCCCGCATCATGGAAATAGTACCAACAGGCTCGCCCTCTTTCTTAAGAAGGCATATACCACTTTCTATATGGCCTTGATCCTCAAACCAGGTTTGAATATCCTCCGCCGTGGAGGGAGTATGTCCAGCCAGCTCCTTAAACTCTTCGTTCAGACAGGCCGCAAATTGGCTGATACCCTCCTGATCTGTTGGGTCAAGTGGATGGACAGCAAACCCCTCTGGGAAAACAGGCTCTGCCAGAGCAGGTTCACTTCGCTCGAGGATGAAGGAATAACGTTCAATCTCAAATCCAAGATCTCTTAGATTTCCTGCTGTAACTTTGTTATTTTCCGGGATGAACATAAAAACGTTCTGGAGGTCATCCAGATGGGGGCGAATAGCTTCCAGTAATTTCTTGTATACAGCCGGGTCTCCATTAATGGCATGGAAGATGGAGAACCTCCCCTTGCCAACACTACGGAAACGTTTGGTGCGCATCAGGCTGACTGCGCCAATCACCTGACCAGCGTCTACCAGTAAGTACGATGGGTGTTCTTCCGAGATTTCAAAATCCCGGCCGGGCACATATGAGCTGTCATGTTCCACAGCATATTTGGAGCAATAGTCATACAGCAGCCCCTGATTATCTTTGTCTACGCGGATAATACCTGCCGTCATTTTGGTCTACCTTTTGGATATTTTACAGTCGGGTAAATGATTTTTCTAAATTAGTTTATTGTACAACGTTAATAATAAAAAGTCGCACAATAATCCGCTCACTTTGCCCACTCTTCTATGTGGAAATTCTCTCGATAATATCATCTTCCAGGTAAGCTTTTTTTTCTACCCCCCATCCATTTGTAACATGGCGCTCTTGCCAGATCCAATATTTTAATCTCCAGAAAGGAGTTTCAGATGAGAATACAAAAACCTGTTTTGGTCCTTCTTCCAGCATTGGCTTTCATCCTGGCTGCCTGCAGTCCAAGGCTGAATACCGGAGTCGCCCCAGATATTGAACCCCCCCAGGAAGAACTGGAATCTACTGCTGCGCCTCTACCGTCAACCACAGAACACGAGGAGGCGGTTTGCGAAGATCCCTTTGACGGATCTATTCCCGCTTTCAGAACTGATGGTTGGAAAACCAACTTCTGCTTGCACAGCATAGATTATGAAGAGATTTTTTCTGGTGGTCCACCCCGCGACGGCATACCACCCATTGACAATCCCCGGTTTGAAAGAGTTGAAACTGCTGATAAGTGGATCGAAGATCTTGAACCGGTCATTCTCCTGGATCATAAGGGTGAGGTCCGGGCTTATCCCCTACAAATCCTGACCTGGCATGAAATCGTTAATGATGAGATTGCCGGCGATCCCATAGCTGTTACGTTTTGTCCGCTTTGTAATACCGCCCTGGTCTTCCGCAGGCCCACTATCAACAGTGAAATTCTAACCTTCGGAACCAGCGGAAACTTGCGATACAGCGATTTAGTGATGTGGGACCGCCAGACCGAGTCCTGGTGGCAGCAGTTCACCGGGGAAGCCATTGTGGGTGATCTGACTGGCACGAAGCTGGAATCTCTTCCAGCAGCGATCATCTCCTGGAATGATGTTAAGTCCAAACACCCGGATGTTCAGGTCCTATCAATTGAGACAGGGTTTCAGCGTAGTTATGGCCGTAATCCCTATGCCGGTTATGACAATATCAACTCTCAACCTTTTGCTTTTGTGGGCGATCTGGATGCCCAACTTCCGGCTATGGCCAGGGTTGTGGGAATCAGCCTGGAAAACGGACAAGGTGGGGCTTTTTCCCTGGATCTCCTGCAGGAAAATCAAGTATTAAATGAAATTGTGGGAGAGCGCCCCGTGGTTCTTTTTTGGAAGTCAGGCACCGCCTCAGCCCTGGACAGCGGTTCAATTGCCAATGGCAGGGATATCGGGACAACCGGTGTTTTTTCAGCCCAGGTCGATGATCAGAATCTGACCTTCACAGGGCTGGAAAATGGCCTGTTCCTTGATCAGGAAACCGGATCTACATGGGATATCTTCGGAGATGCCATCGACGGTCCTTTGGCGGGTAACAGCCTGGACCCCCTTCCTCATCACGACACATTCTGGTTTGCCTGGGCGGCCTTTGTGCCAGGCGGGGAACTCAAAGAATAAAGGACAATTCATGGCCTTCAAGGAAACCCATGTCAGAGGCAGAGAAAAGATCCTCAACCGGATCTTGGGCGTGAATCCCGGTTCAGTTCTAAATTCTCAGGGGTTTCCATCAAAGGGAATCTCTGGGGAATTTTCCCTGGCGCAAGATATTATGGAGGCGCTCAATCAGATCAAATCTCTGGCTATGAATGAGAATGGGAAAATTCATTATCAAAAACTGGTTGGGGATCCACTTTATCAATCCTTCCGTGAGTTAGCTGGGGAACTACAAATTTTCGATATTCAAAAACTTTCTACTCGGGAAGAGAAGCTGGTCTTCTGGATCAACCTTTATAATGCCCTCGTAATCGATGCAGTGATCCAGGAAAAAATAAAGGAGAGCGTTACTGAATCCTGGTTGGGGGTACTATCCTTTTTCCAGAAAGCTGCTTACCAGGTTAACGGGCTGCGATTCAGCCTGACAGATATTGAACACGGAGTGCTGAGGGCCAACCGTGGATTTCCCTATTTTCCTGGACCTCATTTTGCTTCTACTGATCCCAGACTTGAGGTTGTTATTAAATCATTTGATCCCCGGATCCACTTTGTGTTAAACTGCGCTAGCAACTCCTGTCCACCCATCGGTGTCTATGCCCCAGAAAAGATCCAGGATCAACTGGATCTGGCCGCCAGGAATTTCATCAATAGTGACCTGGTCGGCGATCCAGACCTGCAAAAGATTTCCATATCAAAGATCTTCCGCTGGTATCAAAATGATTTTGGAGGTGAACCTGGTATTCTCATGTTCCTTTTGAAATACATCAATGATCAGGACACCAAACGCTGGATATCAGATAACCTCTCTTCTATCCAGATCCAATATCATCCCTATGATTGGGGGTTGAATAAGATCGGCGATTGATCCCAAAAAAATTGGGCAAACCGAGTTGTCTGCATGCTATAATACTTTCACTTCCAGAGGAAGGAATCCATGCAGACACGAACAAACGAAGAATGGCTCAGCGACCTTCGTGGTGAAAACCAGGACCAGGCCATAGGCGATTTAACAAAGGTGTTAAAGAGGGGTTTGATCTATGCCCTCTCCAGCCGAATACAAACCGACCTTGAAGCCCAGGTAGATGATTTTGTGCAGGACGCGGTATTGAGAATTCTGGACAAGATGGACACATTCCGGGGAGAGAGCAAATTCACAACCTGGGCCCAAAAAGTAGCTGTGCGAGTTGCATTTACAGAGATGCGCAGGCAGCGCTGGAAAGATATCTCTATCGAGGATCTAATGCCTGAAGACAGCGGGGATTTTACTCCCCTGGTTCTTTCAGACCCCAGCCCTGATCCAGAACAAAGGACCAGCCAAACATTGATGTTGGAAATGGTCGATGAGATGTTAAAAACAGATCTCACCGAGCGCCAACGTACAGCCTTGATGGCAATCATGCACGGGGGAATGCCCCTCGATGAGGTCGCTCGCCGGATGGACACCAACCGGAATGCCCTCTACAAATTGCTGCATGATGCCAGAAAACAAATGCGCAGTCGGTTGGTGGAAAAAGGTTTAACTCCCCAGGAAGTCATGGAGGTTTTTGAAAGCGGGTAAGAGAATTATTCTTTAACCCGTCAGAAGTTCAGGAGCACAATATGAAATTATCATCAGAAACTATTCGAAAAATGATGGCTTCGGTCAGATCGACCCGGGATGTGGAATTGACCTGCGGCCATTGTTATGACGAGTTGGATCTTTTTATAGAAATGAAATTGAGCGGGAAAAACGCCGAAGAGGCCATGCCCCTGGTCGTGGAGCACCTTGATCGCTGCGCCGCCTGCCGCGAGGAGTACGAGGTACTCTTGCTAGCCCTTGAAGCTATGGTACAGTGATATCATAGATTCTAAGACAAATATTTAACATTTATTAGTTGAGGAAAAGATGACAGAACATAAAGCCGTAAATTGCATCCACTGCGGACGAGACGACAACCAGGTTCCCGTGGTGGTTTTTTATTATAAGAACCAGGAACATCACATCTGCACCGAACATTTTCCTGTTCTGATCCACCGCCCAACTGAATTGGACGGTAAATTGCCAGACATGGACAAGCTCAATCCTGTAGAGCACGACTAGTCCGTTCCCCCTTTTACATACAGGCAGGTCAAGATGAAATTATTGGCTATTGTATCCGGCGAATTCGGCCATCGAAATGTACGTAATATTCAGGCAAATGCGCCCGAAGGATGGTCTATTGAGGTATGGCAAGCGCCCCCGGCGCTACCGCAAATGATCGATTACCCGGAAGACCATATACCAGACTCTTTCCCGGAATCTGATTTGATCCTTTCCTTTGCCGAATTATCTGGTGTTGCTGAATTGCTGCCCGAAATCGCTAAAATGAGTGGGGCGAAGGCAGTCATTGTAGCTGTAAATAATGAAACCTGGCTGCCGATTGGACTGGGCCGCCAACTTCGCGGCTGGCTGAAGGATATCGATGTGGTTTGCGCCACTCCCCGACCGCTGTGTTCATTAACTGAAAGTGACTTTGGTGTAACCCGTCAGGATCGGATCAAATTTGAAAGCCCTGAGATCGCAGAATTCGCCCGATATTTTGGCAAACCCGATCTTAAGATCGTAGTCGATGGTGGAACCAATACCATTCAATCTGCAGACGTGATCCGCGACGCTGTGTGCGGCAATACACGCCACGTAGCCCAACAGCTCATTGGTCTTTCAACCGATGAGGTTTTGGATAAAGCCAGCTTGCTTCACAAACATTTCCCCTGTCTGACTACAATGACCAAGCTGGATGACTTTGATCATGAGACCCTGATGCACGAATCCGGCCATCAACTGACCGAGAATATTAGAGCTCAACTCAGCACAGAATAAAGCACCCAAAAATCATCCCCTCGTTAGACTTAACTAAAAAGAACACCGGCAATTGCCGGTGTTTTTAGATTGCCCCTTTGCTACTCTATTCTCACAGCAGGAATTATATACTCCCGGATCAGCTGCTGCGGCTGGACAAAATCCTTTTCGGCAATATTAGCCGTGATCACAACAACCAGGTCCTGTTCAGGCGCCAGGTAAATGAATTGTCCCTTATAACCATGAGCTGCGTAAAACCCATCTCCATGGATCCACCACAGAAAGCCATAGTATAAGTCCCAGGGTTCCAGTGGGTCTGGCACCTGGTAATAACTGAGTCTTGATAACTCCACCCAATCCGGCGGCAGGATTTGCTTCCCGTCCCATATCCCGTCCTGGAGATACAGGTAACCAAACTTTGCCATGTCACGCGGGGTTAGTTCCAACCCCCAGCTTCCATTAGGATGCCCGTTCAAACTCCGCTGCCATTGGTAATCTTTAATTCCCAAGGGGGTAAAAAGGTATTGATCGGCAAATTCAAGCGTATCCATTTCACAGGCCTGGCTGATCAATGCGGAAAGGACCTGCGGGCCGCCGTTGCTGTAAAACCAGGATTCTCCGGGAGGATAGATCAGCGGCTCGTCCAGAGTGTACTGGACCCAATCGGGAGTGGCATACATCTCATCCGGATCATAGGCCAGGCCAGAGGACATTGTTAAGAAATCCTTGATAGTCAGGGATTCCTTTTGATCGTCCATATTCAAGAATCCCCGATCTGGAAAATAGGTCAGAACAGGCTCTCCTATACTCTCTATACAGCCTTGCTGCAAAGCAATGCCCACCAAAGCGGAAATAACGCTCTTAGTGACGGAGTAGGTTTCATGCAAGGTCGATTCTTTATAAACATGAAAATATTTTTCAACGACGATGACTCCCTTGTGGATCACGACAATACCATCAAGACTCAAACCGGATTGATCAATATCTTCGATCATGGCTGCAATCAAAGCTTCGTCCATGCCGACATTTTTCGGCTTTCTTGTTTTCCAGCCGCGAGTAGGCCAGCGTACGTATTCTCCAGGCTGCAAGGTATCACAGCTGCAGCCCAAAAAGACCGTAATCATCAAAATCAGAATTAATGCTCGTTTGATCCAGGGTTTTACGTTCATCAACCACTCCAGGGTATAAAGCCTGCAAAACAAGTATAGGTAACTCAAGCAAGTTGGTCAAGAAGCTGAAGTATAATTTTCAAAGAATAAAAAAAGGCAAACCATGTACAGCCGGTTCCGATTATTCATAGTTATTCCTGCAGTAATGATCCTCCTGGGATTATTTCTTTTTTTCGGAACAGCTGGTGCCTCTCCATCTCCTGAACAGACTTTAAAGACCACGCCTGTCTCTGATCGGCCAGGGCCTGTGCCGACAGTCTATCCACCAGCTCAAGCAGATAACGGAGCCCAGGTTTATTGGGGCATGTGCCAGGATTGCCACGGGGACCTGGGGCAGGGCCTGGACGCCGAATGGCGGTCCACGTTCGCGCCGGCCGCCCAGGATTGCTGGGAGTCCGGCTGTCACGGGGAAGACGCTCCGGATAACAGCTTCATCTTGCCGGAAGCCGGCGCGCCCGCCCTGGCTGGGCCAGGGGCCCTGCCTCAGTTCTCCACCGCATTCGAACTAGGAACCTATATCCACGAGAGCATGCCCTTCTCTCCTACAGGTTCTCTCTCTGAAGACCAGGCCTGGGAGCTGACAGCCTATATTCTCCACCTAAATAATAAGAGCAATCCAGAGCTGACGCTTTCAGGAACGAACAGCGCAGCCATCCCGGTCCATCAGGATATAGAGCTGCCCGGGACGGAGCTGCCGGGGATCCTGATCCTATCCCTGTTTCTAATCCTTGGAGCAGTGTATATCAGTCAGTTATCCAGACAACCAGCCCCAGAAACCAAGCGGGGAAATTTCTACCACCATCTGCATCCTGCTACCATTCCTGAGGCTCAGAGCAAATTTAGCTACACTCTTGGCGCGGGAGGTCTGGCAATCTTTTTCAGTCTGATCTTATTGATCACAGGCGCCCTTGAAATGTATTATTACCTACCTACACCTGAAGGCGCGGCGGAATCAATTCAGATCCTCACCGGTGTTATTCCCTTCGGTAGCTTGATCCGTAATTTGCACTATTGGTCCGCCCAGCTGTTGGTGATCACCATGATGGTTCACCTGGTGCGGGTCATTCTGACTGGAGCCTATGCGCCTCCCCGCCGGTTTAATTACTTGCTGGGATTGATCCTGCTGGTGTTGATCCTGCTGCTGGATTTCACAGGATACGTGTTGCGCTGGGATGAAGGCATCCGATGGGCACTGGTGGTTGGAACCAATCTCCTTAAAACCATTCCCGGGATTGGAGAAGGATTATATCGATTTGTGATCGGCGGTTCCGAGCCAGGTGCTCCAACCCTGATCCGTTTTTATGCCTGGCATATCTTCGGGCTGACCCTGGCCGTGGCCGGCATCACAGCCTGGCATATCTTCAGAGTCAGAAGGGACGGCGGCATCAGCGCACCTCCTCCGGTGCGGGGAAAGAAGACCAATCGCATCCCGAGATCCGAGCTCT
>Ga0180435_10001483_pt1 | contig 24386 bp, 24 predicted proteins | sample SS_ome_3_FD_132467 | JGI IMG/M metagenome (GOLD analysis project Ga0180435, IMG submission 132467) | Hypersaline lake sediment archaeal communities from the Salton Sea, California, USA - SS_3_S_1 metaG | ecosystem: Environmental > Aquatic > Non-marine Saline and Alkaline > Hypersaline >... | reverse complement strand
GTTGAGATTTATCGATTTTATGATAATGATTTGCTCTGCTTTGCAAAGGATTATGCTATCGTGTTTATTTATTTCCAATAGATTTAACACAAGTATGCACGTACTTCGTCTTTTTTCACCATTTCCATGCAGTTGCCTTATTAAACCTTATTCCGGAAGGCTTGTTGTTGTAATTTAATAAAGTGATCTAAAGTGACTTGGAGGGGAAAATGAAAAGGACAATCATTTTTTTGATAATGGTGATAATGATTCTCGGCATGTTGGCGTGTTCGAGTGAAGAAATCGTTACCATAACGACTGGCGGAACAGGCGGAACATACTATCCTTTAGGAATGGCTTTAGCCAAGTATGTTGGAGACAATGTGGAGAGACTCACGATTACACCACAGGCAGGCAATGCAACCGTTGCAAATTGTATACTAATCGGGGAGGGGAAAACCGAATCTGCGCTCGTCCAAAACAATGTGGCATACTGGGCGTATACAGGTGAACAGGCTTTTGAAGGAACTCCTGTCGATTCTCTTAGAGGTATAGCTTCGCTGTATCCAGAAGCGATCCAGATCGTAGCACTTCGTGATTCCGAAATATTCAGCGTTGAGGACCTAAAAGGCAAGAGGGTTTGTGTTGGGGAACAGGGTAGTGGTGTATATGCAGATGCAGTGAATGTTCTTGAAATGCACGGTATGTCGATATCCGATTTGGATGCGCACTTTTTAACCGTAAGCGAAGGAGCAAGGAAATTAAAGGATAAAGAGCTTGACGCAATATTTTTGACGGCGGGTTATCCGACTTCAGTGATTGAGAATATCGCATCCTCCAGCAACCTTGTTTTGGTTCCTATAGCCGAGAACAAAATAGAAAAACTAATAAAAAAATTCCCGTACTACGCAATCTCTACTATCCCGGGTGAAACATATGAAGGGATAGACGAGCCTGTAATGACTGTGGCAACAATGGCAATGTGGATCTGTTCTGCGGACTTGGATGAAGAGATGGTATATAAGATGACTAAAGCTCTCTGGGAAAATCAAAAATCCGTTGCAGAATCACATGAAAAAGGCAAAATGATAACTTTTGAAACTGCTCTTGACGGTATGGGTATTCCGCTTCATCCCGGGGCTGAAAGGTATTATCAGGAGTCCAGATAGAAAATGATAGCTGCTTGGAAGGATTATTTCTGCAAAATTTGAGTTTATGAAGAAAAAGGCTTTAACAATACTATTATTATGTATAGTTTTTATAGCATCTTTGTTTTTCCTATATCCGAAAAAGACGATAGAAATCAAGTCGCTTGAAAACAATCGTACTCTTGCATTGTCTGAATACAGTATCGGAGATACTATTGTGTTCTCCTTTATCCACTCAGTATCAAACACACCGATTTATGAGTATTTGGAAGTCCTGCCGGACGGATTTTATCTTCGGAAGGTAGTATATGAGGACCAAGGCGGGGCGGGAATGCCTGAATATGCAGCGGATGGTCAGAAATTCTATATTGATGAAAATGATAGATTTGTAATCGATGGGATTGACAGACATTTTGAAAATATTCTTATAACTGTCCAGGAAGAATATGAGGATGTGCTGAAAATAGGAGAAAACAGTTATAATCTATACGAACTTTGCGGTGAAGATTGCAGTATTGAAGTCTCGCTTACCAAGCGTACAAATCTGATGTTCTTGCTGAAAAAATAGCTTTTTTGCCGATCCGTATCCACTTCTGAGAGTGGGATGTTTATGAATCAAAATATAATACAAAAAAATACTAATCATGGGTATTTTATGATATAATACCTAATCGAACGAATGAAATGATGATTTTTCCCTAAGGAGGATATAGCAATTATGCAGAGCATGACAGGCTTTGGGAGATCTGAAGTTGAGATTGAGGGCAGAACGATATCTGTCGAGATTAAAGGCGTAAATCACAGGTATTTGGATATAAACCCGAGAATGCCGAGGTTTTTGAGCTTCCTAGAGGACTTGGTGCGCAAAACCATAAAAAAAACGATTTCCAGAGGCAGGGTGGATGTATTTATAAATTATCAGACTACGAGGGATGATGCGAAATCGATTGAAATCAATATGCCGATAATAATGGCATATATTGATGCATCAAAGGAGATTGAAAAAAGTGTAAGTATTGATAATGATATTACCATGGCAAAACTCTTAACTTTACCCGAGACGGTGAAGATACAAGACGCAAAAGAGGACGAGAAGGCTTTGGAGCAGCTTATGAGAGAAGCCATAAAACAAGCTCTAGATATGATGGTGAAAGCGAAAAAGAAAGAGGGAGAAAGTCTTAAAAAAGACATCTCTGAAAGACTGATTTCTCTTGTTGATATAACGAAGAAAATCGAGGCAAAAGAAAGTACTGTTGTTTTGGAGTATAAGGAAAAGCTTGAGTCCAGACTTAATGAGCTTTTGGAAAAAACAGAGCTTGATGAAACGAGGTTTAACACAGAGGTTGCCTTTTTTGCAGATAAATGCAATATCACAGAAGAGGTTGTGAGATTGAAATCTCATTTTAAGACCTTTGAAAAGGATTTGGATATCAAGGGTCCTTGCGGCAGGCAGTTTGATTTTCTAGTACAGGAATTGAACAGGGAGTTCAACACGATCGGATCGAAGTCATCGGATTTAGATATCACAAACAATGTTCTAGCCGCAAAGGCAGAGCTGGAGAAAATTAGGGAACAAATTCAGAATATTGAATAAAGCTTTGTTGTTTTTGCCCAAAATATTAAATAATGGATAAGCATTACGACAAAGGAAGGCAAATAGCATGAGTGTAAAGTTGATAAATATTGGATTTGGAAATATCGTATCCGCAAGCAGGCTGATAGCGATAATCAGTCCGGAATCTGCACCGGTAAAAAGGATTATTCAAGAAGCGAGGACGGAGGGGCGGCTGATCGATGCGACATACGGCAGAAAAACAAGAGCGGTAGTGATAATGGACAGCAACCATATTATTCTGTCGGCAGTCCAGCCGGAAACGGTATCTCACAGATTTGTGGACAAAGAGGAAAGCGAGTAATGGGAAAAGGTCTTATTATAGTAATATCCGGTCCGTCAGGAGCCGGCAAAGGGGTCATATGCAAGAAAATAGTGGAGCTTGATTGCAAAATCAATCTTTCAGTTTCCTGTACGACAAGAAAAGCGAGAGAAGGCGAAATCGAGGGGAAAAGTTATTTCTTTCTGAGCGAAGATGAATTCAACAGCAGACTCGAGAAAGATGGATTTATAGAATATGCGGAGTTTGTAGGGAATAAGTATGGTACACCTAAGGACTATGTATTTGATTTGGTCGAGAAAGGCGAAGACGTAATTTTAGAAATTGAGATGCAGGGGGCTTTGAAGGTCAAGGAGAAGATAAAAGATGCTGTTTTGATATTCATCCTGCCGCCGTCCATGAAAGAGCTCGAAAGAAGGCTCAAGGGCAGAGGAACGGAAACGGCTGAGCAGACTGACAGGCGATTAAACAAAGCGATTAAAGAATTAGAGTTGCTATCTTCCTACGATTATGTTATAAAAAATGATGAAGTTGAAAGAGCGGCAAAAAAAGCTCTTGATATAATAAGCGCAGAGAAATGTGCTGTGAAAAGAAATCTAGGCTTATCAAAGCTTTTGATAGAAGGAGAAGAGATAATATGATGACAAAACCCGAACTAAACGATTTAATCGATAAAGCAGGCTGCAGATATACTCTTATCGTTGAAGCGGCGAAGAGAGCACGCCAGATTATCGATGGTTCAACACCTCTGGTACAATGCGAAAACGATAATCCTGTAACACTTGCGATTAATGAAATACACGATGATAAAGTTACCTATATTTCATCCAAAGAAAGTGTAGAATAATGCTGAACGGCAAAACGATAGTTCTGGGCGTTACCGGCGGAATTGCCGTGTATAAAAGTGCATACCTTACATCCGGTCTTAAAAAGCTGGGAGCAGAAGTCGTCGTATGCATGACGGAGAATGCGAAGGAATTCGTATCGCCCTTGACTTTCGAGGTGCTTTCAAATGCACCTGTTTTGTCGGATATGTTTGAAAGGGAGAAACCTTGGGATATTGAACATATCTCGTTGGCAGAAAGAGCATCGCTTTTTATAATAGCACCTGCAACAGCGAATATTATAGCAAAGATTGCAAACGGTATTGCAGATGATTTCCTGTCGACTACGATACTTGCTGCAACGTGTCCGATAATCATCGTTCCTGCGATGAATACCAATATGTTCAACGATGAATCCACTGTTAAAAACTTAAAGACTTTGGAGCAAAGAGGTTTTTTTGTTATGGATACTGATGCGGGATTGCTTGCCTGCGGAGATATCGGTGAAGGCAGAATGAAAGAGCCTGAAGAGATTATAGAATATGCGAAAGAGGTTCTAAAGCCGAAATGTGATTTTGCTGGCAAAAAAGTTCTGGTCTCCGCTGGCCCGACAAGAGAGTATATAGACGCTGTAAGATATATCACGAACCCTTCTTCCGGTAAGATGGGCTATGCCTTGGCGCAGAATGCAATCGATCGCGGAGCGCATGTTACGCTCGTTTCCGGACCTGTTTCACTAGAAAAGCCAATAGGTGCTGAGATAATCCAAATCGAAACAGCAAAAGAGATGGATTGTGCAGTTTCGGCGGCGGCTGAAGAAGCAGATATTATAATAATGGCGGCGGCTGTCGCGGACTACACTCCAAAAACGGCTGTACTGAACAAGATGAAAAAGGCGGGCGATATTTCGATTGAGCTTATTAGGACTACGGACATTTTAGAAAAACTGGGGCAGGACAAAGGAAACAAAATTCTGGTCGGTTTTGCCGCGGAGACGGACGATGTCGAGAAAAATGCGGTTTCAAAGCTTAAGCGAAAAAACTTGGATATCATTGCGCTGAATGATATAACAGATGTAAACTCAGGGTTCGAGAAAGATACAAACCATATATACCTCTTTAAAAGAGACGGAAGCAGGAAGGATCTAGGAATCGAAACGAAGCATAAAACAGCTTCAATGATACTGGATGAGATAATAAATCTGCCGGAAAACTAAACGGCATTCAACTATACATAACTACAAATTCGAATGGAGAAAACCGATGAATTTTTTTGGTAAGGTGGATTCTTTTGGGAAGAGTCTTAACAGAGCCCTCGAAAAAAGAAAAGGGCTTATTTTGATGCTTGCGATGTACGCAGTACTGCTTGTATTGACATATATCTACAGAGATTCCCGTATGTACGGAGACGCTTACGGATATCTATATTTGAGTGATTATTTTGTAAAGGACGGCAGTTTTGCTTTTTCGAATTACTTCGCCTCCTACAGGTCATACCTTTTCTCGTTTATACTTCTGCCGATTAGGCTTTTTGCAGAGGCTGTAAACGTCAACGATTATAATGTTTTCAGAATAGTATTCGGCTTGATATTCTCATCATTCTTTGCTGTTTTTCTTCCCCATGCAATCGAAAGAGTTTTTAAAATCAAGATTAACTTTCTTCAACGTTTGTTGTTCTTGGGTTTCCTTCTATGCATCTGGGCTCCGACTTTCATGTATTCTCTTTCGGATATGCCTGCGTTCATGATAAATATCATAGGGCTTTACTTGATATACCGTGCATCGGAGGAAAAAAGGATATGGCTGCAGATTCTCTTTATGGTTCTGGCGGGAATATGTATGGGAGGAACAAGGCTTGTAAGACAGGTATACCAACTGGGCATGCTTTTAGCAGTTCTGCTTATAATCGTTTTGAACCTTAAAAAAGGGCGCAGAAAAAACCTTCTTTTGCTTTTGCCGTACATAATCGGACTTGCGATAATCTTTACACCACAGCTTTTGGTGAATATTAAGAATTTCGATATATACAGCCCGTATACGCAGACACAGATCGATCTCGGCGACAGGATGTTTAACAGGATTAAACTCGGGTTCTATTACAGCGAAGCAGTTGTGTATATCGGTGCGAAGGATGTAATAATACGCACTATGGATCCCGGAAGACTCGAGATGATAAGCGAAGCGGTGAAAGGGCCGTATGCATATTTTATCGGATCTCCGCAAGGCTCTGTTTTGATGAACAAGATGGGGACGGAGGATATAACCTCTTTGGACTTCTATATTCAAAGTGTTCTCAAATATCCTGTGGATTTTATCGGACTTTGGGCGACAAGGCTTTTCGCAGGGCTGGATTTGAATTTCCCGAGAGTTTATATAACCGAACTGAAAACGGCAGGATGGTTGTATTCGTTGTTGAATTACACTGTTATGTTTTTGGCTGCGAAGATGCTTATTGCTGCAAAATGGTTCAAAAAGGAGTGGTTGTCGAAAACTTTGATGATTGCGATAATCCTTATACCTGTAGCTGCTGCTTGTACAACGGTTATCGAAGAGAGGTTTATGCTCCCGATACATTTGGTATTCTATATGATGGTAGCTTTTAATCCCGACATAAAAGAATATCTTTCAAAAAATCGCAAGTTTAACTTCGGATATTTAATAATATATATCCTGTTCATAATCCTTTGTTTCGGGTTGTCGGCTAATCTGCTGGCTATGGGAGGGTTTACAGTACAGTAAAAAGAAAAACAAATTTGGAACAATATTAGACCGCCTTGAGTATTATAATATATAAACCTATTTTGGATTAAATATTGTTACTGGGTGGTTTTTTTATGTACTACAATAACTGTTCTTCGAAAAGATTGATCGGAATATGCCTCATAGTCATAGGAACAATTCTTCTTCTTTGTTTCTTGCCCGGCTGGCTCTGGTGCGCATTTTTAGGAATAGCGATGATTATCGTTGGAATATATATATTAATAGCGAATAGATGTCATTAATACTTTTTTGGAGGTGAGGAGTTTGAGAATTTGTCTGATAAAACCGCCGATGATTATAAGAAAGTTTTTAAAATGGATGATGAACAAGTAGAAGTTTTCTAGGCTGCTTGTTTTTACGCAAGAAAAAAAGCAACCTGCTTGTTCAGTGTTGCCATTTTCTAAAAAAAGCTTTTTTTATACTTGACGCTGCACTTTTCCGGATCTTAAGCAACGAGTACAAACATATTTTTTTTGTGGGCTGCCGTTTTCGATTACAGTGACTCTCTTTACATTGGGTGCCCATTTTCTTTTTGTCTTTTTGTGTGAATGGCTTACATTATTCCCGGACATAACGCCTTTATTGCATACTTCGCAAAACTTTGCCATATATTTCACCTCCCTTGAAGGTTTATAAACTCCGTCAGATATTCTACCATTATAGCAAGTCTAATGCAAGCTATAAGTTGAGAATATTGATAAGATTTTTCGGTTTTTCTTGACTAAAGAATAAAAAAACGTTAAATTAATTGAAGTTAACGCAATTTTGGTATAAAATAATCGTAGGTATTATTAAATTAACTATAGAGAACTAAAAAAGGAGTAATCTGATGAGTGTAGCTATGAACAATTCCCTTGGAAAGCTGTATTATTCCGATGAGTTTTTATCAGATTTGGCAGGACTGTGTGCCATGGAGTGCTATGGTATCGTTGGCATGTCTTCTAAAAGAGCTGTTGATGGAATCATAGAACTTGTCAAAGGTGAGAACTTAAAAAAGGGTGTTAGAATTACTACAGATGACAAAAACGTAAAAATTGATTTATACGTTATCGTAGAATATGGAGTTTCCATATCAGCTGTTGCAAAAAATGTTATCGATACCGTAAAGTACAACGTGGAAAAAGGAACAGGGCTTACTGTTACTGATGTCAATGTAATAGTCGATGGGATAAGAATTTAAGAGGAGTATGGAGAAGTGAAATATAAAGAGATAACTGGGTCAGTCTTAAAAGAGATGTTGATCGGGGCTGTTTCTTTGTTGGACAAAAACAAAGAGGCACTAAACGACTTGAATGTATTTCCTGTGCCGGACGGAGATACCGGTACAAATATGTCGATGACTATGATGTCCTCGATTCAGGAAGTTAAGCTCAGCGATGATGATACCGTGACGATGGTTGCCGATGCAGCATCCCTTGGTGCGTTGAAAGGTGCCAGAGGAAATTCTGGTGTAATCCTTTCACAGATTTTGCGAGGATTTGCTAAAGGGCTTAAAGGGGATTTGAAAACGATGGAGCCGGAGCACTTGGCATTGGCTGCAGAAAAAGGTGTCGAGGCTGCATATAAAGCGGTTATGAAACCGAAGGAAGGAACAATCCTAACTATAGCAAGAGCTATAAGTGATGAAGCCAAAGTGAGCCTTAAAGCAGGAGACGGCATTTATGATATGCTGAGAAAAGTTTTGCATGCCGGCGAGGAGATGCTGAAAAAAACTCCGGATATGCTGCCTGTTTTGAAAGAAGCGGGTGTGGTGGATGCCGGCGGAGAAGGTCTTTTGGTGATATATCGAGGATTTGTGGCAGTGCTTGACGGAGAGAAGATTGAAGACATTGTAATCGAATCGACTGAAGCGGCTGCGGATTTTGATATCATCAGCGGTGACGAGGATATCGAATTTGCGTACTGCACAGAATTTTTCATTAAACATATATCGAAAAATATACTACAAAAAGACGTGGATGCATTCAGAGAAAAACTTTCACAAATCGGCGATTGCGTCTTGGTTGTCGGTGATTTAAACCTTGTAAAAGTACATGTGCATACAAATCATCCCGGACAAGCTTTGGAAAAAGCCGGAGAGATCGGCGAGCTAAGCCAGATAAAGATAGACAATATGCGTGAACAGCACAGAGAGCTGGAATCCATGCCGCAGCCGGAAAAACCGGTTAAGCAAAAACCGATTGCTCTAGTTGCTGTTGCTTCAGGTGAAGGTTTAGCTAATATTTTCAAAGATTTTATGGTGGATGAGGTTATCCAAGGCGGACAGACAATGAACCCAAGCGCACAGGTTATCGCAGAGGCTGTCGAGAAAGCCCCGTCGCAGAATATAATCGTATTCCCGAACAACAAGAATATTATTATGGCAGCGGAGCAAGCGGCGAAGCTTTCGAAGAAAAATGTGCAGGTGGTGCCTTCTAAATCACTGCCGCAAGGGATAAGCGCAGCACTTGCGTATAATCCCGAAATGCCTGTAGAGTATAATGTTGAGAGAATGACAAGTGCTCTTGCTCATGTCAAAACAGGTCAGGTGACATATGCGATACGTGATGCAAAGACTAACGGTCATACTATCAATGAAGGCGAGATTATCGGAATCAAGGACAATGATATCGTTTGTCACGATAAGGACATACACAAAACCGCAATGAAGCTTCTCGAAGAGATGGTGACAGAGGAAGACGGCATTATAACGATTTTCTATGGAGAAGATGTTTCTGAAGAGGAAGCTAAGAAAATAGCTGATAAAGCGGAAGAGAAGTTCGAGGATTGTGACGTAGAGACACACAGCGGAGGCCAACCCGTGTATTCTTACATTTTTTCAGTGGAATAATATTTGATAATTTATTTAACGATAAGGCGGGCTATATGCTCGCCTGTTTTATATCCGGCATAATGCAAATTGGAGAAAAGTGTGAATCTTTTACAACCGCTTAGAAAAGTGAAAGGCATAGGAGAGAAAAGAGAAAAGCTGTTTGGAGCTAAGGGAATTTATTCACCTCAGGACTTGTTGTTCTACTTCCCGAAGAGTTTCAAGGATTATTCGCATGTATCAAGATTAGCAGACCCAAAGGAAGTCGAAGCTCTATATTCCGTTCAGATTAAAACAAAACCGAGCTTAGCATATTTTAATAAAAAAATGTCGCTTGTGAGATTTAAAGCATGCGATGAAAGTGCTGATGCAAAAGTTTCATTTTTCAACATGCCATATATGGCTGGGAATCTAAAAAAAGGCGATAAAGTATACCTTTATGGAAAAGCGAAAAAGGAAGGCGAAGAAATCACGCTTACCAATCCAAGCGTTGAAAGAAACCTCGAGTCGGTAGAAAAGTTTCCTTTTATTCCCGTATATCCGAGAATTTTTGGAATCAGCCAGCGGATGATTGTAAAATCCATTCAGAATATATTAAATGAAATCGAGAGCGAAAAAGATTATCTCGGAGAAGCGTTTAAAAAGGAGTTTGGTTTTCCGGATTTATTTAACGCTCATAAATCTATCCACTTTCCAGACAATATGAACGAATACAATTTGGCGAAAAAGCGGTTTTCTTTGGAAGAACTGCTCGTTTTTCTGATTATTTTGGATGATCAAGTCGAATCTAAGAAGTATACTGATATAAGACTTGAGATAAGTGAATCTCAAAGACAGGCTTTATTAAAAGCTATAGGATTTGAGATGACGAATGCACAAAAAAGAGTTGCAGGAGAGATCGAGAAAGACCTAATGAGCGGAAAAGTGATGAACAGACTGCTCCAAGGCGACGTCGGATGCGGCAAAACTATAATCGCTTTTTATGCGATGTTTATCAATTATGTTAATGGTTACCAAAGCGTTTTGATGGCTCCGACCGAGGTTTTGGCAAAACAGCACTATGAGCATGCTAAAAGCTTTTTTGAATTGCTCGGTGCAAGAGTTATGACTGTTACCGGGGCTGATAAGAAAAGTGAAAGACTTCAAAAACTAGAAGAGATAAAAAACGGCGATGTGGATATAGTTTTCGGAACACATGCATTAGTCTACGGAGAAATGGAGTATAAAAGATTAAATCTTGCGATTACGGATGAACAGCATAGATTCGGGGTTTCCCAAAGGGCGAAGATTTCCTTTAACGGGAAACTCAATATGCTGGTTATGTCAGCCACGCCGATCCCGAGAACTTTAGCACTCGTGCTTTATTCGAAAATGGATATTTCAGTTATTGATGAAATGCCAAGGGGAAGAAGGAGTGTAAACACACACCTTATTAAAGATATAAAAAGAAAAGACATGTATGAGTATATACGTAAAGAAATTCGAAAGAGACGTCAGGCGTATGTCGTTTGTCCTTTGATAGAGGGAGAAGAGGATCAAAAATCCGTCTTAAACGTATCGGAAGAGCTTAAGCGCGATTTTGGTTTTGAAAAATGTGTGGTTCTGCACGGCAGAATGAAGCCGGATGAGAAGAACCAAATTATGAAAGAGTTTGCTAAAGGTGAAATCGATATACTAGTCTCTACAACGGTTATAGAAGTAGGGATAAACGTTCCAAATGCGACAGTGATGGTTATCGAGGATGCTGAACGGTTTGGGCTTTCTACGCTGCACCAGCTGCGAGGCAGAGTGGGCAGAGGAGAACACCAATCATACTGTTTTCTGGTAAGCGAAACAAGCTTAGATAGACTGAGTATACTCTGTGAAGAAACCGATGGATTTAGAATCGCCGAGAAGGATTTGGAGACAAGAGGACCGGGACAATTCTTGGGATATAATCAGCATGGAATCAGCGATTTTTATATGTCAAAAATGATAAAGGATATGAGCCTGCTTGAGCTTGCAAAGCAAATTTTGGAGCGCATGAAAAAAGGTGAATTTGAGAAAGAATATAATATAGCGAAAAAAATCGCTGAGAAAAAATATGAAAATATGCTCAAAAATATCGCTTTGAACTGACAACAAAACTCTCCAAAATTCGAACTTTTTTTTATGGAAATGCCACGATAAATTACCAGTGTATATTCTTTTTTGTTGGTTAAATTAATAGTACACAATCAAAAAAGGAGGTGAATACATTGTCTAGTAAGAAACTTGTACCAGAGGCTAAGGATTATTTGAACAACATGAAATATGAAGTAGCTAATGAATTGGGAGTTAACCTTAAACAGGGTTACAACGGAGACCTGACTTCTCAGCAGAATGGATCAGTTGGTGGAGAGATGGTAAAAAGAATGATACAAGAGGCAAGAAAATAGTTAAATCTAATAATTAGTTTAGCAATATACTATAAAAATATGAAGAAGGAGGTAGGGCGACGTGGCAAGTAAACAAGATCTTCAAAAAATGAAGTATGAAACTGCTAGCGAAATGGGTGTTAACCTAAAAGAAGGTTATAACGGACAATTAACTTCGAGAGAAGCCGGCTATGTAGGCGGAAACATGGTTAAGAAACTGATTGAACAAGTGGAGCGTTCACATAGTAAATAACCTTTTGATGAAGGATTAAATATATGCTGACGGCAGATGATTGTCGTCAGTTTTTTATATTTTAGTTAGCTAAATACAATATAGTGTATGCCTTTCCTTAAAATGATAGATGATTTGGTGGATTTTCGGCATATATTCTATATGAAATTATATTTTTTTCTTAAAACATCTATAAAAATAGAGTATAATGTGTTATATTAGTTCGCAAAGAAGAGTGTAAATGTTATGTAAATTACGAGGTTTTTAAAATGTCTAAAATCGATATAAGAGAGGGATTGACTTTTGATGATGTTTTGCTTGTCCCGGGCAAATCGAAGATTCTGCCTGCGGACGTTGATATCAAAACAAAGCTTACCAAGGGAGTAAAGTTGAACATCCCGTTTATGAGTGCAGCGATGGATACCGTCACAGAGAGCAAGCTTGCGATAGCTATTGCGAGAGAAGGCGGTATCGGGATTATACACAAGAACATGACAATTGAAGAGCAGACCGGGAATGTCGATAAGGTCAAGAGAAGTGAGCATGGGGTTATTACAGACCCATTTTTCTTATCACCGGAAAACACCACAGGCGAAGCGAATGAGCTTATGGCGAGATATAAGATTTCCGGCGTACCGATTACGGTAAACGGCAAGCTGGTCGGGATAATAACGAACAGGGATTTAAGATTTGAAACTGACTTTACAAAGAAAATAAAAGAATCTATGACAAGTGAAAATCTTGTCACAGCACCTATAGGCACAACTTTAGCGCAAGCCCAAAAGATTTTGGCAAAACACAAGATAGAAAAACTACCCTTGGTTGATGACCAAAACTTCTTAAAAGGACTAATTACGATTAAGGATATCGAAAAAACTATACAATACCCGCTTTCTGCAAAGGACGAAAAGGGGCGGCTTTTGGTCGGAGCGGCAGTCGGACAAGGCTCTGACACTATGGAGAGAGTAAAGGAACTCAAAAAAGCAGGAGTCGATATTATATCTGTCGACAGTGCGCACGGGCACCATGAGAATATCGTGAAACTCGTCGAATCGATAAAGAACGCGCACCCCGATTTGGACATTATTGCAGGAAACGTAGCCACATCTACTGCAACCGAGGACTTGATTAAAGCCGGTGCGGATTGTGTCAAAGTCGGCATGGGACCCGGATCAATATGCACGACAAGGGTTATCGCAGGCATCGGAGTTCCGCAGTTTACAGCTGTTGCTGACTGTGCGGAAGCTGCGGAAAAACACGGGAAGACGGTAATAGCTGACGGAGGAATAAAATACTCCGGTGATGTTACAAAAGCACTCGCCGCAGGAGGAGCTGCGGTTATGATTGGGAGCTTGTTTGCCGGAACGGAAGAAAGCCCGGGAGAGATGGAGATATTTCAGGGTCGGAGTTTTAAGGTATATCGAGGGATGGGTTCTGTTGCGGCCATGCAGAAAGGTTCTAAGGACAGATACTTCCAAGAGGAAAACACAAAACTCGTACCGGAAGGCGTGGAAGGAAGAGTGCCGTATAAAGGACCGCTTTCGGAAACCGTCTATCAGATGGTCGGCGGTTTGAAATCCGGAATGGGGTATGTAGGCGCAAAGAATTTAGAAGAGCTTATGAAAAAAGCGAAATTCGTAAAGATATCGAATGCCGGGCTTACGGAAAACCACCCGCATGATATTTACATCACGAAAGAAGCACCGAATTATACGAAATAGATATATTTGCCCCTATGGTTGCTTTACATAGGGGCAACGTAGTTTTATAGGAATATAAAAAGGATTTTGGAGGAATGGATGCAAGAGACGGTTTTAGTAATAGACTTTGGAGGACAATATAATCAACTTATCGCAAGAAGGGTTCGAGAGCTCGGTGTGTATGCGGAGATTCTGCCGTATAATACAACCCTCGATAAGATTTTGTCCTATAACCCGAAAGGGATTATTTTTACCGGCGGACCGAAATCCGTTTATGCAGATAATGCACCGAAATGTGACGAAAAAATCTTCGACAGCGGAGTGCCGATTTTGGGTATTTGCTATGGTGCACAGCTTTTGAGCCTGCATTTCGGCGGAAAAGTCAAAAAGGCGGATACAAAGGAATACGGCAGAGCGGATATTGAGTATGATTCATCGAGCAAGATTTTCAAAGGTATAGAAAAGAATGGTGTTTGCTGGATGAGCCACACTGATTATGTGGATATACCGCCGAACGGATTTAAAGTTGTCGCAAAGACGAAAAGCTGCCCTGTTGCCGCTTTCGAAAGCGAAGGGAATAAAAAATACGGAGTACAGTTTCATCCCGAAGTTGTTCATACCGTGGACGGAAACGAGATTTTAAAGAATTTTCTCTATGAGGTATGTAAGGTTTCCGGCGGCTGGAACATGAAAAACTACAGTCAAACCGCTATAGACAAACTAAAAAAACAGGCGGGGGACAAAAGAGTTTTGCTTGCGCTTTCCGGCGGGGTGGATTCCTCTGTGGCGGCAGTCCTTTTGAATAAAGCGGTCGGAAAAAACCTGGTCTGTATCTTTGTCGACCACGGTCTTCTTCGAAAGGACGAAGGGGATGAGGTCGAAAGAGTATTTAAGAATGAGTATGATATAAACCTTATAAGGGTGAATGCTGAGGATAGATTTTTAGAGAAGTTGAAGGGTATAACTGACCCGGAAACAAAGAGAAAGATTATCGGCGAAGAGTTTATAAGGGTTTTCGAGGAAGAGGCAAAAAAGCTGGGCAAAATCGATCTATTCGCTCAAGGCACGATATATCCGGATGTTATAGAATCCGGCTTTGGTCATGCGGCAACGATAAAGAGTCATCACAATGTCGGGGGCTTGCCGGAGCATGTGGATTTTGATGAGATAATCGAGCCGCTTAGAGATTTATTCAAGGACGAAGTCAGAAGATTGGGTGAAGAGATCGGGATACCTCACCACATGGTATGGAGACAGCCTTTTCCGGGACCCGGACTTGCGATAAGGATAATTGGAGATATTACAAAAGAGAAGCTTGAGATTCTAAAGGAAGCGGATTTTATTTTCAGAGATGAAGTTGCAAAAGCAAAGTTGGACGAAGAGATTTGGCAGTACTTCGCCGTTCTGACCGGAATGCGAAGCGTCGGGGTTATGGGGGACGAGAGAACGTATGACTATACGATTGCACTAAGAGCCGTAACCAGCGTAGACGGAATGACTGCCGATTGGGCGAGAATACCTTTTGGTATATTAGAGAAAATATCCAACAGAATAATAAACGAAGCAGGACATATCAACAGAATCGTTTACGACATAACATCAAAACCGCCTGCTACGATTGAGTGGGAATAATTTTAATTTTATATAAAGGAGAAAGTGAAAAATGAAAGTTGCTGTAGTTATGGGCTCAAAATCCGATTTACCTGTACTGGAAAAGACGATTGCGGTATTGAAGGATTTTGGGGTTGAGGTTGTGCCGAGGGTTTTAAGCGCACACAGAACGCCGGACGAGGCGCACGATTTCGCATCGAGCGCAGAAAAAGAGGGTATCGAAGTGATTATCGCTGCTGCAGGAAAAGCGGCGCATCTCGGCGGTGTTTTGGCGGCGTATACGGTGCTTCCTATAATAGGGCTTCCTATTAAGTCCTCAACGATGGACGGACTGGATTCCTTGCTGTCTATTGTGCAGATGCCTTCAGGAGTGCCAGTCGCAACCGTTGCGATTAACGGAGGGGAGAATGCGGCCTTGCTCGCTGTGCAAATCTTGGCTGTTAAGTATGATGTCTTAAAAGAAAAGCTTAAAAGTTTCAAAGAAGAGATGAGGAAAAACGTATTAAAAGCAAATGATGAGATGTTAGAGGAGATGAAATGATGAAAAAAACTGAATTGATGTATGAAGGAAAAGCTAAAAAAGTATATGCCACGGATGATAAGAATTGCGTTATAGTGGATTATAAAGACGACGCAACGGCTTTTAACGGGGAGAAAAAAGGAACAATAGTCGGAAAAGGCGTTGTGAACAACAAGATGTCGAATTATATGTTTAAGATGCTCGAAACAAAAGGCATCCCGACTCATTATGTTGAAGAGATAAGCGACAGAGAGACTATAGTGAAAAGAGTTGAAATAGTACCAGTGGAAGTTATCGTTCGAAATATTGCGGCAGGGAGCCTTTCTAAGAGATTGGGTCTGCCGGAAGGAACGAAGCTCAAAAAAACAGTTTTGGAATATTGCTATAAGGACGACGATCTGGGCGATCCGCTTATTAACATATATCACATAGCAGCCTTGGAGCTTGCATCCAAAGAAGAGATGGACAAAATCGCCGAGTATTCATTCAAGGTAAATGAATTTTTGGGCGAAAGATTGAAAAAGATGAATGTCGAGCTTATAGACTTTAAGCTTGAGTTCGGAAGATATAACGGCGACATAGTGTTGGCGGACGAGATTTCACCTGATACATGCAGATTTTGGGACACGGAAACGGGAGAAAAGCTGGACAAGGACAGGTTCAGAAGAGATCTTGGCGGAGAAAAGGAAGCATACGAAGAAGTGCTGAAAAGACTATTAGGAGAATAGATTTTGCGATATAAAAAACTTCCGATTTATGAGAGAACAAAGCCGGCTGTGGACAGCATGAACGAAGAGTGCGGTGTTTTTGGTATATACAAAAATGACGATTTCATCGAAGCTGCTGACGCAACCTTCTATGGACTGTACGCTCTGCAGCACAGAGGACAGGAGAGCGCAGGAATAGCAGTCTCAAGAGGGGGCAGGATAGAGTATTATAAGGACATGGGATTGGTTGCGGAGGTTTTCAAGGAGAATGTTATTTCCGATTTCTACGGTGCTGATATCGCTATAGGTCATGTGAGATATTCGACAACCGGCAGAAGCCTAGTGGGCAATGCGCAGCCGCTTGTGATATCATATAGAAATGGAACAATTGCTCTTACTCATAATGGGAATCTAATCAACGCTTCGGGGATTCGAAAGGAGCTTGAGAAGGACGGCGCAATCTTCCAGACGACGATAGACACCGAGGTTATAGCAAATTTGATCGCAAGAAATGCTGATGACGGTATTATCGAATCTATCAAAAAGACTATGAGCAAAGTAAGAGGCTCATATGCTATGACAATAATGACAAAGGATAAACTCATCGGGGTTCGTGATCCTTTCGGCATTAGGCCGCTTGCTCTTGGGCGAATCGATGAAACCTATGTAATCGCAAGTGAAACAGCGGCATTTGACGCTATTGATGCGGAATATGTACGGGATATTGAACCCGGTGAAATCGTTGAGATAAGCGAAGACGGGCTGAAATCATATATACAGTGTAAAAAAGAAAAAACCGCTCTTTGCGTGTTTGAGTACGTATATTTCGCAAGACCGGATTCCTATATCGAAGGGGTTTCGGTATACGGTGCGAGGGAGAAAGCAGGAGCACTTCTCGCTAAGAGATATCCTGTGGAAGCTGATATTGTCTCCGGCGTTCCCGATTCCGCAAGACCTGCTGCTCTGGGGTATGCAGAGGAGTCAGGGATATTATATAAAAAAGCATTAGCGAAAAACAGATATATCGGCAGAACTTTTATTCAGCCGCAACAATATATGCGCGAGCGCGGAGTGAAGATTAAGCTCAATGCATTAAGGCGCAATGTTGAAGGTAAAAGGGTCGTATTAGTTGACGATTCTATAGTTCGCGGAACGACCAGCAAGAAGATCGTTGAGATGCTGAAAGCGGCCGGGGCAAAAGAGGTGCATATGAGAATAAGCTCGCCTCCGGTAATCGCTCCCTGCTATTTCGGTATCGATACCGCCTCGCACGAACAGCTTATCGGAGCTAAGAACTCTGTCGAGGAGATTAGAAAGTTAATAGGTGCGGATTCGCTTCATTACCTTTCCGCTGAGGATTTGATTGAAGCTGCAACGGAAGGTAAGCAGGACTTCTGTACTGGTTGTTTCACAAAAAACTATCCGATTGACGTTATAAAGGAAGAAGGCAAAGGGAATAAGCTGATATTGGAACAAAAGGGATGCTAAAAACGAAAGGGCAGCAAAAAATATATGGGTATAACTTATAAGGATTCTGGTGTGGATGTATCGGCAGGCCAAAAGGCTGTCGAACTCATGAAGGATCATGTATCAAAGACTTTTAACGATAATGTTTTGGAAGGAATCGGGCATTTCGGCGCAATGTATGAGATTGACGGCGGAGATGTTCTTGTGTCGGGTACTGATGGCGTCGGCACAAAGGTCATGGCAGCATTCACTCTTAAAAAACACGATACTATAGGAATCGACTGTGTTGCTATGTGTGTGAACGATGTCGTATGTCATGGCGCAAAGCCGCTGTTCTTTTTGGATTATTTTGCAACAGGAAAACTCGAGCCTGAGATTGTGAGTGATGTAGTCAAAGGTATTGCTGAAGGGTGCAATCTTGCAGGTGCGGCACTAATCGGCGGAGAGACGGCTGAGATGCCGGGTTTCTATAATGCGGGTGAATATGATCTGGCAGGGTTTACTGTCGGAATGGTAAAAAAAGAAAAAATGATTTCAGGGAAGAATATAAAATCAGGAGATGTGTTGATCGGGCTTAAGTCATCCGGAATACATTCGAATGGTTTTTCTCTCGTAAGAAGTCTTATAAAGATGGAAGTTGAAGTTTTGAATAATTTCATACATTCCTTTGACAAAACTTTGGGCGAAGAGCTTTTGACCCCGACAAGAATTTATGTCAAGCCGGTGCTTGAGTTGATAAAGAAATATAACATCAAAGGGATTGCGCATATTACCGGCGGAGGATTTTATGAAAATATACCGAGAATGCTGCCGAAAGGTCTTTGCGCAAAGATCGAGCTTAATTCATTCGAAAAACTCCCGGTGTTTGATATGCTGGTAAGTGAAGCGAAAATCGATACAGATGAAGCGTATTCAACATTCAATATGGGCATTGGAATGGTGCTGGCTGTTGATAAAAGAGTTGCAGAAAATGTCGTTCAATCTGCGAATGAACTCGGTGAAACGGCGAATATAATCGGAGAAGTCGTAAAAGACGAAAAAGGAGTTCTGCTTTGCGATTAAAGAGAATTGTCGTAATGATTTCCGGCGGCGGAAGCAATCTCCAAGCTATAATTGATTCTGTTAAGCAAGGGTATATTAAGGCCGAAATTGTCGGTGTCTTATCGAATAAATCCAATGCTTTTGGAATATCAAGAGCAGAAAAGGAAGGCATACCGGTAAAAGTCGTCGAGAAAGAGGGCTTGACCGAAGAGGAATTCAACAGCGCAAACGCTCTTGCTCTCGAGAAGTTCGCGCCGGATTTAATAGTGCTGGCAGGATATCTTTCCATAATCGAAGGAAGCATAATTCAAAAATATAAGAACAGAATCATAAATGTGCATCCTTCTTTGATTCCCGCTTTTTGCGGTATGGGCTATTATGGATTAAGGGTACACGAAGCGGTATTGAGTTATGGTGCAAAACTCAGCGGGGCCACCACACATTTCGTGGATGAAGGTGCGGATACCGGTCCTGTGATAATGCAAAAACCGGTTCAGGTTTTAAACGGTGACACACCGGAGAGTTTGCAAAAGAGAATTTTGGAAGTGGAACATGAGATTTTGACAAAATCAGTGAAGCTTTTCTGTGAGGATAAAATCAGGGTTTCGGGCAGAAAAGTCGTTGTTGATGAGTAATTTTTGGAGGATATAGAGAATGAAGAGAGCTTTCTTGAGCGTATCGGATAAAACAGGAATTGTCGAGTTTGCAAAAGGCTTAGAAAAGCACGGTTTTGAAATTTTGTCGACAGGCGGCACAAAAAAGACACTCGAGGAGAAAAACATCAAAGTGACTTCCGTTTCGGATATAACCGGTTTCCCGGAATGTTTGGACGGAAGGGTGAAGACGCTCCACCCGAAAATACATGCCGGTATACTCGCCTTACGAGACAAGAAAGAACATATGGATACTTTAAAGGAGCTTGATATTGAGCCAATCGATATCGTTGCGGTAAACCTATATCCCTTTAAAGAGACGATTTCGAATCCGGAGGTCAGCCTTGAAGATGCAATCGAAAATATTGATATCGGCGGACCTACTATGCTCCGAGCAGCAGCGAAGAACTGGCAGGATGTAGCAGTAATCACTGATATTGATGATTACGAAATTGTGCTGGACGAAATAGCAAACCAAGGTGAAGTCTCACGGGAAAGAAAATTCAAACTATGCGCTAAGGTTTTTGAGCATACTGCGGCGTATGATGCACTGATAAACGGTTACCTGCGGGAAAAGACAAAGGAAAAACATCCATACCATCTTACACTGACTTTCGAAAAACAACAGGAGCTAAGATACGGCGAAAATCCTCATCAAGATGCAGTTTTCTATAGGGAGCCTCTGTTCAACGATGGGACTTTGGTGGATGCGATTCAGCTCAACGGAAAAGAATTATCCTTTAATAATATAAATGATGCCAACGGGGCACTAGATATTCTTCGAGAATTTGAGGAAACGACGGTTGTGGGAGTAAAGCATGCGAATCCCTGCGGTGTCGGGAGTGCAAAGAATGTGTATGATGCATATATGAAAGCATACAGCGCAGATCCGATTTCGATATACGGGGGCATTGTAGTCACGAACTCAAAAATCGACTTGAAGACTGCGGAGAAGATGACAGAGATTTTCTTGGAGATTATAATCGCTCCGGAATATGATGATGAAGCTCTGGAGGCCTTAAAAAAGAAAAAAAACCTTCGAGTTTTGAAGCTCAAAAGCATAAATATGCCTTTAAAAAGCGATTCTCAGGATATGAAAAAAGTTGCTGGCGGATTGCTTTTGCAGGATATGAACGATAATCTTTTAGACAAAGAACTGGTATGTGTCACAAAGAGAAAACCGAGTGAGGCACAGATTGAGGATTTGCTATTTGCTTGGAAAGTTGTGAAGAACACGAAATCTAACGGGATAGTTGTGGCGAAAGGCAAGAAAACTCTTGGTATCGGACCGGGGCAAGTCTCGAGAATATGGGCAGCGGAAGCGGCATTGGAACGAAGCGGAGAAGAGGCAAAAGATGCAGCAGCGGCATCAGATGCGTTTTTCCCTTTTTCTGACTGTGTTGAACTGATGGCTAAGGCGGGAATTTCGTGCATAATTCAGCCCGGAGGATCGATTCGTGATAAGGATTCAATTAAGGCATGTGACGAAGCGGGTATAGCGATGGTCTTTACCGGCATGAGACATTTTAAACACTAATTTAGGAGTTGAACGAATGAAGATTTTGGTTGTCGGCGGCGGTGGAAGAGAACATGTGATTATAAAAAAGCTGAAGGAGGACAGGGATGACCTCCAGCTTTTCTGCGCACCTGGAAACGGCGGTATCGGAGAGGATGCGCTCTGTGTGAATATCGAAGCGATGGAACTCGAGAGGATATGCGATTATGCGGAAAAACAGGAATTTGACCTCGTAATCGTTGCGCCGGACGATCCGCTGGTAGCAGGCCTTGTGGATATGCTCGAAGAAAGAGGTATTCGCACATTTGGTCCAAGAAATGATGCAGCAAAAATCGAAGGCAGCAAGATATTCTCCAAGGACCTGATGAAAAAATATGATATTCCTACGGCTGAATATGAGATTTTCGAAAACTATAAGGATGCTAAAAAATACCTTGAATCTGCAAAGATTCCGACTGTAGTAAAAGCGGACGGACTTGCATTCGGCAAAGGCGTTTTGATATGCAAGACAAGAGAAGAAGCCGAAGAAGCTTTAGAGATCATTATGATACAAAAGAAATTCGGTGAGGCGGGAAACAGAGTCATAATCGAGGAGTATATCGAGGGACCGGAAGTCTCAATACTCTCTTTTTGCGACGGGAATACGATAGTGCCGCTTCCTTCGGCACAGGATCACAAAAAAGCATATGATGGGGACGAAGGACTCAACACCGGAGGGATGGGAACGTTTTCTCCTTCGGACAAATACACACCTGAAATGCAAAAACAGGTTGAAGAGGAGATTATATTCAGATCGCTTGAAGCATTTAAGCAGGAAGGAATAGTCTTTAAAGGGGTTATATTCTTTGGTCTTATGCTTACTGAAAACGGACCTAAGCTTTTGGAATACAATGCAAGATTCGGAGATCCGGAAATACAGGTTGTACTGCCGAAAATCGAAGGCGATTTGTTGAGCATCTTCGAGGCTTGTATCGATGGAAACCTTGCGGATATACCTATTGGATTTGACAACAGATACGGGGTTTGCGTAATAATCGCCTCCGGCGGTTATCCGGAAAAATACGAAAAAGGATTTTTAATCGAAGGACTTGATAAGCTAGATTCGGATATCGTGGTTTTTCATGCTGGAACAAAGGCTCGCGATAAAAGAATATATACTAACGGCGGCAGGGTTTTGGGAGTGACTGCTTTTGGAAGAGATGTGAGCGAAGCGAGAGAAAAAGCTTATAAAAATGTTGAAAAAATTACTTTTGATAATATGCATTATCGAAAGGATATCGGTATAAAATAAAGGTCTGGACTGAGGTCATATATGAGTGAGATTATAGCTAATAGCAAGAGGATCGAAGCGAAACACGGACAGAGCTTTGAAGATATTTTGGAAGCGAATTTTCCGAATTTGAAATATGTTACTAACGTTGTATGCGACGGAGTTTTGTGTGAGTTGTCCGAGCTGTTTAAAGACGAAAAAGAGATTGAATACATATCAGCTGGCAATCATGAAGAAGCCGCGAGAACATACGGCAGAGGCGTGAGCTTTCTTATCTTTAGAGCGGTCAGGAAAATGTTCGGCAAAGATAAAAAGCTTATTATAGATCATGCCCTTTCGGGCGGACTTTATTGTGAAATTGAGGGAAAAAAGGATTTATCGCCATTTGAAGTGGTAGAGCTTGAGTCCATTATGACAAAGATGGTGGAAGAGGATACGAAATTCATCTACAATAAAATTCCGAAAGATGCTGCAATAAAGCTTTTTGAGAAAGACGAACAGTACGACAAAGTCGAACTATTACGATATAGACCGTTGAACTATTTTAGATTCTACGAGAATGAAGGGGATATAAACTATTTCTACGGTAAAATGGTTCCTTCAACAAAATACCTTAAGGATTTTAAACTGTTCTACTACTCTCCCGGATTCATCGCAAAATTTCCTTCGCCTTATCATACGGAAACACAAGTCTTGGAGGAAGAGCCGAAACTTGCAAGTGTTTTCAGCCAAGCAGAGCACTGGGCGAGAATATTGAAAGTGTCGCATGTAGCGGATATCAATAAGATGGAAAGCGAAAGAAGCCTTTCTGAGTTTATTAAAGTCAACGAAACTCTGCATGAAAGCCAAATCGCCGAGATCGCAAGGGATATAATTAGCAGTGATAATGCGAGGATAATCCTGATTGCAGGACCGTCATCCTCAGGGAAAACAACCTTCGCAGGAAGGCTTAAAACGCATCTAAAAGCTCTTGAGAGAAACAGCTATTCAATATCCTTGGATGACTATTATATCGATAGAGACGCTCTTCCTGTGGACGAAAACGGCAAGCAGGACTTTGAGACGATAAACGCATTGGATACGCATCTTTTCAACAAAAACATGGTATCGCTTTTGGAAGGAAAAAATACTTATCTGCCGATATTCAGCTTTACTTTAGGGAGAAGAGAGGACAAAGGCAGAAATTTAAAGATTGAAAAGGATGAGCTTTTAATCGTTGAAGGAATACACGGGCTGAATGATGAGCTTACACGGCTCGTACCGCATGAATATAAATATCGGATTTTCATAAGTCCGCTGAATACTCTTAACTTGGATAATCATAATATAGTATATCCTGAAGATTTACGGCTTTTGCGAAGAATGGTAAGGGATAAGAAATTTCGTGGTTACAGTGTTGAAACGACGCTAAGAATGTGGGCGGATGTGAGAAGAGGAGAATATAAATATATTTTGCCGTATAAGGAAAATGCGGATGTAATATTCAATTCGACACTGATATATGAACCGATGATTTTGAAAAAATATGCGATTGAAGAATTGAGAAAAATAAAAAAAGGTACTGAAGAATATATGTATGCAACACATCTTTTGAAATTCTTAAATTATTTTACATCCAGCGATTTGGATAATGAAATACCGAATAACAGTCTTCTTCGGGAGTTTATCGGCGAATAACAATTTCATCAAATTCTTTAAATATTTTTTGTTTGAGGTTTTGATTATAAATTTTGACCTTTATGCGAAAAATAGATTTAAAGGAGGCGATAATCTTGAAAAAGACTTTTTTAATTTTAATAGTAGTTATTATGGTTTGCTTGGTAGTTTTAACAGGATGTGCAAGGAAGAAAGTTACAACCCCT
>Ga0180435_10001482_pt1 | contig 24408 bp, 17 predicted proteins | sample SS_ome_3_FD_132467 | JGI IMG/M metagenome (GOLD analysis project Ga0180435, IMG submission 132467) | Hypersaline lake sediment archaeal communities from the Salton Sea, California, USA - SS_3_S_1 metaG | ecosystem: Environmental > Aquatic > Non-marine Saline and Alkaline > Hypersaline >... | reverse complement strand
GGTAAGGAGCTTCTGGAGGCCCTGATGAAGGAGCTTCCCCATGAACTCAGGGATCGCATTCTGAAACGCAGACTATCTCCGGTTCTCACACGGCACATAGCGCTAAGGGCACGTAAGTACGATGAGCTTTGCCGGGAGTTTTTACAGAAAAATGCAGACGGACTTATAGTAAGTCTGGGTTGCGGATTTGATACACGATTCTGGAGGCTGGGAGGTGAAGGCACGAATTATGTGGAGCTGGATTTACCTGGTGTGATAGGGATCAAAAAGCAGATGCTGAAGGATAAGATCAGCTATCCCATCATCCAGGATTCGGTGCTGGAGGAAGACTGGATATCTCAGGTTAAGGAGAAGCAGAATGAGAAAGTATTGTTTGTGGCCGAGGGACTTTTTATGTATCTGCCCAAAGATCTGGTGATAGGAAGCCTTCAGCGACTGGCAGAATCCTTTCACAATTCCGCCCTTGTTATGGAGGTGGTGGCCGAGAAATATACCCGGGGTATGCGCAGAAAAATGGTGGAGCGGAAAATGCGAAAGGGAGCAGGGTCTACGGCAGGAGATTATTATCAATTCGGGATCAGTAAAGCCAGCGAGCTGGAATCCTTTCATGAGGGATTCAGGGTGAAGGGGGAATGGTCCTTTTTTGAGGATCCCGATCTGAAACCTGCCTTCCTGAGAGCATTCAGACACTCGAAGGCTCTCTCAAAAACCCAGTACACCGTAATAGCAGATATAGCTTAAACCTTATCCTTGCTGGCCGTTTCAGCCAGTGCGGCGATCAGTTTCTTACAGCCTCCGTTTTTGAGAAATTCTGTATGCTCGTCCAGGCTGTTAAAACGCCTTCCGCAGATTTTTTCACACTGCAATTCGTAATCGCTTTCCTCGTAGAAAGCCAGGAGTGTGGGGTCGTTATCGGGCTCAAAGGATGCACTTTTACCGGGATTTTCTCTGTTGTAGCTCAGTGCGTTCTTCCAAAGAGCTGCAGCCAGGGCTCCGCATCCGCTACCACTCAAGCCCAGTCCGCCTGCAAAACCTGCCACCATCATCATTTCCTCCCTGCTTCCGCCCATAAGCCTTAGCACTTCCGAAGCACAGCTCTGAGTGTGCTGGGGCAGATCGTTTCCCTCCTTAGCCAGGCCTTTTCGGGCAGCTTCAAGAGCTTCAGGAGCCCACTTTCCGGCCAGTTTGAAGCAGCCAAAAACTTTGCCGCTGAGCATAAATTTTATCAGGCCTTTTTTGCTGGTAAAATCACACTGGGTGATGTCTTCGCACTCGGTGCTCCGGGTCCTGTTCACAAATGAATCGATGATGTGGCGAGTGGCCAGAATGCTTAGGGAGGTGGCCTGTCCAGGATCTTCATAGCGGCGATTGGCCTCAGCACCCACTGCCATGGAAGCACCCCAGAGCATCCCGCACTGATATCCCTGCTGGAGGATTCCGCCAGCCAGTGGATCAATGGCCTTTTCTTCCTCGTCCCTGGGATGACCGAATTCACGGTCCAGGATGTAAAAGAAGGTTCGGGAGCATGTACCCTTCTTGATGAAGGTTCTTTTTGCCTTAAGCTTTACCCTTTCGGATTTGAGTGTTTTCATTAGGAAAAAATACTAATTCCTTTTCATTTTGGTACCCAATATTGCAGGGAAAGTTCTACTCTGAATTCCCGTGAGGAATATTTAACGTAAAAATAATCTCTTGCTAATCTTTAGGTCAGATTTAGGTGCAAGCTTTGTGGTATGAAGATTTGGCCCATTTTAGTTATGTTTTGCGTATTGCAAAGCTATGCACAAGCCCCCTCTGTGGAAGCCCCTGAGGACCTTCCTGCATTGAGAATTGTGGGGCTGGTTGCCAAGGGATCTGTCCTGATGAATGAGTTGAATATAAAGTCTGATTGGATCAGGTTAGAGAATTTTGGTCAGGACACCATCCATTTTTCAGACCATAAGATTTTCATCTCAGACGATGTGAACAAGTTGAAAAAGTTCAGGTTAAGAAAGAAATCCTTGGCCCCGGACAGTTCTATGGTCATATGGTGTGATGATATGGGGATCACCAGGGAACAGATCCACACAAATTTTAAGCTTTCATCCATGGGTGAAACTGTTACACTCACCATCGTGATGGATAACCGGAGGAAGACTCTTGATCAGGTATACTACAGGGAGCTGGGCCCTGAAGCTCAGCAAACCTTATACCGTTCTGAGTCGGATTTAATGGTTTATAGATCGGCGCGTTAGTGCCTTAAAGGTCTGGGCACAATTGAATAATGAGTTCAGGAAGCAGAGCCAAAAGGAGAAAGCTTGAATTGCTTGTCTTGTCGGACATTCACCTGGGCACCTATGGATGTAAGGCAAAGGAGCTCTTGAATTACCTGAGATCGGTGAAGCCGGAGACGCTTATCCTGAACGGCGATATCATTGATTTCTGGCAATTCAGTAAGCACTATTTCCCCAAATCGCATCTAAAGATTATTAAAGTCATTACCACCCTTTTGGGCAGAGGCACGAAAGTGTACTACATCACAGGAAACCATGACGAGCTTCTGCGCAAATTTGATGGCCTGGTGCTGGGAGAATTGCACATTGTAAACCAACTGCTACTTGAACTGGATGGACAGAAGACGTGGTTTTTCCACGGGGATGTTTTTGATGTGACCATGGAACACTCCAAATGGATCGCGAAACTGGGAGGGAAAGGATACGACCTGCTCATCATTGTCAATTTGCTGGTAAACAGGGTCAGCCGTTTCCTTGGCTTTGGCAGGATCTCTCTCTCAAAGAAGGTGAAAGAGAGCGTAAAGAGTGCGGTCAAATTTGTCAACAATTATGAAAAAACCGCTGCTGAGGTAGCCCTGAAGAATGGGTACCAAGTGGTGGTATGCGGTCATATTCATCAGCCCAGAATTGAGCTAGTCAAAGACAAGAAGGGACGAGAGGTGAGGTACCTGAACTCTGGGGATTGGGTGGAGAACCTGAGTGCGCTCGAATATTACAAGGGCGAATGGAAGGTCTATTCCTATTACGATGATCCGCATCTAAAAAAGTTCAGTCATCTGAATAAGAGCAAGGATCCCGGATTGGTTCACGTAGAGGAAAGCGACCGCGCTATTTTCAGCAAACTGGTAAAGGAATTTAAAATCCAGGCTTGATTGCGTACATCAAATCTGGCTGTTCACAAATTACTAAAAGCTTCCCTTGCGATGTTTTCTTTGTCTTCCATGGTGTGATCAATGGCCCTTTCTTCCTCTTCCCTGGGATGACCGAATTCACGGTCCAGGATGTAAAAGAAGGTACGTGAACAGGTTCCTTTTTTCAGGAAGGTACGGGAGGCCTTCGGCTACACAGTTTCAGACTTTATAGTTTTCATGAGAGTAAATTACTGAATATTAATGCACCTTTTAATAGAGCGCCATATCATTTGAAACAAACTCAACAACATCGGCACTTACAGTAAATCTTAACAAATCTTCATGGTTATCATTTAGTCATGCCTGAGTGCTTTGGCGGGATCCATATTGGCAGCACGCCATCCGTGATAAATGACAGTTCCCATCGCTAAAACCAGTGCCAGTAATGCAGCCAGCACAAACAAGGGGATCCCCAACTGGATGCGATAGGGAAAGTCCATAAGCCAGTTCCTCATGAAGTACCAGGCCACAGGCCAGGCAATGAGATTGGAAAACAGCATAAGTATGGAAAATTCATTGGAGATGAGCAGGATGATTCGTCCTATGCTGGAACCAGCCACTTTGCGAATGCCAATTTCCCTGGTTCTTTGTTCCACCGAGAAGGAAGCCAGCCCCAGTATGCCCAGCGAAGCAATCATGATCGCCAGTACCGCAAAAATCACAAAAAGGCGAAGAAATCTTTTCTCAGCAATGTACAAAGCATCTATTTCATCCTGGTAAAAGCTGTACTCGAAAGGAGAGTCCAGATTTAATTTATCGTATTCCGATTCAAGGAAGGCCAGGGTAGAAGGGATATCCTCCTGTCCGATTTTCACCGACATCCAGCTTATCCAGTAGTTGTCTACGAAAAAGCACACCGGCTGGACTGTGTTATGGACCGATTCGAAATGAAAATCTTCAGCTACTCCAACCACAATTCCCCGGCGACTTTTCCAATTATTTGTTGCCGGATCGAGGGTGGAAGTTTCAAACCATTTACCGATAGGTTCTTCCCAGCCAATATCCTTTACAGCTGTTTCATTCAGGATGAAGGAGCTAATGGAATCTGTGGCAAATTCTTTGGAAAAGCTTCTTCCTGCCACTATCTGGTTATCCAATGTCTCAAAAAAATCAAAATCAACGGTCACAATCTTGATGGACTTTTCCTCGTCTTCGGGCAGACCTTCTGCCGTATAGCCCAGATTGCTTGTAAGCCTGCCTGCAAGGCGTTTGTTGGAAGACGTAACATAGTGCACCTGGGGATTTTTTAAAGCTTCTTGTTTAAAGGTTTCATATCCGTTTCCCGGCCTCGGGACTATAACAATATTCTCTGGATTGATGCCCAGATCTTTGTTGCCCATATGTTTCCACTGAGCATAGACCACCAGGGTGGATATGATCAAGGCAATGGAAATGCTGAATTGCACCACAACAAGGATCCTCCTCAAGGTAAATCCGCCCTTACCTACTGTGGTATCTCCAAACAATACCTTTAAAGGATTAAAACCTGAAAGAACAAAGGATGGGTAGGATCCGGCCAGGATACCAATCAGGAAGGTAGCCAGCAGAAGACCTAGTATAATATCTGCTTTATGCAGCATCTGTGGAGTGAAGGATTTTCCCGAGATGTTGTTGAAGTAGGGTAGCAGGATATGTGCCAGCAGGTAGGTTAGAGCAAGGGCCACAAAGACCAGAGCAATGGATTCTACCAGAAATTGTCGGGTAAGCTGCTTTCTCTGTCCTCCCACCACTTTCCTAAGCCCAACCTCCCGTGCACGCCTGGCCGACCTTGCTGTAGCCAGGTTCATATAATTGATACAGGCAATGAGCAGGAGAAATAAAGCAACTATGGAAAATACCCAGACCGTGGTAAGATTACCCGCCGGTTCGAAATCAAACCTTAAATTGGATTTGAGGTGTGAGTGATACAAGGGCTGCAGCCAGTATCTTACGCCTTCGGAGGCTCCTTCCCCAAAAGCCTCTTCCACAATGGCGGGAAATTTGGCTTCGAGAACTGACTTATCATAACCCTCAGGTAGCAGGAGGTAATAAGCCACTGTGCCTTCTCCCCAGTTTAGCTTTTCACGGTCATTGTAAATGTAATTTGCCGTCGACATGGAAATCAAAATGTCGGGTTTGATATGAGAATTTTGCGGGAACTTTTGTACCACACCGGTAATTCTGACCTCGCTGTCACCCAGATCAGTCTGCAACAAAAGGGATTCTCCCACCGGATCCTGATCCCCAAAAAACTTGTGCGACACTTCATCACTTATCACACAGGTAAAGGGCTCTTTTAAGGAGCTTTTTGCATCCCCACTGAGCATATCGAAGGAAAAGACATTAAAGATGTTTGAATCGGCCAGCATCACATTATCTTCCACGAATTCAATCTCCTCGTAACTCACAGTAACAGCATTTGAAAAGGAAAGCCTTACTGCTTCTTCTATTTCCGGGTACCTGGCTTCGAGTTCATCTGCCAGCCTGTAGGGCCCTATGGCATGGGTGAAGGTTTCCCCGTTGGGACTGGTATAATCGAAGAACAGCCGGTAAATCCTGTCGCCCTTCTCATGAAAACGGTCGTAGCTGAACTCATCGGTGATATACATCACGATGAAGAGGCAGGAAACCATGCCTATGGCCAGTCCGGAAATATTAATCAGGGAGTAGCCCTTTTGACGGAAAATATTCCTTATGGCGAGTACCAGGTAGTTTCGAAGCATGGGAATTTCTTTTTGGATCGGATAAATTGGATTACAGTGTATAGACGAACAAGTACTTCGATTGTTGCCAATTAGTTGACAACAAAGAAATATCAAAGTCTAATAGCAATCGTCCAATCATATAGGAAAGGACAAAATACCCTATTGTCCCCGCCTGTGATGTTGTCTTTTCCGTCCTTGACGAGATGACTGTCCCCTCCGATCACTGCGATTATTCTTCGGTTCGTTTGTAAGACCAGCTTCTGCCCCAAGCAGGTTTCCGAAGCGAATCCCGAAGAAAATGGTACGAGGTGCCATGGGGCCATAGACGTAAGCAGGATCACGGTCGATACCGAAATCAAAATCACTCTGGTAGGAAGACAGTATGTTTTTCACTCCACCTGAGAATTCCACCGAGGTTCCGTTGAGCTTTACGGTGTATTTTAACTTGAGCCCCATATCCATGAAGGTATCAGAGGTGCGAAGCTCGCCATCGGGATTCTCCGTTCCAAAATAGGGAACAAGCATTCTACCGGTATAGTTCCCGGTGGCAGACAGGCAGAATCCCCTTCTGAAATCCCAGTCAAGCGCCAGGAAACCATAAGTATTGGGAGCCCGGAAGAAGCGTTTTTCACCAAAATCCTGTGGTTCATCAAAGCGGCTGCTTTGAAGAGTAAAGCCCGAGGTCAGGAAGAAATCCCTTGCAGGCTGGAGCTTAAATTCCATGTTTAATCCCTGGACTGTGGCACCACCCTGGGAATTTACCCGGGTGTAAATGACCGTACCTGAGGAATCGGGCGCACCAAATTCATTGGCAAATGCATCCACCAACCGGGTATGAAATGCTTCTACCAGAAGACCAGTATACACATTTCCTATTTGCTTATTGAAGTCCAATGAGGCCATTAAGCTATGGGAAGTTTCCTGTTTCAGGTCGGGATGGTTCATATGAATTACTCTGCGAGATCCGGAAGTTTCAATGTGAAGGTCCTCATCAAAGATCTGGGGGGCACGGTAGCCCTGGGAATAACTTGTTCTTGCCTGAAGGGATTCGAAGATCTCGTACATAAAACTGACTCGCGGACTGAATACGTTCCCTGTTTTAGGCAGCTCACCCTCATGGGCCAGGTCTTTGATTTCGTAATGATCGAAGCGCATTCCCAGGGCAGTTTTAAAGCGTTTGACTTTCAGTTCGTATTGGGCAAATGCACCTGTGGTGATGGACGACTGGTCGGCAATCAGGGTGTTTTCCGTATGGGGGATACTCACAATTTTGCCGTCCACTATGGTGGCATTGTCATAGTCGGGATAGCCCAGTTTTTTATCCAGGAGGAAGCTACTGGTGTTTTCCAGTCCTGTGATCAAAGAGGAAGAACCAAAAACCGACTTGTATTGCATACCGAAGTTGAAAGAGTTATCCCTGGAGTTTCCATAGTCGCTCAAGCTCTTGTTGGCCCCATAATAAGAATCTCTGTTCAGGAATTGTCCCGAACCATATATCGAAAGCATATCGTAATCCCGAAAATAGCGTTCGTAAGTGACCCCGGCAACTTTCATCTGGTGGGTGAGGGCTTCTGCAATATCCCTCTCATGGAGTGGATAATCCTGCATATTGCCCCCGTTACGCTCTTCCTGGATGGCAAAGAAATCAAGTGCCAGCTTATCGCGGGTACCGAAGCGGTGGAACACCCTGGAACCAAAGGTCAGGTTATCCAGGGGAGCCAGTTCTGAGAATCCGTCCTTATTGGCATCGAACATCTCGCGCTTACGGGTGAAACCATAGAGTGAAATACCTGATTTACGGTCATCCGCTACCACGGATGTGTTGAAGTTGATGGAGTAATCGGGGGCACTGCCACTTGCTCCATCCACTCCAGCTCCAGCGAGGGCATAGGTGAATCCCCCCTCATAGCTGCTGCTTACCGGATCTTTCAGGATGATGTTGATGGTTCCGGCAATGGCGTTACTGCCGTAGAGCGCCGATCCCCCTCCACGCACCACTTCTACTTTTTCCACCATATTAGAAGGGATCAGTTCCAGTCCGTATACCCCGGCCAGTCCACTGAAAATAGGACGGCTGTTAATCAGGATCTGGGAATAGGGCCCTTCCATACCATTCATCCGCACCTGGGAGAATCCGCAGTTCTGGCAATTGTTTTCCAGACGCAGACCGGGAGAGAAGTTCAGTCCCTCCCCAAGAGTAAGAGACTGGGAGCTATGGAAGATCCTGCTGCCGATAGTATTGACGATCACCGGAGCATCTGTGCGCTTCTGCTCACTACGGTCGGCCGAAACCACCACTTCCTCCAGGTTCATAAGGTCCTCTTCCAGCTCGAATTTCACCTCGATGGTTTGGTTTTCCCTAAGATTGATTATTTGTTGGTGCGCTTTGTAGCCCACCATGCTTACCACAACGGTATGCTGTCCGGGGGGAAGATCGATGAGCTGAAAATGGCCGGTTTGGTCAGTGGCCGTTCCAATGGTAGTCCCTTTCAGTGTCACATTGGCAAAGGGAATATGCATATCAAGGCAAACAACATGACCGACCAGATTAGCATCGGTCTTGTGTTTCTGTGCAAAGCTGACCTGGGTGAAATAAAGCAGGGCGATGCATATATAGTAGAAGTATCTTTTCATTGTTAAATCCTTATGTAAGTAAAACTGAGCTTCCCTGGTAGGGAAACACCACCCCATATAGGGGGGCAGAGAGGAGACTTACATTAGGACAGGAGGGGGCCGCACCTGGTGGAGTGGGACAAATGCCGGTCGCAGTGGGGCAGTAGCCGGTACCAAAAGGCTACTTGATTGTACAACGCGACTAAGGATAAACAAGGCAGCTATGCAGTAGATAAGGATATCCAGCTGGTCCAGAAGGTAGAGAACCAGGTTTGTGTGCTGGTGGGTATTCTGGGAATTGCTTTCACTGCTTTGCTGAAATGGATGGGCATGGCTTACCAGGGAACCCTCGGCAAGCACATGAACGTGGGTATATACCACCTTGTTGACCAGCATGGCTGTCATAACGAGCAGCAATACGCAGGCGAGTAAGGATTTAGCTGTATTTCCCAATAGTCGGTTCATCCGGTACAAAGAAACTTAATTCCCATATATCAGGTAATACTTAAATGCAGGTATTCTTCCCGATCCGCTAATTTAGAACGACTCTAAGCTTTTCTGTTTCAAATATATGCAGACTTCACTTATCCAAATAATTAGAAAGAGAATAACCGTTCTTAATGGGAATGAATTTAGAGAACCGGGGACTGATGGCCTGCTCGGGGCAATTGTAGATGCAACGCATGCACATGGAACAGTTAAATCCAAAGCCCGGTTTTCCATTGCTTTTCTCCTGGATGTTATTCTGGGGGCAATTATTCCAGCAAGTACCGCAGGAAGTGCAGTTATTATTGGCACGAAGCTCCAGTCCAAACAATTTTGCTGCAGGTGGTTCTATCCTGCCCAGGAAGTTCAATATCCTTGATTTGAGAAGCACCTTTTTTTCACTGGCATCCCTTTCTTGGATTCGCCTGCAGAGATTTTCGATTCTTTGCTCAGATTCAGCAATAAGCCTCCGGATCATATCCTCCGGGAAGCTCATAATGAAGGTCAGTGGCATGGCCATAACCTCGTCCAGAACAATGGAGTATTTCTTTTTATTCAGAGATTTACGAAGCACATTGGAAACTGCATCATTGGCCCAGTGGGCTGCACACCCTACGGCTATTAGGCTCACATAATCATACAGCCCAGGAGGTAGAGATTTAACGAATCGCTTTACAGCTTTTGGAGCATTAAATCCATGAATGGGGTGAAGCAGGATGAGATGATGATTCTTTTCCAGCTGCTCAGGGTCTGTTAGTTCCATGGGCAGTAGCTCAGCATGCGGTATCTTCAGTCCGTCGGCCAGAAGTTTGGCAAGATGAAGTGCATTTCCCGTAGGACTATAGTAGATAATGGTAAACATGCTGGAAATATGGCCCACAAAAGTGTAGAAAATCACTGACACTGAAAAATCAGGCTTTCCGGATTAACTTATGGTACCTGAGCTTTAGCTTGGAATCGTCCTTCACTTCGAGGCATCTATAATTCCAGGGAGCTTTAACCAGAGCATCATGCAAGGTATTATCCTGTTCCATATCTGATTGCAGAAGATGAATGGCATGTCCCCCTTGCTTAACAACTCGTTCAATTTCAATAAGTTCTTCCTGCAGGTTCCACCCGATAGCATTGGATGTGATCAGGGTATCCAAAGAATTTTCGGGAAGGGGTATGGAATCCAGCGTTCCATCCATTACAAATAGATTGCTCACCTTCTGACTCAGGGCTTTCTCCTTCATGAAGGACCGAAAACTTTGGAGCGGTTCAATGGCGTAAACCGATCCGGCCAATGGGGCCACCAGAAAAGCAATTCTGCCAGATCCTGCACCCACATCAGCGATTGTTTTTCCATCCATGGATACCAAAGAGTTGATATCCCCCAATTCCCACCTGAGAGGCGCTTGTTCATCAAACACCTCCGGATGTTTGTTGTAAATGATCAAGTCAGCAATCTCCCACAAGGCTTCCATACATGACTCTTCTACTTTCTGCGGATCTTCCGAAAAAGAATGATCCTTTAATAGGCCTGAGAGAAAGGAAGCAATGGGTGGATACTTCTGGGTCAGGAAGCGATGTATCAAGGGATATTCATGAATCAGAATAGCGAACTCGGCCTTAGGAACTCGGTCGGGGAGATATTTCACTTGAATAGCCTCCAACAATAATAAATCCTCCCAGCAAAGGGAAATTTCGGGAAAGAGCTTTCTGAGTTTTTGCGAGTAGCTCATAATCTTCTTACAAGTTACACCAAATAACTACTCATATCTATTTCATTCCAAGCAATAGTTCTTTAAGCGCTGAATTCATCAATAATCCCACCTGTAAGCCGCAGTATGGCATTGTAACTTGAAATAACACTGAAAATGGCATTCTCGTATTGAACTGCGGCATTCAGGTAAATCTGCTGGACATCCCGGTAATTGAAAGAATTAATGCTGCCATTCTCATAGCGCTCACGGGATAGTTCCAGATTGAGCTCTGCAGCTTCCAGGTTTTCAGCAGCCAGCTTAAGCTGCTCCTGTCTTAGCTGGTAGAAGTCCAGCTCCTGCCTGAGAGTCATTTTCATCTCCTGCAACATCTCCTGGGTTTGGACACCGGTAATCTCCTCCCTGAGCCGGGCCACCTGCAATCCCTGTTTTCGGACTCCGCCGTTATAGATCGTATAAGAAAGCGACACAGAAAGATTGGTGTTCCAGTTGCTCATGGAAGAGTTTAAACCCGGATTCTGATCGTAAATGGTTTCGGAACTGCCGTAGCCACCCGAGGCACCCACAGAGAGGGTGGGGTAATATCCACTTTTGGCCTGTTTTACGTCCAGTTCGGCAATTTTCAGGTTCAGGTACTGGTTTTGAAGGGTATAGTTATTAGTGACCATCCTCTCCTCAAGTACTCCCAGCTGATAGCTTTCCTGTCCAGCTACAAAAGCTTCGGTCAATTCATATTCCTGGTCGAGATCCACCCCCATGAGGTAATTGAGCTGACGAATGGACGCACGGTAGGTGGCCTCGGCCGAAAGCATATCGCTCTCATCCTCCAGGTAAGCATTTTTTGCCTGGAGTAAATTATAGGTTGTGGAAGCACCCAGGTTTACCTTCTCCTGTTCGTAGCTGTACCGATCCCTGGAGAGGCCTGTTACTTTTTCTCCGATGCTGATATACTGCATATTTAGCAGGGCCTGGTAATAAGTCGTCATTACGGATATCAGGGTATTCTCAACGATCATGTTGAGGTTGCCTTCCGAAAGCTTCTCCAGCTCATTCAGTTTATCCTTGGAAATGCGTGCCGAAAATCCCCGGAATACGGTCCAGTTCAGTTCCACGGAACCACTCAAATTCGTGGATTCAGCCTGGTCGAGATCGTTAAAAGACAATCCCTCGGAGGCTGCTCCCACAAAGGTGATACTGGGCAGGGCTTCGGTGGCTCCCCAGCTGTTCTGTTCCTCCGCTATATCTGTCTGGATCTGCTGGATAATAATTCCATAGTTATTTTGAAGGGCGCTGTCGAGGGCATTACGTAGAGACAGCTCCCTGGCTTCCTGTCCGTTTAAAAGTCCGGGCAGGAGGCATAAAAAGATGGCTATTAGAGATTTCATGGTTTTCATGATTACTTAGCTTGTGAATAATTGTCTTTGTTGGAAATCAGGCTTTCCTCAATCTGCCTGTTGATCACAGCCACTTCCACCATTTCCGGTTCCAGGCGCTGACCTTTGAAAACTCTTTTAAAGAAGAGATTCAAGCTATTGAACATCAGTATCATATGTGGCAATATAAAGAGGATGAACAGGGTGCCAAAGAAGATTCCATAGGCTAAAGAAATGGCCATGGGAATAATAAAACCTGCATCGGCACTGGATTCCAGGATCAGTGGCATCAGACCGGTGGTAGTGGTGACGGTTGTAAGCAGGATGGCTCTGAAACGTTTCCGGCCCGCATCGATGCTCGCCTCCATCAACTTCATCCCCTTATGCATATTTTGGTTGAACTTGGTCAGAAAGACAATGGCATCGTTGATGATGGTCCCCGACAGGGCTACCACACCCCACATACTCATCAGGGAAAAGGATTCTCCATGGATCCCGTGACCCCATATGGCCCCCAGGATTCCAAAGGGTATCATAAACAGGATGATAAGCCCCTGGGTAAATGACTTAAAATAGATCATGATGATCAGCACCATTACCAGGAAGGCAATTCCGAAATACTTCACCATACTGGACATCTCCTCATCGGTATCCTTCTGCTGTCCCTGATGCATGTAGGAGACATCGGGGTGCTTTTCCATAATCCCCGGGAGTATATTCTCCTCGATGCTGCTCAAGATGGGGGGTACCGGCTCGTCGGCATCCAGCAGGTATGCATCCACTCGGACCTCCCTGCGGCCGTTGTAGCGATTGATCTTATTCAGACTTCGTCCCGTTTCCAGGTCGGCCAGCTGATAGAGAGGGTATTCGCCCGAAAGGGTCTTGATCATCATGTTCTCCAGTTGACCTACGTTTTCCCGGTTTTCAAGCGGATATCTCACATATACCCAGATCTCATTTTTCCCATCCTGCATCCGTTGAGAAAGAGCTCCGTAGTAAGCAGAACGAACCTGGGTCATCAGGCTCGACTGGGTGAGCCCCAGAGTGTAGGCTTCCTGTTTCAGGCGGATACGTATTTCCTGACTTCCCAGCTGGCTGTTATCCATAATGTTATATAGGGAGCTCATTTTTCCCAGTTCCTCTTTGAGTTCCTCTTTGGCTGCATCCAGTTCTTCCAGGTCGTAACCCAGCAGGCTGATGGATACCGGCGCACCGAAGCGGTGGGAGGCACCTACCCCAAATTTGTAAGCATCCTTCATGGGACCCGCCTTTTCTGCGATCCTTCGTTGAATGATCCGGTCGGTAATCTGGGTTTCACTGATGTTATCGTGAAGGAATACCCGAACCCCCCCGGCATTGTTTCCCGTTTCAACCCCGTCAAAGGCATTGCCGATGCTTACCTGGGTGGTTGTGATATAGGAGAGGGTATCCTGGGGATTTTCGTCTATCAGGTCTTCATTCACCTCCCAGACCAGGTCCTCCAGCCAGAATAATTTTTCTTTAGTAATATCCTTATTGGTACCAGGTTTGAGAGCCAGGTCAATGCTGAACATATCTCCTGGAGGATTCGGGAAGAAGGTAAAGGGAATTTTGCCCCCGGCGAAAAGCCCAATGGTAATCACAAACAGGGCAATCACAGATCCCAGAGTAATGGCTCTATGCTTAATTGTCCATTTCAAGGCCGGTGTATATGCCCTGTCGCGCAGCCAGGAGATTGCCCGCTCTGCTCCACCGCGGACCCTGCCATAGGCAGATTTTTTCCTGATGGGTTTTAGAGCTCCGTGACTTACCAGGTGACCCGGCAATACAAAGATCCCCTCAAAAAGGGAGAAAAGCAGGGCAAGGATGACCACTATGGCCATTTCCCGCATCATTTCCAGATTCCCTTCAATGAAGAGAAGCGGTGTGAAGGCGATCATGGTGGTGGCCAGTGAGGTTACCACAGCAGGCAGGACCTCCATGGTGCCATCAATGGCTGCCCATCGGGGTGATTTACCCATCTCGTAATGGGTGAAAATATTTTCGCCTATAACAATGCCATCATCCACCAGTATACCGATGATCAGGATCATGCCAAAGAGCGAGATAATATTCAGGGTCACCCCCAGCATGGAAGCCACAATAAACATTCCCAGCAAGGATGCCGGGATGCCCCAGGCCACCCACAGCGATAAACGATAATTGAGCAGGAGGGACAACATGATAATTACCAGTAAAACCCCCAGTGCCCCGTTACTGATAAGGATGGATAGCTGACTGTTGATCATGCCCAGGAAATCCATTAGCACCACAATTTCCCGGTCCTCATATCTGGCATTATACTCTTCGATATAGCCATCAATGAATTCAGAAATTTCCTGCAGATCTTCTGTTTTCAGCTTCTGAACGAAAATTGTAACATTGCTTCGTCCCTCCACATAACTCTCATTGGGGGCTTCTTCGAATTGCAGCTTCACATCGGCCACATCACCCACGCTTACCATCTGTCCATTCTGTCCGGCCTTAACCACGATCTTTTCCACCTCTTCGGGATCGGTGGTGCGATAGCGGCTCAATACCAGGACCTCCTCCCTGGGATTGCGGATGGTTCCCCCATGCACGTCCTGGTTGTTGGATGATATAGCATTCTGGATGTCGCTGAATGTAAGGTTGTAACGTCTTAGCTGGGTCTCATCAATTTCCACAGAGATCTCCATTTTGTTGGGGATGCCGAAAATGCTTACCTGGGAAATGTACCCGGAAGCAAGAAAGTCATCCTCTATGCGGTTGGCTGCCTCGTTAAGTTTTAGCAGGTCGTCTCCTTCCATACTTAAGGATAGGTAAGCGGCCACGTCCATGGACCGTTGCTTGGCCACAATGGGTTTTTCAGCTGCAGCCGGGAAATTGGAAATCCCGTCGACCGCATTCTTGATCTCAATCAGGAGCTCATCCACATCATGTCCAGAGCGACCGGTAACAGTTACAAAGGCCATGTTTTCACGGGATTGGGAAGTAAATTCCTTAATTCCGGGGATCCCCCGGATGCCCTCTTCGATGAGAGAGGTGACTCCTTCCTCCATTTGTTGAGGGGAAGCGCCGGGATAGGCAACGCTTATATTGATAATCCTGCTTTCAATGATCGGGAAGGTGGCCTTTCGCATATTCATAAGCGAGAAGCCTCCAACCAGCAGCATGATCAGTATCACTATTTTCCCGTAGAAGGGATATTTTACAAAGGCAGACAGTACTTTCTTCATGATCTAGGAAATGGGAGCAGCAAGCTGTCCGGGTTTCACATCCACAAGCGATTCAACCACCAGGATTTCACCTTCGTTGTACCCTTGTATTACATAATAATCTTCCAGACGGTCCACGACCTTAACCTGGCGTTCCTGAATCTTTCCTTCTTCAAGCACATATATTTTTTGTTCATTCAAAAGGGCTTCCCTGGGCACCACCATTCCAGTGATGACTTCCGGAGAAGAGAATTCAGCTTCCACATATTCACCTTCGAGCAGGTGCCTGGACGGAGTGTTCCTTGCAGAGATATACACATTAACCGATTGTGAACCCGGATCAATAAAGCTGGCTACACGGGAAACCACACCCTGAATATTTTCCCCGTTGTTCCGCATCAGATCTACCTTCATACCCTTATGGATCCAGTCCAGTTCTTCGGGTAGTACCGGTACAATCACCTCCATCTCATCGGTGCGGATCAGGCTGGCTATTTGCATGTTCATGGAGGCCACCGAGCCTACCTCAGAAGTGACTGTTTTGTATGTGCCGTTAAAGGGGGCATACAGGGTATATCTCTTAAAGTTCACCTCTTGTTGAATGATGGAGTAGTATTGGGTAAGTATATTTTTGGAGGCCACAAAGACCCTTTCTTTCTCCGATTCGATGACAGGCAGTTCCGGCATCATGGAATTGATTTGGATCTTATTGAAAAAGGCGCTCCACTTTTCGTACTGATCGGGATAGTCAATTTTCAGATCGGGCAGGGCCGAAGACATTAGCTGCAGGTAGCTGCTTCGCATGGACTGGAGAGCAGCCTTCATATCCTCGCTGTAGATATGTACCAGTACATCGCCTTTGCTAAATGACTGACCTTCTTTGAGAGTTACATCGCCGGGCAGGATTTTACCGGACACTTCTGCCGAGAGCACCACATTTTCCAGGGATGCCACGCGTCCACGGTAAGATGCAGAGGGATGAATTTCACTGCTACTGGCGGTTTCGGTCTTTACAAAGAGGATCTCCTCTTTGTTCAGATCCCGCTTGGGTTCGGATTTGTTTTTGATCATAAAAGCAGATACCAGGATGGCAACAGCAACGATCGAAAGTGAAATGGCTATGTTTACTACTTTGCGTTTCATGTCCTTTGGTTTTTGAATCTGGATCAAAAATGAAGCAATCCCGGGGCGCGCGAAAATAAACTATACCAAGTCCCTTATTTCCTGAACCAAAGGCATCATTTGCTGATAAACAAGGGCTTTGTAACGCTTATTCATTAAATTGGGACGTTGGTTCATGAAAAGTGGCACTTGGTTCAGATAAGTTTCAAATGGCCGTGAGTCTTGCCTAATTTTGAAGCAGAAATGTAAACGCATGAAGAATCGAAATCTATCCATCATCTTTCAGCTCTGTTTCTGGTTCCTGATCATCTCCCTGCAACTGGTAATGGCTACCAATTTCCTGCCGTTCACTGTGGCTGTGGCCTTTGCAGGCATTAACATGGTAATGGGAATGCTATTTTTCTATGGGAACAGTCGCTGGATTTTTCCCCGATTTTTTGAAAGAGGACGTTATGGATGGTATTTGCTGATCAACATCCTGCTCATCGGACTCATGAGCCACCTGTTTTTTTTGGTCGATGGCTATTTGGTGGTAAATTATATGACCGAACCCCTACCTCCCCACCTGCCCAAAGGATTTCCCTATTTTCGGATCACCTCCTTCCTGATGTTCGTATTCTTTATCAGCCTGGTATTCTCCCTGATACGAAAAACCAGGGCCCAGGAACTCTCCAGGGAGCAGCTTTCCAGGGAAAAAAGTGATACGGAGATCCGTTTGCTGAAGGCCCAGATCAATCCCCATTTTATATTCAATTCCCTGAACAACATTTACTCACTGAGCTATACCAAGTCGGACGATACTCCGGAGGCTGTTCTGAAACTATCGGATATGCTTCGTTATGTATATTACGATTGTAACCGGGATGAGGTAAGTTTGGGTGCGGAAGTGGAATACATACGTAACTACATGGCTTTCCAGCAAATGAAAAGTCCGCATGAACAGGATATTGAGCTGGTTAACGAAGGTATTGACGAGAGCTACCGTATCGCTCCCATGCTGTTTATTCCCTTTGTGGAGAATGCCTTTAAGTACAGCAAAATTGAGGATCAGCAGGGTGCATGGGTCAAAATAGAGCTGAAAACGGATAAGAAGGAACTCAGCTTCCACATCCGTAACACACATCCCGCTTACGGTAAGATAGCCGGCAGCGGCATGGGCATTCAGAATGTGCAGAACCGCCTGGAACTTACCTATCCCGGTCAACACCACCTGGAAATTAAGGATGAAAACGGAGTGTATGAAGTGCACATGAAAATCAAAGCTTCATGAAACTGAACTGTGTCATTATAGACGATGAATTCCTGGCCAGGAAGTATCTGAAGGACTATGTGAACAAGGTCCCGACGCTTGAACTTTTGGGCGATTTCAATTCCCCGCTCAAGGCCATGGAACTGATTAAAACGGGGGAGGTAGACCTGCTCTTCCTGGATATTCAGATGCCCGATATAACAGGGATAGAGTTCCTGAAAACCATGGAGCGATCACCCCATGTGGTTCTGACCACTGCCTATGAGGAATATGCCCTGGAGGCTTACGAACTCAATGTGACAGATTACCTGTTGAAGCCCTTTTCTTTTGAACGTTTTCTGAAAGCCGTGAACAAGGTACAGGAGCTGGAAGATAAAAACCGCAAGGCAGAACAGTCCGAACCCGGGGATGTCATGCAAAAACCTCAGCTCAAGGAGGACCACCTGATCATTCGGGCCGACCGCAAACTTTATAAGGTCAATTACGAAGACCTCCTCTATATCGAAGGACAGAAAGCATATGTAACCTTCCATACCAAGAAAAAGAATATAACAGCTCTGGCCTCCCTGCGTGAGCTGGAAGAAAAACTGCCATCCTCACAATTTATCCGGATCCATAAATCCTACATTGTTTCCATCCACGAGATCGAAAGTCTGGAAGGAAACCAGGTGGAAATTGACGGAAAACACCTCTCGGTAGGCAAAAACTACCGCCCCGATGTGGAGAAGGTTTTTGGGATCAGGTAATTCTCATCAAATCATTTTTACCACAAGCACTTTTTCCTTAATTTGCCAGATTACTATTCGATTTTGACTGGTAAATCAAAGAGTAACGCTGACATTATATGAGTTTGTTCGAGTTCATCATGGTTTTGGTATCCATCATCATTGGTATGAGTGTTACTGAACTCCTTGCCGGTCTGGCCGATACAATTACCCGTAAAAACAGTCGTACTTTCTCCTGGATTCATGTGCTACTTAGCATTGGGCTGTTGATTGCCAGTGTTCAGATATGGTGGGAGATGTGGGATTTCAGCAGCATCACGGAATGGTCGTTTCTGAATCTATTGCTCATGCTCTTGCCCCCAATTTTCCTTTATCTTATTGCGAGGATTATAAATCCGGGCAGGGAATTTTCCGGATCCCTGGATGATTATTATTTCCTTACCGCAAGGAGAATATGGGTGCTAATTGGCCTGGCCGTTATTATTGGAAACTCCTTCAGGACGCTTATTAATGAGGAATCGAAATTATTTATTGTGGATAATCTCTCAGCCATTCCCATTTTAGCCATTTGCCTGACATTGGCTATTAGCAAAAAAAAGATCATTCACCAGCTGTTTATGATCCTCATCATTGTGATTATCCTGCTGGATGTTCTTCTAATTAATTATTTGATTTCCAATTGATCATGAACATCGAAGAAATCCGTGAATACTGCATTGCCAAACCAGGAGTAACAGAAGGCTTCCCCTTCAATGATACTGCCCTGGTATTTAAAGTCAAGGGTAAAATGTTTGGTCTGTTGGACCTTTCAGAGGAAGCTCGGGGAATCAGCCTGAAATGCGATCCGGAGCTTGCCATTGAACTCAGGGAGCAGCACCCTGAAGTCACCCCGGCCTGGCACTTTAACAAAGTACACTGGAATGGAGTAGATATCCAGGGAGGTGTAAACGATAGCCTACTACAGGAGTGGATCGACCATTCCTACGACATAGTAGTGACAAGCCTGCCTAAATCGAAAAGGGAGGCTCTAAACTCCGGGACAGACTAAAGCAGTTTACCAGCCCCAGCCTTCCCTGTATTTTCGCATAACAAATGTGTTTGCCTCGTCGAAGTTGGTGATCTTCATGCTTTTAGCATCCCAGAGCAATTTCTTCCTGCCTGGAAATTCCGGCCGTCCTCCTTTGCTTACATCCATCTGATAGCTTCGGACAGCCAGGTTGCCCATAAGCACAGCCTCCGTAAATGGTCCGGCGTAATCAAATTTTGAGCTGAGATCCGATTCCCCGTAGGGCTTCATGCAGGCTTCCACCCAGGCCACATAATGTCCTTCCGGCACCCGCTTCTCAGTCTTGGGAACAGAAGCAATCTGTTCGTTCAACGACAGAGGAAGAAGCAAGGGCTCTATATCCTGACTGCCCATCAGCTTTCCTTTACTTCCCTCAAAAATCACCCCGTTGGTGAGCTCTGCCATCTCATGATCGGCCGGAAGCTCCTCCGGCAAGCGAGGACGTAATCCGCCATCCATCCAGGTTAAAACCACTGTTCCTTTGCCATCTGTCCGTGGGAATTTCAGGTGGATGATGGAGGAAGCGGGACAACTTTCTGTAAATTTTGCTACCCGGAAAAAGCCTTCGTAAGCTGCAGTGGCACTGCATTCCACTTCGGATGGAAAATCGATGGGCAGGATGCGGAATACGGGATCCATAATGTGGCAGCCCATATCGCCCAGTGACCCTGTGCCAAAGCTCCACCAGCCTCTCCAGTCGGTGGGATGGTAGGCCGGGTTGTAGTCGATTTCGGCTGCCGGACCCAGCCAGAGGTCCCAATCCATTTCTTCCGGGATTTCGTGCTTGCCTGAGGGGGCAGCTATGCCCTGGGGCCAGACAGGCCTGTCTGTCCAGGCATACACCCTGTGTACATCTCCGATCAGGCCGGCATCCACAATCTCTTTCATCCTTCTAACTGGCTCTCCTGAGGCGCCCTGATTTCCCATTTGAGTGACCACCTTGTATTTTCTGGCAGCTTCTGTGAGGGCCCTTGCCTCTCCAATGCTATGGGTAAGGGGCTTTTGCACGTACACGTGCTTACCCAGCTGCATGGCAGTCATGGCAGCTACGGCATGGGTGTGGTCCGGAGTCGAAACGATCACTGCATCTATGTTTTTATGTTCCTTATCCAGCATCTTCCTGAAGTCCTTGTAAAATTTAGCCTCCGGAAAATTCTTTATGGATCTTCGGGCCTGCCGATCGTCCACATCGCACAAAAAGGAAATATTTGCGTGTTTGCTCTCTGCACAGGAAGTAAGGTCTGAGGTGCCTTTTCCGCCAGCTCCAATTCCCGCTATGTAAACGGTATCGCTGGGGGCCACAAAGCCCGGTCCGCCCAGAACATGACGTGGAACAATAGTAAAGGCAGCTGCTGCCCCTGTGGTTTTTAGGAAGTTTCTTCGGTCGACTTTTTGCATGGTATGGAGGTTTTTGGAGAATGTTGATCTACAAGTTGGCAAATCCACACTTCAAAATCAAGCAGAAACCCATAAAAACAAAAACAGCCTGGAAATCAGGCTGTTTTAAATATTCCGGAATCTATACTAACTATGAGATATCTCCAGATCGGGAGCAGCTTCCTTAGCAAGCAGCGTAAATACCACCTGCCCATCCTTCACATCGATAAGAGTGTGGGAGCCTGGTTCTACCCTACCTTCCAGCATGGCAATGGAGAGATTGTCCAGCAGCTTTTTCTGGATGAGCCGCTTCAGGGGCCTGGCACCAAACTGCAGATCGAATCCTTCCTTTTTCAGGTAGGCAAGGCAGCTGTCAGTCACATCAAAGGTGATCTCTTGCCTGGCCAGCTTTTTCCGCAGCAGGTCTAACTGAATGTGCATAATGCCTTCCACATCGTTTATGGTCAGAGGACGGAACATGACCAGCTCGTCAATGCGGTTCAGAAATTCAGGGCGCAGGCTACGTTTTAACAATTCGAAGACCTGGGATCTTGACTTCTCAAACACCACTTCCAGATCCTTTTCACCTACCTGGCCAAAGTTCTCCTGAAGAATTTCCGAACCCAGGTTGGAGGTCATGATAATAATGGTGTTCTTAAAGTTGGCCATGCGCCCCTTATTATCGGTAAGCCTTCCATCCTCCAGTACCTGGAGCAGGATGTTGAAGGTGTCGGGATGGGCCTTTTCAATTTCGTCCAAAAGGATCACCGAGTAAGGTTTTCTGCGGACTGCCTCGGTAAGCTGACCACCTTCCTCATAGCCCACATAACCCGGAGGTGCTCCTACCAGCCTCGATACGGAATGCCTTTCCTGGTATTCGCTCATATCGATACGTGTCATCAACCCTTCGTCATTGAAAAGGTATTCGGCCAGTGCCCTTGCCAGCTCGGTTTTACCTACCCCGGTGGTCCCCAGGAAGAGGAAGGACCCAATGGGCCTGTGTTCGTCTGAAAGTCCCGTACGGCTTCTCCGTATGGCGGCCGAAACAGCCTGAATAGCTTCTTCCTGTCCAACCACCCTGTTCCGGAGTTCTTCTTCAATGTGAAGGAGTTTATCCCTGTCGCTCTGCAGCATACGGTTTACCGGCACGCCGGTCCAACGGCTTACCACCTCGGCTATATCCTCGGAAGTAATTTCCTCCCTGACCAGGCGCTGACCCTGATTTTCATATTCCTGGAGCTGGCCTATGGTGGATGCCAGTTCTTCTTCGGCAGCCGGCAACTGCCCATATCTTATTTCAGCCACTGCACCCAGATCGCTTTCTCTTTCCGCTTTCTCGGCCCGGTAGCGAAGCTGCTCAATATCCTGCTTGACCTTCTGTATCTTTTCTACTATGGACTTCTCCTCCACCCAATTAGCCATCAGTTGTTTATGCTCATCCTCCAGATCGGCAATCTGCCTGGAAATTTGTTCTACACGCGTTTTATCCTTTTCCCGTTTCATGGCCTCTTTTTCAATTTCCAGTTGCTGGATTTTCCGGTCCATGATATCGATGGATACGGGCTTGGAATTCATTTCAAGCCTGAGATGAGATGCCGATTCGTCAATAAGATCTATGGCCTTATCGGGAAGGAAGCGGTCTGTGATATACCGTATGGAAAGTTGAACGGCCGAGATGATAGCCTCGTCCCGGATCCTGATCTTGTGGAAGTTTTCGTACTTTTCTTTGATTCCCCTTAGAATAGATATGGCATCCTCCTCTCCGGGTTCATCAATCATTACCTTCTGAAAGCGCCTTTCCAGAGCCTTGTCTTTTTCGAAATATTTCTGGTATTCATTAAGAGTAGTGGCTCCGATGGCACGCAGTTCCCCTTTTGCGAGGGCTGGTTTCAGAATGTTGGCAGCATCCATGGCCCCTTCCCCTCCACCCCCGGCACCCACCAGGGTATGAATCTCATCAATAAAAAGGACGATGTTGCCCTCCGATCCGATGACCTCTTTTACAACGGCTTTCAGCCGTTCTTCAAATTCCCCTTTGTACTTCGCTCCGGCAATCAGAGCTCCCATGTCCAGTGAAAAAATTTGCTTTGACAGCAGATCGTCGGGAACATCTCCATTGACAATTCTGAGGGCAATGCCTTCGGCAATGGCTGTTTTTCCCACACCGGGTTCCCCCACCAGTATGGGATTGTTCTTGGTGCGGCGGGTGAGTATCTGCAATACCCGGCGAATTTCTTCGTCCCTGCCTATCACCGGATCCAGATTTCCGGATTCGGCCCTTTCATTCAAATGAACTGCATATTTTTCCAGGGCCATGTAAGCATCTTCCGAGGATCGGGTGTGGACCTTGCTTCCTTTGCGAAGCGCTTTGATGGATTCCAAAAGGTCCTTCTCGTTCATTCCGGCATCTCGCAGCATCCTGCTTACCTGATTTCCGGTCCTTAGAATGCCAAGCAGCAAGTGTTCCAGTGCAATGTATTCATCTCCCAGCTCCTTTAATGAAGACTGAGCTTTCTGAAGAGCTGAACTGGCTTCACGGGAGAAATAGCTTTCAGCCCCCGATACCTTCGGATGCTGTGCGATCATCTGATCCAGAGTGCTTTCCACCTGTTCCTGGTTTATGGAAAGCTTTTTCAGGATAAAAGGAAATACGTTCTCATCCACCTGCATGATCCCTTTCAACAGGTGGGTGCACTCGATGGACTGATGCTGATGCTCCTGCGCAATTTGCTGGGCACGCTGAACAGCCTCCTGTGCCTTTATAGTTAGTATATCTGTGTTCATATCTGTTTGATTTTTTGCGGCAACATAAGATCAAATGGCGGGCCATTTTAATTGGCTATATTGCACAGCTAGCCCTTGCATGCTGAAAGACAGGCTATTATTCATTTCTTAAAATTTTGAGAGACGGAAACCACACGGGTCAACGACATAATGACATGATTTTAAGCCGTTTACACTGACATATTGACACATCAAACATCAAACAATGCTGCTAAGTACTTACAATAGAATACCGGGACTGATTTCTTCATGCACCTGAAGGGAGTTAATTGAAAAAATGCTGATATTTCAGGACTAATAAGCACAATCCCTTACGACATGCATACAAACCTTACTTCGATGAACAAATTGAACTTCCAAATTACCGCGTTTTTTGTTGCTCTGGTACTTGTTGTCTCATGTTCTCAAAATTCTGGTCCAGCCCAGCCCGAAGATGTGGGCCTCTCAAGTGACACCCTTAAACTGGCAATGAATGAAATGCAGGAGCTGGTAGATAGCTCTAAGTATGCAGGTATCACCACTCTTATCTGGAAAGATGGTCAAAAGGTCCACCAGGAACGATTTGGAAAGGCCGATGTGGAAAATAGTCTGCCCATTGAGGAAAATACCATTTTCCGTATTTTTTCCATGTCCAAGCCTGTAACAGCCGTAGCACTGATGATCCTTTTTGATGAGGGAAAGTTTCAACTGGATGATCCGGTTGCCCAATACATTCCCGAATTTGAAGGAGCATTGGTCTACACCCCTGCTGAAGATGGAGGTTTTTCCCTGGAACCGCAGGTAAATGAATTAAGCATACGCCATCTGCTTACCCATACTTCCGGAAT
>Ga0180435_10001479_pt1 | contig 24452 bp, 19 predicted proteins | sample SS_ome_3_FD_132467 | JGI IMG/M metagenome (GOLD analysis project Ga0180435, IMG submission 132467) | Hypersaline lake sediment archaeal communities from the Salton Sea, California, USA - SS_3_S_1 metaG | ecosystem: Environmental > Aquatic > Non-marine Saline and Alkaline > Hypersaline >... | reverse complement strand
GTCCGAGTTGGTCATCAGGGCACTGTCACTTGGCAACACACCGATCGGTAGATGCCTGTCGGGCTTATGAACTTGAGGTCCTTGCGAAAGGCCTTCAACGTCACGCCCAAGTCGCCGTGCACCTCAACTTGCATAAAGCACACGGGAACCCGTCCGCCAAGCTCTTCGAGGTGCGCTGCTACGCGGAGTGAGCCAGGGACTGGGCCTTCGCAGCCTGCCTTCAGCAGCCTTGCCGTGCACCAGCCGTGGCGTGCAGGTGATGCCGGACCGACCGCTGCAGTATCCTTTCCCAATGCGATACAGCATGCCGATCCTGAAGAGCTCTAGTACCGATGAGATCCACACGGAGACCGAGCCTGTAACGAAGGGACTACCAGTTCCGGCTCTCTCAGTCGAGCCAGCGGACCAAGTTCCCTGTGCGCCTGAGACCCGGTCACAGTTCAGTCACCTGACTCGACACGTCCCCGTGCTATCTTTCCTGCCAGGCTTGCAGAAAAGCCACGACGACCTCCGCTGAATTGGCCGATGCCAGTTTGTAGAACACGCCCATCTCGTTAGCACCAGGACCGCCACCTGCGAGGTCGGACAACGAACGGAATGCGATGTAGGGCACATCGTTGGCATAGGCCACGTGCGCGACCGCGGCGGTTTCCATATCAAGAGCGTTGGCCTGGAACGATTCCCATACCCAGTCGCGGTATGCGGCATTGTCGACAAAGGTCGGTCCACTGACACCATTCCCACCGGCGACGATCAAGGGATCGCTTCCCAGGCAGTCCGTGCGAGACGTGCATCTCTGCAGTTCAGCTCTGGGCGCAACTTGGCGCGCCACTGATAGCATCTCCTCGTCAACAGGGAACCAGAACAGCGTTTTCTCCGCATCCGGTCTTCCGCCGCTGCGAGTCACTGACACCCTCTGCGGGAACATCATGCCGTAGTTTGAGTAGTCGTCCGTATGCCAGCCCAACTCCCACCCATCACTGGTCTCTCTGGCAAGCAACTGCTCCTGGTACTGCCCCCACTGCTCCGGCACGACCACATCGCCGATGCTCAGGACGGGATTCACGCCGCCGGCGATGCCTGACACAACGATGCCGTTGATGTGGAAGTGGTCCAGAGCAGTCTGCGTGGTCATAGCGGCATTGACCATGCTGACGCCACTCATGAACACGACCACATCATTGCCTTCCAGCTGACCTGTGTGGAAGCTGCGACCGTTGATGATATAGGTCTCGCCGATGCTGGTTCTTTTCTTGATCTCCTGGAACTCGGGTTCGTACGCCGAGATCACGGCGAGGCGAGGTGTGGGGTCTGTGTACGGTTCACAGACGTCTGATGATGAATGACAACCGGCCAGGAGGACAACCAGCCCCAGCAGCAGCCCGCGTCTTCTCCGCATGGATCAGCCCCTCTTCTCGGCTGGCCGTATGGCCAACTGCCGGTGTTCCACCAGCCGCTGTTCGACTGCTCGGGCAACTGCCCTGTGGTTGCCCATGCCGCCACCGGCTACTTCCGGTATCGCTTGTCGAACCCCGCGCGCGCCCGTCGTCAGGTCCTCGAAGTCGTCCTCATCTAGGGCGGCGACCGCCGAGGACGTGTCGCAGGCCTGAGTGAGCTTGGCTGAGTGAGTGGCGCGCAGGCCTTCCGTCGTGGGCGGATGGCAGCGGGCCTGCCAGCTTGCCCTGCGCGTACTATGCATGATAGGGACAGATTGCACAAGTGGGGCACGGCGCCGGCACTGGTGTATCAGCGGGGGGTGACAGTAGTCTGATGGTCGTCTAGCACGGCGGTCACAGGACCGGACTCGAGTCAGCGGATGACGCGACCGATCGCATGACGCTCGACCACTCTAGCCTGCTCCGCCTCTGGCGGTCCGGAGAGCGCGGCAAGTGGAGGGCCGGTCTGGAGAATCCGATCACCAGCGAGCGCCGGGGGGGCGTGTGGATGCGCTGATGGCGAACCCGGTCACCGAGGCTGAGGTAGGTGATGAGACGCGGAATGAGAGGATCGGCGTGGCTGGACACCGGCGTCGCGCCCACGGCCGATGACTTTGCCGGCGCGGTCAACCTGACCATGGGCTTCGAGCCGGGTCCCTGGCCGCAGCCGTCCGCTGCGTGAGTAACCCCGCACTGAGCAGATGGACTGAGGTGTGATGGCTGCGGAGGATGTACCTCAGTCCTCCGCAGCGTCAGCAGAAGGGCCGGGATATCCTCCCGGCCCATACGCATATGTCTGTGCAGGCCACTGAGATTGCCGCGTCCCCTGAGGAAGTGTATCATCCTGCCTGACGGCTAGCCGATGCGTAGTGGGCAACCATGCCTGCGCCTGCTAGCGCCCATCTTCCCCAGCGGAGGCTGTGCATGAGTCTGAATCGGCGGCTGCTGATGGGCAGTCGCATCTCGTTCTCTCTGGTGTGGGGTATGCTGACGCTACCCATAGCCCGGCCCCTAGCCCTAATTGGCACGCCTCTGCTCTTCGACGTTATCATAGGGGGGACCCGCTACCCGGTCGGCGCCATCATGTTCCTGCCCTTGATCGCAGGCACTGCAACACTGATCGGCTGGCTGCGTGCCGGGCCGCCGGATGGCTGGCGGTTCGGACGCCCCGCGATGACCGTCCCGGTCCTGGCATATGGATCGCTGACGCTCATACGGTCGTGGCCAATACACGACTCGACTGTTCTCGCTGAGACGGTTGTGGGTGTGTTGATCCTCTGGGGCGTGTATGTCTACACGGTGCAGAACTGGCCTGCCAGGTGGCTTGTCAGGACCATGGGTGTGGTGGCGATCGTCCATGGCGTGGTGGCGGCTATGCAGTTTGTCACCCAGGGTCCGGTTGGTCTAGCCTTCTTCGGTGAGCAGGCGCTGGAGCCACAGATCCGCGGGGCTAGCGTGATTGAGGTCGCGGGGCGGCGCTGGCTGCGCGCCTACGGACTGACTGCACATCCCAATCTGCTTGGCGGATTGCAGGCAACAGCTCTTCTGGCATTCTTGGGTCGATTGCTGCCGAACACGCTGCCAGGAATGGACCAGCGTCAGCCGGCGATGGAGGGTCGCACGCCTGGCTGGCTCTGGGGCGCTGTGGTGATGGCGGTTGTGGGGCTCGTGCTGTCGTTCTCGAGGTCCGCCTGGCTGGGAACGGCCTTGGCCACGCTCTACTTTGCAGGCGTCACCCGACTCCGGAAGCGGGTGCGGTGGCGCACGTCGCAGACGCGTTGGATCCTCTCGGGAGTCGGCATCCTGGCTGCGGTTGCGGCCATTGTGCTCGGACCGCTGGTCGTAGCACGCCTGGGGCATGCGGGTTCGATCCTCGAGCGCAACTCAGTCCAGGAGCGTATTCGCGACATCGGACAAGCGTGGATGTTAATGCGCAACGTCCCGCTTACAGGCGTGGGGAGCGGCTACTACACTGGCGCGCTGTGGGCCTGGGCCAACGCAACCGGGCAGGATTACCCCGCCTTCCAGCTTGTCCACAACGTGCCGCTGCTGGCAGGTGCGGAGTTGGGCGTACCAGGTATGGCACTCTGGTTCTGGATCGTGTCCGTGCCGGCGGTCAGCGTCGCCTTGACAGCACGCAAGGGACCGGTGCGCGCAGAGGTAGCCGCCAGGGGCGCGGTCTTCGTGCTGCTATGGGTAGTGGGGATGTTCGACTGTTATCCCTACCCGCGCCAGTTCTGGTCGGCCTCCCTGATTGGCGCCTTCTGTGGCGTCTGGGCGCGCACGCCCTCTGAGCTAGGCACCTAGGACGGCGTGGGCGGCTTGGATGAAGCCCGTTCGCTACTTCCTGTACCGCTCCTCGAACTCCGCGTGCGAGATCACATCCTCGCCGGTCACGTAGAGGAGCACGTAGATCCCCGTCGGCCCCATGAACTTGAAGTCCTTGCGGATCGCCTTCAACGTCGCATCGAAGTCGCCGTGCGCCCGCAGGTACTGCTGGAACGATCCGTGCTCTTGGTCCAGCTCGAGCATCCTCCGCGCGTTGTGGACGATGGCAGCCAGCTTGCGGCGGTTGCGGATCACGCGCGTATCCCTCGCCAGGTCTTCGAGGACGTCCTCGTCGAAGGCGGCGACCGCTTGGATGTCGAACCCACGAAACGCCTCGTGGATGCCAGGCCACTTGCTGTCGACGACCTTCCAGGACATCCCCGACTGGAAGACGGACTTGGTCATGATCTCAAGATAGTCGTTCAGGGACTGCGGCACGATCTTACCGGGCGGTATGGGCATGGCTGACTCCTTTGCTGCACGGACTTGTGTGATGGTGGCACGGCTCATGCCGGCGGTGGCTACGACATCTGGCCTCGATAGTCACGGGCGCCTCCGGGTTCGACGTGATTGCCGCGACACGTGTGCGCCCAACCTGAACCACGCGGCCTACGAGTCCCGATCCGGTCAGGGTTCCGCGCGCAGCATGGTGCAGAACGCCGCGAACGAGCCGGCAACCGTGCTCAGGAAACGGTCGTAGTGGACCTCGTCGTCGGGCTCCCTGCCCTCGCGTGCCGCTGCATCCCAGTCATCCTCGCCCCGCATGTACTCCGCTACCTGCATGTCGGCGCTGCAGACCAGCACCGACTGCGGGGTCGTCGACCTATCGAAGCACAGCGAGTCACTGGGGTTCCAATCGTACGAGTAGAGGCGCAGTGACCTCGGCGGCTTGCTGTGCGTGTAGAGCGCGGCGAACGGGATGATCCGCTCCGCCCAGAAGAACGGATCGATCTCGTGGTCGATCAGACTGGGCAGAGATCGGTCCTCGACGCGCGTGTCGTACTCGTGGTAGTACACTGCCGGCTGCCGGGGCCCGGGCAGCGCTGCGTTGTAGTCGAGTAGAGCCACCATCCAGCCGATGCGAAACACGGCCTCGCCCAGAGAGAAGAACGGCGCGAGCGGCGTGCCCCCATTGAACTGCGCAACTGACCTTTCGTAGTCAGGGTCGAACGCGAGGCCGTACTTGGTACGCAGGACGGCAACGTGCGCTCTGTCTAGCGGCAGAACCGTAGCAGGATCACAGCGAATCATGCGCAGTCCCCGTGCGATCAGCGTCTCGGATGACCTCGCCCGACACAATGTCAGAGGCTGTGATGTCGTCATGCTTGCGCAGGAAGGCCCGAGTGGCGAGCTGCCGCGGCTTCACACCGGTCCCGTTGCACCCGAACAGGCACACAGGATCGAAGGAGTTGTGGATGGTCCGGTTCACGCGCTCTGTTTTCGCGTCCACACTGGGACTATACGACCGGTCGTCCGGCCTGCCAAGGAACTCTTCAGACTTGCCTGCCACAAGGTCTGGGTGGGATGGCTTGGTAGCCTGCAGACAGAGCGGATAGTGTCCAAGAGGACCGTGACAGGAGAGACTATGACCCAGGTGTCGGTGTGATCATCGAAGGGCAGCGCGTGGAAGGCGAAGCTGCCGGTGGGGTAGGCCTCGTTGAGGTAGGTTCGTGTCTCCTCCACGCTCGCCTCGTGGCTGATGAACTGCTGGCGGTTCCCCAGCCGCCGGAGACGTGTCCGCGCCGACTGCCGGTCGCTGCCCGGGTAGGGCCATGGCCTGACACCTTCGTAGTGGCTGTGATAGACGAATGCGCGCCAGAGTGACGAAATCTCGTCGTTGTGGAGACCGATGAAGTTGCAGGCGATGGACCCGCGCGAGAACCCGGCGAGGACCACGCGGTCCGGATCGCCGCCGAAGTCGGCGCACGTGCGGCGGACCGCACGGATGCAGTAGTCGACCGTCGCTGCGACGTCGCCCCACCATGTTGTCGCATTGCACGCGTTCTCCGCGTCCACATAGGGGAGGGAGAGCCAGATCGCGCCCGCGCCGCCGGAGATGCCGTAGCCCAGGTTGCTGCCGTCCACGGTGCCGGGGCTGGTACGCCAGCGGTTCCCGGCGTACTCCACGATGACGGGCCAGGAGCCAATGACCAGCCAATCGGTGGGCAGGTAGAGGGCGTGGTGGACGGCGGTCGCCTCGTATCCGAGCAAGCCCATACGGACGCGGCGGCCCGGCGTGGGCTCACCTTCGGTGACGGGTGGCGTGACCAGGTCGGGTGGGATGGTGCTGAGGTCCATGGCCGTCACGATGCCCGCACAGACCACCTAGACCGCTGTAACAAAGTCTGCCTCTTGCAGGCTCATTCTCAAATCCCACCGGTGGGCGGTGATCCACAGCGTGCCAGCGGTAGGCTCAAAGGCATAGGGATAGCTGACCTCGGGGCGACGCGTCGGGTCGTCGCTCCTGGCGATGGTCACGGGCGGGCTCCAGGTTGCGCACTCGTCCTCGGAGAAGCTCATCGACAGCTCGGCACGGAAGTTGCTCACCGGCGTCGCCGACCATATCCCATCACCGCCCACCAGTGGGTAGCCGTCCTCTCCTTCGGGGTCCGGCCTGTTCCAGAGCAGGAGGATGCGCCCGCTCCGCAGGCGTTTCAGAAGGGCCGGCGCACTGCTGGCCGGGATGCCGGCAGGTCCGTACGGATGCCAGGTCTCGCCGCGATCGGTGGATTCGGCCCGCCAGAGCTGACCCCAGTTGGTGCGGATGTACTGCAGGAGCCGCCCGGATCGGAGCTCGACGATCGTGCCCTCGGTCATGCCGCCGTGGTGTCCGTTCCCGCCCAGGTCGATGACGTTGCTGGCGGCCCACGTGACGCCGTCGTCGTCCGAGAAGTAGGTCAGTACGGTGTGCCGACCTGGATCGTGCCGCATCTTCATGCTGGTGAAGATGATCCTGCGATCGGCGAGCTGGATGATGTCGCGGGTCGCGCCGGTCCACGCCTCGTGGAGCGTCTGGTCATCCTGCCAGGTTCTGCCGCGATCCACGCTGCGCGCGACGCACGTCGGCAGCCGCGCCCCCGGCGCATCCCGCAGCGCGTCCTGCCATGTCCAGTGCCTACGTCCAAGGTCCGCGAAGGCCAGGATGATCGTGCCGGCACTTGTATCTAGCAGGGCGCCTGTGTGGCTGGCACGGTTCACCGGCGACGGGGCTTGTTCCTCCCAGGTGCGCCCGGCGTCGCTGCTGATACGCACCACGGTGGGATTGCCAGCCACGGAGAGCAGCTTGCCGTCGCTCGTGCGGACGAAGGGGCCTGCCGGCAGCTCGGGCAGATGCCGCGCCAGCCTGTGGACGCGGATGTGATCTACGGGGTTGTCGGATAGGCAGAGCCCTCCACTTGATGCAGGCATGTGACTCATACGAGGCCCTCCGCTATCGTCCGGTGAAGCCAAGCAGGGTTGGCAAGACCCGATCTATCTCATCGAACACCTGCTGGTGGTCCAGCCCCTTCACAACGGCCACCTGCACCATCGACCTATCTAGCGTCGCTTCGTAGCGTGCAAGGCTCGCCATCGCATGCCGGTCCTCTGAGCCTATCAGCCACAGTGTCGGACAGAGGAAATCCGCCGGCTCGACGGAGGCCCACGCGAGCATCGCGCTGACCCATGCCAGCATCACCGGGACATCCAGCCTTCCTAGGAGATCTCGGTCGCTCGCCGACAGCGCGCTGGAGCTTGGCTCCCCGTCAGCCTGCGCCTGGACAGTCGGTTCCCAGTGCGCGAGGAAGTCGATGGCCTCTTGCCGACGTTCGCCCTCCACGCCTCTACCCAGCGGTGTCCCCATCAGGACGAGCCTGGTCACGCGCCTTGAGTGGACTCCGAGGTGGCGCCCGATCTTCCCGCCATACGACATCGCCCATGCGGCGAAGTCGTCGACGCCACACGCGTCCACCGCGGCGAGCACGTCCTCGGCCAGCCGGTCCATCTCGTACGCTGCCGGGTCGGTGGGCCGGCTGCTCTCGCCGTGCCCGCGCAGGTCCACGAGAATGACCGTGTAGTTGTCCTGCAGTCGTTCGACGTAGCCGGTGTCGAACGACTCACGGCGGCTTCCGCCACCGCCGTGCAGCAGCACAAGGGCAGGGCCTGTGCCGCACCGACTGTACGCGACCCGACTGCCATCTGGTGACTGTGTGAACAGTGTTTCCAAGTGCTCCCTCGCACCGCTAGCTCACCTTCGGAAGGGGCTGAGCGTGCCAACGGACTGACCTGGGGCGACTGGCGTATTGTTGGCACGGCAGCATAGGGGTGCTACACTGCATCCAGCATACCAGTCCGAAGAGCGCTGTCCAGCTGTGTGCGACGTAGGGAGTGGTCATGATGCGCAAACGATATCCTCTGTTGGTAGTTGCCCTCCTCGTTGTGTTCTTGGTCTCGCCTGTCCTTCCGGCGCACGCTGCAACGGTGCGTCACGTGGCGCCGGGAGGCACCTGCAATGGCGCGACGCCCTGCTATGGTTCGCTCCAGGATGCAGTCAACGCCGCCGTCAGCTACGACGAGATCCGCGTGGCCGCCGGGACCTACTCTCAGGTCAACACGGGAGGAGGTATCACGGCGGTGGTGCGGATCGTCAACAGGAAGTTGACGTTGCGGGGTGGCTACTCTTTGACCGACTGGACCACCTCGGACCCCGTCGCGAATCCGACGACTATCAACCCGGCCGGTGCCGGGATCGGTGTGTTCATCGACTACAACGCGGACACGTCCATCGGGGATGTTATCATCGATGGGTTCACCATCACCGGCGGCAGCGCCACCGACGCCGGGGCGGGCACCGACTCTGGCGGTGCGATCTACATCGACGGCACCGCTCACGTGCGCGTGACGGTGCGGAACTGCGATATCCACGACAACAGCGCCGAAGATGGCAGCGGCGGCGGGATCAAGGCGCTCAATACGGATGTCTTCAAGCTGATTGACAACGAGATCTACGCCAACCAGGGGTCGGGCCTCTCTCTGTCATATGGTGCCAACCCGACTGTGACCGGCAACTACGTCCACGACAACGCGGGCGATGGTCTGGGCTTCTACTCCACTACGGGAAGCTCCACCGACATACGCGACAACACGGTTGAGGACAACCAAGGGTCGGGGATCACGCTGAGCACAATAGGCGGCGGCTCGGTCACCGGCAATACGCTCATTGAGAACCATGCCGAAGGTGGCGGGGGTGGGCTCGATATCTCCGGCGCATACAACGACGTCGTAGTGAGCGGGAACACGATCCGGGACAATGTGGCCGACGTCCAGGGCGGCGGCATCGACGTCAGCGGCTCGATCATGCGCATCACCGATAACCTGATCGAGCTGAACACGGTGACAGCCCCCTCCAACAACGGCGGTGGGGGGCTCTACGTGAACTCTGGCGCGAGCGGGGCCTATGTGCTGCTCTCCGGCAATCGAGTCTTCTCGAACACCACCAGCAACCAGGGCGGCGGGATCGTCGCTATCGGTGAGGTCGATATCGTCGGGAACACCATCCGGGGCAACTCGGGCGGCGCGTCCGGTGGTGGGATTGTCGCCACGACCAAGGGACAGATCAACGACAACGTGGTTATCGACAATGTCGCCGGCCTCGGCGGCGGGATCAGGGTCTACGGCGCCTACGGACTGACGGTCGACCACAACTGGATACACAACAACCGCGCTACGACCGGCGACGGCGGCGGGATGAGCCTGTCGGCGTTCACCACACTGGACCTCACGCTGGACGGCAACCAGGTCATCTCCAACACCGCCGCCGATGACGGCGGTGGCATCTACGTTGAGTGCCCGAACGCCGATGACATGATCGACATCGCCAATACCGTGCTCGCGCGGAACGCTGCCGGGACCGGCAGCGGGCTGTACTCGTCAATCTGCAGCCTGAACCTAGCCTACAGCACGGTCGCCTCCAACGGAGTGGGTGCGGGCGATGGCCGCGGCATCTACCTGCGCGACCCCCTGGGCGCCGATGCCGAATACCATCTGGACAACACCATCGTGGTGAGCCAGACGACCGGCGTCTATGCGGAGTCCGGTGCAGCCTTCCTAGAGGCGACCTTCTGGGGGACAGGTGGCTGGGCCAATGGCGCAAACACCGGAGGCGGTGGCACTGTCGACACGGGAACCTACAGCTACACCGGTGACCCGCTCTTTGTGGTCTCCGCCGGCGATGACTACCATATCCAGGAAACCTCGCCGGTGATCGACAAGGGCGTCGATACGTGGATCACGGTGGACATGGATGGGCTCCCGCGCCCGACGGGGGCAACTGACATCGGCGCGGATGAGTGGGGCGAGCTTGAGAAGGTGTATCTGCCCTTGGTGGTGAGCGGCAGCTAGTCCCGGATCACACGCACCAGTGCCGCAGGCGAGGGCGGCACCTGCGACGTCGAGGTCCTGCGGGGCCCTCGCCTCAAAGTTTCACGGTACGGGTCACGGGCCGTGCGGCTTGAGCTTGGCGCGGTCAGAGCCGCTGCTGCACGGCCTGCGCCAGCCTGGCCATCGCCTCCGCCAGCACGCTGCGCGGACAGGCGATGTTCATCCGTGCGAACCCCGCCCCCTCTCGGCCGAACCAGTAGCCGGCATTGAGCGCTAGCTTGGCCTCCCCGGCCAGGAACCGCGCCAGCTCTTTGGCATCCAGACCCAGTTCGCGGAAGTCGAGCCACAGCAGGTACGTCCCTTCTGGCTCGACCAGCTTCACCCCGGGCACGTTGGCCGCCAGGAAGGTGCGCACGAAGTCGACGTTGCCTTGCAGGGTGACCAGCAGCGCCTCCAGCCACGCCTCGCCCTCACGATAGGCAGCCTCCACCGCCGCCGATGTGAAGACGTTGGGGCGGGTGATCTGGTAGCGCTCCACGAACGCGTCGAACCGCTCTCGGTCCTCGGAGTTCGCGATCACCGCCACCGCATCCACCGCGCCCGCCACATTGAAGGTCTTCGCAGGTGAGAGGCACGTCACCGAGCGCTGCGCCACCTCAGCCGAGAGCGATCCCAGTGGCGTGTATCGGTGCGGCGGGTAGACGATGTCACCGTGGATCTCGTCGGAGATGATCAGCACGCCGTGCCGCCCACAGATCTCCGCAGCCCTCGCCAGCTCGTCGCGGGTCCACACGCGCCCGACGGGATTGTGCGGATTGCAGAGGATCAGGATATTAGTGCCCGGGTCCGCGGCCTTGGCCTCCAGGTCCTCGTAGTCCATCTCGTACCGATCGCCGACCACCCTGAGTGGGTTCTTGACCCGCCGGCGATGGTTGGCCTTGATCGCCATCCCAAACTCGAAGAAGACCGGCGGCTGTAGGATCACGCCGTCACCCTCCTCAGAGTGCTGCTCGATGAGGATGGAGATGGCGTTCAGAACGCTGGCACCGGGCACTATATGGTCGCGGTCGATGGTCCAGTTGTATCGCCGCCCGTACCAATCAGCCATCGCCTCGTACGGGCCATCGGGGCGAATCTCGTAGCCGTAGATGCCGTGATCCACGCGTCTGCGCAGTGCCTCGATGACGGCATCCGGCGCCGGAAAATCCATGTCGGCCACCCATAGCGGGAGCACATCGTCGCTGCCGAACAGGTCGTTCAGCATTGTCTCGTCCAGCTTCAGGGTGGGGTACGCGCTGCGGTCTGTGGGCTCGTCAAATGTCATCGCTATGCCTCCGCCAGCTCTGGCTGCTGTAGTGTCAATCGGGTCCCTGGCATCGCCAGGATGTCAGCTGTGTACACCCAGGCCCTGAAGGGCGTCCATGAGGCCTGGCAAGTCATCCATTCAGCACAGTATAGCAACTCTGGACCAGGCCGATGCCCAGGACCTCCGTCTGCTTGTGCGCCAGGCTGACCGCCTCGTCCAGCTCGGCGAAGAGCGGGATGCCGCCACCCAGGATGATCGGGATGCGCGTGATGATCAGTTCGTCTAGGAGACCTTCCCCGAGGCAGCTCTGAATAAGCGTGCCGCCATCGATGTACAGCGTTTCGTAGCCGGAAGCCTGGATCTCTGCGATGATCTCGCGGATGTCGCCGCGCACCAAGGCGATCCGGTCTTTGTAGCCTTCGGGTACCTCTGTGATGCTGTTGCTGGCGACGAAGACGGGTCTGTTGTAGGGCCACACGCCGAAGCCTTGCACGGTCCGGAACGTGTTGGCCCCCATCAGCAAGGCGTCGACCCGCTGCACGAAGGCAGCGAAGCCGTGGTCGCTCTGGTCTGGGTTGGGGATGGCGTTCAGCCAATCCACGCCGCCGTTCTTGTCGGCGATGTAGCCGTCGAGGCTCGCCGCGATGTAGGCGATGTTGGTCATGGCGTCTCCTTTCCCTCGAACCGCACCTTGCGGGTATCCTCTTCCCTGCCGGTCGTCTCCGCCAGCATCCCGTACAATTCTGGGCGCCGGCTCTTGATCCAGCGCACACCGGTGCACATCTCGCGCACCGTCGGATCAAGGTCCGCGACCACCATCTCGTCCCGCGCGCGCCAGGTCTCCGCCAGGATGTCGCCGTACGGATCCAGGATCATTGCGTTGCCGGAGCGCACTTCATCGTCGTCCGGACCGACGCCGTTGCTGAAGACCAGGAAGAGGCCGTTGTCGTGGGCACGCGCCGGCAACCAGTGCGTCAGCCAATCGCGACCCTTGGGGCCGCGGAGCTCTGCCTCGATGGCCTCCGGATCCGCCAGCCGGTTGTCCCACAGGCCGCGGTCGATCCGGCCCATCAGCCGTGGGCTTAGCGTGTTGCACCCGCCCGTCTGGTGCGGCGCCAGCAGAATCTCGGCGCCCATCAGCGCCGTTATCCGCACGTTCTCGCCGATGTTGTTGTCGTAGCAGGTGAGCACGCCCACGCGAGCGCCCTGCGGGATGTCGAAGACGGTGAAGCCGTCGCCCGACGCCATGTGCTCGCTGATGAAGCAGTGCAGCTTACGATGTCGTGCAACGCTGCCGTCGGGCATCGCCACCACGTAGGTGTTGTAGAGAGCGCCATCTACCGTCTGTTCGATCAGACCGGCACCGATAGTCATCCCAGTCTCGGCGGCGAGCGCCAGGAGCGCCTGAGTGCAAGTGCCGTCGGGCACCGGCTCCGCCAGCGCCTCGATCTTGTCACGCGACAGTTTGCGCACGTGCCAGTAGCCGGTGATGCACATCTCCGGGAAGACCAGCAGGTCTACGCCCTTGGTGTGCCCTTGCTGGGCGAAGGCGCGGATCACGTCCAGGTTGTGCGCCTTGTCCCCCGCCGCGTGGTTGAACTGAACGGCTGCAGCTCTCAAGGGGTTCACCGTCACCTCCTGCCTAGGGAAGATCTCCATCCTGTGCCGAAGCTCCGCGAACCTGTTGCTTAGGCGGAGTCATTGTAGCGCGCCAAGCGCTTCGCGCAGGATGCCCGACATGCGCGTCAGCTGGAGTGCTATGGCCTTGCGCCCGACCTCGGGGCTGGCGTTGACCCGCGGATCCCTCCCGCCGATGGCCACGGGCCACTGGTCGAGATCGGCAGGTAGCCTCTCCATGTGCACGAGCTCGGGCCGCAGCGCCATCACCAGCGAGGTCTCGTTCATCGCCGCGTGGTCGACCTGCAGTCCCAGGCCCTCGTGGTCGTACTCGCTGCCCCAGCAGACCAGGCAGGTCAGACCGAACTTGTCTTTCCACTCAGCAGCGTGGTCTCTGAAGAAGCCGGTGGACGGACCATGCCCGTGGGCCACGACGATACGGAATCCTGCGCGCTCCAGCTGCTTGAGGACCGCCTCCAGGATGACCTTGAACGTTGCTTCGGGTACCCAGTAGGCGCTGCCGGCGAGCTGCTGCGTGGCGTAGCTCTGCGTCCCCTCTGCGCGGCAGAGATCCATGCCATACAGCTCTTGCCCGTCGACCTCCTCCACACGGTCCGGCCCCAAGAACAGCATTGGAAGGACGATCCCGCCCACCTCACTTGCCAGCTGCTCAAAGAAGCCGGCGGATTGCAGGCCATCAGAGCCCAGCGGCAGATGCTCGCCGTGCCATTCCAGCGTGCCCAGCGGAAGGTATGCCATGGGAGCCTCCGCCAGCCGGTCCCGAAACTCTTGCGGGGTCAGTTCTGCGTATCGAACACTCACCTTCATCTCCTCTCTCTGTCGCGGCAGGCTCCCTATCCTGCGACCAGCGCCAACCTGGCCACGTACGCGGTTACGTCGTGGCCCAGGTCGGCCACGGCTACGCTGGTCTGACCGCCGCCGCCGCGCTCGAGGATGCGAAGTATGCCCGTTCCGCCCAAGGCGACGACGCTTCCGGTGCGTGGCTGAACTGCACGGCTGCGGCTCTCAGAGTCTTCACGACCGTCTCCTGTCAGCAGGTTGGTAGCCACCGAACTGACATCCTATGCTGATGTCCCGTACCCGCAAGTTCTCACTCGCCAGAGGGTGCGACCTTGACGTACTAGGGGCGCCGGAGCCTTGCTGGGGTAGAGGCTGACGGGCGGCGTCCGTGCCGTCGCGTGGGCCATGCCAGAGTGTTCGGGCGGCTGTGGACGGATCCACCTCCGACCCCTGCCCGGTTTGCCCTGGGCAGGCCTGCTGAGGAAACCTACCGCGCCACCAGCGCGAACACAATCACCTGCAGCGCGTTTGTCAGGTAATGCGCGAGTATGAGGGGAAGCGCGCGACCAAACCGAAGGTACGTGAGTGCCATCATCAAGCCATAGATGGCCGTCCACGAAGCGCTGACTGTACCCTGATAGAGGTGTATGAGACCAAACAGGCTCGCGGAGACCACGATGGAGACCAGCTTGGCAGGGATTGTAGGCCACCCCTTCCACAGGCGACTCAGCAGGAACACCCGGGTCACCTCCTCCGAAGTTGCCCCCAACAGGAGCAACGGGCCCGCGAAGAGAAGCAGCTGTCCAGGGCTACCGGCTAGCTCGGCGAACAGGTCTGCGACACTCATGTTGGAGGAAGCCTCCGGAAGCAGCTCTCCAAGAATGTAAGTCGACGTAACGCTGGCGATGATAGTGGCGACGGAGAGCACGAGTACGGCCAGGAGATCCGTGGATAGCTTGCCAGGTCTCAGATTGAGGTCACCAGGCTTCTCACCACAGAGGAATCGCAGGAGCAGTAGCGCGACCACAATGCTCAGAGGGCTGATCACCGCAAGGTACAGGGTGAACCCCTGCATCGTGATTTGTCGCTCGCTCCGAAGCTGAAGGATGATCAGACCAGAGTAGAGCGGAAGCACGCCCAATACCGCTGCCAAGAGTTGCGTCCACGCTCTGCCCCTCCAGGGCTTGGTGAGATCGACTGGTTCGTACGTTTCTGAAGACATGTCGAATCCTCCCATACGAGACATCCTGGATGAAGATCACCGAATCTAGTCGCAGGCCGCCGTGCGTTCCGGCAGGTGAAGCAGCACGAGTGCTAACCGGCCTTGGCAGATGGCGTCGCGCACCCTCTGGGTGGAGCATGTCAGGATCCATCCAGGTTCAGGCAGTGCTCACTGGCCTCCGAAACTTGGCTTCTGGTCGCCTCTTCGAGGCGGCCTGTCAAGACACCGACTGCAGCCAGTAGAGGACATAGCCCACGGAGAGCGGGACTCCGAACATCGTGTTGTGTACCAGTATGGTGGTCAAGAGGCTGCCTGTCTTCTGGTAGGCGTACCCCATACCAAGCCCTGCCGCGGTCGTCAGCACCACGTAGAATATCACAGACCCTATGGGCATAACGAGCGCATTGATGAAATGAAACATGCCCCAGAAGACCGCTCCGATGACCGTTCCTATGTGCAGATCGTGCCCGAGCATCTCAACGTGCCCGCTGAGATGGTTCGTCAGATACGTCTGGATCAGTCCTCTGAACATCGTCTCCTCAGCCACGCCTACCACCACCCACTGGAACGTCAGATTGCCCAGAATGCTGCCTAAATTGACTGGCTGGGGTATCTCCACGGGGACGCCTCTCACGATCGAAGGGATGTACCTCAACGACATGAGCAGGCCGAAGAGTATGCCCAGGCCGAGCATACGCCCATGGGTGAATAGTGGGGGGAGTTGCCTGAGGTTGAAGCCATACTCGCCCGGTCTTCCCTTCGTGATCCAACAGATCACGGCAAACGGTATCAGGAATTGCGGGATATGCACCAAGTCTGCCACGATCCAAGAGGAATCCTGTATAGGTATCTGGAAGTTCGGGAGCGTTTCAAGAACCGCATAGATGGCGACTATGAGTACCACAACGGTAGCCATCACACCCAGCATACTGATCAGTGGAGCAGGTTTCAGTCTCATCTTGTCCTACCTCACCGAGCCGACGGGCAGATTCTGAGCGAAGCTCTTGCCCTCGCCATCAGGTAGCATGCCGTAGAAGCGATTCCCTGGGGCTGCCAGCCACACCTCAGGAAGATGCGCGCAGATGCCCCACCAACCAAGTAGACACTGGCAAGGGCGGCCCCCGCTCTCTATAGAGTCCTCCAGCTCGTTCCCGAAATCCTCCTTGGGGGATTGCCTGACTGGCAGCTATGGTGCCGGCCGGAAGCGAGGTTGGTCATGCAGCCCTTTGAGCGAGCGCCTGTGACAGATCGTGGGGTAGCTGCGGCCGATAGGACTCCGGAGGCCGTGTGTGGCCTGGAGCAGAAGAGCCAAGAGGGTGTCGGTAGCCGTGATGCATTGAAGAAGATAGGATCCTGTCCAGTCATCTACCCTACCTCGTGTGATAGTACTCTAGCGCCAAGCCTTGTGCAAATGCGGGTCCCCGGGGATTGACAAGCCGCAGCGACCAGGGAAGAAGCTCGATCGAGTGCGCGTCTGCCCCCACACACTTCTGGTCAGCGGGGACGACTCACGCAGGTGGAGCAATCCAAAGGCGCCCCCAGCGATCTGACCGGTGTGCGTATCTCACATGGGGTGGCGACAGGTCGGGTCAAGGCGCTGCACACCGCGAACCGCTTGTTGCGGGAGATGACGTACTGGTGGCCTGCACGGCGGATCCAAGGTGACACCATGGATCAGGATGCTGTCGCCTTCAGCCACGAGGATCGGGAAGACCTTGTGCAGGAGTGGATGGATGTCCCGGAGAGTCTCCTGGAGCTCCAGGACCTGTCCCAGTCGGTTGGCCCTGGATCCACGCTCCGCTCCCCATGCCCGCTCCGGGACCACGTTGGAGGCTAATGCCTACCCGGCTAGCTGTCAGCCTTGGTGAAGCCAGATGCCTCTCGCTCTACCTTGTTCCAGTCCAACGCCAGCCAATCGTCCCCGCGACGCACTCGAACGAGGTCCGCGGGGTAGGGGGCTTGCGCGTAGTCATTGTCGTAGCGCGGGAAGTCGCGGAGCGGCACCATCTGCCCGTCTCGCCTGAACGGCCCGCGCCAGCCGAACTGGAGGTGCCCCTGCGACGGTGAGGTGTAGTCCACGCGCGTCCCGCGGAACCTCAGCGGCGCGGCGCAGACGGCGGCTACGAATTGGTCGAAGCTGCCGCTCTCCTCGCGCGATCCCAGCTCACAGATCCAGACGTTGGTCTTTCCCGGCGCGATCATCTCGCGATCCTTGTCCGGTCCCTCCTCTGTCTGCCAGTGGTACGCGTTGCGCGACCGCAGTGCAAGGTAGCCGTCCCCCTTCCGGGCGAGGACCCAGCCGTCGCGCTCGATTATCTCGTCGAAGGCGTCCCTGGGCAGCCAAGCGTGCGTGAAGAGCAGGCGGTGGGTCACGTACGGCCCCGGCATCGTGTTGATCCGGTAGACCGAGATCAGCACGTTCTTGACCTGCGTCACCCGAGGCAGCGTCCCCTCGCCGGCCCAATAGTTGGGCGTCGGCCCCTCGCGCTTGGCCGGGTGCGCGGTGAAGCAGACCGCGTCGGGCCCCAACGTCGCTTGCCAGATGTGGTGCTGGTCTCCACCGTAGCCGGCCCGGTGGTCCGCCGCCGAGCTGAGCATGTAGTGCGGCGTGCGGTAGGTGATCAGGTTGGGCGCGCCTCGTATGTTGCGACAGACGTCCTTCTCCAGCAGTCGCATCCCGAAGCGCAGCAGCCCCAGGCGTTGCAGGGTCTCCAGGAGCCTCCGGCTGTCGCCGATGTCCTTGAGGAAACTGTTCTGCCACCAGTCGAAGGCCTCCATCATCCTCAGCGTCAGCGCCGCCGTGCGTGGGTGTAGGTAGGCTTCCAGAGCGAACAACAAGACGCCGTCCTCGAGGCTTCTAAACCCCAGACCAAAGCGCTCGGCATCCTCGATCTCGATGCCCATACGTTGGCGGTTGAGTAGCGGCGCTGGATCATGGGCCACCGCCTGAAGCACGCGCGGCAGCCGATAGCGAGTGGTGAGGGCAGCGGACGGAGCACTCAGGCTGCGGCGCGGCAGGAAGGCGCCACCCGGGACAGCACCGGCCGGTACCCCGAAGAACAGCCGAGCGGCTGCGGCGACGCTGTCGCCCGACGCACGCTTGTTCTGATCCTCGTAGCTACGCCCGTGGCTGCCGGCGAAGAACCCCTGGAAGCTGTTGAGCGCGACGTCGAGGAGCATCAGGTCGGTGACCATCGTCGCCCGTTGCACCAGTTCCTCGTCCCCGCAGAAGTCCACCAGGCTCAGCAGCGCCACCAGGTCCTCGTCATAGTAGACGTTGGAGAGCCACTCGCTGAAGCCGGTGCGGAAGCGCAGGTCCAGCCAACGCACGATGCGCGGGCGCGCGATGGCCATCTTCTCGCAGCCTGTGTGCCCGGCATTGGTGAAGACCTCGTCGGGGAAGAGCTGGCCCGCCAGGTATGCGGCAGAGGCGTAGAGGATCGTGTGGTTCTCGGTCCAGGTGCAGAGCGAGTCGAGCCCGGGTTCGTCGGGCCAGTACTTGAAGGCCAGCACCGTCGCGCGGACCCGCGCGGTCAGCTCCGAGCCTACGGCATTGGCGAACTGGTAAAGCAGCCTCAGCAGACCGTGCACCGCGAAGTCGGCGCAGTCGTGACGCTCGTCGATGAAGTCGCAGACGCGGGATATCTCCTCCTCCTGCAGCTCGCGCCCGGTAACGGTCCGCAGGAGCTGGTAGTGCGAGGCCCGCGTCTGCGAGAGGGGCTCCTCGTTGTCCAGAAATGCCTCGATCAGCTCACGGTGGGCGCTATGGATCATGTCAACCAGCCTCCGGCTTGGCAACCTGTGCGATTGCTTCACCAGCGTCCGCGGTGGCAGCGTGGCGTCGCAGCATTTCAGCCTCCACCTCATCCTCCGTCGCCTTGTCGATGGGATACCGGTGGAAGAAGAACATGCCGATCAGGACCAGGACCACCGGCAGCAGGCCCGTTGCAATACGGATACCCCACTGCGCTCGCAGGTCCTGGATCTTGCTGGCACCGTCATAGCCGAACGCCGCGATGATCTGCGTGTAGAAGAAGATCAGCACAGCGCTGCTTGGGGTCATCAGGACACCCTTGACGCCGCTGATGGTGGCCGGGCGCCGCTGCCCTGTCTCGATCTCCAGGTAGTCGATCAGTCGTTTGCTGATGGGCCCGTTGGCGGTGTAGACAGCGGAGAAGCCGACGTAGACCACGAAGTACGCCGCCGTCGCCAGCCAGTAGCTGGCCTCAGCCGGTACGTCCAGGCCCAGCAATCGCACTGAGTCCAGCGTCTCCCCGCGCGTGGCAGGAACAAACGTCAGCAGGAAGTAGCCCACCATCGTCCAGATGATCATCCTCTGTAGGATACGCTTGGACCCCACACGCCGGATCCACACGGCGATGAACGGGAAGAGCACGAGCCCCAGGATCCCGATCAGGATATCCGGCAGTCCCGTCCACAGTCCCTTTGCCAGGATCACGTTGTCATAGAGATAAGACATCCCGAATAGGTAGTTCGAGGCCAGGCTCTGCCACATGAAGAACGTCAGGAAGTAGGTGAGGAAGGCCCTGTTCTTCAGCAGCGCCAATGTGGTCGCGAGGAACTCCTTCATCGACATGGCGACGGCTTCGTCGTTGGCGTAGAACCCCTCGCGCTCCCGCACCACCGGAATGGAGATCGCCATGATCAGGCCGGCGGCGATGGTCGCGATGGCGAAGAACAGCAGCATCACGCTATTGCTGACATCCGCGCTGAGGATCATGATCGGGATGGAGCTGCCGAAGATCGTCAGGGCGCCAACGTAGTTGTCGATCACCTCGACCTCAGCCCGTTCGGACGTCGTGAGGAAGAGGTTCGTGGCAATGGCCCCGTACGCGATGCCGAACACCGTCGCCGCTGTCTCCCACAGCGTCAGCGCCATGAACAGGTAGATCGATATCCCCAGCTGGGACCAACTGGGGCTCGCCCAGGGGAACGCCACCGTGACGATGATCAGGGCCGGTATCGACCGCACAAACGCCGGACGGTACTTGCCGATGCCCTTTCGGTATGGGCGCCTGTCCAGCCAGCCACCCAGGATCGGATCGTTGATCGCTGCCCACACGGAGTAGATGACGTACACGATGCCCATCCACCTCGGGTCCAGCCCGATGTAGTCCGTGTAGTACTTGATGAACGCCGACCTGACCAACCCCGAGACGATGGATCTGGCGCCGCTGGCGATGTAGAACTGGACTTTCTGTACGCGGCTCAGCCCGCTCTCGTTCATCTGCCCTGGCATAGGACCTCCTTGGCTGCCACCTGGGGTTGGGTGAGGCAGTTGCGCGGCGGCATGTGCGAATGATACACCACGTTGCTGGGAGACAAACTGCTGCCCCGACCACGCCCCCTCCGCAGGCCGGTCCTTCCCCCATTCGCCCTGCGACGCAGCCGCGACGGTCGGTTCCGTTCCAGGCTCCACCCGGTGTCCACACCGTGCCGGGGAAGCTCGGCGAGGACGCCGGCCCCAGCGATGACCTAGGCAGGCTCCTGTCCTCCGCCAACGAACGTCCAAGCGACTGACGAGCCGTCGTTCACGGGGGCCAGGGGGCCAGCCCGCCACGCGTCGCTGCATGGCCTTTCCAACTAGACTGGCTCGGTGTACACTCAGCAACGCGACCTAAGAATCCTCGCTGGATCGATACTAGCCCTGTCCCATCTGCCACGGAGGAGTACCCCCCATGCGACGTTCACTGCACCTGGCCCTTGCACTTATGTCTGGATTCGCCGGCATCCTGGCGTTCGCTCTCTTGATTGGCGGCGCAGACCCAGCCATCTCCTCACCTGCGGCGGCCGCCCCGATCGTCTCGGCCATCACCCCCTCACTGGCCTACGCTGACGTGCAGACCCCGATCGCCATCACGGGCATCGGCTTCGCCGCTGAGATCTCCGGCACGGAGGTCCTCACAGCACCCGAAGCCTTCCTGAACACGCGTGCCCTGCTGGACGTGACCTGGCTCAACTCGACGACCATCACCGGCGTGATCCCGGCACTCTTGCCGACAGGCGTGTACAGCGTGGTCGTGGTGAACCCGGATGGCGGACGGGGTGTGTTGACCGATGGCATGACCCTGGTCTGGCCTCCCATCACGCCCACCATCGCTGCTATCACGCCCGAGCAGGCGCCCAACGATAGCCAGCTCTGGGCCACCGTCAGCGGCAGCGATTTCGCGGCCTACTACCAGGGCGCGGCGGTGCTGGCCCAGCCCATAGTCACCCTCGGCACCACAGAGTTGCTGGTCACCTACGTCAACACCGACCAGCTCGACGTGCGCATCCCGGTCGGCATCGCCCCCGGCGTCTACACGCTGACGGTGACCAACCCTGGCGGAGGCTGGGCGCAACTCACAGACGCTTATACGGCCACGCTGCCGCCGGCGATCTACGGCGTCTCGCCCACGCTCGCGACCAACGATCTCGACACGACACTGGTGATCTCGGGTGCCAACTTCCTGGTGGGGCCGGACTCACCCGAGGTGTACGTCGGCGATACGCTGGTCGGGATCGCCACCGGTACATCGGATGCGCTCACGACGACTGTGCCTTGGGGGCTGCCCGACGGCGTCCATGATGTCACCGTCGTAAACGGCGACGGCGGGGCCGACACGCTGCCCGACGCCCTCACCATCACCCACGCGATGAACTCGTGGGAGACCGGCGGTCCCTACGGTGGTCGGGCGACCGCGATGGTGCAGCATCCGACAGATGACGGCACCGTCTACGCACAGATCTTCGGTACCGGGGTCTTCGTCACCCGTGACGGCGCCGAGACCTGGCAGCTGATTCTCTTGGAGGAGCTGGGACAAGGGCTGACGATGGATTCCGCGGACCCCGATGTGCTCTACGCGGGCCACGAGGGCGGTATCTACCGAACGCTAGACGGTGGGTCGACCTGGCAGTTCGCCGAAGTCTACAACCCACCCATGAACTGCTTCATCCACCGGGCCACAGCGCACCGGACGCTTCCGAACGCGGTCTACGCGGCTGTTAGGGCATGTGGAGGCGGGTTCACAGCGGCGCCCGGTGAGGGCGGCATCTACTTCTCCAGTGACTTAGGCGCGACCTGGGTCTCGCGGACCGGTGACCTGACCAACACGAAGGTCAGCGTCGTGTCCGTCGATCCCGCTGCGCCGGACACGCTCCTGGCGGGCACGATGGACGGCGAGGTCTTCACTAGCGTGGATGCCGGCGTGCACTGGCAGCGGGTGGCCGGCCTGGGTGCTGAGGTCCGGCGCCTGGCCTTCAACCCCTACGTGGCAGGCGAAGCGTGGATGATCATCTCGCCCGAGAACCTGTCCGGCGTGGCGACACTCTACCGCAGCTCGGCTCCGGGGTTCGCTTCCTGGACACCGGTCACGCCCACCTCGCATACCCACATACAGGGCATCGGCTTCGCGCCGGGCAAGGTCTGGGCTGCAGCAGGCAGCCTCTACTGGAGCGACGACGCCGGCGCCACGTGGACCGATATGGGCGGCCCCTGGCAGGGCGTAGACCGCGTGCTCCCCAGCACATTGGACCCGCAGGTGGTCTATGCCAATGGCGGATCGGGCACGTACAAGTCCGTGGACGGCGGCAGCAGCTGGCAGGAGAAGAAGCAGGGGCTTGCCGGTGTCATACCCGAATCGATAGCCTCGCCGCGGACCCAACCGGACTTGGCCTACGCCAAGACCTACGAGCTGGGTCTGCTTACGAGCACAGACGGTGGCCACTCCTGGCAGGAGCACGGTGCCTTCTGGGTCGGTGGCAACCCCTGGAAGCACAGTTTGGCGGTCGACCCGATCACCAACACCCGGCTCTATCTCAGCTACGCCGACCACGACTCCCCGCCGTATGTCGCGGTGGCTGAACCGGTTGGGGGAGTCTGGCAGGAGACGCGGCACGACATGCCGATGCCACCCTCAGCGCCGTGCGGCACCGGGACCGCGATGGCGGCACACCCGACCCGGCCCGGACATCTCATGGCCGGCGCAACCTATGTGCCGTGCGGCGCGTCCCTTGAATGGGAACCTGGCGCGCTCTTCGCCAGCTACGACTCTGGCGACAGCTGGCAGGCGCTTCTCCTGCCGAGCGTGATCAGCGAAGTCAACTCCATTGCCTACGCTTTCTGGGACCCCGACGTGGTCTACGCCGGGACGCGGGGCACGGGCATCCTGCGCAGCGAGGACGGCGGCGCTTCCTGGGAGACGCTGACCGGCTTCCCCGGTGATCCCTACATCACCACCGTCGCGCCGCATCCCAACGCAGCGGATACGGTCTACGCGCTCGCGGAGACCCAGCACGGCTCGCATATCTACGCCTCGTATGATCGGGGCGATACCTGGGAGCACCTTACTGAGGAGGCTGGTGTCGACGTGGTGGTCTCGCCGCCTAACCCCGGTGAGCGACGCTACTCGCTGCTCACCAGCTGTGGGGCCTTCGAGAAGGCAGTCTGCCGCAGCATCGACGGCGGGCGCACGTGGTACACGATCTGGGGCTCGCCGCGGCCCACAGCCCTGGGCGCCAGCTCCGACAGTGAGCGCAACGCCGTCTACATCGGCAGCACCGGTGGCCTCGCCGCCCCGGTGTTGATGAGCCTGAGCGAGACGAGCCTGCAGACCGCCGGCGTCTACCGGTTCGTCACGGTGCCGCTGAACGAAGGCGTCTACCTGCCGCTGGTGGTGCGCTGAGGCGTCGCGCTAGGCAGCACTTGGGGGGCACGCCACGCCGGTGGTGTGCCCCTGTGTGCCGGAGGGCTCAAGCCCAGAGCTTGACCTGCCGATGGACGAGCACCAAGTGCAGCGGCGTGAGCACCAGTGTTGCCGCGACACCATAGACCGAGAACTGCGCCAGGAATGCCGGCCCCGCGGGTGCCGTGAGGTCAATGCCGTACCCGCTGCAAGCCTCCCGCAGGACCTGGTTCAGGAACACGAAGCACGCAACAGCCGAAATGCCTGAGGCCAGCTCCACCAGGATGTACTTGGGGACGGCGTTCCAGTATGCGATCCCGCGTTGTTGGGCCATCGTCGGCGCGCGGAGAAGCAGCAGCTGCAGCAGGATCGACAGCAGGAGCAGGGGGACACCCAGGTTCGCATTGGCGACAACGACGCCGACAAGCACGATGATGAGGACCGCCAGTGTCGCCCCGGTCGCACTGAGCGTCGCTGACCCAAGGGCCTGGGCGAACAGGGACTGACTTCCTGATTCCCAAGATCGCCCTCTGCCGGCCAGCCAGTAGACTGCGAGCCCGAACGCACCCAGCACGAGGCCGACCACGCACCAGATGGCAGTAACAAACCAGGGCGTGTCTCCGCGGCGCACCCTGATGATCACCAATAGGACGCCGCACACTGCCGCCTGACCAAGCCATATCCACGCGGCCGCGCTGATC
>Ga0180435_10001476_pt1 | contig 24466 bp, 16 predicted proteins | sample SS_ome_3_FD_132467 | JGI IMG/M metagenome (GOLD analysis project Ga0180435, IMG submission 132467) | Hypersaline lake sediment archaeal communities from the Salton Sea, California, USA - SS_3_S_1 metaG | ecosystem: Environmental > Aquatic > Non-marine Saline and Alkaline > Hypersaline >... | reverse complement strand
TGCCGAATAAGCGCGAAAGGAGGCTGGCATGGCAAGAGTCCTGGTCGTTTATTATTCACGCAGCGGCAACACGAAAAAGATGGCGGAGGAGGTCGCACAGGGGGCGGCCGATGCCGGCGCGGAGGTGGCGTTGAAAGCGGTGCAGGAGGCTTCGGTCGACGATCTGGCCGATGCTGACGGCGTAATCCTCGGTTCGCCAACGTACTACGGTCACAGCAGCGGCCCGATGCGGACCTTTCTGGACAAGAGCATCAAGTATCACGGCCGTTTGAGCGGGAAGGTCGGCGGCGCCTTTGCGTCGTCGGCAAATATCGGAGGCGGAAATGAGACGACGGTTCTCGACCTGCTGCACGCGCTGTTGATTCACGGCATGATCATAGAAGGAACGGCGGACGGGGATCACTACGGTCCCGTTTCGATCGGCGCGCCCGACGACCGTGTGACATCCCAGTGCCGGGCCCTCGGCAAACGCGTGGCCGTGCTGGCGGAGAAATGCCGCTGACGCAAACATCGCGAGCAAACTGCAGGGCGGGACTTGAGATTCTCAGGAATGAAGATCGAGACGTTACGGTGCGGCGACAACTTTATCTATGTGCTTCTTGAAGGAAGCAGTGCCGCCGTGGTGGACCCGGGCGCAGCGCGAGGGGTCCTTGATCTTCTGGAAGAGCAGAAACTCCGGCTCGATCTGGTACTCGTGACACACCTTCACGGAGATCATACAGGGGGCTGCGAAGATCTGCGGCGATTGAGCCGGTGCCGAATCATCGGGCCTCCCGACCTGGGACGAGGCATGATCGACCGCGCGGTCGGCGACGGGGAATGTCTCGATTTCGCCGGCAATTCCATCGAAGTGCTGGCGGTGCCGGGGCACACCGATCGTTGCAGAGCCTATTACCAGCCGACAGCCCGGGCGGTCTTCACGGGCGACACGCTCTTCGCATGCGGCTGCGGAAGAGTGCGCGGCGGGATGGCACGTATGTGGCGATCGCTGTGCCGTTTGCGCGAACTTCCCGACGAGACGGTTGTTTTCGGCGGGCATGACTACACGCTGGACAACCTCGAATTCGCGGCAGACCTGGAACCTGACAATGCCGACGTACGGGATCGGCTGAGGCATTTCAGGGAAAACGACGCGGCCGGCCGCCGGCAGGAGGCGTCGACCGTTCGCGAGGAAAAGCTGACGAACCCCTTCCTGCGGTGTGACGACCCGATCTTCATGCGGTCGGTCGGCATGTCGGGACGGAGGCCGGCTGAAGTATTCGCCGCGATCCGGGGTAGAAAGGATCGGTGGTGACGGGCATTCGGAACGGTTGCGGGGCGACCGCGGACCGCCCCGGTCTTGACCAGGGATACGGGCACGTATGAAAATATTGACGACGCCGTCGGTTCACAAGTTCTTCAAGCGGATGGCTGTCGGGATCGCCGTCATCGGCTGTGCGGCCGTGATACAGGCGCAGGCGGAGTTCTTCGGCTTGGACGAGGAGACGGGTTCAGTCGAAACGGTTTCTGGAGATACGGTAGCTTACGACCTCTTCATTCCGCAGCCTGATGCGGGCCGACCTCCCCCGCCTTATCCGGCTGTAATCCTGACGCACGGTTTTGCGCGGGACAAGCGCTATCATCGCAGCAATGCCGTTTACCTTGCGGAGCGGGGTATCGTGGTTCTTACACCAAACCTGACCAGCCTGCTGGGAGGCGCATCGGACCAGCTTCGCAATATTGCCAATACCCAGGGCCACGTAAGTTGGCTGATTTCCAGAAGCCGGGAGACAGGCGACGTGCTGGAAGGTCTCATTGACAAGAGAAGAATAGGCCTGGCCGGCCACAGCGCCGGCGGTGCAGTGTCTTTCGAGGCGGCGTTGGGACTGCAGAGCAGCGTCTTTCCCGCATCGGCGCTGTGCCTGCTGGATGCGGTTCCATGGCCGCGAACCGTCCGCACGGCCGATGCGCTGGAAGAGGCGCCGTTCTGTTCACTGCGCTCCGAACCGTCGGCGTGCAACAACCACGGCTCGGTCTTGAAACTGCTGGAGCGCCTGGACTTCGCGGCGGCCGACATCAGGATTGCCGGCGCGACACACGTGGATCCTGAGAATCCAACCGACCTGCTCGCGGCACTGGTATGCGGCGGAACAAGCGACTACCGGCGCGGCGTTTATCAGCGCCTGATGTACCTGTTCTTCCAGGATGCCTTCGGCATGCAGTCGGTCGAGACCGAACATATGACCTATGAAGCGGCGTTGATCGAACTGGTTTCCGGCGGCGATGTCCACCTCAATCGCGCGGGGGCGAAGCATCCGCTCGAAGTCAGTGCGCCGCGCGACGGCGATGTATGGGTTATGGGCAGGACATACGAGCTACGCTGGCGATCGGCCGGGTCGGAAGGCGCAGTGGATATTCTCGCTTCGGCCGACGGCAGGAAATGGTTGACTCTCGCGGAAAGTGTTGCGGATGATGGTTCGTTCGCCATCCGTGTCGCCGCCGGACCTTATAGTAGTGTGCGTCTGCGCGTAGTGAGTTGCAGCGATCCCTCGTCGTTTGCGGACAGCGGCGTATTCTCCGTGGTGAAAGCCGGCGTAACCGACCGGGCGGTCTCAAGAGTCCTGAAACGCATTCGCGCCCGCGGCTCGCGCCGCAACAAGAGAGTCTTCAGGCGGTAGCCGGCAACAGCGGGCGGTCTTGCCGGCAATGCCGGGCCTCCCGCATACCATGTATGCCGAGAGCCCCCCTACCGGCGCTTTGCCACGCGCAGCACCGATGCGACGGGAAGGTCCAGATCGGCGCCGAAGTCCAGAAAATCGCCGTCGCGCTTGAAGTCAACGCGTCTGCCGTTGAGAGTCACGCCGAGATCGGCCCCGTCCTTTTCAGTCACGAGACCGACCCTGCGCAATGTCAATTCGCCGAAGAGTACGCGCAGCACAGCCTGGCTCGGACGGAACTCCACCTCGCCCCAAGCCGACCCAACACACCAGAAGCTCCGGAAGGCTCCTTCGCCGGTCATAGTCACGGGACGGAACGCGATCTCGCGCCGGACCATGTCGAAACTGAAGCCGCTGAACGCGTGCAGCAGCGCGTAGCTCGACATCGAACGCGCGTAGTTGCTCCCGCACTCCATTTCGTTCCAGGGGTTCCGCTTCTCTCCGTCGTAGCGGTCGCGCACGGCCTTCACCATGCGCACGCCCTGTTTGACCATGCCGTGCATGATCATGTGGCAGGCAGCCTGGTACTCGAACCCGTGCATTGTCTCCTCGGCGTAGGGAATGGGCACGACCGGCTTGCGTGATCCTTTCGGCCACGCGAACATGGTCGTACCGGCCTCGTCGTCGACGCAGTACAGGCGGCACGGGTTGACGGCGTCGCGCATCGAACGCCGGAAGTTGTGCCTGTATATTGCGCGCAAGGCGCTGCGCACCTGGCGCCTATCGAACAAGTCGCCCAGACCGGACAGATCGGCGTGCCACTGGGCGAGCACCTGGTCGATGCCGCAGCCCTCGCCGATCTGATATTTCAACTCGCCGTGCTCGCCGCTCCAGTAGGCATCGCGTACGGCCGGATCGGCAGCATACGCCTTCAGGATTCCGCGCTTGTCAAGATCGACCTGCTGCACGAAATACTCGCCGTTGAACAGGTTCTCGGAGACCCAGGCCGCGCCGCGCTCGAACGTGCCGCGGTATTCCGCGGCTGTTTCCGGCTCGCCGCAGGCCGCGGCCATTTCGGCGCCCGCCTTGAGCGCGCCAAGGTAGAAGCCGGTCAGCCAGGCACTCGGCCCGAAGAGCTCCATGTCCAAAGTGTGGTGCTGGCGGCCATGCACGACGCCGGTGCGTTCGGGGTCCCAGCGGTCGGCATTGGACGGCGCCCATGCGAACTCGATGGACTTCTTCACTGCCGGCCAGAGGCGCCGCAGCCATTGCGTGTTCCCGCTGATCTTCCATTCGCGGTAAACTTTCAGAACTCCGCCGAACTGGCCGTCAACGCAGGGCCTGTGGCCGGACGGTCCGCTGCCGAGCGGCAGCATCAGGCGAAAAGGCATGCCGCCGCCGGGGAGGAGATTGTAACGGTAGTCGAGTTCCCGCATGCTGCGCTCGAGCGACGGAAACAGAAAAGGCAGTGCATACGCATAGTTCCATACATGCGTACAGGAGCCCTCGCAGCATCCCGCCTGCGCCTGACAACCCTCCCATCCATAAAACGATCCGTCCTCAAGCCGCAGGCATGTCGGGCTCTTCAAGATCGAAATGTTGGCCGAGACGGCATCCAGCACCGGCCGCGGCAAGGTGGACCGGAAAAGCGTGTCGCGGAAAAGACGTGTCTCCCGCTCCAGGCGGTCCCAGTTCCTGAGGCAGTATCCCGCGGTAGCGACGGAGTCGGCAAACAGCGTCGCATAGAAGTTCTTCCATGTCCCCTCCGCCGGCTTCCAGTAGTTGCGGCAGTTCGGCACGTTCCAGGCCAGAACAAAGCGCGCCCGCACCGTTTCGCCGGCGCGGGCGGGCAGGCGCACCGTGAGCGTTCCGTGGTCGCCCTCGCCGGGCGCGGGATAGCGCCGCTGCTTCATTTCGCCCGGCGCCGCAAAGTCCCGCCAGTAGACGCCCAGGTTGTCGAACCACCTGCCCCGGTACCAGTACTCCTGGACCGTCCCGGCACCGTCGGCAGCCAGGGCAAAATCGCCGTAGTCCGGGTCCTCCGCGGGAGTATCGCCCGTCAATGCAAGCACCCGGATATTCCCGGATCTGCACAGCTTATTTGTGGTTCGTCCCCGCGCCGGATTGCGCACGGTAAACGCCAGGGTGTAATTCAACTTTCGCCGCGTCGTATTGCGCACGGTGACGGTGAAGAACGCCGCGGGCAGACTGGAGTCGGCGTCGTTGAGAGGAATAAACGGGTTGAAGGCGCAGAGCTCGACCCGTCCGGGAAAAGCTCGGTCGCGGAAACGCATTTCCGCAAATGGAAAGCCCCCCACGAACTCCGTCGAACGGAAATGCGGCAGTCCGCTGAGCGTCTCCCGCGCGACGCCGAAACCCACGCCCCCAAACGGCGACGCCCCGCTCCCTCCGAACGGCGGGGCGACGTCGCCGTGCAGTACGCGCGCGTCCAGCACTTCGCCGCCCGACTCGGCCTTGACGGCCAGGTGGCTGAAGCCATTGCGCGAACCCTTGGCCGGACGGTTGAAGATCTCCCAATCCACCAGGTGTCCGGTGCCGCTCAACCCTATGCAGCCGCTCCCGATGCCGCCCAGCGGAAAACTGATCTCCCGCGTCTTCTTTCCCTCGTAGCAAAAACCTTTCATCAAGCCCTCATCTGCTTGGCCGCACGCCAACCGTTCCCGCATTACGCTCCGTTGTCCCATTCCCAGCGGCAGGCGGCCATTTCCTCGTAAGCCCAGCGGTCCCACTCCGGATCGACGCCGATACCGGGCAGGTCGGGATAGTTCGTGCCGATGAAGCACCCCTTGAAGGCGTCCAGCATCCGGCGCGTCTCGGCCAGAATAAATGCGCGGTCGCCGGTGGGAAGCACCTTCTGGATATCGGTCGGCGACCACAGGGCCGCCTTGCGTTCGCGCAACCTGGCGGCCAGGGCGGGCATATCGTAAATCGCGGGCTGATCGAACTGGAACACGTCGACCCCGCAGTCGAGCAGATCGTCGACGAGCCTCCAGTTCTTCCCGCAGGAGTGCAGCAGAACCTTCATGCCGTAATCGTGCGCAATGCCCATCAGGCGAGAGTATTCGGTCTTGAAGAACCGGCGGAACATGTCCGGGCTGAAGAGCGTTCCCTGCTGCGTTCCCAGGTCTTCGCCGATGATGATGCCGTCGGCCCCGGCCTCGCCCGCCCCGTGGATCTTGGCCTCGTAAACGTCCGCGACAATCCGGTGCAGGGCGCTCAGTTCCTCCGGGTGCAGGGCCATGTCCATGAAATATTGTTCCATTCCGCGCAGGTAGCGCGCATGATCAAAAACCCAGCCTTCGATACTTGCCAGCCTGAACTTGTCGTTTATCTGCGAGAAACGCTCGCGCATCGTGGCGTAGCGGGCGGGATCGGCATAGTCGGGAGCCCTGATCTCGCCAAGCTTGTCCCATGACGTCAGGACCGGCGTGTGGATCTCGCCCTTGACGGAGCCGCCGATCATGCGCACCCATATGTTGCCCCACTCGTCGTCGTAGAACTCTCTTGTCCCCTCGGTCCAGCGCCTCGGAGCGTATGCCGGCGACGGATCGAAGCCGCACTGCAGCATGTCGTTCACGCGACCCCCGCTGAAAGTCAGGCCGGGGCGCGGCGGATGCCCATGGTCGATGTTTGCCAGGATTATCTCGCGCGATGTCATGATTCTCCACCAGCCCGTTACCTGCCCGGGTCAGCGGTAATTTCTGCAGTCCGGAACAAAGCTGTTCCGAATCTCATAGCAATCTGCCGTGCGTATAGAAAAGATAAATCTGCACGCCCGGCACGATTCATTCGCTTGCCGAGCCGTTCCGGGTTACGAGGCTAAGAAAGAATTGGACTAAGCCCCGCCCGTGATGGTCAAATGACGCAGCATGAGCACAAAATCCGTTGATGTCATAATACCCGTCCGCAACGAGGCCGCCGGACTGCAGCGTTTCCACGAACGTATGACGGCGACTGCGGGAGATTTCAACCTGATATTCATAGACAACGCGTCAACCGACGAGAGTGTCGAAATCATCAAGGGATTCCGGGATGCCGCCCTTATCCGGCATGACCGGGACGAGGGCTACGGCGGGTCCATCATTGACGGCATCAGCCGCACCAACGGTTCACGCATAGCCATTATCGATGCCGACTGCGAGTACCCGCCGGAGTGCCTCCCTCGCCTGGTCGCATCACTTGAAGAACACCATATCGTCTACGCCAGCCGGTTCCTCGACAAGAAGTCGGCATCGGAGGCGGGAATGCCGTTTCTTAAGATGTTCGGCAACCGCTGCATTTCTTCTCTCTTCAATCTGCTCTTCGCGCAACAAACTACCGATCTATACACCGGATGCAAAGCCATGCGGCGCGCCTGCCTGCAGGGCATCGAGTTGGAGTGCAGGGGATTTGAACACGTACTGGAGCTCGCCGCGCGGCTGGCGCATCGTGGCTACAGGATCGGCGAGATCCCGGTCGACTTCGAGCCGCGCCGCACGGGACGCTCGAAAATGAAGCACCTTTCTGAAACCGCGAAGTTCATCGCGCTTCTGACTGCTTTCTTCATGCGGGGCAAGCTGGGCCGCTTATGAAAAGGGGACACAGATCATGAAACCGTTGTACGGCCTCATACCCGCGGCCGGAAAAGGCGTTCGGGCCCGCCCCTACACCACCTACGTCCACAAGGGCATGCTCGAGATCAACGGCGCCCCCAACATCGAACGCCTGATCGCAATCATGCGCGACGACCTGGGAATATCGGACATCTTCATTGTTCTGGGGCATCTCGGCGCATCCATCCGGAATCACTTCGGCAACGGATCCAAGTTCGGCGTCCGCCTGCGCTATATCGAAAACCATGACCTCGAAAAGGGGCTGGCCTGGTCGGTCTACCTGGCGCACGAGTTCATAGACGACTACTTCCTGGTAATGCTCTGCGACGAGTGCTACATCAACTCGAACCATTCGGAGCTTCTTTCGTTCCCCTGCAGAGATTACATGGCGGTTTGCGCCGGCATGCCGGTCGAGGACGAGGCCCTGATCAAGCGCAACTATGCCGTCTATACGGAGGGCAACAGGATCGCGCGGCTGGTCGAGAAACCCGCGCATGTCGACAACAATATCATGGGCAGCGGCACGTTCGTCTTCAGCCCCGCACTGTTCCCCCTGCTGAAAGACGCGTTCGACCGCTCGGAATCGGGTTACGTCGAGTTCGTGACGTTCCTGGACCGGCTGGTGCGCGAGCGTCACCCGGTCGGCTACTTCCGGATCACCGGAACATACGTCAACATCAACGACCGCGACTCGCTGCAGGCCGCCAAGTACCACGAGCGTTCAAGAAACTTCGCGCGCAGCATAGTGGACCTGCTGATTTACGCGGAGGGCGACGAAGAAAACGTCGCCTTCACGGTCGCCCGCTACAGGGAGGTTGAAGGAATTCATAACATCTATCTCGTTCTGCCGGAGGGCAGCCCGATAGAAGCGGCAACGTCCGGCGCCGGCGTCAACATCATCAGGTGCCCGCCGGGATGCGTGCTCTACGGCGAGAAGCTCAAGCACGCCATGCGGAAAGCACACGGAGACATTCTGATACTTACCGAGGCGGATTACACGTTTCCCGGACGCGACGTCGCCAAGTTGCTGGCCTACCTGCCGGAGGCCGACATGGTGATAGGCACTCGCACCACGCGCCAGCTCATCGAGCAGGGCTCCACCATGCGCGGCCTGGTTCGCCTGGCGAATACGTGGCTGGGCAAATGCCTGGAATTCCTGTGGTGGAACCGCGAGCCGCGGTGCACGGACGTCGGCTGCACGTTCAGGGCGATCTGGCGCCAGTCGTTCGAAAACATCGCGGACCGCCTTCACGCACGCGGTCCGGAATTCTCGGCGGAAATGGTCATAGAACTTCTGCAGGACCGACAGCGGGTCATAGAGATACCAGTGAATTACTTCAACCGCAGCGAGTCATTGACCCGGGCTTACCAGCATCCCTTCACCGTACTGCGATTCCTGGGTCTGATCTGCGGCAAGCGGCTGAAGTACCTGTTCAAACGCGGGTAGACTGCGCGGCTCTTGAACGGCGGCCCGCTCGATAAAGAACTTGCATTGGACTCTTGCAGAATGTAATTCATCCGGCCATGAAAATCAGCAGGATCGCCACTACGAGCCGGCCCAGGCTGGTTGCGGAGGAGATAGCCGGACAGATTCTTTCCGGCAGCATTTCCGTTCTGGATCAACTGCCGCCTGAGCGCGAACTGGCCGAGCAGTTCGGCATAAGCCGCAACGCTGTGCGCGAAGCGGTAAAAATCCTGCAGGCCCGCGGCCTGGTGGAAATCCGGCAGGGCCGCGGCACGATCGTTACCGGGGATCCCTCTTTTCCCGTCCGCCAGGCCTTCTCGGACGTCATGAATGGCGAAAAGCACGCCGAGCGCAAGCTGCTGGAAATGAGGATCGGACTGGAGACCGTTGTTGCAGAGATCGCCCCCGTGCGAGCGACTTCCGCGAACATAATGAAACTCAGGCAGAACGTGTCGGAGTTCGAGGCAAGCCTCGACGACATCGAGCGGTGCGCCGAGCTTGACATCGTGTTCCATCGCCTGATCGCCGAATCTTCTCAGAACAGGCTTTTCGCCCTCATGCTGGCGCCCCTCGGTGAGATGCTGCTCGAACAGCGGCGCAGATCTCTGGAGCGCCTTGACCGCCGCAGCATATGCGCAAATCACCGTGCCGTAGTCGATGCAATCGAAGTCAGGGATGCGCCGCTGGCTTCGCAACGCATGCGCAGGCACCTGGAAACCGCCTACAGGGAAATGCTGGACGCCGCGTGTTAGCCCGCATCTCTGAGCGCCTGTTTGACCTGCTCCAGCGACGGCATGCACGCCTGTTCCAGTCGCCGCGACACCGGCAGAGGCACGTCGGGTGCGTTGACGCAAACAGCCGGCCCGTCAAAGAAGTCGAAGAAACGATGCTCGCACTCCCTGACGATTTTTGCGCCGATGGAGTTGCAGCTCATGGCCTGCTCGACCGTCACAAGCCGGCCGGTTTTCTCCAGCGAACGACCGATCAGTTCATAGTCCATTCCAGCATCGTCGACCGTCCTCAGGTCTATGACTTCGATGTCGATCCCTTCCTCGGCCAGCTCGGCCGCCGCTCGCCCGGCAACGTCCGCCATGAATCCGTAAGAGACCGCCGTTGCCTGCGAACCGGCACGCACGATCTTCCCCTTGCCCGGCCGAACAACGTAGTCGAGATCTTCAGCCGGAATCATGCCCTTGCGGCCGTAAAACTCGTGATGTTCGATCAGGACGGTAGGGCTCCCGGCGAGCATGGCGGCGTTGAAAAGCCCGATGTAATCGAAGGGAGTGGTCGGCACGAAGATGCGGAATCCCGGAAAGAGCGAATACAACGCCGTCGGGTCCATGCTGTGCTGAGCGCCGTAGCCCAGGCCGATCGCCACGCGGGTTCTTATCACAAGCGGGAGGGAAGGCTTTCCGCCGTAGATGTGCATGATCTGGGCTATCTGGTTGAATAGCTGGTCGGCCGCCACCAGCGCAAAACTGGTAAACATTATCTCTACAACGGGGCGCATGCCGTTCAGCGCCGCGCCGCATGCCAGGCCGCAGAATCCGGCTTCGGAGATAGGCGTATTCCTGATCCGGTCCGGGTATATCTCCGGCAGCCCCTTCGTGGCGCCATAGGCGCCTCCCCCGAAGTTGGCGACCTCTTCCCCCATGACGACAACCGTCGGATCCCTGGCAAGCCAGCGTCCCGTCACTGCCGCGATTGCGTCGGAGTACTTGATTTCGCGGACGCATTCGGTTGTCTCGGCCTCCCTGAAGGGGCCGCCGGCCGCGATGGATTCGTCCCTCAGGCCCACCCAAACTGAATCCGTATCCGGCTGCAGCGTTTCGCGCACAATCGTAACGCCCTCTTCGCCCGGCTCGGTACAGGCATCAACCGCGGCCTTCACGCACGAGTCCGCCTGTTTATGCAGTCGACGCAGCCCCCTGTCATCTATTCTTCCCAGTTCCTTCACGCGCCGTGCGAATTCCTCGATCGGGTCGCGTTCGCGCCAGGCTGCTTCCTCATCCTTGTCGCGGTATCCGAAGGCGCTGCCCGGCGTATCGCCGGCGTGGTGAAAATAGCGATAGACTTCGGCTTCGACGTAGCAGGGAAGTGATCCCTCTTCACGGCGGGTCATTACCTCGTCGAGAGCGAGCTTTACGGCCAGCGCGTTCATGCCGTCCACACGCATACCGGGCATGCCGTAGGCGGCTGCCGCGTCCGCCAGCCGCGAGATGGAGCAGCCTTCGTCCGCCCCGGTCGCAACGGCGTACAGGTTGTTCTCTACAAAATAGATCACCGGCGCCCTCCAGAGCGAGGCCAGGTTCGAGGCTTCGTGTGTCACGCCCTGGTAGAGCGCCCCGTCTCCGAAGAAAGCCACCGTCACGGCGTCTCGGCCGAGAAACCGGTCCGCCCATGCCACCCCCGTGGCATGCGCCACGCCGCCCGCGACAATCGCGTTGGTACCCGCCACGCCGGCTTCCGGCCGGTAAAGATGCATCGACCCGCCGCGGCCGCCGCTGCAGCCGTCGGCCAGACCCATGACCTCGCACATCAGAACGCGCACCTCTTCACACATCTTCGGCGTCAGACGCTTCTCGAGAGGATTGAAACCCCCCGGCGCACAGGCGCTCAAAACCTTGGCCAGATACTGGTGATGCGCCCGGTGAGAACCCGTAATCCAGTCACAGGGCCTCAGCGCGGCCGCGACGCCCACCGCGACAGCCTCCTGTCCCACGCTTGTATGCACCGGTCCGTTGATCAGGTCCTGGTTCTTGAGCATCAGCAGCGCTTCCTCGAATCGCCTGATCAAGATCATCTGCTGCAACATCCAGAGCAGCAGAGCCGGCGAAGCCGATTCCCAGCAGCCGTCTTCTATATTGAAATCAACAGCGTGTGCGGCGGGCTTGCCGCGGCGCCCGCGCTTTCCCGCGGCTACCGGTTCGGGCTTGACGGAATTATTTGGTTGTAACTTTGTCGGGCCGCTTTTCTTTTTGCGTTGGCGCATCAGTTCTCCAGTTCTGATTTGTTGCGGTTTCGTACGGGAAAGTCTCGATACTTCAGGACTCGCCGCCCGGCCTGCCGGTTCGCAGAAAATCGTGGTTGACCTCGACGCGGACCTCTTTGCCGCTCGCGGACGCGAAGGTCACTTCGTTCTTGCCGAAGCGAACGTCCTTCACGCGGTCGAAGCCTTCAGGAATCTTTGCCACGCCCTGGATGTAGTTGACCGCGGTCGGCGCGTCGGGCGAGAGCTCGACCGTCGTCGGGAATCCGGCATCCTTTACCGAATTCGGCCCATTCGACTCGACAACTCCGGCGGCAAAAAAGGCGCAGACGTCTTCAAGTCCCAGGCAGCGATTACGGCCGTTCCACGGCGAACCGTGCCGCCCGCAGTTCGAAATCCAGAAGACCGTCGCCGGCAGTACAGCGGCATCTTTCAACGAGAACCACAGGTAACCTTCATCGGGATACGTCGCCGTGGTCCAGGCCGGCGTATCCGCCGGTTTCTTGAAGACGCTCAGCAGATCACAGAAACCGCGCCGCCGCGGATAACTCGAACAATCCCCGTATGCCGGTTCTTTCCAGATCAGCGGCACTCGCGACAGGTCGTCGAATTCTCCCCCGATGGCGAGCGACTGGTACTCGCGATTCTTCGGATCGCTGAACAACGTCGGGTTCGTCATGCCCAGATCGAAGCGTCCGACGTCCACCTTCATCGCTCCTTCCCTCTCCGGCACGGCCAGCGTCGCATGGTGGCCCAGCGGCATTCCGCCGGAGTAACCCTCAATGATATGCGTGTCGTAAACGACATTCCGGCCGTCGACAACATACACCTTCTTGGTGACCTTCCCCGGATCGAGCTTGGCCTTCATTACCAGAGTCAGCTCCGTAATCTTCCCGTTGCGCTCCTCGGCGACCCTTTCCCATATCGAAGACGCCGATTCGCCGTGGCCCGTATATTGCCGGCCCTTGCAGGGCTCGGCGTTGGCGCCGAACGGCAGACAGAAGAAGTCGCCTCTGAGCGGCGCCAGCACGGGATCGCTGACTTCGAGGTCTTCTTGCTGCCATGGGCTGATGTAATAGGGCTGCACGGGTTCATCCGTATCGCGGTAGAACATAACCGGCGCCATGTGGCCGCCGGCTTCCGTTATGAAAACGCTGAGATTGCCGTTCTCAACGGTCCAGCCGGACTTCCGCTTCTCACCATTGCCGGTTGTCATGCATCCCACGGTTATGGCCAACCCCGCGAAAGCCAAGGCCATCATCAGCAGTTCCATATCCATCGCGCATCCTCCAGTTCGGCGTGTAATCGCTCTGCCTCACGCATTTATACCGAAAATACATCAAGCGAGGCGCGCATCCAAGCCGGATCTATATTGCCCGGACGCGCCGGACGTACGCTTCCACGTCGAATTTCCGACGGCAACCATTAAGGTTCATATAACGTATTTTGCCGAACACCGGGCGGCTCGGCCAGGCCCTGTCGTGCACCCCTCCGATGCACCAGGCCACTCCCGCGTAACCATTGGGGTCCCGGCCGTCAAGCTCGTAGGTGTTGTTGAGTTTCAATGCCGTCTCCATGGCCTCCGCCGGGTCGCGGGTCCATTCCAGAATCTTCTTGCCCCAGTACATGCGCAGATAGCCGTGCATCTTGCCGCGTTGCATCATTTCCGTCTGGGCGGCATTCCAGAGCTCGTCGTGTGTTTCGGCCGACTCAAGCTGTTCGCAGGTGTAAAGATAGGGACGCCTGTCCCGCGCGTGCTCTTTCAGGGTGATGCCGGCCCAATCGGCGAACCCCGCCGTGCTGTCGTAGTCCGGATTGTAAAGGCAGAAGTTGTCGGCAAGCTCTCGCCGCACGATGAGTTCCTCCAGAAACGCGTCGCGGGCTTCCGGCGCCGCCGCTGTGTCGGCGACTGCAAGGGCGACGCGCTGCGCCGCAATCTGGCCGAAATGCAGGTAGGGCGAGAGGTTCGACTGCCCGTCAAGGTTGGGATCGTTGCGGGTCGTATCATAAGAATCCAGCCTGCCGGCGATAAAAGCACGCAGGCACGCACGCGCCGCCTTTCCTCCGGGCACGAAACCAAAGTCGGCCGCGCGGCCCCGCGCCCCTCCCCGCCCGCTTCGTATATCGTCCCGGCTTGCTCCCCGGACGCGAGCCGGCCACGCATGGGGGTGCTTCTCGAGGCGGGGCATCTCCGTCAGAAAGCGATCTCGCAATTTGTGGATCTTCGGCCGGAGCGTGCGCGCGGCAAATTCCGGTTTGCCCGATACGAAACGGCATGGAACCACGTTGTGCGCGTCCACTTCGCGGACCGGGCAACCGGCCGCCGCCGCGACCTTCTCGCGCCAGCGCACCTTTATCTTCAACGGATCGAAGTCGGTCACCAGCAGCGACGCCCTGCAGCTTTTCACAAACGGAGGCAGGACCTTCGCCGGATCACCGCGCAGCAGGAAGAAGGAAATGTTACAGGACTCGATATCATCGGCCGTCTGCTCCAAGCCCTGCAGCATGAAAAAGTAGTGGCGGCCAGTAGCCTCGAGGAAACCGGGCGCCAGGCAGAAAATCACGCCCAGGGGGGAGCTTCGCAGAAGCGCTTCCTGCTGCGCATACAGGAGGGCCCAGTTGTCTTCGGCCCTCTGGTCCCGGCTCATCCAGTAAACTACCGGCCCCTTCCGCTCCGGCCCGTCAGCCAGCGGATGGATTCTGGCGGGGTCGACCCGCGGCGTCGCCTTCCTGCTCATTGGACTTATGCGTGATTGCGGAGCTTGAGCTCCACGGGGTTAGGGTTAAGGTAATACTGGCCCTGGAGCCACGGTACTTCATACTTGCGCACATAGTGCCGGAACATCGTGACCGGCACGATCAGGGGAACCAGCCCGTCGTGGTAAAGGCCTATAATCTCCAGCATTTCGCCCTTTTCGTCATGGGTCAGATGCTTCTTGAAATGTCCCAGCATGTGCTGGAGCACGTTGGTGTGCTTCTTCGGCGTAGCCTTGAGACGCAGGGCATCAAGCAGCATGCTTTCGTACCGCTCGCAGGCCTTGTCCGCCTGCTTCTTCCCGGCGCCCGCCAGCAGCACGCCCATCGCGCGCGCAGCTTCCGAGCTGTGCGACTGTATCAGAAGCTTATGTTGCTCGTGGAATTTCATCAGGTTTTTAAGCTGCGCCGAAGGTCGAGTCGCCTCCCGGTAGCGCTGCAAGGTGAAGACGCGCTCGATGAAATTCTCCCGCAGGTCAGGATCGTTCAAGCGTCCTTCATCTTCAACCGGCAGCAGCGGAAAATGCCGCATGAACTCCCTGGCAAACATCCCGGGCCCGCGTCCCGACAATCCGCCGCGACCGTTGTAGACCTTTACCCTTTCCATTCCGCTGCTGGGCGACTTTGACTTGAAGATGAAACCGCGGAGATCCTCCTTTTCGAGCTCGATTACACGCCGGCGGGCCCATGTCAGCATCTGCTCGGTCAGATCCACGTTGGTGCGCTGCGTCATAAGACGGGGGTCATCGGGATCTCCCACCAGGCGCATGGCCTCGCGCGGCACCGGCAGACCGCACTCCACTTCCGGACAAACCGGCACGAAATCGACGTACCGACCCAGCGTTTCGGTAATGAATCGGTCCAGCTTGTGCTGCCCGTCGTATCGCACACGATCGCCCAGCAGGCATCGGCTTATACCAAGCCGCAATCGATCTTGCATGGCTGTTCCTCTCTGCAGGGTTCATTCCGGCGCTCAAGCCCGCATCTTGCATGCTGCCGGCGGCGGAATCAAGTCCGTACGACCGGCAGATTGTTCCCCGTTTCTCCAAAGAACAGGCAAGCGGGTCGAGAGGACACAGGGCCGGCGTTGCTGATTTTCTTGTCTTGGCGTCCGGGTTGTGGCATTAGACTGACTCAAACCGTAAAGGAGAAAGAGGTACGGAGATCCGCCATGCAGAGGCCCCGTGTATTCAGAAAAGACAGCGACATTCCGACCCCCTGGACCGTCGCGGACAGCATCGAGCTTTACGGTATCCATCGCTGGAGCAAGGGAATCTTCACTGTAAACGACCTTGGGCACGTCTGCCTGGCAGGGGACGAGAGGGTCAATCCCGTGGATCTCAAGAGCCTGGTCGACGAAGTGCGCCTGCGCGGTCTGACGCCCCCCGTCCTGCTGCATTTCACGGACATCCTCAAGCGCCGCATGGACCTGCTTGTCTCGTCCTTTGAGAAGGCCATGCGTGATCACAACTACAGCGGGTGTTATCGCGGCGTCTATCCCATCAAGGTCAATCAGCATCGCCACGTGCTGGAAGACATCGTATCGGTGGGCAAGCAGCACCATTTCGGCCTGGAGTGCGGCTCCAAACCGGAACTGCTTATCGCCATCGCGCTGCACGACGACCCGGAAGGCGTTATCATATGCAACGGTTTCAAGGACGAGGACTTTGTTCGAACCGCGCTGTTCGGCCTGCAGCTTGGAAACCGCATCTTCCTGGTCGTGGAGAAGTTGGCCGAGTTGGCGCTTGTGATTAAGGCCGCCCGCGCAATGCGTGTGCAACCCCTGATAGGCCTGCGCATGAAGCTGGCCAGCCGCGGCAAGGGGCTATGGGAGACTTCGGGAGGAGAACACAGCAAATTCGGTCTTCGCGCCGAAGAAATGGTCGAAGCCCTGCGTATGCTCAAGCGCAAACACATGCTGGGTTGTCTCCAGCTCCTGCACTGGCATCTCGGCAGCCAGATATCCGACATTCAATGCATCAAGGAGGCTCTCAAGGAAGCCTGCAGTTTCTACAGCGAAATTGTGCGAATGGGAGCTCCCATCCGCTACGTGGACGCCGGCGGCGGCGTGGCGGTGGACTACGACGGCAGCCACACGAACTTCGCGTCTTCGGCCAACTACACCCTCGACGAATATGCCGCCGACGTGGTCAGCGCCCTGGCCGGCAAGTGCGAGGAGGCCGGAATCGAGCATCCGACGATCATCACCGAGGCCGGACGGGCGCTGGTCGCCCATCATTCCGTTTTGGTAGTCGAAACCATGTCGTGCAGCCAGGTCCCGCCTTCCAACGAGCTGCCGCCCGTTACCGGGCGGACACCCGAAGTCGTCAAACGGCTCCGTGAAGTGCTCGAGGGATTCACCGGCAAGAATTTCCAGGAAACATACCACGACGCGCTTGAAGCACGGCGCGACGCCCTGCTGCTCTTCAACCTCGGCCACCTGTCGCTTCCCAGCCGGGCTCTCGCGGAACGATACTTCTGGTCGGTCTGCCGCCGGATTCGCGACTACATCCGTCATCTTGAATACGTGCCCGACGAAATATCCGGACTCGAGCGGATGCTCAGCACGATCTACTACTGCAATTTCTCGCTGTTTCAATCCCTGCCGGACCACTGGGCGGTCAAACAACTCTTCCCCGTCGTGCCGCTGCACCGGCTCGATACTCAACCCACCGAGGAAGGTATTCTGGCGGACATCACCTGCGATTCGGACGGCATGATGAGCCAGTTCGTCGATTTGCGCGACATGCGCGACACGCTCCCGCTGCATCCGCTGATCCCCGGCGAACCGTATTACATCGGCGTCTTCCTGGTCGGCGCGTACCAGGAGATCCTGGGCGACCTGCACAATCTGTTCGGCGACACGAACGTGGTGCATGTCTCGGTGGGCCCCAACGGTTACGAGATAGACAAGACCGTCGAAGGGGATTGCATCAGCGATGTGCTCGGCTATGTCGAATTCAGCGGGAGAGATCTGCTCGGGCTGATGCGCAAACGAGTGGAAGCCTCGCTGCGCACCGGATCCATGAAACTGGAAGAAACGGCCCCTTTTATCCGCGACATCACCGATATGCTTGACGACTACACTTACTGCCGCCTGGACAACCGCTGAACCGGGCAACGGCTTTTCTTGACGGCCCGTGCCTCTCATGCTCCAATACAAGCGAGAACATTGAAGACCCGGTCTTCAACGGCAGCGACGTCAGAATGGAGGAACCGATGAGACACTCGAATGCTGAACCCGTGAAAGCAGGACTTCTGATCCTCCTGGTCGCCGCTCTTTTTGCGGCCTCGTGCATGAGTTCAATGCCGCGCTCCGTTGTTCCCACTCACGCTCACCCGGTGGTCGGCACCTGGCAATTCAGCGACGAAGGGCAGATTCAACGGTTGGAGTTCACGCCGGACGGCAAATGCATCATGTACCGCGGCAGACCGGCTGTCGATAAGGACAAGAAACCCATAAATTACAGGGATAACGGAGAAGCCATGCTCGTCTGCGACTTCTTCACCGTAAGCCCCCGCAAGGTAATTGTCGTGAAGATCGATCGCAGAAAGCGGAAACTACCCTACGAAGTGCTCGCCGACGGGCGGTTGAGCGTGGAAGAGCGCCATATCGCCGAGCGCATCAGGTAGAACCGCGAAATCTACCGTCCCGCTCCGTCCAGCACCCGCAGCGCGAGAAGAAAAACCGCCAGCCACGGCAGGCTCTTGACTTCCCCTCCGTCAATGGCCGCTTCAAGCCCGGCCCGGCTCAGAAGCAGCAATTCCTGCGGTTCAAGGTCGTCGGATTCGCCGTGACCGACGAACCGCGCGCCCGTCGCAAGGAAGAAATGCGCCGTTCCGGCGCCGCGATTGCTGTCGACGGCCAGGCTCGCAAGTTCCCGCCATTCATCCGCTTCGTAACCGGCCTCCTCGCGCAGTTCCCGCCTGGCGCAGTCCAAAGCGTCTTCTCCCTCTTCCACGTAACCGCCGATGGGGGCCAGGGTCGCCCCCTCCACCGCATACTTGGTCTGCCGAAAACAGACAAAGCGCCCGTCTTCGGTGACGGCCACGACGTTTATGAAGTCGGGCAGCACCAGCCACGGCCAGTTCGGAATCACCCGGCCGTCATGAAGCTCGACCCGGTGCTCTTCCACTTTCAGAAACCGTCCGCGATCGAGGATCGTCCGCTTGAGCAAAGTCTTCCAGGGCTTCATATCGAGGCCTAATATAGCCGATATTTTCCCGCGCCGCAAAAAAGACTTTCGGCTTTCACTCGGGGCAGGGAGTGATATGCTGTCGACGGAGGGGTAAAACAAACCGGGAGGACCCGCCGATGAGAATGCGCCGCACTTTGTCCGGACTGGCCGTCGTAGTGTTTATACTGATTCCCCGCACAAATGCCCAGGAACCCAGGTCGGCGCCGGCCGAGACCGGCAAAGACACGGCTCGCGAGCAGACCATTTACGTGCCGTACGACAAGCTCTGGGAAGTCTTCGAGCAGAAAGGCCGCGGCGTCTTTCTGCCTTACGAGGAGTTCATGGAGCTGTGGCGAACGGCGGAGCGGGCCACACCCCGCCCCGCCGCCGTAGAGGCCCCGGTGGACGCGTTAGTCAGCGAAGTATCCGGCCAGGCCGAAGTGTCGAAGGATGTTGTGGCCTTCAAGGCCGAAATAGTGATCGAGGTTCTCAAGAAGGGCTGGCACGAGGTGCCGCTGCGACTTGGCGACGTGGCTATCACCGGCGCCGCGATCGGCAACAACCCGGCACGACTGATACGCAAAGACCCGCAAGGTTATTGTCTGCTGCTGGAAAAAGCTGATGGAGAAACCGAAACCGTGCGCCTGCGGATCGAATTCGCCAAGTCCTACACCAAGACCCCGGGGCGCAACAGTGTGAGCTTCGAGGGACCGCTTGCGCCGGTATCGCGCTGGGAAGTCCGCATTCCCGAACCGGGAGTGGAGGTCGATATCCAGCCGCTCCTGGCCGCGACCGACGTTCCCGATGCCGGCGCCGGAAAGACGCGCGTGCTGGCTTTTGTCGGCTCCACACCGACGGTGAGAATCGAATGGACGCCCAAGGCCGAAGGCGCGCGCGGCCTCAAGGCGCTGGCCAACGTCAAGGCCGAACACCGCATGTGGATCGACGAAGGCGTGGTCCGTAACCGCGTCAATCTGGTCTACGACATCAGCCGGGCGGAGGTTTCGCGGCTGACCGTGGAGGTCCCTTCCGATCACAAGGTCGTCAACGTCTTCGACCCGAACGTACGCGAGTGGTCGGTCGAACAGTCCGGCGAAGTTCAACGTATCACGGCGCAACTCTTCGAGGCTGTAAAGGACGCGCAATCGCTGGTGATCGAACTGGAGCGCTTCGCGTCCGAAACGGAAACGGCCTTGCCGCTCGTAAAAGCGGTCGACGTCAGCCGCCAGCAGGGCGTCGTCCTGGCGCGGGTGGGGACCGGTCTCAGGGCCGAGGCCGCCGTACGCGAAGGCCTGCTGCAGATCGATACAACCGAATTGCCCGAAGCGCCGGCGCAAGAGAACTGGCCTTTCTCCTACCGTTACTCGGCTTTACCGTTCCGCCTTTCGTTCAACATCGAAAAAGTGCAGCCCCGCATCCTGGCCGACTCCCTGGTCGAACTGCACCTCCATCCGGAAGAGCTTGTCGCGGATTTGTTCACCGTCTACGACGTTCAAAAGGCGGGTGTGTTTCGTCTCGACCTGAAAATCCCCGCAGGATTCGAAATAGTCCACGTGCGCGGCGTCGCGCACGGCAACGCCGCTGCCGCGGCGGTCGAGAGTCATCATGTCGACGAAAAGACCGGCGCCGTAGTGACGGTCAATCTCTCCAGCAAAGCGCAAGGCGCCGTGGGACTGGCCCTGCGTCTGCGCAAAACGCTGCGGCAGCCCGACTTGCTGGCGCCGACCGGCAAGGCGGTGACCATGGCCGCTCCAATTCCGCGCGCGGCGGTGGAAGGCGTTGAGCACGAGAACGGCCGGCTGGTCGTCTACGGGCCGGAAAGCTTGCGGGTGAATCCCGTGAATGCCGCGGGGCTTCGAACCGTTTCCTACGCCGAGGCGTCGGGCGGCATGCCGCAATCCGAACGCAAAAGCGGCGAACGTCCCGTGCTTTCCTTCGCCTTCGGGGACGAGGAAGCGGCGCTGAGCCTTTCGGCCGAACGCCGCGCGCCGCACGTGACCGTGCGGCAGCTCCTCGCGGCGCGCATCGAATCCGGCGTTATCAAGTACCGCGCCGTCTTCTTCTACGACGTGCTGTACAGCGGCGTCAAATCGCTGCGCATCAATCTGCCCTCCGCGACAGCCGAACAGGCGCGCATCACAACGCCTTCCATCCGGCACGTCGTCGTCGGCAACGACGAGCAGGCCGATGTGCCCGCGGGCTGCGTCGGCTGGAGACTGGAGGGCGAAACGGAGTTCCTGGGAAGCGCCCGCATCGAGATGCAGTGGGAGCACACAATCGCCGAACTGGATATCGGCAAAACCATTCTGCTGGACGTTCCGCGGCTTGAGCCCGTCGACACCGACCGCGCCTGGGGGCAGATCGTACTGGCCAAGGCCGAAGGCATAGACGTGGGTCCGACCGGCGAGCCGGCCGGCCTGCGCCCGATCGATCCCCGCCACGACCTGATGCCGGGGGCCGGCGTCAGGGACGCCGCGCGCGCATTCGAGTTCCACGACGCGTGGTCGTTGAAGATCAGGGCAACCCGCTACGAGCCAAAAGACGTCAAGGCCACCAGTATCGAACGCGGACTCGTCAGAATGGTTATCACCCGCGCCGACGTCACCAGCGTGCAGGCCGTCTACCGCATGCGCAGCGCGCGGCAGCGCCTGGCGATCGAACTGCCGGGCAACGTAACGTTCGACACCCAGCCGGTTCGTCTCAACGGGCAGCCGGTGTCGCTCGAGGAGGGAGACCGGGGACGCTATTTCGTGCCCCTGGTTGCCATGGAACAGGATGCGCCTTTCCTGCTGGAGCTGCGCTACGTGATCACCGGCGCGGGTTACAAGCTGCTCTGCCCGGAATTTCCTGACGAACCGGCCGTGCAGCAGGTTTACCTTTGCGCCTACATGCCGCGCGACAGGGTCTACCTGGGATCCATCGGTCCGTGGAACGACGAGTTCGTCTGGGTGTTGAAGGGCTTTAACACCTATCCGCGCGGGAAAATGAACAACAACCAGCTCATCGACTGGGTTACCGAAGGTCTCGACGTCGACCGCGGCGGTCTCGGCAACTTCCCGACCGACGGGCGGCAATTGTTGTTTTCCACCCTGCGGCCGGCAGCGGGCGAGGAAGGAGCCCTGAGCGTCGTGGCCGCGCGCGGGTGGGCGCTGCAAACCGTTTTGTTGGTCCTCATAATCGGCCTCGGCCTTCTGCTGTTGCCGGTTCCGCTCGGCCCGCGTTCGATCGCGGTGGGTTGCGCTCTGATCCTGCTGGTGCTGCTGGCGGTATTTACTCCCAGCCTGGCGCGCGCCGCGGTGAACAACGCCAGCGTCGGCGCAGCGTTCATCGTGCTGGTGGTGTGGGTCCTGTGGTTCTGCCTGGTAACGCTGCCCCGCAGCCCGGCCTGGCAGGAACGCAAGCGCGCCAGGGCCGAGGCGCGCAAGCGGCGCTTCACACCGCCGCCGCTGCCGCGCGCGGGCGGCGCGCCGCCCGCCGGAAACGCAAGCCCGTCGCAAAACGGAGGGCCGGACAATGAGTGAGCGTCCCGGAGTATCGGGGAACCGGCGTATCGGCCTGGACCCAAAACAAGCGCTCGCGCTCGCGCTGCTCGCCCTGGGCCTCCCGCTGTCGGCTGAAGAGCCGCCGGAGCCGCGACCGCCGGAGTGGCAACCCGCGCGCGAGCTGCATGTGCCCTTCGAAGATCTCAACATCCTGCTGCACGGCGGAACCGAACGCGTGCTGCTCAGCCGCCGCGAGTACGAGGAACTGCTGGCAAAGGCCCGCCGGCGGGGGGAGGAGCGCGCCCCGCTGGCCGCGCTGGCCGTGTCGGCCCGCTACGATATAAGCATCCGCGACGAACGCGCCGCGCTCGACGGCCAGATCCTGATCGAAGCGCTCGAAGAAGGGCTTCACGCCGTCGCCCTCGACATCGGCGGCATCGGACTGCGCGGCGCCCTCCTCGACGGCAAAGCCGCCCCGCTCGGACAGTCGGACGACGGGAGGCCGGTGCTTTTCGTCGAAGGGCCCGGCATCCACACGCTCGCGATACAGGCGGTCATGCCGCTGCAGATAACGGCGGCGCAACAGATCCTGAGTTTCAGACTGCCCGCGCCTCACGCAACCCGGCTGCGCCTTGAAGTGCCCGGAGATGTCGAGGTGCGCTCCGGCGCCGCGACGATCGCGCGCGAGTTCGACGAAGCGGCGGAACTGACGCGCCTCGAACTGCTGCCCGCCGCGGGCAACGTCAGCCTGGTCATGTCGCTTAACAGCCGCCTCAAAAGGCAAGACCGCGTGGTACTGGCGCGCAGCGTGATCGTGGCCGAAGTCGCCGAGGCCTATGAACGGCTTCACGCCACCGTCTCGATGGATATTCTTCACCGCGCGGTAAACGAGTTCCGGTTCAAACTGCCCGCCGCGTTCGAAGTTACGGACGTCCGGTCGCCCGATCTTTCGAGCTGGGCGGTCACTCCGGGCGATAACTTCAGCACCCTGGATGTGCGGCTGCGCGAGGAAAAGACCGGAACCGTTGTGCTGGGCCTGTCGGCCGTTCGCACTTCGCCGGACCTGGCGGCATGGCGCCTGCCCACGCTCGAGCCGCTCGACACGGCTGGCCATGCGGCCGTCGCCGGCGTGCTGCTGGAAGAACGGCTGGAGGCGCACGACATAAAGCCCGAGGGTCTGATCCGTATCGACCGGTCGGTGCTGATGCAGGCGCTGCCGCGCACCGTTTTGCAGCCCGACGCCGGCGAGGCCCGCATCCGCCCTCTGATCGCCTACTACGCGCCCCAGGCCGATTTCAGTCTGGCGGCGCGGTTCGTCAGACCGCCGCGTAAGTTCGCCGTCACTTCCAACACACTGCTGATTCTGCAAAACGCGGGACTCGTCGTCCGCGGCGGTTTTACCATTCTGCCGCGCGAGGAACGCCTGTTCGAGTTCGAGTTCGCCGCGCCGGAGGGATGGGACATTCTGACGGTAACCGGCGACGACGGCAAGCCTTTGCCTTTCGAACGATACCCGGCCGCGGGCGCCGGCGCCCGCATCCTGGTGCGCTTGCCCCACGGAATCCCGGAGGGCCGCAACAGCAACGTCTTCTTTACGGCCCGCAAGACTCCGGGCGGCTGGCTGGACGAATGGCAAACCACCCTGGTCGGTTACCCGGTCTTTGCCGCGGAGGGGGCCGCGCGCGACGTCGGCGCAATCGCCCTGGAAGCGCGCGACGACATGCGCGCGCGGCCCGAACGCCTGAACGGACTCACCCCGCTCGACCAGAACGAGAAAGCGAAGTACGGTCTTTCCGCCGCCGACGCCACCCTAGCCTATCGTTACGAAAGCAGTCCTTACGATGCGAGCTTTACCGTCGAGCGCATTCCGTCCAGACTGACCGCCGAGACGTACTCATTCTTCCGCGTCAAGCCTGACGTGCTCGAAGCGCATTACGAGGCGGTCTATACGGTCGAGCAGGCCGCCGCGCAAAAGGTCTCCCTGCTTCTGCCGACGGACACGCCCCTCGCTCTGGCAATTCGTGGGTTAAGAGGAACCAAAGTCAAGGAGTACTCAGGCGCGGAGATCGACGGGGTCCGACGCTGGACCGCCCTGCTGGCAGCGATGGAAAGCGAAACCGTCCACCTGGCGCTCGATTGCCAGATGCCTTTGGACGACGGGCAGCTCTCCGATATTGCGCTTCCCCTCGTGCGGGCCGACGGCGTGGAATACCAGTCGGGACTGGTTGCCGTCGAGGGCAGCCCGGAACTGGACATCCGCATTGCCGAACACCCGCGCAAGGTCGATATCGGCGAGCTGACGGACGCCGAGTATCAACCCGGGCGCCGCCTGCTGGGTGCTTACGGGTT
>Ga0180435_10001475_pt1 | contig 24479 bp, 18 predicted proteins | sample SS_ome_3_FD_132467 | JGI IMG/M metagenome (GOLD analysis project Ga0180435, IMG submission 132467) | Hypersaline lake sediment archaeal communities from the Salton Sea, California, USA - SS_3_S_1 metaG | ecosystem: Environmental > Aquatic > Non-marine Saline and Alkaline > Hypersaline >... | reverse complement strand
TTTACGATATGGAAAAAATCAATATTTAGTTCCATAATGCTCTTACTGTCAAAGGGCAAGTTACACCATTTTTAGATGAAATAAAACGAAGATGCAAGAAAAATAGTATCTTGGCGCCTTATGCCATATTGCCCATGAATCCCGAAGTACCTAAGAAACCCAACCTTTTTCAGGCCCTGATCCCCATCGCTGTATTGATTACTTTGCTGATCCTGAATGTGAACTATTTTGGAGACCATACCCTGGACGGAGCCAACCAGTTTGCATTGATCCTGGCTTCGGCAGTTGCGGGAATTGTGGCCGTCAGCCTGAGGGTCAAATGGACTCATATCCGGGAGAGTATGGTAAAAAGTATCGGTTCGGCCATGCCCTCCATCCTGATTCTCCTGATGATTGGAGCGCTGGCCGGTACCTGGCTCCTGAGCGGGGTAATCCCTACTTTGATCTATTACGGCTTAAAAGTGTTCCATCCAAAGATTTTTCTCTTTGCCACGGTGATTATTGCAGGAATGGTGTCTCTGGCCACCGGCTCCTCCTGGTCAACGGTTGCTACCATCGGGATCGCCCTGATCGGAGTAGGCCAGGCACTGGGCATCAGCGAAGGGCTGATTGCCGGAGCAGTCATCTCAGGCGCCTATTTTGGCGATAAGATGTCCCCGCTGTCCGATACCACCAACCTGGCACCCGCCATGGCCGGAACTGACCTGTTTACCCATATCCGGTATATGACCATAACCACGGTACCGGCCATGAGTGTGACCCTGGTCATCTTCCTGGTGATTGGTTTTACATATAAATTTGATGCCACTCCGGGCGACATTGATCTGGTGCTGGAGTCTATCAGTTCCAAGTTTCACGTAACTCCCTGGCTGATGCTGGTTCCCGCTTTCCTGATCTTTATCATTGTCAAAAAGATACCTCCCCTTCCAGCCCTTTTGGCCGGATCATTAATCGGAGGAGCCTTTGCCATTATCTTCCAGCCGCACCTCGTGCGCGAAGTGGCCCTGGGGCTGGATGGCACCACTACCTCCCTGTTCAAGGCTTCCTACCTCTCGGTAATGCAGGCTGTTTTTGGAGATATTGCAATTACCACTCCCAACGAGATGGTTAATGAACTACTCAGCAGCACCGGAATGCGGGGAATGCTTAACACCATCTGGCTAATTCTTTCAGCCATGGTATTCGGAGGAACCATGGAGTCGGCCGGATTGCTGGTTAAAATTACCAACTCCGTGATTCGATGGGCCAACTCAACCGGTTCACTGGTCACCACGACCATTGCCACCAGCATATTTTTTAATATCACTGCATCGGACCAGTACATTGCCATTGTGGTACCTGGACGCATGTTTGCCTCTTCCTATAAAAAGCGGGGACTGAAACCGGAGGTGCTGAGCCGTACCCTGGAGGACGGGGGAACCATTACTTCGGTTCTGGTGCCCTGGAACACCTGTGGAGCGACTCAATCCAGAGTGCTGGGTGTCCCCACCATGGAGTATGTCCCTTATGCATTTTTTAATATGTTGAGTCCGTTGTTCAGTATACTCTTTGCCTACCTGAATTACAAAATCAGAAGGTTTGGGGATGAAAAGCCGGGTGAAGAAAAGATCCTTTCTGAAGAGGAACGCAAAGACTTCTAGCTTGTTCCAAAAAATAGAGGGGACCGCCCTGGTCTGGCACAGCCCCCTCCTTCTATACTTGGTTTTACGCTTAAAACCAGAAGAAATTTACGAAGGAAAAAGCTTATCTGCCTAATAATCTGGGCATTATATGATGAATGGTGCTTTTGACATTACCAGTGGCAAGATCTGACTTTCGCAGCAAAAATCCGGGATTTATGACGTTCGTCCCAGCCTGGGGGTCATCCAACAAAAAATACAGGCCTCTTGTCAGTAGATGGCCTGAAATTTATCAGGATTTGACTCATTCATGATCCTGTGGATCGCTTCAAAAAGATCCTCTGCATTGGGATTGGAAAAATAGTCCCCATCAGAACTGTAAGCCGGCCGGTGTTCATGAGCAGTTACGGTTTTTGGCTCCGCATCCAGATAATAATAAGCCTTTTGTTTTTCCAATACCTGCTGCATCATAAAGGCCGTGGCCCCGCCAGGTACATCTTCATCAAAGAAAAGGATGCGACCGGTCTTCTTCACTGACTCAACAATCATGTGGTTCAGATCAAAGGGAAGCAAGGTCTGCACGTCGATCAGCTCCACAGAAATGTCAAATTCAGCAAGCTGCTCCGCTGCTTTCTCTGCAATTCTCACACAGGATCCGTAGGTGACCACAGTGATATCACTGCCTTTCAAGATCACTTCCGGGATACCCAGGGGAGTGCGAAACAGTCCCAGGTTGCTTGGGCGGTCCTCCCGAAGCCCGTACACTTTCAGGGGCTCAATGACCAGGGCAGGATCATCCCCCTGCAGCAGGGTATTGTACATGCCTGCAGCCTGTGTCATATTCCGGGGTACACATACATGTACCCCTCTGATGGAGTTGATCACCATGCTGAGCGGGGAGCCTGAATGCCAGATCCCTTCCAGCCGGTGCCCTCGTGTACGAATTATCAGGGGAGCGATCTGGGCTCCCTTGGTCCGCCAATGAAGCGATGCCAGATCATCGCTGATGGTCTCCAGGGCATAGAGTATATAATCAAAATACTGGATTTCTGCGATGGGCCGAAATCCCCGTAGAGCCATCCCCACTCCCTGCCCCACAATGGTAGATTCACGAATTCCGGTGTCTGTGACGCGCAACTCCCCGTATTTAGTCTGCATTCCCTCCAGACTCTTGTTCACATCCCCGATTTTTCCTGCATCCTCTCCGAAAATTACAATCCTGGGATCAGCTGCAAGCAAGGCATCGAAGTTGTTTCTCAGCATCTCCCTGCCTGTGATCCGTTCCGGCTCTTTATCGTATTCCGGAGCGACCGGTTGCACCTTCAGGGGAGAGCGATCGGTCTCTGAATAGACATGGCTGTTATATCTTTTTCTGTTCTCCTCCTTATAAGCTTCAAGCCATTGATAGATAGAAGATTGCAGCTCTGGTCGAATCGGGCAGTCGGTACAGAGGTGACGCATGATCCGCTTGGCTGTTCCCTGGATATCCCGCCGGATGGGATATACAATCCGTTTCAGATCCCTACTCAGGATGCCCAGCTTATCCACTCCCTCCCTGGAACACTCACAACTCCGATTATCAATAATGCTCAGCAGCTCTTCACGCTCCCTGGCGATGGGTTCTATATAGTTCTTCCAGGCTACATCACGAGCCTTTCGGGCCTCTTCAATAGCTTCCTCCTTCATCCGGGACAAGTCCGCCTCGTCACAGAGTTTTTCCTCCAGCATCCATTGCTCCATCTTCACAAGTGGATCATGAGCCGCTTCCCAGTCCAGCCGTTCCCTTGATTTATAACGCTCATGGCTTCCCGAGGTCGAGTGACCCATGGGTTGCATCATTTCGTCCACATGAAAGAGCACCGGAACATGTTCTTCCCTGCACCGTTTTACTCCTTCAGCAAAGATACGGACCATCTCCGGGTAGTCCCAACCCAGCACCCGGTAGATCAGAATGCCGTTGCTTCCCTCCTCTTTTCGGAAACCCTCCAGGGCCCGGGAGACGCTCTCTTTTACAATCTGCTTATCTTTGGTCACCGAGATTCCATAACCATCATCCCAGACAGTCATAGCCACCGGGATCTGCAGGACAGCTATGGCATTCATGGCTTCAAAAAAATGACCCTCAGCGGTAGCCGCATCTCCAATGGTGCCAAAGGCCACCTCGTTGCCAAGGTTCGAAAACTCGGTCATTGTTGCCAGTTCAGGATTCTCCCGGAAAAGTTTGGAGGCATAACCGAGTCCCACCAGTCTGGGCATCTGTCCGGCTGTGGGTGAAAGATCCGCCGCGCTGTTTTTCATCCTGGCCAGCTTGTTCCAGCTTCCGTCGGCATTCACACTTCGGCTGGCAAAATGATTATTAAAGTTCCTCCCGGCACTGCCCGGATTGGCCAGCTCATCGGTATGGCCGTAAACCTGGTAAAAGAACTGTTCGGCAGTGGTGAGTCCAATGGCCATCATAAAGGTGTGGTCACGGTAGTAGCCTGAACGCCAGTCGCCCTCCTTAAAAGTGCGGGCCAGGGCTATTTGGGCCAGCTCTTTACCATCTCCGAAGATCCCGAACTTAGCCTTTCCAGATAACACTTCCCGTTTGGCCAACAGGGCAATTTCCCTACTTAACAGGGCCAGTTTGAAATCGCTCAGGACCTCTTCCCTGCTCCATGTAAATGAGTTTTCTGACATATCGGGTAGTTTACTATCTTTGCAGTGGTATTAGTACTCATTCAGACAAGTAAATTTCTTTATTGTTCAGATGTTTCTACAGATCCTCATAATAAGCGTAGTTCTCCTAGGCCTCTCCATGGCAGGGATGATGCTCAATATTTTGATTAAGAAAAAAGGCAGGTTCCCTGAATACCGCGTGGGACATAATCGTGCCATGCACAAGCAGGGAATCTCCTGTGTTAAACATGATGAGATCCGCTGTCACAATAAGCGTCTAAAGCAGAGCGAAGGTTGTGCAGGCTGCTCCTAGGCTGTGTTTTGTCCCCCATACGCCATATATCAAAACGCTGGTATCACCTGGAGGGGAAAGCAGCGAAAAATTTATCATACAGTAAAGGGATCTCCTACTCAGTCCGGATAGACCTCTATCTCCACAGAATCCTTAAAATCGGTATCCATATCTTTGTCCTGGTCAGATTTCAGGTACATGCTATTACTGGAATTGTACTCGGGTACAATGGCTTGCAGCTTAGTAACCAGCTCCTTCTCTGTCAGTCTTTCACAGGACTGGAGCAATGACACGATCTTGGCCAGTGTTGCCTCATGGTCAAAATCTGCCACCTCGGCAATCCGCACCTTCTTGTTATAGGTAGGCAGGGTCTTCTCCTGGTTCGTTAAGAGCTCTTCATATAGTTTCTCTCCCGGACGCAAACCGGTGTATTCGATCATGATATCTTTATCAGGCTCGTAACCGGAGAGCTTGATCATATGCCGTGCCAGATCCGCAATCCGCACCGGGTCTCCCATATCAAAAACAAATATTTCACCCCCTGAGCCCATAAACCCTGCCTCGAGGACCAGCTGACAGGCCTCGGGTATGGTCATGAAGTAGCGGGTAATATCCGGGTGGGTTACTTTGACAGGCCCACCCTCCTCAATCTGCTTCCTGAATATGGGAATTACCGAACCGTTGGAACCCAGGACGTTCCCGAAGCGGGTGATCACAAACTGTGTCTTGTTTCCTTCAATATTCGCCCGGGAGCGTAAGATCTGCTCACAGATTCGCTTGGAGGCCCCCATCACGTTGGTGGGATTAACCGCCTTGTCGGTGGAGACCATCACAAATTTCTCAACCCCGTACTTCACCGCCAGGTTTGTCATGATGGTAGTGCCCCCCACATTAACCCGCACCGCCTCGTAGGGATTATGTTCCATCAGTGGCACATGTTTATAGGCTGCTGCATGAAAGACAAATTCAGGATTGTTCTGCCTGAATATCTGATCCATCCTGGAGTGATCGGTAACATCTGCAAGGACGGTATGTATCGGAGCATGGGCAAAATGTTCCTGAAGCTCACCTTCCAGATGAAACATGGGGGTTTCGGCATTGTCCACCAGCACAAGCCTGCCCACATTAAAACGAGTGAGCTGCCTGACAATTTCAGATCCAATGGAGCCGGCCGCCCCGGTCACCAGGATGGTTTTGTCACGCAAGCCATCTGCAATTCTTTTCATATTCAGCTGGATGGGATCCCTGCTAAGCAAGTCCTGCACCTTGATCTTTTTAAGTTGTTTCACCTCGAATGAGCCGTTCAGCCAATCCGAAACCACCGGGATCTGCAATACCTCCAGACCAAGTTCCACTGCCTCGCGGTAGATATCGCTTTTTCTGCTGGCGGCAATATCGTTAATGGCAAAGATCATGGTCCTTACCTTATTCTTCTCCAGGAAACCCGGAGTAAGCTTTTCCGGACTGAATACCGGTATTCCATTGAGATTCTTGCGCTGCAATTTCTTATTGGCATCCAGGAAGCCTACAATATTATAATCGTTCTCCGTATCACTGCTTATGACCCGCTTAACAATAACCCCCATGGCACCCGCTCCATAGATGACCACATTCTTCTTGTTTACCGGCTTTACTGAGATCATCTCATAAAACATCTTCACGGAGATGCGTGCGATAAATAACAGAGCGTTGATGGATACAAAATGAATCATCAGGATCGATCCCGGAATATTGAACACATCTTTCCAGGCAGAGATTCTGCTGCCAAATGTAAGGATCAATAAAACGGCCAGAGCGGATGAGGTAGTCAGCAGTACATTAAAGATATCCCGGATGGTCGTATGACGGATCAATCCGGCATAGGCTCTGAAAACCAGTTCGAAAATAGAATATACTACTATCACCAGGATGGCCTGTTTCAGGGCCAGGGCCATGCTGAAATCGCCAAGTTCGAAATTGTATCGAAGGAGGTAGGAGAAAAAGAAAGTGAGAAAAACAGCTCCGGCATCAAAGGAGAATACCATCCAACGTGGCAGGGAGTGCTTCCTGAAAACCACCCTGGCCTTTGAACTCAGGTAATCAAACAAATCTGGAGCTAACTTTCTCATAATCCTATTACTATTCCATGACCTCGCATCTGATATATCAACGAGATTTCTACACCGAAGTTAAGGAATTCAGAGGCCTCTTACCTTAGGAAAAGGGGCTGTTTTGACCAACAGTGTTGATGTGTTGATTTGTTACTCCTACAGCCGTTTAAAACACTACCTCCAATAAAATTCCTTCCCTGGACGTTTATCCAAGGAAAAGGCCTGTTCGTGGTAAAAAACAGGCCTTTCGTCAATAATTATCAGGTGCTGGCACCCGGCCAGGAGCTTGGGTTTCCGGAAGCTTAGCGGACAATGATTTTATGTATACTGTTCCAATTCTGCCGGGACAAATGAATGAGGTAGATTCCATTATTTAAGTGTCCGGCATCGTAGGTGTAAGAACTGGGATTGATCTGCTCCTGCTCCAGCATTCTCCCACTGATATCAAAAATTTTAAGGGTGCATTGCTGCCCTTCCAACTCCTCTGAACGAATATGGAGGATCTTGTTGTGGCTGAAGATTTTTGTTTCAAGCTTTTGAGTCGGGACCGAGGTGGCAAAATCCTGGTTACTCAACAAGATATCCATCGTTCCTGTGATCCCCGAGCCATCCTTGGCTTTGGCCATGACTGTCACGGTAGCATTTTTTTTTTTGGTGGTCAGTACTCCTGAGGGATCAATGGAGGCCATTTCCGGATCATCCACAAACCAGTTCACACTTCTGATGGAGGCATTTTCGGGAAATACCTCTGCCTGAAGCTGCAGGGTGCCGTTAGGAGTATCAATGGATGCAGCATCCGTCTGGGTTGACACTTCAATACGGGTCACAGGGGTTTCCACAAAAACTCCATCCCAGCCGGCCATTCTGGCTAACATCCACCACATAGCCTTTGCCAGCCTCAGGGCCCCCTCCGGTCCGATATGACCGGTACTTCCATTCCCGAGGTTGGTTGGAGTGATCACTTCATAGGCCAGTCCGTTGTAGGAAAGCGTCGATTGTTCCCCGTTGGCATCGTGTGTCAGGATATCCGCATAGTCAAACAAAAGGGCCCCCGGTGTGGCTGCCACATGCGCCCTGATTCGCTGGTTCCGCTGAAAAATATTGTAGCCATAAGCGCCTCCGGCGCCCCTGTTGGTATAAGAATCACCATCCACTGGTCCCGTGGAATAGAATACCTTGGTGGGATAGTTATTGGCCGCGCAAAACGCTATATACTCTGCAGTAGCATTCAGGTACTGAGTGGGATCGTAAATGGTGGGATCGTAGCACCATCCGTAGCCCATGGCGGCTATGGCCAGGTTGTTGGTATTGCAGTAGGTGATTCCTGCCTTGGTCCGGTCTATGGCCTGACGGCTGGTAAACCAATCCTCCCTGCCATAATCATAGATCCAGCCGGAGGCATGTTCCAGGTCGCCCCAGGTGCCGGTACTGGATCTTAAATGGGCATCTGTAAAGGCCTCAGGAGTTCCTGATTCAGTGATGTTAACTGAAAATGCCGGATCCAGGGCTTCCAGGGCTTCCAGTCCGCTTCTATAGGCCTCGGCGTGGGATTCTCCGGCTACAACGAGCCACATTTCCTTCACTGCATCCATGTACTCCCGGGGTATCTGGTCATACCATTCAACCACCGTATGATCTGCAATTATCTGATCGCCCATGGACTGGGCATCCAGCGTAGAAGCCATCCCGCCAAAAAACAGAATTGCTGCTCCTGTCAATGTTTTAGCTATTATATTCCTCATGATCTCATGTTTAATATCCCGCAGGATGATTTAAGCTGCTATTCTACTACTCCCTGAGCCACATCAATGATGTATTGCGCAAAGAGGGGGGAGAGTTCTCCTCCGAATTGTTTGGTGGGGTGAGAATCATTTGGGCTGGAGGCGTATTTATCTGCCAGATAGAGGCCGCCTTCCGTTTCATACTTATAAAAATCCCAGAGGAAGATATTATCGCCTTTTTCGTCCCACTCCGTAAGCAACCAGTTGTGAAACTCTTTGGTACGCTGGGCTTCTTCTTCTGTTATTTTGCTTTTAACATGCACTGCAGGGGTCCAGACAATAAATTTGTTATTGGGGAATTCATGCATCTTCTCCTTCAGAGCATTGTATTGCAGTTTATAGTTCGACAGTGTCTTGATATTGGAATCGACGTCCGGCGCTCCGTCCTCTGCCAGGATATTACTAACCGGATAACAGTGTTTCCAGATGATAATATCATACTCTTTGGTGATGATCTCCAGGGTACGTTCGCCCTGCCAGGGTTCCTCTCCGGCATGCTTCACCCAGATATTATAGTAGTCATGTGGATGATTGGGCATCTTTGCCGGGAAGCTTTCATCGATAATGGAGTAAGAGGTCTTGTTTTTCCTGTTGTATTTGCTGAAATACCTCTGGACATCCCCTCTTTTAGTGAGTTTATAGACGTAGCGGTTCGTGGTTCCGATCCAGACCCTCTGACCGGTACTATGACGAAGAAAGACGATTTTTTCCATTTGATCCTGATTTGATTGGCAACTAGTAAAGAGAATTAATATTAAAAAAATTGGAAAGGCTTTCATAGGTATCAATTTCATTTCCGTTTACAAATTCTTAAAATGTTCAATGACATGAGGTTTCTTTTCCGGATCAGACATTCTTGCCGTAGGCATACGTCCGGGACTTTTCCGGTACATAAACTTCTGGACCTTCATGTCGTAAGCAACTTTTGCAGGATTTCCAATAATCACTGAGTTTTTCGGAAAGGTCCCCCGCACCACACTGCCGGCCCCAACGATACAATTGTCGCCTATAACGGTATTGGGAAGGATGGTGCAATTGCTGCCTATAAACACATTGTTCCCGATTTTTATGGTGCCAAAAATATCGTCTTCGGGAAAATCTTCCCGGAAGCACCTGATTCCGGCATCGTGTGCTATAAATTCCGTACCCCCGGCAATTCCTACGTAATCCCCCAGTTCCACCAGGTAGGGCTCCGTGGAAAATGCCAGCGTATCAACGGTACATCGCTCACCTATTTTTACTCCCAATCCTCTCAGATAATTTACTCTTTTTTCCTGACTGGATCGGATGATGAAAAATCTTCTCAATCCATCAAGTTTACTTCTAAGACCCATTCTAATTGTGGTTTTAGCTTATAAGGCAAAGATAGATTTATTTTAAATAACAAATACGGAAGCTTCCCCTTGAAGTTGTTAAAACACTGCTAAAAAGATGTTAACATCAGAGGCTGAACTCCTGTTTTAGTATTTCCAAGATTCGTGCCAGATCCTCTTCCTTGAGATTGGAGCCGGAGGGCAGGCAAAGTCCGGTCCGGAAAAGTTCCTCCGAGGTTCCGTTAACAAAGGCCGGATAATCGCTATATACCGGCTGTTTATGCATGGGTTTCCAGAGGGGACGGGATTCTATATTTTCCTGATCCAGGGCCAGGCGTAACTTTTCCCGGTCGGTTCCGCATAAATGAGGATCCATGATGATACAGGTGAGCCAGAAATTCGAAAAATACTGTTCGGAAGGTTCTGTGTGAAAAGTAAGGCCGGGCACCTCCTTCAGCACCCCTCGGTACCAGCGGTTGATCTCGCGCCGCTTCTGCACCATGGTATCCAGAGCCTCCATCTGGCCCCGCCCGATTCCTGCCAGGATATTGCTCATCCGGTAGTTATAACCCAGCTGGCTATGCTGGTAGTGCACCGCCTTATCCCGTGCTTGTGTGGCCAGAAAACGGGCCTGGGTTATCCACTTTTTTTCATTGGATATCAGTGCTCCTCCTCCTGAGGTGGTAATGATTTTATTTCCGTTGAAAGAGAGCACACCCATCTGTCCATAAGAGCCAAGTGCTTTACCATCAAAGGAGGACCCCAGTGCCTCTGCGGCATCTTCAATAAGTGTTATATTATATTTGTTCGCTATATCCACAATCCGGTCCATCCGGGCAGGCATCCCGTACAAATGAACCACCAGTATGGCTTTAACGCGCTTTCCCAGCTCCAGCCTCTCCTGGATGGTCCTTTCCAGCAGATCCGGATCCATATTCCAGGTATCGGGCTCACTATCGACCAGGACCGGTACCGCCCCCTGGTATACTATGGGATTGATTGTGGCGGAAAAGGTGAACGTGGAAGTGATCACCTCATCCCCGCCCTGTACCCCCAGCATGATCAGCGCCAGGTGTATGGCAGCTGTGCCTGAACTAAGTGCCGCTGCATGTTTGACTCCGCAGTAAGCAGCCAGGGCTTCCTCAAAAGCATCTACATTGGGCCCAAGCGGCGCGATCCAGTTCTCCTGGAAAGCCTGGTCAATATATTTTTTCTCGCCACCGGACATATGGGGGCTGGAAAGATAAATTCGTTTACTCATTGCATTCGATTTAAAGATGTGAAGCTAAGTATTTTAATAAAAGCATGCATCCTTATTGTATAAAATTTCGTCTCAAATTAAGCAACAAAATAGCGGATAGATCGTTTATTTTTTTGTATTATAAGCCAAAGAATATGAGAATGAATAAAAGACTAGCTAAGATGCAGCTACTACTAGCACTGGGCATATCCCTCCTGACTCTCAGCTCCTCTTGTAAAAAGGAGACCATTGATCCAAACGCTTATGAGGATCAGGTTGTTGGCCCCTTGGAGAATCCCATATCCAAAACAGCTTTCTACGTGGCCCCTGCCACCGCCACGCCTGCTGGGAATGACAACAACCCGGGTACTTACGACAAACCCTGGGCCACCTGGAAAAAGGCCTTTAACTCCCCGTCCGTTAAGGCTGGCGATACGGTTTACTTCAGGGGAGGGGTCTATTATCATACCCAGACAGAGGGCGGCTACGGCTATGATTGTTCACGAAGCGGTACAGAAGGTAATTATGTGGCCTATCTGAACTACCCCGGCGAAAGGCCCGTACTGGATTGCAGCACCATTGTTCCCAGAGGCAATATCAATATTCCAGTGACTTTGCGACGTATCCACCATGTGAAATTCAGGGGACTAACCATCCGGAATGCCTGGCAGGCCGATGGTGAGGACGAAGTGGTCACCTGGATTATCAGTGGTTCAGACCATATCATCGTCGAGAACTGCACCGTTCATAATACCCATGGCATTGCCTTTAAGTCGGACGAATGCAATGAACTTTATTACATCAATTGTGATGCCTACGATAATTGCGACTATCATACCACGGTTCCGGCTTCAAATCCCATGCCCGGCAATGATGGTACCGGATTCCAGGACTTTAACTGGAACCGGACGGACGCCCGGGTATATTATCAAAACTGCAGGGCCTGGAATTGCGGGGACCAGGGATTTTCTTCCGGCTCGGTGGGATATACCGAATATGACGGATGCTGGTCCTTCGACAACGGAATTTTGGAAGGAGATGGTCACGGCTTCAAGCTGGGATGGATCGAGACCGTAACACCCATCCCCCTGAATCGCCTCTATAAGAACTGCTTAGCCGTGAATAACCGGCAGAATGGATTCACCACCAATGATGTGGGATACGATTGCGGATCCATGAATCTATTCAATAATACAGCCTATCATAACGGCTACGATTACGAGACCGGGAATACCGGCTATGGGTTCTATATCGACAATACCAGGGATTCTGACGCACGGGAGTTGTTGCGTGTCCTGAAGAACAACATCTCCTACGATAACCGCGCGGGGCATGTCCGCCTGGGATCAGGAGCACTTTACACCCACGAGTACAACAGTTGGGACAATCCTCCCAATGTGAGTGTGTCGGCCAACGACTTTCAGTCCCTTGATTTCACCAAATTATCGGCCCCCCGGAAGGAGGACGGTTCCTTGCCGGAAACGGATTTTCTACGCTTGGCTGCGGGAAGTGACTTAAGAGATAAAGGGACGAAATCCACCGGTTTGCCCTATTCAGGAACAGCTCCTGATCTGGGGGCCTATGAGTCCGGAGAATAGCACTTCTGCTACTCCCGCCCGGACCAGTAATTCACAGGTGCTTATTGCCCCTGGGCTATCATCTTTGGCAATTCGTCATAGACAGCCCTGTAATCGGCCCAGTCCAGGGCAAAGCTGGAGTTATGGAACAAAAAAGTGAGGGTTGATTTGTACTTTTTCCCGATACTCACATAATACCGGAGTACTTCGATGGCTTGTTCAGGAGTATAGTTCTGATATTGCTTCAGCGAGCCATCCATCACCACCAGCGGGCGCTCCAAAAGTTTGTACTGTTTCCTCTCCCTGCAGGAGAAGACCGGGAATTTATCCCCGGTTCCGCAACGGAATCCCTCTTTATCAGAGTAGCTCAGGGTGCTGTCTATTTTCATTCCATTCTCTTCCCAGATACCCAGGGTGAGGGAAATATCCATCCTTAGAAAATGCTGTCTCCCCTCATCAATCTGCTGCTGTGCAGCCTCCTCCAGGCGCTCTTTTTCCGAGCGCCAGATGCGGCCATCGTCAAAAGTGTAGTAGCCTGGATGAAAGCCAATAAGATGTCCCCGGTTCCTGATCTTCTTAACCGTGGATCTGAAATAGGGCCGTTTCAGGTAGTTTCCCGAGTCAAATTCCCGGTTGCTGAGAGCCGCCATAAAATAGAAACGGGATTGCACCCCCAGGCTTTCACTGATGTCCATCAGGTAGTCGTAGGTATCGTGCGGATCGTTCAGGAGATATTTCAGGTTGCCCGCAGCCAGTTTCAGATCTCTTCGCTTCAGCACATCTCCCATTAACGATCTGGGAGACACATAACTTAAGGAATCCACATCATGGGTCAGGGTAAGTTCAAATTCCCTTTCCTTACGCTTTCCCCTGTATCCGAGTTTCTCCAGCATCTTCCACAAGAACTCCACATACTCATTTACAAGGGGTCGGTGAAGGAAGCCGTTCCTGAATGCCACGCTGGCATCTCCCGGGAACCGGTCATGCCTGTCCCTGACCGGATTTACGATCTCTTCCCAGCGGGTAAGCATAAAAAAAGCGGAAGCAAAAATATCGATCCCGCACTGAATATTACTTTCGGAAACACGTATTTCTCCGGATCCATATAGCACGGGAATATCTGCTTCGGGTGCAAATTCATGCTTTACAAAACTCACCTTCTCTGGCAGCGACTCCCTGACCAGGTAGGAGAGATCTTCCGGATATTGATTAAAAAAGGCATCCCGGATCCGAAGTTCACGGCTATCAAAACCTATGGAATAATCCCTGCTTTGATCGTCCACCCTGATCCTGTAGTCCAATCCTAAAAAGCTATCAAACATGATCCCGATAATGTATCTCCTCTCGGGGAGGTTGTTATTGGGCAAAATGATCTCTAACATCTCTCTTCTTATTAAATTATTTGAAAGCCAGCAGGTCCTTCTCCTCAATGAGGATCAGTTCACCGGCAGGATACTCCTCCTGGTTTATTACCGACAGGGCCAATGGACCATGGTCCTGCTTGCGAGGGATCCTCAGCATGGCAAAACTATATTTAAGTCCTTTCTTCCAGTGCTTCCAGGTCCCGAATTCCAATTCCGAAACAGCCCCCCCCTCTTTAAAAACGTAGAGCCGTGTCCGCTTATCTTTCTCATTTTCAAACCCTTCCCGGTCTGTACTAAACACAAGGCTCCCATGAGGCAACCTGGTCCCAAAAAGGATGGCCCCCGGACTGCTAAAAACACGGCTCACCTCCCTGGACAGCCTGTCCCAGCGATAAATGCCTGCCAGCTCCACCGATCCGGTATCTGTTCCCCAGTATACGGCCTCTTCCGTGAAGACCAGCTGCGTGGTACGCCAGGCCTGACTACCGGTTCCAATATGCTTAATGGTGGTGAAGTTGTCGTCAGACCAGCCAATTTTAGCCTCGTCATCAAAATCCCCCGTACTGATCCATAACCTGTCCGTAAAAGGATCCTGCTGCAGGCCATGAATATGGCGGATCCGTCCGGGCTCGTAAGTATAAACTACCTCCCAGTTCTCTCCGCCATCCGGGCTTCTGTAGATATGCACCACTTCCCTTTCTGTATTTCGCCAGTATTCCCCGAAGTAAACCTGGTTCCCCTCTGCAGTCAGCAGTCCGTTGCTGAGTATGCCTCTGCCTACCCCGAATCCATAGTGCCGCAGCTTCATGGTCTTTTTAAAAGCAGTCCGCTTTTTGGAGCTAAGCCACATGTAACCGGCCGACAGCACACAGATGTTTCCATTACTTGTGATGGCTAGCTCCAGACATTCCGGCTTATTGGTAAATTTTCTGAACAGGGTAAAATTATTCAACCAGAGGTAAGAAGCACCTGTGGGCACATGGGCTATCCGGGTAAACTTATCCTCCCCTTTTCGCTTCCGGTACAGGACCAGTCCACGGGAGGCCCATAAATGCCCCTCACTGTCGAATTCCTGGACTATCAACTCTCTGGCTCTCAAATACCTGTTAGGGTATTCCCCCCCTGAGCGCAGGCGAATGTTACGGGATCCCCGGTAATCGCTTACCAGGTAGACCAGAAAAACAGATACAAGCGACAGGGCTATAATCAAACTATTCATGCTCCCTCCTAAAAAATCGTAGAAAAAATGATCTTTAAATCCTTAAAAAAACTCCAGTTATGATAATAGTCCAGGTTAAGCCTCACCTTATCGGGCCAGAGAACTTCATCGTTGTACTTTTGTGGATCCTCCATGGCGGCCAGCAGCTCCTCCTCCCTGGCATACTTCAGGGATGCGGGTCCCGTGATACCGGGGCGAAGATTTAAAATAAGCCGCTCCTCTCCCTGTAGCCGGTCCACATATTCGGGCATATCGGGCCTTGGGCCTACAAAACTCATATCTCCAATGAATACGTTCCAAAGCTCGGGCAATTCATCCAGTTTATACCTGCGCAATATGGCTCCCAGGGGAGTGATCCGCTTATCCCCCTTGACCGAAACGGTTCCTCCGCCATGATTCAGGGTCATGCTCCGGAATTTGTATATAGTAAAGGGTTTCCCGTACCTGCCCGCACGCTTCTGTTTGAAAAGAGCCGGACCGGGCATCTTCACTTTGATCAGAACAGCAATGATCAGCAGAAATGGCAGCAGAACGATCAATCCAAACAAGGATGCCAGAATATCAAAGATTCGTTTCATGATTGATTTTTCTCCCTGGTAAATTCCACAAGCAGGTAATCGTTGGCCAGCTCCTTCAGGATCTTCATGGAGCTATTTTTTGCATGCGCCTTGATCACTGCTTTGTTGTTGTTGGAGATGGTTGAATAGCAGCGGAAAAACATTCCCCAGGCTGTTTCATACATGATTTTATTCATGGTGAGGCCCACACCCTTGCCCCGGTAATCTTTATCAATAATACGACCCACAAAACACTTCTTATTGGCAAAAAAACGAAGGAAGAAATAGCCGATCATCCGCTCACCATCAAAGGCCCCCATCATTAACAGGGAGCGATTCCTGAACTGTTGCTTCAGAGACTTATGATCAAAGCCATGGGGACTGAAATATTTCAGGTCCGATTTGTCCTGCTTATGAATCAGTTCATACAGGGCCTCCTCTTCCTCAGGAACAAGCCTGCGGTAGCGGTAAGGGGGATGTGCATGCTGTTGAAAGACCACGGAAAGTACCCTGTTCAGCCTGCTTCCGTAAAGCAGCTGAAAAACAAAGGCATTTAACTTTTCTATGATCTTCCATAAAAATTTGAAATGATGCTTCAGAAATATCAGAATCCCTTCCATTAAAGATATTTTTCGAGTTCTGGCTTAAGCCCTTGTTTGACTGGGAGTTGCCAGAGTATTTTACACCAGTTGTGATTCCCCTCTATCAACAGGGGACCCCTGGAAGTAAAAGCCACATCCCATCCAACAGATCTGTTTCCGGGAACCACAAGCGCGGCCTCCTTTACCATGGCAAGCGCTTCCTCCCAGAAAGGGATCTGAAAATCCAGGATCTGTACCCCGGTACGGGGATGCACTGTGATGTCAGACTTGGTAATATCGCTGAAAACGGCCGGTCCGTTTACCTTTCCCGTAAGAGGATCCACGGGAGCTGCCGCATTTCCTGCTGCCAGGTTATCCACAAAGGAGTCGATGGTGATCCGCAACCTGGCTGCCAGGATTTCTACGCTTCCCTCATTCACCTGGGTGATGAGCCGGGCTGTATTAATGCCCGAATCGGACAGCTTTTTCATTTCCGGATGTTGCACGATAAACTCCTCCACCAGGTCAAAATTTCCTGCTTTCATCTTATCAATCAGGTCCGAAGGGCTCAAACCCTGGCTTTCCAGAACACTGATCTCCTTACCGGCCTGTCCGAGGGAATCCTTCAGAACCAATTTTCCAGCAGGCTTATCAATCAGGTTCTGAGCAAGTTCCGGCTTTTCGGTGATCTGAGACAGCGAGGCAAAACCCCGGTGAGTAAATTTGCCATATCTGTCGTGAAAGGAAAGCTTGTCTTCCAGCAGGCTCCGCACCTTATCCGGATTCATCTTCTTTTGATACTCAAACATAAATCCGGTCCCGGCCCAGAGTATACGCTCCTCCCCGGACAGCTCATAGAAGCGGAACAGGAAATAATCCAGCAGGGAAACATTGTATTTAAACACAGCGGCCACGGCAGAAAAGAACAGACCTACCCTTGAAATACCGGTGCTGCGGGAAGCAAAGCTCAGGAACTTTGCCAGCTTTTTTCTATCCAGGCCCTTCAGGTAGTAACCCAGATACAGAATTCTTTTAATTTTCATCTTTCTGAACGATTAATTCATACAGCTGGGCCGATGAAAGGAACTCCACATCTGGCCACCTCCTGGTAATCTTTGCCAGCAGCTCCTTCAGGGCCGAAAGCCCGATTTTCCGGTTTTCCGGATCCATATAGCCGGAGAAATTTGCCCGGTGGGAACTGATGATGGCAGGATGCTTCCAGTTAAAGGCATTCTCGATCTGCTTCAGGGTATGGTTGATCCAATCCGGCTTGCTCGGGGACGTGGGCTCGAACACCACGTTCCTTACTCCGGCCACCACTCCGGAGGGAAGTTTCTTCCCCGTGTAATACAGTTTTGTCTTGTACCTTCCACGGCCCTGGTGTTCTTTCTTTACCAGAGGCATATCCACAAATTTTACTCCTCCCTTTCTGAGATGGGTATAGATGCTGCTATGCTCCCCACCGGCCGGAGCGGTAAAGTGTATCGAGCGAAATCCGAATACCTGCTCGAAAGCATTCAGGCCATCTTCGATAAGCGCTTTAAAGCGTTCATTTTCCTGCATGTCCCAGAAGGCAAAAGCAGCCAGGTAAGAAAGTGCCGGATTCCCGGGATTCTTCAGCCCAATATTGGAAGAGTGCCTGATGGCCGTGAGCAGGATCTCATCCCTTTCAGCCAGCTTCTCCTCCAGGACCTTCAGATTAAAATGCTCCCTGCCATGAAACTGGGGGACCATAAGTTTCCGGTCCATTCCCTCTTTCCAAAGATCCCAGGCCCCCTCATAGGCAGTCGCATCCATGGCGGCCAGTTTATCAAAGGTTGCCGGCAGCAATTCATAGCGATAGCCCTGAAAATCTTCCCGGACCATCCTTTCAAAATCCATGTTGCAGGGAACCGAAAAGGGAGTGAATACGGCAGGATTATCTGCTTTATCCCGGACCGACTCCAGGACTTCAAAAAGAGCTTCCAGGTCCTGCCTGGTTTCCATCGATTCGGTATGGTCATACCTGACCATGGGGGCCCCGATGGCTTTCAGGGCATCCAGTGCCTCCCGGGAAGCCATTCGCACCACCCCGTAATCATCCACTGAAAACACCACAATCTTTCTCCTGGTTTTCCAGCCGATCAGGTGTTTTGTATTCTGTCTTATCTTGTCTAACATGCGCGATTAAGGTTTGTAGTTCTTCAGGGTCTCCAGCAGCGCCTGCTCAAATTGACGCGCAAGTGCGCTCCGATCAAACTCTTTTTCTGCAAAGGCTCTGGCATTTTTTCCCATTTCCTCCAATTTCCCCGCATCACTGCTCAATTCCACCAGTGCTTCGGCAAAATCCCCGGCTTGCTCGGGGGCAACCACTTTCCCCAGCTCGTTCCCGGCTATCATCTCGGCCAGCCAGCCGGGATAGTTGTTGAGTACAGGAAGTCCCGAAGAGATGTAGTCGAAGAACTTGTTGGGCGAGGTACCAAAATAAAAAGCAGGCACATTGGCCAGTAACATCAGTCCCACATCTGCGGCATGCAAATAGTTCATAAGATCCTTTTTGGGCACTGGATCCAGCATAATTACATTCTCCAGCCGCTCAGACGCTACCCGTTCTGCCAGCTGTTTCTTAAGCTTTCCATCCCCGATCAGCACTATTTTTATGTGTCTGTGTTCCGCCTTTTGATTCAGAATAGCTGCCGCATCAAGGGCTGCATCCAGGCCATTGGCCATGCCGTGGGCTCCAATAAACACCGCGATAAAGTCCTCTTCGCCGCAGCCCGGAATTATGGACCTGGAGTGTTTCCCCGGTTTGAACAGATCCAGGTCACAACCATTGGGGATCAGGTGGACAGGAATGGACCTGGAAAGCCGTTTCTCCACTCCCTGTTTAATTCCGGGAGAGAGGGCCACACAGGCATCGGCCCGGTTATAGGAGGCATACTCCAGTTTCCCCATGGCCCAGAGCAGGAAACGGTTTTTAATGATCCCCATTTCGCGTGGAAGCTCCGGCCACAGATCCCTCACCTCAAATACGAAGGGTTTGCATTTTCCGCGCATCTTCATCACAATCCCGGGAATACCTGCCGTAATGGGAGTGGAACTTGCAAAGACGATATCGAAATCCTCCCTAAATACCAGGCGGATGCTTCTCAGGGAAAACTTAATAAAAGCCATGGTCCTGGAGAAAACACTCATTTTATTGTTGTAAGAAACATTCAGTTCGATCAGGTCGATGCCCTCGTAGCTTCCCCTGCGCTGACCCTTCTCGTAGGGATCTCCAAGCAGCGGGGATTTTAAGCGGGGCGATTCACCAAAAACCATGGTCACCCGGTGTCCCTGCTCCACCAGGTAGCGGGCCATTTCATAGGAACGGATCCCGGAATTACCTTCGGGGGTACAGAAATATTGATGGAAATAGAGAACTTTCATTAATTAATTTCAATGGTGGTTTTAATTGTAGTATTGTTTTTTGCGGTGATCAGCAAGCGATAACAGGCAGTTGCCTGAAAATAGTAGCGGGAACTTTTTGAAGCTCTGACTGATAGCTGTGCAGGGCCTGAAACCCGGAGGCTGCCCCAGGGCAACGTCAGGCGGTTCTCCTGGCGGTCCAGCGTGTACTCACATTCCTGGAAATTAAATCCCAGCTCCACCTGATGGGCCCTTCCGCTGAAACGGTCCCTGATCTCCCAGCTATTTTTGCTCCAGCGCAGCCCTCTTTCATGAGTATTTCCCGCCGCATCGCGGTAGGCTCCCTCCCAGCTCCCTGCCTGCTGATCAGTTCCTTTACCTGCCTGCTGCAGGGTTCCTTTCTCTGCCCGGATCTCCCCCACTTTCAGAGGTTTTAACCATTTTGCCATAAGGAAACGTCCCAGGCGGGGCATTTGTTCCCTCCCGTCGAAGGAAAGGGTGTTATGGGCGTGTACCGATTTGAGGTCAGGCACTTCGCTCTCCGGGGGCGGGTTATAAGAATAGCTTCCTGCATCAAACAGCAGGTTGCTCCCCCGGGCCCAGAGATCAAAATGGAGGGCATCGTTGTGGGAGGGCCTGAACTTAAAATTGGGAAAGCGAAGCATGGCCCAGGAGTCTGCGCCCTGCATCACCACGTAGCCCGATGGGAAGACCCTGGAGATCTTTGACCCGGGCTCCACTACTTCCTCAATGTTTTTATGACCCATCCAGTAAAGAACTTCGTTGTAAGGACCTTCCCTGAAAGCCGGGCGTTTCTTCAGCTGAAAAGAGGCCAGCTGAAGCGAAGGCCTGAAGTCCCGGTAGTCGCAGGAGTGATTATGCAACAACATGGTCCCGTCATTGGGTCCCAGGTTCGGAGCATCGCCCGACTCATCCAGCAGGGCATACAACCAATCGTACACCCTGGTAACACGCTCATAAAAAGATTCGCTGAAGGGGGGGAGCTGCAGGCGGGCGTTCCAGTACAGGGCCGTATTCAGGGTATCCAGCAGCAGGCGATGGTAAACGATCGAATGCTGAGAGAAGCTTCCGTCCGCATAGGTCAGGCGTTTTAAAAGTTTCTCCAGGGCCTTCCTCCCCGTCCTGGCATACCCCTGGTTCCTCTTCCGGTCGGGGGCGTTCACTGAAAGGAGCCAGTTTCCCCCAATATAGAGCGCAGCCGCCTCACTGGTGGCATGATTATTCCGCTGGGCAAAGGCATAACGCATGTTGGAAGAGATTTTCTTCAGGTGCAGGCCAAGCAGCTCCACCAGCTTCTCAGAGGGCTTCTCCGCCTGTCCCAGGATCATGGCCGCATTTAAGAGAGCCAGCAAGCGGAAGGAGGTCTCCTGTCCACATTTCCAGTGGGGCCCCTGGTTCAGGGGATTTTTTTTAATCCAATCGTCCAGCCACTCATTGAGCGTCCCCAGGTAGGCCGGGTTCCCACTCACCACGTGGGCCCGGGCCAGGATCCCCAGCCAGCTAAAGCGCGAAGCTTCCCAGACACCCTTGATGTCCCCCAGTTCCCCGGAAAAATCCGGGATAAGCGACCAGTGCCTGCCCGGTTCCTCCAGGACCTTACCGGTAAAGGGGTTCAGGAACCAGTCCGGAGGATTCGCCTGCGGCATCCAGTGAAAAGAAAAATAGGGAAGCGAACCGGCCAGGATCCGGTCTGCCTGCTCCAGGAGAGGCTTCTTCCAGACCGGAGGAAAATCATCCGCAGGTTCACTTTCCGAAAATACCGGCCCGCCAGCAGCACATCTCCCCACAGGATTTCTCTTTACAAAATAGCCAGACTTCAGGCGTATTCTGTAGAAAAACACATAGAGCACATTCCCCGGACCCAGCTTGGGAAGGAGCTCCAGATACCAGATCAGTTTTACGAGTCTTCCGGCTTTCATCAATTAATCCACATCGATCCAACGCTTCTCTTTCAGACTTCGCAGGGCGGCAAAGGAAGCACGCGTCACATTCACCATCTCATCGAAGTTTATCAAAGGTTCTCCGCCCTCCTTAATCCGGCGGATATATTCATGAAACTGCTTTTTGTGCCCCTTATCAATCCGTCCCTTGACCGTTTTAAAGCCACTGGCTCCATAGGCCGAAGTGCGGCGGAAATTGTCCAGCACAAATACGCGCTCCTGGGAGAAAAGCTCGATACGTTCCTTGCTGTAGGATTTGGCTCCATTGGCAAAGTAGTTGATCACCGCATTACTGCCATTGGCAAACTTCATCAGGATGCTGGCATTATCAGTGTTCTCTTCCATCTCGGCACCCATGCTGTTCATACAGACCGACGTGATCTCAGAACCTGCCAGGTAGGCACAGAGGTCCATGTAGTGACAGGCCTCGCCGATAATGCGTCCGCCCCCAACTTCCATATCATGCACCCATACCTGGGGAGGAATAAACCCGGCATTCATGGTAGCCACGATATTCAGCACCCCCGGATTTTTCCCGATGGCTTTTTTGATGGCCTGGGTATGGGGGGAGAAGCGCCGGTTAAATCCTATGGTAAGGGTGGGCTTTTGCTTATTTTCCCTGGACTTCCCGTAAGCCTCCATGATCTCCTGGAGCTGGTTCTCACGGATGGCCATGGGCTTTTCTACAAATACATGCTTCCCGGCCTGCAGGGCTTCCGTAACAAACCTGGCATGCGAATTATGGCGGGTGGTTATAAAGACCGTATCCACCTCCTGATCGTTCAGCAGTACTTTGTAATCGGTAGTGCTGTGGCTAAAACCGAACTTCTTTGCCAGGGTGGTTCCTGAAACACCTCCGGAGGAACAGATATATTTCATGGAGGCCGCGGAGCCCTTCAGGGCGGGGAGCATGGTCATCTTGGTAAAGTTACCGGCACCTATAAAGCCACAGACCCCTGTCTGCCCCTCAAAGGAAGCGGATTCCAGCTTCACCGTGTTGCCGCTTATCTGCTTCCCCCCACTTTCCTCCGGGTATTTCAAGAGGGTAGCGATGGATTTTGACTGACCGATGGCATCATAGATCTTATTAAAGTTTTCGATGCCAAAAACATCTGAAATCATCTCCTTCACATGGAGCGATCCGCTTCCAATGGCAGTCAGGATAGCCTCAAAGTTTCTCTTTTCGGTCCACCTTACAAAGGGCAGGGGATAATCAATTCCCTTTTGCTCGTAATTTTCGTCATAGCGGCCGGGACCATAGGAACAGCTTACCTGGAAGGTGAGCTCCTTTTCATAAAACTCGGCCCTGTTGATATTCAGGCCGATTACCCCCACCAGGACGATCCGGCCCCGTTTCCGGCTCATCTGGGCCGAGTTGGAGATAATCTCCTGGCTTTTGGACGAAGCGGTGATCACCACCCCGTCGGCCCCAATTCCTCCTGTGGCTTCCAGGACGCTCTTCACCGGATCGTTCCCTGAGGCCGGGTTGATGGGGATCACGCCCCAAGAGCTGGCCAGCTTGCACTTTTCCTCATCGATATCGATCCCGATCACCTGACAACCGTTGGCCAGCAGCATCTGTGCTGCCAGCAGGCCCAGCAGGCCCAGTCCGTAAACCACGACGGTCTCCCCGAAAGTTGGATTCAAGAGGCGGATTCCCTGCAGGCTGATGGATCCGATCACTGTAAAAGCGGCCTCCTCACTGCTCACGGCCTTGGGAACTTTTGCCACCAGGTTCTGGGCCACACAAACGTATTCGGCATGCTTCCCGTTGGAGGCCACCAGGTCCCCCACCGCAAAGTCGCTTACGCCTTCGCCAATCTCCACCACTTTACCCACGTTGCAATATCCCAGGGGTAAAGGTTCATCCAGCCGCTTGAATACGGTCTCCACGGTGGGCATCAGTCCATCCGACTTCACCTTGTCCAGAACCTGCTTCACCTTGTCGGGCTGCTGCCGGGCCTTCTGTATCAGATTGGCTTTTCCAAACTCCACCAGGCTTCTTTCGGTCCCCAGGGAAACCAGAGAGTGGGTGGTCCGGATTAAAATTTTTCCCTTTCCGGGTTTGGGTACCGGGACATCCTCCAGGAAGGTCTCCCCTGTCTTAAAATTGTGAATGATCTGCTTCATAGGTTTTCTAATATTTCAATATATTGTTGAGCTCTTGATGTGGCTGTTTCAAATGTTTCCAGCCTCTTTTTTCCACGTGCTATCATCTCCAAACGCAAGGCTTCGCTGGATGCCAGCGAATATATGGCCTCCCCGATGCTTGCGGGTGACTGGGGATCAAAATAGACGGCGGCATCGCCGCAAACGGCCCTGGCAAAGGGCATGTCTGATGTTAATATTGGATTCTCCATTTTCATCGCCTCCGGGTAAGTGGCAGAGAAACACTCCAGCAGCGTGGGCATAAACATAAAATCGGATTGCTGGTAAAGCCCCGGGGCCTGGTAAATGGAGACCCGCCCCAAAAACAGGATGTGCCTGGCGTGCCTCTCTTCAATTTCCTGGTAATCCTCCCGTTTCAGGGTCAGGACAAAGCGATAATTTAACCGGGGATGATGCTCCCCTAAATAGTCGATCACCCGGGGAATGATACTTAAATTTTTGTGTCGGTAATTGGCAGTAATGGAAAGCATGGTCACCCCGTCAAAATCTGGAAGCGATACACCCCTGTCCCACTTCTCCGGTTCATTAAAAATCTGGTTGTAAGTATTTGAAACGGTAAATATTCTTTTCCCAGGCAACAAGGTGGACAAACGTTGAGAGGTATCGGTGGTCTCCGTGACGATGGCCTGGTTGAAGTGCCTGAAGTCATACACATGAAAGATCTTCAGTAC
>Ga0180435_10001474_pt1 | contig 24489 bp, 22 predicted proteins | sample SS_ome_3_FD_132467 | JGI IMG/M metagenome (GOLD analysis project Ga0180435, IMG submission 132467) | Hypersaline lake sediment archaeal communities from the Salton Sea, California, USA - SS_3_S_1 metaG | ecosystem: Environmental > Aquatic > Non-marine Saline and Alkaline > Hypersaline >... | reverse complement strand
GATTCCGGCGGCTCGCGCCTCTTCGTTCCAGCGCCTGATCAGCCGCAGCGTTCTGCGCATCGCGTCCACCCACAGTGAGTCGGCCCCCGCGGGGGCCAGATCGGGGTGGCGCCGCACGCTGCCGTCCGCCTCGTCAGAACCGGCGGGGTCGGGGTGACGCCTCTCGTCGGCGCCTTCCTCGTGACGACGCGCGACCTCGGGCGCGCCCTCGTCCGCGGGACCGCCGCCGGAGATACGCGTCTCCCCGGGAGCGCCCAGAATCGCAATCTCATCATCCGCGCCTGTCCCGGTCCTGAGGTAGTGCAGCCGCGTGTAGACGAGGTTCGCCAGAGCCGAGTAGTTCGTGACGCGCCGGGCGATCGTCTGCGCGAAGGGCTCCTCCCTCTGCACCCAGGGCGTCCCGTCCGGACCGAGATAGACGCCGTAGCTCTCGGGCCCCTTCCCGATGCCCACGTGGTTGTTCTTCAGATCGTTCTGCGGAAAGAGACACAGCACGATCCTGTCGACCCTGACGCCGGAATCCGGGATGTACGTCTTCCACAGCAGGTACTGGTGTCCCGTCCCTGTAGCCGAGACCGCGGCGTTCATCACGTCGACATCCAGGCCCGTGGCGCGCAGCCTATCCTCGAGACGCGACGTGAAGAGGCTGTCGACCGCGACCTGTATGCCCTCGGTCATCGAGTCGCCGAAGAAGAGGATCCCGTACGCATCGCCGCGCGTCGACCAGTCACGATCGTGGAACCCGCGATTGTTGAGTCTGACGACGTTACGGTTCTCGGCGTTGTTGACGTAGCTCGAGCCTGGCCTGCCCTTCACAACGAGGCCCTCGTGGACCATGCGGTGATTCGTCGACGACAGACCGGTCACGCGCACGACGATCTCGAGCAACCCGAGCACGAGAACCACCGGGATAAGAACGGCCGCCACTCGCACACCGACGGATGTCCTACCATCGCTCAATGAGTACTCCCCCAGGCTAAGCGGCCCGGCTCGGACGGCTCCCCTCCGCGGGCGCGGCCGGCGGCGGCCTCTCAGAGCCCGCCGCGCGGTCTCTTCGTACCGTCGGGCTACGCGGCGCCGGACTCGTACCGATACGCCGGCGACCGGAGCGACGTCGTGAGCCAGCGGAGCACCAGCCTCCAGCGCTCGCGCAGCGGAAGCCTGCGCGCCCCGGCGAACACGGTCAGGTTGGCCGGCTCGAGCTCCCAGCCCACCTCGTCCAGCCACACATCGAGGCGCACGCTCTCGCCGCCTCCAGGTCCGCCCACGTCCAGCCCGCGCGGCAGGCGCTCCGGCAGCACCGAGACGTCGGACACGACGTCCATTAGAGGTGCCGGGACCATTATGACGACTTCCTCGCCGGCCCTGGACCCGTCACTCACTGCGTCCTCCAGATATTGCACGACGCGTAGTCTGTCGAGCACCTCTCCGGCCGGCACGAACTCGACCGCGGGATCGGTGCCGCACCTGACCAGCGTCTCTCGCGCCTGCGGAGTTACGCGGTATCGTCCGTCGGCTCCGGGCGACGTGAACTCGCTCGCGAAATGTGTGTAGACGATGCTCACACCGTTCTCGCGCCTCAGCGCCTCCACATTGCGAGGCGAGAGGAGCGCGATGAACTCCCCCGCGAGCCTTCCGTTACTGCTCGCGCACCAGAGCGGGGCGTCCGGCGTCCAGGGGTCCTCGTACGGCATCGACGGGCAGAGCCTCAGTGTGTTCACGTCGTTCGTCGTGTATCCCCTGACGTACTTCACGAGGCGTCTCGAGACATCGACCCAGTAGTACCGGCTGCCGGGATCGTCGCCCTCGAACGAGCGCCGGCCCGCCCGGCGCTCGTAGAGGTATCTGAGCACGGGGCTGGGAAGCCGCTCGCTCCCCCAGTAGAATGCCTCCTTGTTGGTGCTGTGGAATATCACCATGCTGGGCTTCTGCCCTGTCAGCTCTTCCACGACGGTGTGCGCCGCGGTCGTAGCGGACCTTGTGTCATGTCCGGCCGTGGCCGAGTGGAGCACGATCTCGTGGCCCGCATCCATCTCCCGTTCGACCCAGGCGAGATAGTCCGGGTCCGCGAGCGACAACCCGGCCCGCTCGGGGGGATGGTCCTCGTGGTCGAACGCCCACACGGTCTTGGTCACGCGCAGTCCCAGGCTGTCGATGAGAGCGTACACTGGGGCCGTCGTCTCGAACTGGAAGAAGTCCGTGTCGTCGGTGACAGCGATGACGCAGCTTCTCTCCGGGCCGAACGGCAGGAATGCACGTTCGCTGGAGGGCATGTACCAGAGCAGGAACGCGGACAGCGCCGCGGCGAGTACGGCCACTACGAGTATGAGCGCTACCCTGCGCTTCACAAGTCCGCTCTCCCATTGGGATCGTTGTTCCAGCGGCCGCCCCGCCGGGCGGCGATGGCGCCGACCTTCTTGACCGCGGCCGACCGGTTGCGCGCCGGCACCGCCTCGCGTGGTCGCTCGAGACACTAGCATACCACGGGAGGTCCCTCAAGCGGGCCCATCCCGGACCCATCCGGCAATCCCTGCTGGAACGCCGCTCCCGAATCTGCTAGCTTGGCCGCTGCGCTGGGCCGCCGCACACGGCGTCCGGTCGGCGCGAGGAGCGCGACGGGGGACCCAAACGACACGAGAGGCGAGACCGATGAGGGTATTCCTGGCGGGAGCCACAGGCTTCACGGGAAGCAGGGTTCTCAGTCTGCTTCTGGACGGTGGGCACGAGGTGACGTGCCTGCTCAGGCCTGGCAGGGAGGCCGGGGCCGTCGAGAGGCTCGGAGCGACCGTCGTAAGGGGAACACTCGAGGATGCCGACTCGATGGCGGAGGGCCTCCGTGGACACGACGCGCTTTTGAGCGCGGGGCCGCTCACGCCCGACACGGCGAGCGGTGTCGTGGAAGCCGCGCGAAGAGAGAATGTCAACAGGGTCGTCGTCATCGGCACGACCAGCATCTTCACCAACCTGAACGCCAGGAGCAAGTCGAGGAAGACCGAGGCGGAGCGAACGATCACGGAGAGCGGGCTAGACTACACGGTCCTTCGACCGACGATGATCTACGGAACGCACGAGGACCGCAACATGTGCAAGCTGGTCCGCTACCTGGTCTCACACAGGTTCATCCCAGTGTTCGGCTCCGGTCGCTACCTGCAGCAGCCGGTCTACGTTCAGGACCTCGCCCGCGCCGCCGTCCTCGCACTCGAGAACCCGGTGAGCAAGGGGAAGTCGTACGACGTCGCCGGCGGCACAGCCCTCACCTACACGGAGGTGATAGACACGACCGCCAGACTGCTGGGCAGGCACGTCACGCGCGTGCACATCCCGCTCGGCCTCTCGCTGGCGCTCGTGCGTCTGTACAGAAGGGTGGCCAGGAACCCGATGATCTACGGCGAACAGGTGCTGAGGCTGAACGAGGACAAGTCGTTCTCGACCGAGCAGATCGAGGCGGACCTCGGGTACACGGCGCTGAGCTTCGAGGAGGGCATGCGGCGCGAGGTCGAGGAGATACTGGAGTGGGACCGGAGCCGCAACTAGGCAACGCGGTCCGGCGCCGCGCCAGAGGCGCACAACGAGACGGGCCGCAGAAGGGCCCGGCCCCTCGGGGGGTCCGGCCCTCGCTTCGTGTCCATCCAGTTGAGGAGGTGCGACAGGCCTGAGCCGGGGGTTAGAAGATCGAGAACCTGACGAAGCTCTTCGGGTTCTCACGGATCTCCGCGACCAGCTCCCTCACTTCCCGCACCGCGGCGACGAACTCGTCGTGCGCGGTCTCGTCACCGATCACCTTGCCCAGCGAGCCCTCTCCGTTCTCGACCCGCGTGATGATCGTATCGAGAGACGCCGAGATGCCCTTTAGCTCGGCCGTAAGGTCGGCGAACCTCGCGGACGCGACCGAGAGCGAGTCGACGCTCGTCGCCACGCCGGCACTGTTCTGCTCCACGAACGACCTCAGCTCGGCGGCCGTCACCCTGAAGTCCGCCACGGCGTACTTCAGGTCCTCCGAGGCCTCCGCCGCGTTCTCGAGCGTGTTGCCGATGTGTCTCCTCGTCTCCTCGTCCGAGATCGCCTCATCAGCCTTGCTCAGGACGGCGCGGATCTCGGTGAGGGCGTGGCCCATCTCGGCCACGACGTCTCCTAGGCCCTGGTCGTAGTAGCCGGTAACGGTCTGACCGGGCTCTATGTACTCCCTGCTCTGACCCGGCTTGATGGCGATCACCTTGGCGCCTATGAGTCCGTACGTGGACACGCTGATGCGCGAGTCGACAGGTATCCGCGTGCGCTGGTCGAGCCTGATGTCGGCCAGCACCTTGCCGTTCGTAAGTTCCAGCGACAGTATCTCGCCCGACGTTATGCCCGCCACCGTCACCTTGTCGCCCACCACGAGCCCGGCCACCTCGGGAAACACGATGCTGAACTGGTAGGTCTCGTTGCCGAACTGGACGCCCCCCAGCCAGAGCACGCCCAGCACGAGCACGATTCCCGCGATCGTGATCGTGACGCCGACTCTCACCTCGTTGCCGCGTTCAGACATTGCTCCTCCTGGGGAAGCCGCCGTGGCGGGGCGCCTCGCGTGGCTCCCGCCCCCTTCAAGCGAAAGGGTCGTCGACGCAGGACGGACCCGAGTCGGCCGGTCGCTCGGGGCCCGGGTGGCCCCTGGCGATGAAATTGCGGACCGCCTCGTTCTCGGTCGTCGTCAGCTCGTCGGTCGTCCCGTAGAAGGCTATCCTGCCTTCGTTCATCAGCGCAACCATGTCTCCCGTGAAGCACGCGCTGTGCAGGTCGTGCGTAACGACTATCGAGGACGCGTTCAGCTTGCGCTGCGTGCTTCTGATCAGCTCGTTGATCTGCTCTGCCATTACCGGGTCGAGCCCGGTGGTCGGCTCGTCGTACAGTATGATGTCGGGGTCGAGCGCGATCGCTCGGGCGAGGGCCACCCGCTTCTTCATCCCGCCCGAGAGCTCGGCCGGCCATAGAGACGATATGCCCGACAGGCCGACCAGCGCCAGCTTCTCCTCGACGACGCGGTCGAGCGCCTCGCCGCGCATCCTCTTGTGCTCTCGCAGGGGTAGTCCGACGTTCTCGCCTATCGTCATCGAGTCGAAGAGCGCTGCGCCCTGAAAGACCATACCGAACTTCTGGCGCACCGCGTTCAGCTCCGGCTTCGTCATGCCCGTGAGCTCGCGTCCCTCAACGACGACCGCGCCCCTGTCAGGCGTCAGTAGCCCGATAACATGCTTAAGGAGCACGCTCTTCCCGCAGCCGGAGGGGCCCAGCACTACGAGGGTCTCGCCGTCTCGAAGCGTCAGGTTGACACCGCGAAGCGCCGCCTTGTCGCCGAACGACTTCCAGAGATCCCTTACCTCTACGACGACCTGCTCCGACATCCCGGCTCCCTGATGAAACGCGCGCCCGGCCCGCGCCTGCTAACGACCGGCAGCCTAACCGAAGAGCACCTCGAAGAGCAGTGTGGCCAGAACGTAGTCGGATATGAGTATCAGTACACAGCTCGTCACGACGGCCCTCGTCGCGGCGCGCCCCACGCCGACCGCGCCCCCGACCGTGCGGAGGCCGGCCAGACATCCCATCAGCGTGATGATACCGCCGAACACGAAGGCCTTGATCAGTCCGCCGAACACGTCTCCCGCGAAGAAGTACATCTTGACGCCGTTGAGATAGGTCGAGGGAGACACGTTGAGCGACGCGTTCGACACGACGAAGCCGCCCCCGATCGCGAGCGCATCGGCGAAAACGGTCAGCACGGGGAGCATGACGAGGCCTGCCAGGATCCTGGGCATCGCCAGATACCTGACCGGGTCGATCGCCATTGCCTCCATCGCGTCGACCTGCTCGGTGACGCGCATCGTTCCCACCTCGGCCGCTATCGACGCGCTCACACGACACCCTACGACGAGAGCGGTGAGTACAGGACCCAGTTCGATGACGACCGACTTGTAGATGGCTGTTCCGAAGTAGGCCTCGGGGACGAACTCGCGTAGCTGGTACGCGGCCTGGACCGCCGTCACGGCTCCCGTGAAGATTGATGTGATGATGACGAGCGGCAGCGACTCTACGCCGATGCGCCTCATCTGCTCGAGAACGAGCGGGATCGACCGCGGTAGCCTGCGAAGGGCCACGAGGCCGCGCCAGAAGAGTATGCCGCCGGCGCCGGCCTCCGTGACGAACTCTATCGCTGCGGCGCCAAGGGCCCCGAGCGGGCCCCCGGGGTGCCGGGAGGTGAACGCGGAAGTCCTCTCAGCCTGTGCGGCGACGTCGCTCAAAGGCTCCCTCGTAGGTGTTGCCGGTCTCTTGTTACAGGTCCCCGACGTCGAAGGCCTCGTCCGGCCTCGAGCTGAGGTTCTCGAACCGAGTGCAGTCCGCCGAGAACGCGAGTCGCGCGGTCCCCGTCGGGCCGTTCCTCTGCTTGCCTACGATGACCTCGGCGACCCCGATGTTCTCAGGCGCCTTCTCGTAGACCTCGGCCCTGTATATGAACGCGACGACGTCCGCGTCCTGCTCTATCGCGCCTGACTCGCGAAGGTCCGATAGGATCGGCCGCCTGTCCCCGCCACGCGTTTCCACCGCGCGGGAGAGCTGCGAGAGGGCGAGGACGGGAACGTCGAGCTCCTTCGCGAGCCCCTTCAGTGACCTCGAGATCTCGGAGATCTCCTGCTGCCTGTTCTCCTGCCTGCCGAGTCCGTGCATGAGCTGCAGGTAATCGACGATGATCAACCCGACGTCTGCCTCCGTCTTCAGACGTCGCGCCTTTGAGCGCATCTCCAGTACCGTCATCGACGGGGTATCGTCGATCCATATCGGAGCCTCGGAAAGGAGCCCCGCGGCCGTGGTGAGACGGGGCCAGCTCTTCTTGGGAGTGCGACCCGTCCTGACCAACTGGGCGTCTACCCTCGCCTCGCTGCACAGCATACGCTGGACGAGCTGGGCGCTCGACATCTCCAGACTGAAGATCGCCGTCGCAACATGCTCCTCGATGGCGGCGTGCGCGGCCACGTTCAGCGCAAAGGCGGTCTTGCCCATCGACGGTCTGCCGGCGATGATCACCAGATCGGACGGCTGGAAACCGGAGGTCAAATTGTCGAGGTCAACGAACCCGGACGACACGCCGCTGATCTGCCCCTCGCGCTTCGACAGGTCCTCGATGATCTGGAAGCTGTGCTTCAACAGGTCGCGCATCGGCACGAAGTCGCGCCTGATGCGCGCCTCGGCGATCTCGAAGATCATGTGCTCGGCCCTGTCGAGAATGTCGCCGGCGTCCCCCGCCGTGTCGTACGCCTCCTGCGCGACCTCGGTCGCCACGGTTATGAGTCGTCGGAGAACCGCCTTCTCCAGAACGATCTTCGCGTGGTAGCGCACGTTCGCCGTCGTCGCCACGCTGCCGAGCACGGTCGACAGGTACGCCGCTCCCCCGACGTCGTCCAGGTTTTTCGATTTCTTGAGCTCCTGCGTGACCGTCACGAGATCGACCGCCTCGTCCTTGGCGTAGAGCTGCTTGATGGCCGAGAAGATCTTTCTGTGGGCGGGCCTGTAGAACGAGCTCTCGTCCAGGAACTCCAGAACGATGCCGACGGCGGTCTTGTCGAGCAGCATCGCTCCCAGGACGGCCACCTCGACCTCAACGGCCTGAGGCGGAAGCTTCCCTCCTGGTGGCGGGGCGACCGCGCTGGCTGTCCTCTCTTCAATCGTTGCCATGGCTCCTCCGCTGTGACCGGCGCCATTCTACAGCATCTGGGGCCGTCGCGCACGCCCGCTCATCGCTCTTGTGGCGACATCCCGGCGTTCGCCCGCCACAACTCGCCTTTCGCCACCCGAGCGCGCACGCCCTTCGCCTCCCAGCCGGCGTTCCGGGCGCCTACTTGTCCTTCTCTTCCCAGTAGCCGAACTCCTCGCGGTAGCAGGACGCCTCCAGGTCTCCTATCCTCTCTTGAAGATAGGCCTGCGCGTCGGCTATCGCATCGTTGTGGACCGTCGGCGCCAGCTCCTCCAGGAAGAAGTCGAGGAGCAGCATGGCCTGAAGGTCACCGACATCCATCTCCAGCTTCTCCTCGAAGTAGCGCTTGATCGACGCGAGCGCCCTCTTGCGTGGCTCGTCCTTCAGTTCAATCGGCATGGTCTACTCCGTCTCCAACCGCCTCTCGCACGACCAGTCACCGGTGTCGATCAAGACGTATGTGAGCGGACCGCCGTCCGGGGACTGCCCGGGCTGCACGCAGGTGGTGTCGCCGACTACCGCGCGCCAGCTGCTGCTCACGTCTGGCGACTCGTGAATGTGCCCGTGCAGCGTCATCCTGGGTTGTTCCCTCTCTATGAACTCGCGAACCGACGCGGACCCCACGCACTCGCCGCTGCCACAGGAGTCCAGGCCGAGCCCCGACGGCGGCATGTGCATGACGTAGATGGCACTCGTCATGTCAGACGGCCGCACGAGCGCCCTGAGCTCCTCCTCGATGGTCGGAAGCGTCCTAGCGTAAGCGAACCAGTCCTCAAGCTCAATGAACTCGTCCGGCGACGACAGCAGGCCGCTTCCGAACTGCGCCTGGAACACGTAGTCGTCGTTGTCCATTCGGCAGCGGTCCTTCAGCCTGAAAGGGTAGTCGACCACCCAGTTCATACCGACCAGCTCGACGCCCCCAAGCTCGTACTTCCGCTGGGCGAGATTCGTGGCCGACTCGTGACGGGAACAGACCTCGTCGAAGACCTCGTCGAGCAGCCTGATGTCGTCGTTTCCGAGGCAGGCCACGTACTCGATGCCGGTCCCGTCGTACTCGCCCAGATGGCCCTCTATGAACTCGCGCAGGAAGGTCTCCTGTCCCGCTGCGCCTCCTCGCCTCGGCAGCAGGTCGCCGCCGTTGACGACGGCGGCCACACCCTGCCTGACCGCGACGTTGAACGCTCGCTCGTACTTGGCCACGTCGCCGTGAAGGTCGGTGACGTACAGGAGCCTCAAGGAGCCTCCTAGGGCTTTCGCGCTCACAACGCGCGGGCGGGCCACCGGTCCTCACGCCCTCGACCAGCGCACCGGCCTCTCGAGGGCTTCGCAACTCGTGCCCGCGACTCGTTCCACACGGTCCCCCGCCACTACTCCAGCCCCAGCTCGAGGGAAGAGACCGTGGCCGGATGCTCGACCTTGTACTCGACGGCAATGACGCGCTCCTCGCCCGGCTCCATCGGGAGCTTCCAGGTCAGGAGTCCGTCCTCGGTCCGTTCGTCCGGCACTGGTTCCATCTCGACGTCGTCCACCTCGATGTCCTCGATCCTGGCGACCGGCAAGCGGTCTAGTACCCACACCGTCGCCGGCGTCTTTCGGAAACTCCGCACGGTTATCTCGTACTTGTAGAGCACCTCACGCTTCTTGTCATCCAGCTCGGAGAGGACCTGCTTCTCCACTGTCCGCTCGACCTTCACGTTCTGGTCGACGCCCATGTACATGGTGAACTCCTCGCCGGAAGCCACCGGGTCCAGCCTGTCCTCCCCAACGTAGTCGGACACCTTCGCGACGCCGTCCTCCGGCGCCCACTCCACGTAGACCTGCGCTACGCCCGGGAGGATCGGGAACTCCAGCGGGTTCGTGAGAGAGCCCCTCACAAAGACGTGGTCTGACAGGCGCGGGACCGCCTCCAGCACGAACTCGCCCGGGAACGTCCTCTTGGCTACCAGTGACCTGCGCGGCTCCGCACCTGTCTCGAGCGTCACCGGCTTGCGGATGGCGAGGTTGGCTGCCAGCTCTGAGCCGCTCAGCTGCGCCTCGATGTGCTGCACCTCGGGCGGCGCCGTTTCGATCTCCCCCGGCGCGAACATCTTGACCTCGCTCGCCCTCCCGCCTCGGACGTGCACCTCGCCCTCGTGGAGAACAACCCCGGCGGACGTGCCCAGGGCGTCAGCAACGGTATTGATCGGACGCACCTTCACTTCGTCAAGGTTGCGTCTGGTTGCCGTATCCTCCGTCTTGATCATCGGGCGCTCCGCCGCGACCACGACCTCCTCGGCGGATACCATCGACTCGCGCAGGGCGAAGTCCTCCCGATTGACCGCTCCCGGGTTGACCCGCACGCGCCTGCGCGTCTCGGTCTCGTACCCCATGAAGCTGACCTGGATAGAGTGCGTCCCGCGGGGAACCCCGGAGATGACGTAGATGCCGTCGGTGTTCGACATCGCCCCGTACGGCGTGCCCAGGAGCGTCACGTTGGCGTAGCCCAGAGGCAGTCCGGTGGTCGCATCGGTCACGCGACCGTTCACCACACCCGTGATCGCGCCAAGCTGCTTCGGGGAGAGCTTAGGCGGCGCGGCGCCGACGTGCGGGACCGCTGTCGAGAGGACGACGGGAACCTCGTTCCAGTCCTCGCCGGTAGCCTGGCCGATGCGGGCCGAGTAGGTAAGCTCAACCTCGCTCCGGTCCTGGAGATACCTGACCGTATACTCGGGGTTCCACGAAGCGTCCGGGACCAGGTACGAGATCTCGAACGCCAGCGTTCCGGCGACGGTCGACTCGCAGTCGATCACGACCTCCCGGGTCTCCCCCTCTCCGACCTGCATGTGGCGCATCTCGCTCACCACCCAGTATATGCGGTTCTCGAGATCGTCCAGCTGCGCCTCGATGTCGTTCTCGCGTTCGGATGTCGACACGCTCTCCTCCTCGAAGAACGCGAGGAGGCCCTTCCACTGCGTGGCCGAGAAGGAGCCGTCGGCGAGCTGCTCCTGGCTCAGGCCCGTCGCGAACTTGCCCACCGACTCCGTGAGCTGCTTGCGGCGCCGCACCGCCTCCCTCTGGACCCTGAGTGACTCGCGAGCCTCAATGAGCCCATCGAGCTCGTTGTCCAGCTCCTCGTAGCGCGGCGAGTCTATCTCGCTATCCATCACGCGGCGCATGTCGATCCCGACGATGCTCGCCTCCGCGAGACCTCTGCCGGCGACTGAGAGAGACGACTCGACGAACTTGTCCGGGAGGTCGTCGCAGACGACTCGGAAGTAGCCCTCGTCAAGCTCGACCTTGCCGGCTCTTATGATCTTCGCCTGTCGGCTGTAGACGGTGGCCGACTCGATCTCGGTCGAAAGCTCTAGCTCATCGTCGTCCTCAGCAACGGCCGTCGGAACAAGGCAGAGAACGGCCGCGGACACGACGAGGGTCGTCCGCAACGCATGAAGCAGGGGGCATGAGACGGCATTCGATGCGCGTGACATCGTACCCTCCCTTTCTGTGGCGGTTTGAGGGGGCATCCTCATCCTGCGTGCTACAGGGGAACCTGCGCTCCTTTGAGGGGTCGACCACGGGTCTGACGCGGGGGCGCCGGTGCGGTCGTGTCCTCCTCTTCGACCTTAGCACATCCAGGGGGGATGGCGTCGGCCGTTCTGGCTACCTAGCATCCCGCCTGGCGGACTCGACGAGACCGACGATCGTGTTCGCCACCAGGTCGGCTACGTCCTTGGTATAGGTGTCAGCGAACACCTCTACGTTCAGGTTCTCGACCACGGCGGTAGTATCCTCGCCGCTCTGGAACACGAATCCCCTGTGATGCTCGCTCTGCGACCCGCCGCGAGCAACTGACGAGGCGGTTCCACGACCTTCATATATGAGAGCATCTTACCATGTGAACGAGTGTCCAGCCAGACCGGTCGAGCCGGGAGGCCGTCAGTGCCCGGCCACGGTAGAGAGTTGTCTCCCGGTAGTCGACGAACGTCGCTGCGTAGATCGACCGTTCGACCTACGACCTCATCGGCCACACGGCTTCGGCGAGTTGCTCCACGGATATCGCCGCGCGAGCTTCCGGGATCAGCGCTACCAGATCTTCTAGCGCGAGATACCGATGAACGAGCGTGCACGTCATCAGCCGATGCCTCAGTTCCTCATTCAGCTCGTCGTCGCCGTATCCGGCCGCCAGCAGCAACTCCCGAAGAAGCTCTCCGTCGCCCCTCACGATCTCCACGCCGGGCGCGACGAGCTCGTACTCACGCGGCCCGATCATCGCGTCCCCGAAGTCGACGTAGCCGACGAGATCCCACTCGTCGCCGACCCGGTCCACCATCACATGCTCGCGGGTTATGTCGGAGAGAAGGAGAACGGGATGGAACGCGCCGGCGCGCGACAGTGCGGAGGATCGGATGTAGGAGGGGATGCCTCGACAGACTGACGCGTGGACAGCCTTCAGCTCCCGGCCTCGTTCGGCCGAGCGGGCTCGGACGAGTTCGTCCCAGTCCCTCGGAAGAGCCTCCAGCCCGTCGAGGGAGACGCGCTCCAGACTGCTTACTAGCTCTCCGACGCCGCGAACCACTCGTCTTCTGTCTTGAGCCGCGAGGTCCGGCCAGACGCCCTCCAGGGGTCTCCCCGGCACGCGCGTCAGAATGAGGTAGCGCCAGCCCCCGACCTCTCCCTCGGCCATCACCGCCGGGGTCGCCACCTCCAGGACTCCGTCCAGGGCCCGCGCCACGTCCCGCTCGGCCGGAAGGTCAGACCCGAAGAGCGGGACGAACAGCTTGATCACGGCGTCCGGGCCGGCGAAGTACACGATGTGCGTCCCGTCGGGCCCCCGCACGCACTCCTTGCGGGGCAGCCCGTGACTCGCGCAGATCGCCTCGACCGCCGGCCTCCACAGGTCGTCCCGGTGGTAGATGGTCCTATACTCGTCCAGTGTATCAACGTTGGGCAGTCTCAGCTCAAAGCTCCTACTCCTCCGCCCGGTCGTACTCGCGCTTGACCAGGAGGAAGTCCTGCCAGATCGATGGTTTGTAGCGCGGGTCGCGGAGCGCCGCCGCGGGATGGTAGGTCGGGATAACCACGATGTCGCCCGCGCGATAGAGCTTGCCCCGCATGCTCTTCATCGATCCCTTCAACCCCAGAAGCGTCTGGGTCGCGGGAAGCCCCAGCGTACAGATGATCCTGGGTTTGATGCACGCGAGCTGCTTGGCGAGGTAGGGCATGCAGGCCTCGATCTCGTTCGTCAGAGGCGTGCGATTGCCCGGCGGGCGGCACTTGATGATGTTGCCGATGTAGACGTTGTCGCGCGGGATGTCGGCGGCGGCCAGGATCTTGTCCAGCAGCTGTCCGGCCCGTCCCACGAACGGTATACCCTGAAGGTCCTCGTCGCGACCAGGAGCCTCGCCTACGAACATGAGCGCGGCGTTCGGGTTGCCCGCCCCGAACACGACATTCGTTCTGCCGCGCGCGAGTTCGCACTTCTCACAGGCGAGCGCTATCCTCTCTACCTCCTCGAGAGAACCGCACTGCTCGACCGCGGAGCTCTCGGCGAACATGTCCGCCGTGGCTGTTCCTCCGCCTACGGCCAGCGTCGCGGGCACTACCTCAGGGTCAGGCAGCTCAGCGGCCTGCTCGGCCGCCGAGGGCCCTCTTCCGCGCCTCCTCGGCGGCGTCTCGGCGGGGGCCGCCGCCGTAGTGGATCCGGCGTCTCGATGGCCGGCACGCCGCGCGTCCGAACGTGTGCTCGAGGAGCCGCTCCCTCCCTGCCCCGCAGGTGACGACGCGGCCACGCGGGGCGTCGGGGCCTTCGTCTCGGCGGGCTTCCGGCGCGCACCGCGAGACCCCTTGCCGGCGGCCTCCAGCACGCTCTCCCTCGTCCCCGGTGAGACGTAGACCTCCGTCTCCCCCAGCTCCTGCATCTCCCGGAAGTAGCGCTTCACGAGGTTCCGGGTCGCCTCGTCCGGGAGAGCGCGTCCGTCCCTGCTGCCGTCGTTACGGCGACTCACTCTTCCGCCTCCCCATCTCCTCGAGCGCGGCCGAGAGCACGATATCGGCGAGCTCTTCCTTCCGGAGCTTGCCAGGCGACTCCTCGCGACCGGACCTGCCCAGCAGCGTGGCCACGTTCGTGTCCGGTCCGAAAGCCGCGCCCTCTACGGTCGGGTTGTTGACGACGATCAGGTCGAGCCCCTTGCGCTCGAGCTTTGCGCGGGCGTTCTCCGTCTCGTTCTCAGTCTCGAGCGCGAACCCCACTATGCACTGACCGGCGTTTCTCATCTCGGAGACGCGCATGAGAATGTCCACCGTCGGCGTGAGCTCCAGGCTCGTATTCCCGCTTCCCTTCTTGAGCTTCTGCTCGGAGACGGTCGTCGGCCTGTAGTCCGAGGGAGCCGCCGCCATCACGAGCATGTCCAGCGAGGTCATCTCCGCAGCTACTGCTTCGTACATCTCGTCGGTCGTTTCGACGGAGACGAACCTGACGCCAGCAAGAGCGGACAGCGCCGTGGGGCCGGAGATGAGCGTCACGTCGGCTCCTCGCCGGAGCGCTCTCTCGGCGAGAGCGAAGCCCATGGTCCCCGTGGAGGGGTTCGATATATAGCGCACGGGGTCGATGCGCTCCCTCGTGGGCCCGGCGGTCACGACGACCCGTTTGCCGGCCAGGTCCTGGTCCGGCAACAGCAGGTCGACCGCCGTATCGACGATGTGGTCCGTGTCGGCCAGCCGCCCCCTCCCGACCGCACCGCTGGCGAGCCTGCCGGTCTCCGCCTCCACGATGATGACGCCGCGGGAGCGTAGAGCCTCGATGTTCGCGACGACCGCTGGAGATTCCATCATGCGCACGTTCATGGCCGGCGCGACCACGATAGGACACGTCATCGCCATGAGCTCGGTCGAGAGGAAGTCGTCTGCGATGCCGCCCGCCATCTTGCCGATGATGTTGGCCGTAGCGGGGGCCACGACGGCCAGGTCCGAAGCCTCCGACAGGTGAACGTGGGCCAGATGGTCATCCCCCCTGGAGGCATCGGCGCTAGCGACGCCGGCCTTCGTCCCCTCCGGAAACATGCTCACGATGACCTCGACGCCGGTCAGCGTCTCGAACGTCAGAGGCGTCACGAACTTCGTGGCGTTCTCGGTCATGACGACGACAACACGCGCCCCCATGCCCGTCAGGCGACTCGCGATGTGCGGCGCCTTGAACGCTGCTATGCTCCCGGTCACGCCCAGGACGATGGTCTTCCCGGCGAGCGGTCCGCTGACCCTCTGAGACAAGCCTACTCCTCCTCTTCCTCCGGTTCCTCTTCGTGCTCGATCACTTCATACTCGACCTTGCCCTCGTTGATGAGACGCAGGGCGAGCGATGTGACCTTCTCGTGCGGATACGGACGGTCCTCGACCGGCGTCTTGTGAAGCCGACGCGCGACCTTCGCCGCCAACACGGCGCCCAGATACTCGTTCTTCGCGTGCTTAAGGAGGTTCCTCTTGTCGAGCTGCCTCATTGCGTTCCCCTGTTCCTGTTGACACCGCCCTGACTCCTCTTGTCTCTCTCGGTCCTTCTCTCTCTTTCAGCCCGTATCAGCGCGTGTACTTCCTCCACAGCGCGCTCCAGATCGTCGTTCAGAACCCTGTGATCATACTTGCCCGCGTACTCGTGTTCACCGACAGCGTTCCTGAGCCTCGTCTCGATGACGTCGTCGCTGTCGGTCGCCCTTCCCCGCAACCTTTCCTCCAGTTCCTCCGGCGACGGCGTCAATATGAAGACGAGGAGGCTCTCGGGATAGGCTTCACGCATCGACATGGCTCCCTGCACGTCGAGGTCCATGATGACGTCCCTACCACCCGACACAAGTGCGTCGATCACGCTCCGACGCGTTCCATAGCGGTAGTCGTGGACGACGGCCCACTCGGCCAGCGCCCCCGACTCGACCAGCGAATCGAACTGGCCGTCGTCGACGAACTCGTAGTGGTCGCCGTCGACCTCGCCCGGCCTAGGTGGCCTGGTCGTTACCGAGACCGAGTACGCGACCAGCGGGTCTCCGGTCAGGATGCGCTGGCAGATCGACGTCTTGCCGCACCCGGACGGTCCCGAGATGACTATGGGGAAACCCCGTCGGTCCACCGCGCTCTCCGTTCTTCGCGCTCCCCCGCCTTCGCCGTGCCGCTCATCCGTCCGCGCCGAAGGCGCCCTCTATGTCTCCCCGTTGTCGCGCCCCTCCAGCCGCTGTGTGATCGTCTCCGCCGCCACCGCGGATAGCACTACGTGATCGCTGTCGGTCACGATGACCGCCCGCGTCCTGCGACCCTGCGTCGCGTCGACGAGTTTCCCGGTGTCCTTGGCGTGGTCCTTCAGTCGCTTGACGGGCGCGGAGCCCGGCGTAACGACCGCAACGACGCGGTCGGCCGCCACGACGTTCCCGAACCCTATGTTGAGAAGCTGGCCGCCCACTCTTCGCCTCCCGTCCGGGCCTACTCCACGTTCTGGATCTGCTCCCGGAACTTCTCTATCTCTTCCTTCAGCTCTACCACCGCGATCGAGACGTCCGTGTCGCTCGTCTTGGAACCCATCGTATTGGCTTCCCGATGCATCTCCTGCACGATGAAGTTCAGTCTCTTGCCGATTGGCTCGCTCCCGGCGAGCGCCTCTTCCGCCTGGGACACGTGCGCCCTCAGTCTCACCATCTCCTCGGTGAAATCGGCACGCTCGGCCGCGGCCGCCGCCTCCTGTGCTATCCGACCCTCGTCGACGTTCGCGACGCCCTCGAGAAGCTCCCTCATCTTGGTCTCGACGCGCTCCTTCAGAGCGACTACGACACCCTCGGACCTCTCCTCTATGGAGCCGACAATGCGCGTGATGGAGCCGAGCCTCTTCGTGAGCTCCGCCTCGAGCTCCGCTCCCTCAGCCTCGCGCATGCCGACGAGCCCGTCTAGCGCGCCACTGAGCGCCGGCTCGAGAAACGCCCAAAGCTCGTCCGCGTCCACTCCGCCGCTCTGCGTCTCCATGATCTGCGGAAACGCTGCGAGCGTGGTCATGTCGACGTCGCCCTCTATCGACAGCTCTCGCCCCAGCTCCCGCAGGTTCTCGACGATCGCGCGCGCAGTCTGAGCGTTCAGTGCGACCGATGACTCGGCCGATTCGCGCCAGTCGACGAAGACAGTCACCTTGCCGCGCGACAGGCGGGCCTCGACGGCCTTGCGTATCCTGTCCTCCACGGCCAGAAGCTGTCTCGGCGCCTTCACCTGCACGTCCAGGAATCGCTGGTTGACCGAGCGCGCTTCCACGCGCACGCTTCGGTTCCCGTCGGCCCTCTCGGAGCCGCCGTACCCGGTCATGCTTCTGAGCAAGGGTTCCTCCTTCAATGGTGGGACTCCCGTAGTCCAACAGGATAGCGCCTCTCCAGACGCGAGTCAACGATTTGAAGCGATTTCAGGCGCATTGTGGCGAAAATCAGCCCAGGTTGACGCTCTCTTGCGACGAGGCTATACTCTCCCGTCGGCGATGTGCCAGGTCTCGACCGCTCGGCGGTCATAGCGACCTAACCCACGGCCCTGCAGCTCGGAACGCCCGGGCGCGCTCCCCACGCGAGGAGACAGGATTGGACACGACGGTACTCACGCGGCTGGTCGAGGAGGCCTCAAGCCACCTCGCCGGCAGGCGCGTGCGCGACGTGGTCTCTCCCGCGAGGGACCTTGTGGTGCTGCGCCTCGACGGTCCTCCACCATCCTGCCTCGTGCTGTGCGTTGCGAAAGCACTTCCGGTCCTGTGCGCCACGGTCGGGAGCGATGCCGACGAGTTCGAGCCGGGACAGCGGCCTCCAGGAGCGCTAGCGAACCTCAAAGGCTCGACGCTCACCGGTATCGACGCGGATGCCGAGCTGCCGGTCGCGACGCTCAGCTTCCATCGGGTCGACCAGGCCGGAACCGGAACCGAGCGCGCCGTCGTAGTAGACCTGGGGCGCAGGCCCTCGCTGGCCGTCCGAGACGGTCACGTCGCCCGAGACAGCGGAAGCCGCGAGCTCGACTGGGCGGCGGGCCACACACAAGAAGGCGTTCCTGAGTTCGGCCCTACCTCGTCCGGCGGCGTCAGCGGGGTTGACGGCCACGACGCCTCGACCACGCCGACGCTGGGCTGGCGTCGCGATTCCGCCGGACGCCTGCACGTGGGTCTGCCCGCGGGCGACAGGCCTTGGGACGAGACAGCCACGTTCCAGACCTGGAGCGAGGCGGCGGAGCACGCGGTGTTCCAGTTGCTGCCCGAGATCGTCACTCAGCGAAGACGCGGTGAGCTCAGGCGCTCTATCAGAAGGCTGCTCCGTCGCAAGAAGAGGGCGCTCGACAAGGTGGAGCGCGAGATCTCCGACTCGGCGCGCGCCGAGGAATACCGTCACAAGGGACAGTTACTCCTGACACGCCAGAGAGACGTTGGCCGTGGCCAAACGACGGTCGAGCTACTCGACTACGACAACGAGACCGTCGTCGAGGTCGATCTGGACCCGGCCATGACCCCAGCGCGGAACGCGGAGGTCTATTTCGCACGCGCGCGTAAGGCCGAGCGGCGCGCGAGGCGCGCTCCGGAGCGCAGGGGCGAACTAGAGACGCGCATAGGCGAGCTTGAGGCGCGCCTGGCCGAGGTCGACGAAGTCGCGCGAGATCGGCTTGCCGAGCTGGAGGACGAGTTCGCACCTCCAGAGCGGCCGCGAAGCCACCAGGGACCGGGCGAGCGGGCGCGGTTCCGGACGTACGTCGTCTCGGGCGGATGGAAGGTACTCGTAGGCAAGTCGAACCGGGACAACGACGTCCTCACTCACAGGATCGCCAGCCCCGACGACCTCTGGTTCCACGTCAGGCAATCGCCGGGCTCACACGTCGTCCTGAGAAGAGAGGGCAAGAAGGGCGAGCCACAGCAGCAGGCTATACTCGAGGCGGCGGCCATAGCCGCATTCCACAGCAAGGCTCGGGGCTCTTCCGGCGTGTCGGTGAGCTATGCGGAACGCCGATACGTAAGGAAGCCGCGGGGGGCCAAACCGGGGCTCGCGGTCATGAGCCGTGAGAATGTCGTCTTCGTGGAGCCGGGCCTTCCCGGGTCGTGAGCCCGCAGTTCGGAGAGAGTACGTAGCGCCGTATCTCCCGCGACGCCTCAACTCCGCGCGGTGCTCACGCTCCCGCGTGATGACCGGGGCCGCTACCCGTTCCCGCCGTTCTGCTTCTCGTGCTCGAAGTCGAGCGCGATCGAGTTGGTGCAGTAGCGAAGCCCCGTCGGCTCGGGCCCGTCCTCGAACACATGGCCGAGATGAGCGCCGCACTTTCCGCACTTGATCTCAACACGCCGCAGGCCCAACGAGTCATCGTCCTCGGTGACGAGGCTTTTCTCGGACACGGGCGCCCAGAAGCTGGGCCAGCCGGAGCCGGAGTCGTACTTCTCCGACGAGCGGAAGAGGGGGTTCCCGCACGCCACGCAGTAGTAGACCCCCTCGCCCTTGAAATCGTCGTACTTTCCCGTGAACGGGGGCTCGGTTCCCCCCTCCCTCACCACGCGATACTGCTCGGGCGTGAGTTCTCTCTTCCACTCCTCTTCGGTCCTCTCGATCTCCTCCACCATGTATGCTCTCCCGGCTCCGTTTCCCAGCTCTCGCCCCACTGCCCGGTCAGCCTCGCGCGTCACGCGCTCGACCTCGCTGTCGAGTGACCCGGTGTCTGCGCTCCCGTCCTCCACCCAGATCGGCCTTCCCAGCTTGACGACGCACCTCGAGAACGGAAGCGGCAACTGGTAGTCACACCACGTGCGCGGAATACACACGCGCCGGCTGGCCGCCGTACCGACCGGCACGACCGGGTACCGGAGCTTCGCCGCCAGAAAGAGCACGCCGGGCTTCGACCTGCCCGGCGGGCCGCTGGGCCCGTCGAGCGCGAAGGCCGCCGGGTGGCCGCGCTCGATCTCCGCCTTCATTGCCATCAGAGCTCTGGCCGGGCGGCGGCGACTCGAGCCCCTCACGACATTGTAGCCGAGCCCCTGCAGAACGCGCGTCTGGACCTCGCCCGCCCACGAGATGTCCGTCATGATGACGATCCCGGTGTCCCTGAATCCCGGGACTAGCAGGAACTGCCGACCGTGCCAGAAGCCGTACAACCTCTTCCCAGGCTCCAGCTTCTCGCTCTCGGGATCGGTCTCGCGGGTGACCCTGAGCGTCGCGTAGTAGCAGAGTATGAACCCGCGCGTGACGGAGGCAAGAAGGTTGAGAAACGCCTCCGACCTCGTGACCTTCCGTCTGAGCGTCCGGAGTCTCGTCATGCGGTCGGGTCGGTCACTCGGCCCATGAAGAGCACGGTCCCGGTTCCAGTGTCGCGTATGAGGAACAGGAACGGCCTGTCGACCGTGAACATGAGCGGCATGACGGCCTTGAGCCGCCCTACGACCGCTGTGGCCGCCGCGGCCTCGGTGCCCTCCTCGTTCACCTCCACGAACGCTTTGTGCAGCACCTTGCTGACGTACAGCTCGCGCGTGCCGTCCATGCCCGATAGGTCGGCCGCGTCGCTGAAGAGGTCGGTGATACCCATCGCCTCGAGGTCGGGAATGATGTTCTCGGTGCCCCAGGTCATCTCGAATCTCGGCAGTGCCACGTGAACCTCGCGGCTACGCATCAAGGAGTCCCAGGCCTCGAGCGCATCGGCCGACAGTATCTTCTCGACGGACAAGAGCCCTCCGGGAAGCCCCTCGTCCGGCAGCACGATGAGCATCGAGACCCCGTCTCCCTCGTACGGAAGCTCGAGGAGCGCCAGATCCCCCGATTCGGGGCGCGCGTAGCGATACTCGCCCTTCCGGCGCATCGTCGGCACCTCGACGTCACCTGACGGGTCGCCGGGCCGAGCGTGGAAGACGGCGTCGCGCGTCGCCCCTGGGTCGAACTGCTCTTCCCACAACCCCTTGAAGTAGACGGCGTTCGTCAGGACTATTCGCACGAGGTTGTCCAGGTCTCCGGGCCTTATCAGGTTCTCTATCTTGCCGCGCGTCCTCTCCTCAACCCACTCGTTTATGGTGACCCTGGCGCCTTCCCAGTCGTGCGCGAAGTCCAGTTCCGACGCCCTCGCGCCGAACCCGTCGCGGTTGAGGACGAGGAAGGGATCCAGAAACCCGTATCCCTCCTGGTGCCACAAAGCGTTGGCCTCGGCGAACGTGTGTGTCGAGTCACCATCTTCCGAGGAGAGCCCCGACGCCAGAGCGCCGAAGGCCCCGGCGAGTCGACCGCGGTACTCGTCGGTGAACCGTCCGTCCGGTTGGAACCCCAGCCCCGGCAGCCCCAGGGCATCCGCCATCTGTCGCTCGGTCTCGCCTCTCGCGCCGACGTACGTCATCGCGAGCGCCGTGTAGATGCTGTGTGGAGAGAAGAAGATATTGCCGTCGCGCGACCTTAGCCGCTCGTACAGCGCGAAGGCGAACTCCGAGTCGGCAGAAGACAGCTCGTCCGTCCACTCGCCGTCCGATACGACCCCGGCCGCCTGACCGCCCCCCGCCCCACCGGACGCTGCGGACTCGCCGTTCGCGGACGAGCACGACGAGACCGACAGCCCGGCCACAACGAGCGAGGCAAGCCCGCACATCAGAAGAACCCGTGTCATGTTTGTCCTCCGTTTTACTATCTCAAGCACCACGTAACGTCGTCCATTAGAGCGCCCCGACCACCGCCGCGCGCTCTGCTATGCGCGCCGCGTCAACGACCGTCACGCATGCGCATCGAAAGACCTACTCCTCCCCCGCATGTTTGACGTAGCGATCGAGCCACTGTTCGGTCTCCCAGAGCAGATGCAGGAGCGACTCTCTAGCCCTGTAGCTGTGGCTCTCGTGAGGCAGCATTACGAGCCTCGCGGTTCCGCCCAGTCCGCTGAGCGCGTTGTAGAAACGCTCGCTCTGCATCGGGAACGTCCCCGGATTGCTGTCAGCCTCACCGTGGACCAGCAGGATAGGCTCGTTCACCTTCTCAGCGTGCATGAACGGCGACATCGCGAAGTAGGTCTCGGGCGCCTCCCACAGCGTGCGCTCCTCGGACTGGAACCCGAACGGCGTCAGCGTCCTGTTGTACGCGCCGGTCCTGGCGAGCCCGGCCGCGAAGAGGTCAGAGTGCGCTAGCAGGTTGGCCGCCATGAAGGCACCGTAAGAGTGCCCGCCGATGGCTATCCTGTCCGGGTCCGCGACACCCCTACTCACGACTTCGTCGACCGCTGCCTGCGCGCTCATCACGAGCTGCTCTATGTAGGTGTCGTTCGGCTCCTCGTCACCCTCGCCCACGATGGGCATCGTCGGGCCGTCGAGCACCGCGTAGCCCTGCGTGAGCCAGAGGAGCGGCGACCACCACCCGACCCAGTCGAAACGATACGGCGAGTCGTCGAGCTGCCCGGCAGTGTCGGACGACTTGAACTCGCGCGGGTACGCCCACATGACCACGGGAAGCGGACCATCATCCTCGTCATAGCCCGGGGGCAGGTAGAGCGTGCCCGTCAGGTCGATGCCGTCGGACCTCTTGTACCGTATGAGCTCCTTCTCGAGACCCGCCAGCTGAGGCGTCGGGTGCGGGAAGTCGGTGAGCCGCTCGATCGTACCCTCGGCCATATCGCGGAGGAAGTAGTTCGGGACCTCCGAGACCGACTCGCGTCGCGTCACGACGTACCTCGCGTCCTTGCCCAGTAACACGACCGGCGCCTCGTAGTACGGCGCCTCCGAGCGGAACATCCGGTAAGTCTCGTCGTTCAGCGTGTCGAACGAGTCCAGGAACGGACGATTGCCCTCGGGCGAGGCGCCGTCCCCGATCATGTAGAGCGTGTTGGCGTCGTCGGCCGTCAGCAGGACGGTTCGTCCGTAGCCGTTCCGCGTCGTGGCAGGCCGCCCCGGGTCTCCGTACCTGTCCTCCCACACGTGGTCTATGATGAGCCGCGGAGACGCGTCCGGCACGTCCGGTGCGGCCCTCCACGTTCTCACGGTGCGGGTCGGCCACCAGTACTCACTGACGAGCGCGAGCTCGCCGTGGCCCCACATGACGCCGTAGTACCTGAGCTCGGTCGTCAGCCACTTCGTCGGCTCCCCGTCGAACGGAGCTTCGAGCAGGTAGAGCTGGTCACGCAGCTCGGCCTCGGCGCCCGCGTCGCCACCGTCGAGGGCCTCGGCCCAGAAGAGCGTCGATGGCGCGTCGGAGCGCCACTGGACCTCGCGGCGCCCCGTGGCGACGCTGCCCCGAGAGATCGGGATGTTGTCCCTCAGTGGTATGTCCGCTACCTCGTAGACGACGTTGCCATCGAGATCCCAGACCTCGGTCACCTCGGGGAACCTGTAGGCGGGCACGAGGTACGAGAACGGCTGCCTCAGCCTGCTCACGAGAAGGTAGCTGCCGTCGGGCGACGAACTCACGTCCCAGATCATCGCGGGCTGTCCGACGCCCCGGACGTCGCCGTCGACCGAGACGAGGGCCAGCTGGGTCGTCATGTAGTGTTCGAAGAGGCTCTCGTCGTAGTGATCCTGAAGAAGGTCCTGGTACGTGCGCGCGGGTGTCGCCTCGCCGGACGTCTCCTGCACTACGGGGCCATCGGGCACGGACGGCCTCTCCGGCTCGGAGCCCCTATCCCGGGGCACGAGGCAGCAGACGAGAGTCTCGCCGTCGTAGAGCCACTGCGGCGGCACGGCCGCCACCATCGACACCGACGGGCCCAATACCCTCTCAGCCTCGGCGGTCTCGACGTCCAGGCACCACAGCTCGATGCCGTCCTCGGTCGTGTTCGTGAAGGCTATCCTGCGCCCGTCGGGCGACCACGAGACGTTCTCGATGCGGGGGCTCTCGGGAAGCCCGGAGACGGGCAACTCCTCGGACAGCCCCTCGAACGCGGCTTCCTTCGCTGCCTCGATCGACACCAGGCTGAGCCCGTTCGAAGACCAGGTGCGGCTCTGCGCGTTCTGATCCGGCTTGAAACGCATACCGGCCAGCCTCAGCTCACGCTCCGCCAGCTCCGCTATCGAGGGATAGCCGGGCCGCTCGCGGAGTAGCATCCGGTCGCGTCTCGGCCCGATATTGACCCACGGAGTGCGTCTCGCGTCTATTATGTCGACGAGGGTCCTGTGCGGCAGCCGGTAGCCGCCGTCGGCCTCCGCAGACTCGGCCGGCGCCACCCCCGGCAGCATCGAGGCCAAGGCCGCGACGACGAGAACGATCCCGATGCGCGCCCGGTCCGAGAGGTCCTTTCGTCGATACCGCATCGAATCACTCATCGGTGTTCTCCTCCCTGTTCGGTCGGCTTCCGAGGCGCGCCCAGTCTAGAGCGCGTGGAACCTATCGTAGAAGGCACTGACGCGCGGCTCCGATAGCAGCGGGCTGAAGCTCTGGTGCCCGACGTCGGGACAGCCGTTGCCTTCTGTGACGGTGAACCCGTCGGGCGTTACCACAACGTCCCATCCTATGTACGGGACGTACTCCATGCGTTTGCATACGTCCAGGATCGCCGGCGTCTTGACGTAGCGGGTCCGGTCCGAGACGAAGAGGCACCTGTTCTCGTCGGTCACTCCGTAGAGAAGCGCCGAACGAGAGAGGAACTCTCTCCGCCAGGCGCAGAGCCGTCTTCCGAGCGGAACCGGCATGGTGGAACCCATCTCTGCGGACACGAGTCGCTCTAGACCGCGAAGCGCGCGGCCGGCCCTCAGTGCCCTCGCTGCCAGGTCCCGTCGCATCAGTCCTTCTCCATGACGGCTATGTACGTTGGGCCGCCCGACTCGAGGAACCTCTGGGCATGCCATCCGGTACCGTCGAGAATGTCACGAAGCT
>Ga0180435_10001473_pt1 | contig 24507 bp, 16 predicted proteins | sample SS_ome_3_FD_132467 | JGI IMG/M metagenome (GOLD analysis project Ga0180435, IMG submission 132467) | Hypersaline lake sediment archaeal communities from the Salton Sea, California, USA - SS_3_S_1 metaG | ecosystem: Environmental > Aquatic > Non-marine Saline and Alkaline > Hypersaline >... | reverse complement strand
GTTGTTCTGTTTTTCTTTCAGGGTCTGGTTCCTGAGCATGGAAAAACGGGCCCTTTCCTCGCTCAGGGATTCGTCCTGGTAAACCACAATGTCATCGCCATCGGAGGCTGCAGGGAAGAGGCCGTAAACTGCATTTGCTGTGAGCCATTTTTCGCTGATGATTTTTTGCAGCATCTCCTGTGCATCTTCATAGAGCTTTCGGGCCTCATTTCCGTAATCGGGGTGTTCGAAGATATCGGGAAATTTTCCCTTCAGCTCCCAGGTGGTAAAAAAGAAAATCCAGTTGATGTACTTGCTGATCTCCGTCAGAGAAAAGTCCTTTAGGACCTGAAGACCCAGATGCCTGGGCTTCACTATGATCCCTTGCTCCCGGAAGCGGTTTTCCCGGGCCTTTTCCAGGCTCAGATATTGAATATCCCGGCCAGCTCCGGCATAGCTTTCTCTGAGAGCCTCGTATTCTTCTTTAATGCCCTGACTGTAGCCCGGCTTTTGTTCCTTGGAGAGCAGCGAGCTGACCACGGCAACGCTTTTGGAGGCATCTTTCACGTGAATGACAGGCTGAGAAAACCGGGGTTCTATTTTCACTGCTGTATGTATCTTGGACGTGGTGGCCCCACCGATGAGCAGGGGCTGAGCCATGTTTTTCCGTTCCATTTCCGAAGCCACGTGGATCATTTCTTCCAGAGAGGGCGTGATGAGTCCGGAAAGGCCTACGATGTCCACCTGCTGATTCTTAGCCTCCTCCAGAATTTTTTCGGTAGCTACCATTACACCCAGGTCTATGATTTCGTAATTGTTGCATCCGAGAACCACTCCCACAATGTTTTTCCCTATGTCATGCACATCTCCTTTTACGGTTGCCAGCAGGACCTTGCCGGCTGTCTGACTGGCGTCTGACTGACCGCTGGCCTTCTCTGCTTCAATGAAGGGGAGTAGGGTGGCTACAGCCCGTTTCATGACCCTGGCACTTTTTACCACCTGCGGAAGAAACATCTTTCCTTCCCCAAACAGATCACCCACCACATTCATTCCGTCCATCAATGGGCCTTCAATCACCTTCAGCCCCAGACCGTATTTTTTATGGGCTTCCAGAGCATCTGCCTCAATATGCTCCGTTAGTCCTTTTATCAAAGCATGTTTTAAGCGCTCTTCCACCACCTCATCTCTCCAGAGATCCCTCCGTTCCTCCACCTTGTCCTCCTGCACCAGGGTGGCTGAATATTCTATCAGACGTTCTGTGGCATCGGACCTGCGGTTCAGTACAAGATCCTCGGTGTACTCCAAAAGCTGTTCGGGGATCTCGTCATAGACCTGAAGCAGACCCGGATTAACGATGCCCATATCGAGTCCCGCCTTGATAGCATGATAGAGAAATACAGAGTGAATGGCTTCCCTCACCACATCGTTCCCTCTGAAAGAAAAGGAGAGGTTGCTGATTCCTCCGCTGACCCGGGCACCGGGCAGGTTCTCCTTGATCCAGCTGGTAGTTCGAATGAAATCGACCGCATAATTGTTATGCTCTTCCATGCCTGTCCCGATGGTAAGTACATTGGGATCAAAGATGATGTCGTCCGGGGAGTAATTCAGTGAATCAATGAGAAGGTGATAGGCTCTTTCGCATATCTCAATACGTCTTTCGTAGGAGTCGGCCTGACCTTTCTCATCAAACGCCATCACAATGACCGCTGCGCCATAGGCCCTGATCTTCTTAGCCTGGCTCAGGAATACTTCCTCACCTTCCTTCAGGCTGATGGAATTCACCACGGCCTTGCCCTGGATGCATTTCAGTCCGGCTTCTATCACCTGGAACTTGGAGGAATCCACCATCAGTGGTACCCTGGAAATCTCCGGTTCGGCCAGCAGAAGATTCAGAAAGGTGACCATTTCTTCTTCTGCATCCAACATGGCGTCATCCAGGTTGATGTCCAGGATCTGGGCACCGTCCTCCACCTGTCTGCGAGCTATTTCAAGGGTTTCATCGTATTTCTTTTCGCGAATCAAGCGGGCAAATTTGCGGCTGCCCGCCACATTGCACCTTTCCCCGATGTTGATAAAGTTGGAGCCTGCGTAGGCCGTAAGGGCTTCCAGTCCACTTAACTTGAGTCCTTGCTGGACAGCTACTGTTTTACGGGGTTCAGCTTTTTCAGTAAGCTGTACAAATGCTTCTATATGCTCGGGAGTGGTACCGCAACAGCCTCCCACAATATTCACAAAGCCAGAGTTCACAAAATCGGCCATCTGGCCGGCCATTTCTTCCGGACTTTCATCGTATTCCCCGAATTGATTGGGGAGTCCTGCATTGGGATGTACCGAGACAAAATGTCTCGACTTTGAGGCCATTTCCTGGAGGTAGGGTCTGATTTCCTTTGCTCCCAGGGAGCAGTTTAATCCGATGGAAAGCAATTCCACATGGTCCAGGGAGAACATAAAGGCTTCCAGTGTTTGCCCGCTCAGGGTTCTCCCGCTGGCATCCGTTATGGTACCCGAGACCATGACCGGAACTTTCCGTCCTGCCTCTTCCAGGTATTCCTCTATGCCCATAAGAGCTGCTTTTGCATTGAGGGTATCAAAGATGGTTTCCACAAGCAGCAGATCCGATCCTCCTTCCATCAAGCCTTTTGACTGTTCCTTATAGGCCTCCTTCATTTCGTCGAAGGAAATGGCCCGGTATCCCGGGTCATTTACATCGGGAGAAAGCGAGGTGGTCTTATTGGTAGGACCTATGGATCCGGCCACAAATCTGGGCTTTTCAGGAGTACGGCTGGTGAAAGCTGCAGCAGCTTCTGCAGCTATCCTGGCCGACTCGAAGTTGATCTCATACACCTGCTCCTCCATATGGTAGTCGGCCTGCGAAATGGATGTGGCATTGAAGGTGTTGGTCTCAATGATATCCGAACCGGCTTCCAGGTAGGCTTCATGAATGGCTTTAATGATGTCGGGTCGTGTGAGGGAAAGCAGGTCGTTGTTTCCTTTCAGATCGCTCTGGTGATCTTTAAAACGTGCACCCCTGTAATCTTCTTCGGATAATTTGTAACGTTGGATCATGGTTCCCATGGCCCCATCCAGAAGAAGGATGCGATTATGTAAAAGCGATCGGAGATCTGCGCCGTCCTTTGCTGTTTTTCCCATACCCTAAAGCTACTCAATTTTGAGCTTTCCAGTATCTTATGCTTCGAAGGCCTGCTCGAAGTCGGCGATGATGTCGTCGATATGTTCCAGGCCTACCGATACCCTGAGCAGTGTTGGCAGAACACCTGCAGCCAGCTGTGCCTCATCGGGCAATTGCTGGTGAGTTGTGGCTGCTGGTTGAATGATCAGGGTTCTCACATCTCCCACATTGGCCAGATGGCTCACCAATTTCAGATTATCCACCAGGCGAATGGCTTCTTCCTTTTCCCCTTTCAGAGTAAATGAAAGCACACCGCCAGCTCCCCTGGGCAGGTATTTTTTGGCATTGGCATGGTGGGGGCTGTCCTCCAGGCCCGGATAAAATACCTGGTCGACCTTCGGATGTTTTTGCAGCCACTGGGCAAGGGCCAGGGTATTCGCCACATGCCTGTCCATCCTCAGGGAAAGGGTTTCCAGACCCTGTACAAAAAGGAAGGAATTAAAGGGGCTCTGACTGGGCCCCAGGTCTCTCAGACCTTCCACCCTTGCCTTGATAATGAAGGCTATGTTTCCAAAGGGACTGTCACTGCCAAAGGTGTCCCAGAATTTCAAGCCGTGGTAGCCATCACTGGGTTCTGTAAACTGGGGGAATTTGCCGTTGCCCCAATTGTAATTTCCGCCATCCACAATAACCCCGCCAATGGAAGTACCATGTCCGCCTATCCACTTGGTGGCACTTTCCACGATGATGTTGGCTCCGTATTCTATGGGTCTGATGAGATAACCTGCTGCACCAAAGGTATTGTCTACCACAAGTGGAATGTCGTGCTTTTTGGCAAGTGCTCCATATTTTTCAAAATCAGGGACATTGAAGGCTGGATTACCGATGGATTCCAGGTAGATGGCTTTGGTGTTTTCATCAATAAGCTTTTCAAAGTCTTCCACCTCCAGAGACTGGGCAAACCTGGCCTCCCAGTTGTAGTTCTTAAAGGTCACTTTGAATTGGTTGTAAGTACCCCCGTAGAGGTAGGGACTGCTCACGATGTTATCTCCAGCCTGCAATATGGTACTGAATACCAGAAACTGTGCTGCGTGTCCTGAAGAAACAGCCAGTGCAGCAACGCCTCCTTCCAGGGCTGCCATTCTCTGCTCGAAGGCGTCGTTGGTGGGATTCATGATCCGGGTATAGATGTTCCCGAATTCTTTCAGGGCAAAGAGGTTTGCGCCGTGCTCCGAATTATTGAAGGTATAAGAGGTGGTTTGATACACCGGTACCGCTCTGGCATTGGTGGCTGAATCAGGTGCTGTTCCCGCATGGATCTGCAGGGTCTCGAAATTTTTATAAGAATTACTCATATCGTAGGTTATTAGGTTATTAGGTTAATGGGTTAATGGGTTAATGGGTTAATGGGTTAATGAGTTAATGGGTTAATGGGTTAATGGGTTAATGGGTTAATGGGTTAATGGGTTAATGGGTTAATGGGTTAATGAGTTAATGGGTTAGAGAGTTAATGGCTAATAGTTAGTTTATTATCCTTTTTAGAATAACTCAATAAGCTATAGCTATTAACATACTAACTTCTACCCATGCCCATAGGCAAGGGGAGAAATTTTAAAACTATGTCCTTCATGGTCTTCATCTTTTGTTATTATATCCCTTTCGGGTTAGGTTTTGGCACCTTCGCCTGGAGGCAGGTTGCCAGGGGGTCTCCGAGCCTAATCTCTTACCCCTTCTCAATAACAGACGCATTAACTGCGCTATTGTTGGTTCAAATATATGTCACGGACCAGCACTTTACAAATGAAGCGCTGGGAATTATTTAATTTTATTTAGATTAAATTGCTTAATTCTCACACAGACAGGAGTATAGGCTTGGGAATAATTTAGATTAGAAAGAATAAGTCAGTCCCAGCCCAAAGAGCTCTTTAAACTGAACCCTTTCATCAAAGGTGTCGAGAACACCATCGCCGGTGGTGTCGGTCCCGAATTTGATATCGTAATCGTATATGAGCTGGGTCAAAAGTGAGGCTGACAAATATTCGTTGATGGTAAAGGTCAGCAGAAGATCCCAGTTCACATCCACGTACTGTGGATTCTCCAGGTAATTGGAAAAGAAATCGATCTTGGTGTCCAGGGTCACATTTTTCAGGATTTCCTTTTTAAAGGCCATTTTGATATAGGCACCCATTTCAGCCCGGGTTTTTTGTCCGGGATCCAGGCCGAAGGATCCGGCCGCTGAAAGCTCATCGTCAAGTACAAAAGTAAACTTGGAGGATAGCGGGGAGAGGAAAAGGGAGAAAAGCTCCGCAGGTTTGTAATCCATACCCAGGGAGAAATTCAGGTAGCCGGGAGCCATAAAATTGGAAATCTTCATCCTGTTGGCGTCTCCGGGATTATCATAACCCTGTGCGAATTGGGTTTTAAAGCCCAGGAGACCTGTATAAAACCACTTATCGGTGGCCTTCATGCCCAGTTTGGAGGCCAGGTCAATCTGGTCGTCACTCTTGCGTGTGGGATCGTCACCCTGTTTGATGAGACCGAAACCCAGGGTTAAGGTATTCTCCCAGCTGGTCCTGTCCTTGGCATAGTTGGCTGCCAGGTTGATAAGCGCATTGCCTGAAAGGCTGTTGTCACCGCCCGCTGCCCAGTTGCTAAGCGAGAGCTGACTCAGATTCAGAGCTGTGGTCCCGCTGAATTTCCAAGCGGTATCGGCCTCGGGATTATCCTGCGCCTGCAATTGTACGGCAAGCAATAAGAGGCTTAGTGTATAAAAGATCTTGTTCATGTTGAGATGCTTTAGTTTTGTGATTAAGTTTATTTGCTCTGCGAATCCTCCTGGGGAAGCTCGTAATCGACCATCCATTGAAATCCGAAGCGGTCGATGCACATGCCGAATTCTGCACCCCAGAATGCCTTCTCAAAAGGCATAATCACCTGTCCGCCATCGCTTAGCTTGTCAAAGAATTTAAGTGCCTGTTCCCTTTCAGTGGCAGCAATGGAGAGGGCGATATTGCTTCCATGCTTCACCTCGCGGTCCGGAAAGGTATCTGAGGCAAAAAATACGATATTCTCAAATTTCAGCCTGGCATGCATCACTTTGTCCTTGTATTCTTCCGGCACATCCTTTTCAGCGGGAGAACCCCTGAATGGCATTATGGATAATTCTGCTCCGAGCACGGATGCATAAAACTCCATGGCTTCCTTACAATTTCCGTTAAAGGTGAGGTAAGGAATTAAGGTATTAAGTCCTTCTTTCTGCATGATCTGAATGTTTTAAGATTGTTTTATTTTTTTTCTGAGCTTTCGGCAAATACCTTGAAGCGTTCCATGGTCAGCAGGGTGTTATGCGTAAAAGCCTTCTTCATAAAAGGTGCCATCAGGGCCATCATACCCTTGAACCTGAATACATTTTCTGTTCTCCAGACTGTTGTGCCGTCCTTTTCTTCAGTGAAGAAATTAGACACCTGGTTAAAAACCCCACGGGCTTCATAGGTGCCGTGAAATTCATCGGGAAGATTCCTCTGGGTAATGGTTTCCACCATTTCCAGTTCTCCTTTGCGGGCCTCGTATACCATTCTGGACTTGGCGCCTGCCTTTCCGGGTTCCCCGCTCAAATGTTCAAACCTGAGAAGTCCCGGTTGCCACTTATAGAGGTTTTCCGTACTGTCGAATAATTCGATGACTTTTTCTCTGCTTAACTGGATGCTGACTTGGGTGCTGTATTTCATAATTTTCAGGATTCATTTCATTAACAAAAATGCCGTCTATTTGTTTGACCGGATTCACCGAAGCTTTCCCTGAAACTTCACCGATATTTTGCTGCGAATTCATGCCCTGCTGACGACTTGCTTTAGTTTTAATCAAAAATAAGCACAATCATCATGGAAAAGAAGGTAATTATCATCGGCGGGGGAGTGGCAGGACTCTCAGCCGGAATTTACGGTCAGCTCAATGCTTATGATACAGAGATCCTTGAGATGCACTCCCTGCCGGGGGGACAGTGTACAGCCTGGAAAAGGAAGGATTATACCTTTGACTATTGCATTCACTGGCTGGTGGGGTCTTCCCATGGAGCTTTTCATGATATATGGAAGGAGACCGGTGCGCTAAACGGATCAACGGATATCGTAAATCCCGAGACCTATGTGACCATTCGCCTGCCGGAAGGCGGGGATTTCATCATTTATTCGGATGTGGACCGCTGGGAAAAATACCTGCTGGAGATGGCTCCTGAGGACCGCAAAGCCATTGGCAGGATGTGCGAGGATATGAGGAAGATGTCTACCATTCAACCCTTTGACAAGCCATCCTTTAAGCGGAATATTTTTGATTATGCCTCCATGCTCGGGAAAAGCGGCCCTGCCATGAAGCTCTTTATGAAATACAAGAAGATGTCCATCGATGAATATTTTACCGGGCTGGATTTCCGGACTCAGGTCATGAAGGATCGAATGGGCGTGATCTCGACGGCCATGGCTGACTTCTCGGCCATCGCCTTCCTTTTTACCCTGGTCTGGTTTTCCCAGAAAAATGCGGGCTATCCCCTGGGTGGATCCATGCCTTTTACCCTGAGAATGTTGGACAGGTACATTTCTCTGGGAGGCACTTTTACTCCCAAAGCCAAGGTGGAAAAAATTATATGTCGTGGCCGCAAGGCGGTGGGGGTAAGGCTGACCGACGGAACCATCAAGTACGCTGATTATGTGGTGGGAGCCTGCGACCTGCATGCACTGATGTACGATATGCTGGATGGCCAGTTTGTGAGTCAGGAGATCCGCAGGGCATTCAAGGAGTGGCCCCTCTTTACTCCCATTGTACAGGTATCTTTTGGCATTGATACCCCCGTAGAAAGTAAATACCATACCTACCAGGTGCTGGCTCCCGGAGAAAAGATGGGCAGCACCACCCTCAAGACAGGCTATGGCATTTCCAATTACAACCACGATCCCCAGATTACTCCGGAGGGAAAGTGCGTAATGAAATTGATATTTGATTCCCCCTTTGAAATCTGGGAAGGTATGAGGGAAGAAGAGTATCAGCGGGAGAAGGAATGGATCAAAGAGGATGCCATTCAGAAGCTGGAAGAGATGTATCCCGGAGTAAAGGGTCACATCGAGGTAGTGGATGTGGCTACTCCTCTGACCGATATCAAGTTTACAGGAGTACATAAGGGAGCTTTTGAAGGTTTTTTACCCACCAGCCGTAATATGATGAAGACCCTCAGTCATAAACTCAAGGGTCTCGATAATTTTTATCTAACCGGACAATGGCTGTTCCCAGGCGGAGGATTGCCGCCTTCAGCCCAGTCAGGAAAATGGCTCTTCCAGTGGATCACCAAAAAGGACCGGAAGATATTTAAGGTCGCCTGATAATTTTCACGCGAAAAATATAATTTCGTAGTGTGGAAATTGGAGAGTTGTATACAAATTTAAAGGCAGCCTATACTCCTGAAAATCTTGGGCTGATTTCCGGGCGTATCATAGATATGTTCAGGGATCATAAATACGATGCCCTCAGGGCGATTCAGAAGGTGGTCAATGAATACACTCCCTGTGAAGAAGAAAAGATCAACAAGGTTTTTTCCAGATTGATCATGCTTTACCATCCCGATCGCCTGGGTCAGAGTCTCACCAAATTGGAGGAAGCTTACAAGGCCGGTGATTTTGAAGCGCTCTATACCCTTTCACATATACTTACAGTGCAGAACCTGGAACCCGAGCATGTGGCCGTGAGTTCCATCCTTACCGATGAGGATCTGGCAGAGGAATTTGGTTGGGATGCCCATGCAGATGGTTACTCCTATTTCATGGCAGAAGAAGAGGAGGGAGGGGACCTGGGTGAAGAAGGCGATTATGCCGGACCAAGTTTTCTATCCGCCCTCAAGCGCAGGGTTTATGGCAACCTGAATGTGGATTTTCCCATGTACCTTCTGGAAGACCTGGAGGAGATAGAGATGGCCGATCACGAACTTGAATACCTCGATGGCATTGATGCCTGCCGGCATGCCCGGGCAGTGGATCTGAGTAACAACAACCTGACCGACATATCCGACCTGGGCTATCTTCGACAGGTCGAACGGCTTTACCTGTCCAACAATCATGTGGGACTAATCGATGCGCTTAGCAATCTACGGGTTCTTCAGGTACTGGATATAAGCTTCAACGACGTGGATGATCTGAGTCCCCTCTTCGAACTGTCCCACCTCAGCTATCTGAACGTGATGGGCAACCGCATACCTGCCTGGCAGCTGGAAAAGCTCCAGCTGAAAGGAGTGACCATCGTATCCTAGTGTTTGATTAAGCTAAGGCAAGTGCCTGCTCCAAATCTGCTTTCAGGTCCTCCACATCTTCAATCCCCACCGAAAGACGGATCAGTTCCTCGGCAATGCCTTCCGCTTGGCGGCCCTCAGGCCCCAGGTGCCGGTGCGAGGTGTGGGCCGGCGAGCTACATATGGTTTCCAGTCCCCCCAGGCTCATGGAGGGTTTGATCAACTGAAGATTTTTCTGGAAGCTTATGCCATCCTGACCGTCCACTTCAAAAGAGAGCATGCCTCCAAAACCGGTCATCTGCCTGGCTGCGATTTCATGGTCCGGGTGGGAGGGGAGACCGGGGTAGTTGACCTGCCTGATCTTTGGATGAAGATCCAGGAAGTGCGCCAGCTCCATGGCATTGTCATTGATGCGCTCCACACGCACATGAATGGTTTTCAGACTACGTTCCAGCAGACTCAGGGTCATGGCATTGAGAGAGCCTCCAAAATTTAAGCCGGTCTGGTATATCTCTTCCATAAGGCTTTTTTTGCCGGCAACGGCACCGGCCAGAATATCGCTGTGCCCTCCCATGTATTTGGTGGCGCTGTGCACCACCAGATCTATGCCCAATACAGCAGGTTGTTGGTTTACCGGCGAAGCAAAGGTATTGTCAATGACTGTGATAATCCCCCTTTTAGTGGCCATCTCAGCCACAGCCTGGATATCGGTGATGCTCAGCAAAGGGTTGGAAGGGCTTTCAATGTAGATCACTTTGGTATTTTTCTGTATGCAGGCCTCCAGGTCTTCCACCTTCTGACTGGACGCAATGCTGCAGGCTATGCCAAAGCGTTGAAACTCCCTGTCCAGGAAGTGGGAGGTTCCTCCGTAAAGGCCTTTTTGAAAAACCGCATGATCGTCTTTACCCAGGAAGGTAAAGAGTACCGTGGAAATGGCAGCCATGCCTGAACTGAAGACCAGGGCATTGTCGGCCGCCTCCAGCGAGGCAATCTTTTCCGCCACTGCCTTCTCATTGGGTGTATTCAGGTAGCGGGGATATACTGTATCCTCCTGGTCGATAAACTCAAAGGAGGTTGAGGTATAAATGGGGGAGTTGATTCCTTTTTTCAACTCGTCTTTCATGGTGCCGGCATGGACACAGCGGGTAGGGAATTTATGCATTGAGCAGGTTTTTCATGGCTTCCATATTGCGTTCATTGATCACGGTTTTGGACTCGGGAGTATAAAGGAATTCGAAAAGTTCTTCGTACCTCTCCTCCACCTTGGGCCGGATAACTTTCATGGTAGGATTCATAAGCTTATTTTCTACGCTGAAGCCCTCCGGCAGAATTCCCAGGTTGGCAGGGATCCAGCGCTGGGGAAACATATCACCGAACTTCCCCTGGCTCCTGTATTCCCTGATTTCATTATCCACCAGGCTGAGGCAGGCTTCAATCCCTTCCTTAGATCCGGCTGTGAGCCCCTGGGCTTTCAGATATCTGTGTAAAGCTTCGGCACTGGGGTGAACCAGGGCCACGGTATATGCATTCTGGTTATTATGCAAGAGGCATTGCTCGATGAATTCCGATTGGTCGGTAAAAGCCTCTTCGATGCCTTCCGGACTGTATTTTTCTCCGTCATCTGCAATAAGCAGACTCTTATATCTGCCCAGCACGTAAAGAAAACCGTCTGCATCCAGGTAGCCCATATCTCCGGTATAGAGCCATTCGTCCCGAATGGTCTCATCCGTTGCCTCCGGATTTTTCCAGTATCCCTTCATCACATTTTCGCCTCGGATCACGATTTCTCCTTTCTCTCCCATAGGCAATTCCGTACCTTCATCATTGCAGATCTTTACCTCCAGGTTTTCGGGAATATTGCCAGAAGCACCCATCTTGTGACTTTCGGGACTGTTAATGGAGATCATGGGACTGGCTTCCGTGAGACCGTAGCCCTGGTACATGGGTATTCCGATGGCGTAAAAGAAGCGCTGGAGCTCAATGTCCAGCAAGGCTCCGCCACCGATAAAGAAATCCATGTTTCCGCCCATGGCCTTACGGACTTTCGAGAAAACCACAAGATCAAATAGTTTGTAAATGGGTTTCAGGAAGATCTTCATTCCTTTTCCCCTGTCCCATCCTATGCCATTGTATTTGTAGGCGATCTTTATACCGGTGTTGAACAATTTCCAGGTGAAACCGCCTTTGGCCCGGACTCCGCTTTCTATATTCTTGCGAAAATTTTTTGCAATGGTTGGAACGCTGAACATCAGGTTGGGTTTGATTTCCTGTATGTTCTTACTTATGTTCTTACGGGTTTCGATCCCGGTTTTGCCCATTTCGAGACAGGCCAGGCTGGCCCCTGTGGCCATGATAGTAAACAATCCGGCGGTATGAGCAAAACTATGGTCCCAGGGAAGAAAGAGAAACATGATATAATCCTCGGGGACGGACATCACGGTTAAGGCCTGTTCCGTATTGGCAGTATAGTTACGCTGACTGAGCATAATTCCTTTGGGATCGGCTGTGGTGCCTGAGGTATAACAGATGTTGGCCACGTCGTCCGGACTGACCGACTCGTATACTTCCTTAAAGGAAGCAAAGTCATTTTCCAGGATCTTTTTTCCCTCCTCCATGAGATCGCCCATGTAAATCTCATCCCTGGCGTAGCTTTCTTTGGGATCCATCAGAATGATCTTTTCCAGATCGGGGAGCTCCTTTTTTAGGGCTTCGATTTTTGCCAGCTGGCTGGAACTTACAATGATCATCCTGGATTCCGAATGTTTCAGCCGGAAGCTAAGATCGGCAGGTTCATTCAACTGAATGGATAAGGGTACGTCGATGGCGCCCAGGTAGAACATGCCCATTTCAGCTACCACCCACCAGGATCTTCCTTCGGCAAGCAAGGCCAGCCGGTCCCCTTTTTTGATTCCCAGGGACATCATCCCTGCTGCAAACTGGTAAACCTGTTCGCGCATTTCGGCATAGGAAGTGGACTGGAAAGCTCCGTCCCTTTTTTCCCACATGTAAGGATTGTTGGGATACTTATCTACGTTCTCTTCGAAAAAATTGACAAGGGATTTCATTGTTCAGCTCAAGATTTGTCGGGTGAAACAACAAGATATGAAAATACGAAAATTTAGCTTGCCCAGAGAAAACCCGGCCAATACACTTATAGCATTACATTTCTATGATCTGCTCCCGGTCGGGTCCTACAGAAATGAATTTTATGGGTACCTGAAGCTCCTTTTCAAGGAAGGCCACATAATCCTTAAGCTCTGCAGGAAATTGTTCCTTGGAACGAACTCCGGTGAGATCCGTATTCCAGCCCGGGATTTCTGTAAAGACAGGTAAGACCTCTGCGTTCAGATCAAAGGGTAACTGGTCGGTCAGTTCCCCATTAACCGAATAGGCTGTGGCCACTTTGATCGTATCGAAGGTATCCAGTACATCGGTCTTGGTCATGATGAGCTGGGTAACTCCATTGAGCATCAGGCTGTATTTCAAAGCTACCAGATCCAACCATCCGCACCTGCGCGGCCTGCCGGTGGTGGAACCATATTCCTTGCCTATATCCCTGAGTTTTTGTCCTTCTTCGTCTTCCAGCTCCGAGGGGAAAGGCCCACTGCCTACGCGGGTGCAATAGGCTTTAAAGATTCCATATACCTCACCCACGGTGGTAGGGGCAATGCCCATACCGGTGCAGGCCCCTGCACAAATGGTGTTGGAGGAAGTTACAAAGGGATAGGAGCCAAAATCAATGTCCAGCAAAGTACCCTGAGCTCCCTCGGCCAGTATGCTCTTACCTTCTTCCAGGAGGCGGTGAATTTCATACTCCGTATCCACCCTTCGGAATTTGCGAATTACCTCGATGCCTTCGAAAAACTTTTGCTCTTCTTCCAGGTTATACTCAAAATCATATTGTTTGAGCAGTTGGACATGCTTGGCTTTCAATGCTTCATATTTCTCCTTGAAATCCAGGTCGATATCACCAACCCGCAGACCGTTCCTGCCTGTTTTATCCATGTAGGTCGGTCCGATTCCTTTCAGGGTTGAGCCAATCTTGGATTTGCCTTTGGCTGCTTCCGAGGCGGCATCCAGGATCCTGTGGGTGGGCAAAATCAGGTGGGCCTTTCTGGAAATCCATAGATTTTTGGTAAGATCCATGCCCATATCCTCCAGGGCGTCAATTTCGCGCTTGAATACCATGGGATCGAGCACCACGCCATTGGTGATCAGGTTCAGTTTATCTTCTCTGAATATACCCGAAGGAATGTTGTGTAGTATATGCTTAATGTTGTTGAATTCTAAGGTGTGGCCGGCATTGGGACCTCCCTGGAAACGGGAAATTATATCGTATCGAGGGGTCAGTACGTCCACTACCTTGCCTTTACCTTCGTCTCCCCACTGGAGACCTAAGAGAACATCAACTTTCATAAAATGTGAGATTTTTTAAGCACAAAAAAATAACCGGTCCGCCGGCTTTAGTAACCCGATAAAAATAAGAAAAAAACCACTACTTATTTACTCACTGCCCTCATTCTTACTCCGGCCGTAAATATAAAGTGAGTGATGACTGGGAGTGAAGTTGTTAAGTTCGCAGGCTGTCTTGATGATCTCTTCAATCCTGGGATCGCAAAACTCAATCACATTGCCCGTATCCATGTCGATCAGATGGTCGTGCTGCATGCACCTGTAGGCCTTTTCGAACTGAGCAATGTTTTTACCGAACTGGTGCTTCACCACCAGGCTGCAGTCCAACAACAACTCAATGGTATTATACAGAGTGGCCCTGCTTACCCGGTAATTTTTATTCTTCATAAATATGTAAAGAGACTCAATGTCGAAATGACCGTCCCTGGAATAGATCTCATCCAGAATGGCATAACGTTCAGGGGTTTTGCGGTGCCCCTTGCGCTCCAGATAGTCAGTGAATATCTGCTTGACGGTTTCTTTGGTCTCCTCTTGAACCATACTTAGTCTAAGTAAAAATTACGGTGCTAATATAGTAATAATTTTAATTTAGAACAGATAAAAGGGGAATTTTACTCCGTCGCTTCCACCCTGTGAACCGAGTCTACTCCCTTGAGTTTCATCAGGTTCAATATCAGGTTATTGAGGTCGGTAGTATTGTGCACGTAGAGATCTATGGTGCCGGTGAAAATACCATCGTGACCATGCAGGTTGATGGTCCGCATACTGATATTTAATTCCTTGGTGATGGTATTGGTAATGGAATTATAGACTCCAAAACGGTCCCAGCCATTGAGTTGGATTTTGGCCAGGTAGGAGAGTACTTTGTGTTGAGTCCATTTGGCAGCGACCAGCTTGTCGCCCTGACTGGACATAATCTTCACTGCAGTGGTGCAGTCGGTCCGATGGACCAGGAGGATATCGTTTTCCTGTCTCACTGCCACCACCTCGTCTCCGGGAATGGGACTGCAGCATTTGGCCAGTTGATAAGTGCTTTCTTCATCACCAACTCTTTCTTTCAGCAGCAGTGTTCCCCTGGAATCAAATTCTTCTTTGTTTTCCAGCTTTTTTTGTGATCTGCCCACATTCAGATCCCAGACCCTGACCCATTTGTTCTTGGTATTCTTACTAAGAATATCCTTTAAGTCCTCCAGGTTAATGATGCCGCTACCGATTTTTGAATAGAGCTCATCTTTGTGGGTGGAATCGTAGGCAGGGACCAGTTTTTTCAGGATCCTGGAGCTTGGGGTGAGGTTTAATTCCTTCAGTTTCTCGATCAGGATCTGCTTACCCACCTCCGTACGGTTCTTGATTTCGGCTTTTAGAGCATTCTTGATGGCGGTTTTGGCCTTAACCGTGCTTACGAACTCATACCATTCCATGGTGGGTTTCTGGACGTCTGAGGACAGGATCTCCACCTGGTCGCCGCTCGACAAAACATGGCTCAGGGGTACCAGTCGGTGATTCACCTTGGCACCGATGGCTTTGTTCCCGATTTCCGTGTGTATCTCGTAGGCAAAATCGAGGGCAGTGGCATCCTTGGGGAGGGTGATGATCTGTCCCTTGGGTGTAAAGACCATAATCTCCGAAGAGAAAAGGTTTAATTTAAAGTCATCCAGAAATTCCAGTGCATCCACCGTAGGAGTCTCCAGGGTTTCACGGATGCGCTTAATCCACTTATCCAGCTCCGTCTCGGGCGAAGTCTCGTCCTTGTATTTCCAGTGCGCAGCAAAACCTCGTTCTGCTATCTCATCCATACGTTCAGACCGGATCTGCACCTCCATCCACTTGCCGTTGGGCCCCATTACCGTAGTATGCAGGGCCTCATAGCCATTGGCTTTGGGAGTGGATACCCAGTCACGGATCCTTTCCGGCTTGGGAGCGTAAATATCCGTGATGATGGAATATATGTTCCAGCACTGGGTTTTTTCCGGGACTTCCTTTTTGGGTTCAAAGACGATCCGAATGGCAAACAGGTCATAGATCTCCTCGAAGCTTACATTCTTCTGGTGCATCTTCTGCCAGATGGAGTATATGGATTTGGGCCGGCCCGAGATGTTAAATTGAAATCCGTTCCGTTCCAGTGAGTCTATGATGGGTAATGAAAAATGATTGATCAGATGGAGCCGCCTTTCTTCCGTGAGTTTTACTTTCTCGGCAATTTCGTTGTATACGTCGGGATAACGGAATTTCAGGCTTAAATCTTCCAGTTCCGATTTTAGGGCATAAAGCCCAAGTCTGTGAGCCAAAGGCGCATAGAGGTATATGGTTTCGCCGGCGATCTTAATCTGCTTATTCCGTGGTAGGGAACCCAGGGTGCGCATGTTGTGCAGGCGATCTGCCAGCTTCACGAATATCACCCTCACATCGTCCGAAAGGGTAAGCAGCATCTTACGGAAATTTTCGGCCTGAAGGGAATTGGATTCCTTGTCGAATACCCCGGAGATTTTGGTCAGCCCGTCCACAATGGAGGCTATCTTTTTCCCGAAGGCATTTTCAATATCCTCGATGCTAAGGTCTGTATCCTCCACTACATCGTGCAGGATCGCGCATACTGTGCTTGTGACTCCAAGTCCGATTTCTTCGCTGACAATGAGCGCAACCTCCAGGGGATGAATGATAAAAGGATCGCCGGATTTTCTGCGCATACCCTTATGCGCATCATTGGCCATCTTGAAGGCCTTTCGTATCAGCTTCTCATCTTTGGTGGATTTGCAGTACGAGCAATTCTTTATCAGCTGCTCCAGCAGTTGGTTTATCTGTTGATCTTCTGTGACTACTTTTTCTGCCATATCTCCACCCGGACCATTGGAAAAGCCCGAAATGCAAAATTAGTGATTTTTGCATATCAAGGATACAGAACTGTCACATTCCCGGTAACGGATCGGGAAAGGCCCGTGTAATCGGTATACTGAATGTAATACACATAGACCCCTTCATTCACAAATTCACCGCTTTGGTACCTGCCGTCCCAGCCCTGATCTGCCTGGGTAGTTTCGAATACTTTACGGCCTGAACGGTCCACCACCAGCATATGGAAGGCCCTGGGACCAAAGTCCATCAGCGCTTTGAATTCATGATCCACACCTGCGCTACCCGGATTGCCCGGAGTGAATGCGCTGGGGATCTGAATGCTGGTTTCCACGGTCGCGGTGCTGATATTGCTTACGCTTGTTCCCGGATCACCGTTGCCACCTTCATTGCTCAGAGCGAGCACCCGGTACTGGATCTCTCCCGGTTGATAACCATTTAGCTGAGTATCTATGTCCTCCTGCCACTGGGTGGTGGTGGGGCCCACCGTTTCAACATCGATGAATTCACCGTCGCTCCCTCTACGCTGTATTACATAGCCGGCGAGTCCGGTTTCAAATTCTTCATAGGCGGTCCATGTCAGCGTCAGCAGTCGGTTTTGCAATGTATTCTCCAACAGAATATTATTTCCCGTCTGGGACTCGGAGATCACCAGGGGTGACTCGCAATCTATGGGCTGAAACAGGGATTGGATCTTGTACTGGTAAGTGGAGCTTCCGGTGGGAAACTGGTCCTGGACCACCGTGGTGCTTTCTGTCAGGTTCCACAATGTTTGAATGGCTGTGAAAGGAGTGCCCGGATTGCCGCGGCGCATGATCCGGAAGGAGGTGACCGGACCATTGATGTCTGCGGTAAATTGAATTTCCGCATTGGATTCATCCAGCACCGAGACATAATCGATGCTTATGAAGGAGGGGGCTTCCGGGAAAATGGAGGTTACCGAGTCGATGGAAGAAATGGAGGTATCTCCATTGAGCTTAAGGGTTTCCACATAATAGACATAAGTAGTGTCCACCATAACCGGTATATGGGTAAAGGAGGTGGCGCTTGGGTCAAAATCAAGCAAGGTAAAAGGCTCGCCGGATACGGCACCGTATAAGTTATATCCCGATATCTGACCCTCCCAGCCTTCGTATCTTGTCCATTGAACCTCGTTGCTTTGTGTACAGAGGTCAAAGTCGGATCGCACTGACACAGCCCTGTGCACATTCTGACCGATTATGCTCTCGTTACCGATACTGTCTTCGGCTGTAACCGCGTAGGCCAGGTTCTTCAGGCCGCTGGTCATGTGTTTGTATTCATAGGTGTAGGGCCCGAAGGAGAACAGTTTCTCGAAGGATTGCAGGGCATTCAGCTTGTAGAGATGGTAGAACTCTATATCCTGATCTTCGCTGGCTTCCCACTGAATGAGCACCCCGTTGTCGCTATGATCGACTGTGACCCTGATCAGATCCGGAATGTCGGGAGGGTCCTGAGCAAGCAGGGGGCAGGTACCTAGGAGAAGGGCGGCCAGAAGCAGGATCTGTCTGAACTGTCTTTCGTATTTTTGCCTGTGATTCATTCCCTTATCTAACGCACTTCCCTTGCTGAATATTACCGGAACATGCTCTACAAAGATAATAGAACTCTTTGTTGCTTTCCTTTTGATCTGCAAGCTAAAATGCTAATTTTGTCACACAATGACCGGAAGCAGCTTTTTGAACAGTCTTAATAATTTTAAAATCAGGTATTTATCTGGTCATCGCTTCCTCTATGTAATGGCTGCAATTGTAGGTCTGGGGGTGGGTCTGGCAGCGGTAATTATCAAGAACCTGGTTCATTTTATCCGGGAGGCCTTAGAACACGGTTTTCAGGAATTCAACAGCCAGTATTATCTCTTCCTGCTGCCCCTGGTAGGCATCCTGCTTGCAGTCCTCTACATCAAATACCTGAATAAACGTCCGGTGGGTCATGGGATTCCCGGGGTCCTCTTTTCCATTTCTAAAAACAATGGGATTATACGGACCCATAACCTGTATTCCTCCGTGATCACCAGTGCACTAACCGTGGGTTTCGGAGGCTCAGTGGGACTTGAAGGACCTACGGTGGCCACCGGCGGAGCTATTGGTTCCAGCATCGGGAAAGCTTTCAAACTGAGCTACAAGGAGATTACCCTGCTCATTTCCTGTGCCTGTGCGGGGGCCCTTTCAGCCATTTTTAAAGCACCCATTGCGGGCATTGTGTTTGCCCTGGAGGTAATCATGCTGGACCTGACCATGTGGGCGGTGATCCCCCTGCTGATTGCTTCCGCTACCGCTGCGCTCACTTCCTATCTATTCATGGGACAGAATGTACTGTACCAGTTTAATCTCACCGATCAGTTCCAGATGGGACAGATCCACTGGTACCTGCTGCTGGGCGTCGTGGCCGGACTCCTTTCGGTTTATTTCACCAAAAGCTACATCCGCATATCCGGGTTTTTTGAAAAGATCGGAAGCTATTGGAAGAGGCTTCTGGTGGCCGGGGGCATCCTCGGAGTGATCATCTTTTTATTTCCTCCCTTGTACGGAGAAGGATATGAGGTGGTCAACCAGGAGCTCAGGGGGGAATACCTGCATCTCTTCGAAAATACCTTCTTTGAGGGCTGGGGCCAGAGTTTTGTCCTGGTAGTTATCTATATGCTGGCCATTATTTTTATCAAGGTCATTGCCACTACCCTGACTTTTGCCGCGGGTGGCGTGGGGGGTATTTTTGCACCCACCCTTTTTATGGGGGCCAATACGGGACTGCTATTCGGCCTGGTTCTGAACCAGTTGGGAGTGGATGTTTCCATCAGTAACATGGCCCTGGTAGGAATGGCTGCCATGATAGCCGGAGTGATTCATGCCCCGCTGACTTCCATTTTCCTGATCGCTGAAATTACCGGGGGCTACGAGTTGTTCTTCCCCCTGATGCTGGCTGCCACCATCTCCTACGGAACCACGCGTTACTTTGTCAAAAACTCGGTATATACAGTGCAGCTGGCCAAGCGCGGCGAGTTGATGACTCATCACAAGGACCGGAATATCCTTCTGATGATGAAAGTGAACGACCTGATCGAAACCAATTTCAAAACCGTCCGGCCCGAGCAGAGCCTTCGGGACCTGGTCCAGATCATCACTACCTCCAGCCGGAATATTTTCCCGGTGGTGGATGAGCAGGGAATTCTGAAGGGAATTGTCAAACTGGATGATATCCGGCACATCATGTTCAATCAGGAGATGTACGATAGCACCCATATCAGCGATCTGATGGTTACACCCGAATGGACCGTCGAAACAACCGACCAGATGGAGGAGGTAGCCAGGAAGTTTTCGGAAAGCGGACGCTACAATTTTCCGGTCCTTCAGAACGGGAAATACCTGGGATTTGTCTCCCGGGCCAGGGTCTTTTCATCCTACCGTGAAATGCTCAAGCACTTCTCCGAAGATTGAGCTCAGCTGCTAAAACTTGAAATCAAACCAGTTGCTTCCGGGACCAGAATAGGTAAAACTAAACTGGGCATAAATGAAGGGCACCATGGGAATCATAAAGCGGAACGAGGTCCCTACGGATGCCAGTTGCCGGGTCCGGTAAAGATCCAGGTACTTATTTGCTCCGTTCCCCCAGTTCACGTAGACAGCATGTTCCAGTGCCAGCCAGGTTTTGCTGAAATAGGTCATATGCAATCCCAGATATACCGAATAAACACTTTTACCTGAGATTTCTCCCGTTCTGTATCCCCGGATGCTTGAGGCTCCGCGATAAAACTGAAGTGAAGGAACATTTGAAGTGGTATAGGAAGTAGAAAATGTGCTGCTCAGCTGGAATATTCTGTTTAATGAGCGGTGATATTGTGCACTCAGGCCCAGGGTTTGAAAATAGGGGCTCTGCTTATCCAGGCCAAAACCAAACCCGGTGCTGATCCCTGCATTGTACCCATCCTTACGATGCCGTTTCCTGTTTACGGTCCCCACAGATTCAGAAAGGCTGATCAATAATCCCTTGTGGGTGTAATCTGCTGGGTGGGGTATTTGCAATTCTTCTGGATCCAGCAACGAGCTGTTAATTTCATGCCTGAAATATCTCCAGCCCAGATTGGGGGAAAAAGCATATTCGTAGTCCTTATGCCATGGATTTCCTATTTTTCCATACACTTCCAGCAAATCAAAAGGGGTGATATGCTGCACCTCCCTGTCTTCTATTCGCGAATAGACCCTGTACCCGAAACGGTTCCCAAATTCCAGGGTCATGTTCTTATACAGGAGCTGCCTGGGGATCAGAATATTGAAATCCCAGTCATTCCCGGTGGAGGCGAAACCGGCGCGAAAGCTTAACTTAATGTTCCTGCCCAGAAAATTCTCATCTACCATACCCAACCCGATCTTGTAATCCTGCCTGTTACCGTTGATCGACAGGATGGGGTAAATGGTAAATACATCCCGGGCAACGAGAGACATCATATGCCTGCCGTCTTCAAGCGTATCGATGCTGTATCTGACGGTGGCGAAATTACCCGTATTCCAAACCTTATCCATGGACCTGTTGATGGTTTCCAGGGAAACCGTCTCGCCGGCTGTAAATTCGAGCTCTTCAAGTATGATGCGGTCCCTGGTTCTCCAGTTTCTTTTGATATTCAGGGAGTCAATGCGGACCAGTTGTGACTTTTCTGGTATTTTTTGCGACTGAGCCCACGAAGACGGGATCTGCACGATCAATAGCAAGAGCAGCGAAAGGAAAGCTTTATTCAGATTCATGGGGCGAAAATCTCCACGAAAATGGGGAATTTCTCCGAGAAAATATGTGACTACATCTTATCGTGGGAAAAGGGCACAGCAGAGTAAAGGATTACGGGCCAGGGAGCCGGATTTTTAAAAACATTCTAAATACTGCCGGGCCGGAGTTTTCAACAACTTCTCACAGGAATAATTACTTATGTTTGTTGTTCACTAAGCAAGATACTATGCCCAGTTTTGTAATTAATGAAAAGTGCGACGGATGTAAGGCCCAGGATCGTACGGCATGCCAGTACATTTGTCCCAACGATCTAATGGTCCTCGATAAGGATAAGAACAAAGCCTATAACCGCGCAGTGGATATGTGCTGGGAATGCTACAGCTGTGTCAAGATTTGTCCGACCCAGGCCATTGAAGTCAGGGGCTATGCCGATTTTATGCCGCTCGGCGGAGTGGTTCAGCCTCTGCGCAGCACAGATTCCATTATGTGGGCAGTGAAATTCCGGAACAAGAAGGTCAAGCGTTTTAAGTTTCCCATTCGTACTACTCCCGAAGGAAGCATTGAACCTGATGCAGGTTTCTCCACCGGTTCTGAGGACCTTAAATCACCAGTGCTTAGGACAGAACCCGATTCCCTATAATTTTAAATGTTAGAGCATGAATGCAGATAGTTTTGAAACGGTCGTTGTCGAAACCGACTTATTGATTCTGGGTGGCGGTATGGCTGCCTGCGGTGCAGCTTTTGAAGCCTCCCACTGGGCAAAGAAACACAAGCAGCGTGTAACGGTTGTGGATAAAGCTTCCATGGAGCGAAGCGGGGCAGTGGCCATGGGGCTTTCAGCCATTAACCTCTACCTGGGAGTCAGCAAGGGCAATAACACGGTGGAAGACTATGTGAGCTATGTGAAAAACGATCTGATGGGAATAGCCCGGAAGGACCTGGTTGCAAACATTGCCCGGCATGTGGATTCTTCCGTGCATCTTTTCGAGAAATGGGGCCTGCCCATCTGGAAAGATGAAGAAGGAAATTACGTAAATGAGGGTCGCTGGCAGATCATGATTCACGGGGAATCCTATAAAAATATTGTCTCCGAAGCAGCCAAGAATGCACTCAGGGAGCTGGGAGAGGACGGTAGCTACTACGAGCGGATATTTATTACCGAGCCGGTGATGATGGAGGACCGTTGTGTTGGAGCTGTAGGATTCAGCGTACGGGAAAATAAATTCTATTTGTTTAAGGCCAAGGCTGTCCTGGATGTGATGGGCGGTGCGGTACATATTTTCCGTCCCAAATCGGTGGGAGAAGGCCTGGGAAGATCCTGGTACCCACCTTTCAACAGTGGAGCCAGCACCTATTTCACTCTGAAAGCCGGAGCAGAAATGACCTGTCAGGAAGTTCGTTTTGTACCGGTCAGATTCAAGGATGCTTACGGACCGGTGGGGGCATGGTTTCTCCTGTTTAAATCCAAAGCCACCAATGCCAAGGGGGAAGATTATATGGAAACCCGGGCTGCAGAACTGGAAAACTGGGCTCCATACGGAACCTCCAAACCTACGCCGGCCAACCTGAGAAACTACCTGATGCTACAGGAACTGGAAGAAGGCAATGGCCCCATCTACATGCGAACCGATGAAGCCATCCAAAAGCTGGTGGCCGAAATCCCCGACGAGAAGGAGGCCAAACGTAAAATGAAAGAGCTTGAATCCGAAGCCTGGGAAGACTTTCTGGATATGACCGTAAGTCAGGCGCTCAACTGGGCTTCGCATAATATTATGCCGGAGGAGAGTCCCTCCGAAATCTCTGCCTGCGAACCCTACTTCATTTCTTCCCACTCAGGAGCTTCCGGAGCCTGGATAAGTGGACCGCAGGATCTGGCTCCCGGCGAACACCACTGGGGCTATGATAATATGACCACCGTAAAAGGCCTCTTTGCTGCAGGGGATGCGTCCGGAGCATCTTCCCATAAGTTTTCCTCAGGTTCGTTTACGGAAGGCAGGATCGCCGGGAAAGCGGCCATAGCTTTCTGTATGGATAACAACCATATTCCGGATATCGATGAGGAAACCTTAAGTGCATTGAAGGAAAAAGTGCTACAGCCTTTGAAAATGTTTGAAGAACATAGCGGCTATGCCAACGACGAGGATGTAAATCCCAACTACATCAAGCCCAAGATGTTTATGTTCCGTCTGCAGAAAATCATGGACGAATATGCCGGAGGTGCTTCGGTGGGTTTTAAGACATCCGAGCCTCTGCTGAACAAAGGTCTTGAATACCTGCAGTTTATGAAGGAGGATGCGGTAAAGTTGGCCGCCGGTGATCTCAATGAACTGATGCGCTGCTGGGAAAATGTGCACAGAATGTGGCAGGCTGAATCCCATATCAGAACGGTACTGTTCCGCAAGGAAACCCGTTGGCCGGGTTACTATTTCCGCACCGATTATCCCACCATGAAAGAAGACTGGGAGGCGTTTGCCAATTGCCGCTGGGATCCGGAAACGGAGGAATGGGAAATGATCAAACGCGACCTTCACTAGATGGAATTGTTTTGGCTTCACAAACTTTAATCATAGGGGGCGGAATTGCTGGAATAAGCGCTGCCGTTGAACTGGCCGAGGCCGGGAAAGAGGTGGTCCTTGTTGAGAAAAAGAATTACCTGGGAGGCAACGTCTCCACTTTCAATAATTACTTCCCCAAGTTGTGTCCGCCCTCATGCGGACTGGAAATCAATTATTCCCGTATTCGTTCCAATCCCAGGATCACCTATTATACCGGGACCAGTGTGGAAAGTATTTGTGGATCAGAGGGTGATTTCAAGGTAAGCCTGGCAGTGGCACCCCGGCTGATCAATAACTACTGCACCTCCTGCGGACTGTGTGCCGAGGTATGTCCGGAGGAGCGTCCTGCCAAACTGGGTAGAAAAAGCGGGGAAAAGGCAGCTTATATAAACCACGGACTGGCCTTTCCAATGAAGTATAGCATCGATCCGGAGCATTGTAAAGGGGAAAGCTGCGGAAAGTGCCTGGAGGTATGTGAATTTGATGCCATTCAGCTGGATGCCAAAGAGGCCAGGGTGGAGATACAGGTGGCGAAGATTATACTGGCCACAGGCTGGACCCTTTATGATCCGGCGAAG
>Ga0180435_10001472_pt1 | contig 24509 bp, 18 predicted proteins | sample SS_ome_3_FD_132467 | JGI IMG/M metagenome (GOLD analysis project Ga0180435, IMG submission 132467) | Hypersaline lake sediment archaeal communities from the Salton Sea, California, USA - SS_3_S_1 metaG | ecosystem: Environmental > Aquatic > Non-marine Saline and Alkaline > Hypersaline >... | reverse complement strand
TCGAGGGATTGTAGGTAGGACTTGAAGGATTGTAGACAGGGCTTCTAGGATTGTAGGCAGGGCTTGTAGGATTGTAGGTAGGGCTCGAAGGATTGTAGGTAGGACTTGAAGGATTGTAGACAGGGCTTCTAGGATTGTAGGCAGGGCTTGTAGGATTGTAGGTAGGGCTCGAAGGATTGTAGACAGGGCTTGTAGGATTGTAGGTAGGACTTGTAGGATTGTAGACAGGGCTTTGGCCTACCGGGCTTGTGGGTACATACTCTGGACTTTTGCTGCCATCCCAGGTGTCTAATGTAGGTGAAAGTCCTCGATATCGCTTGGGTGGTCCAAGTGTCCATGCATCACACGCATAAGTTCTCGTGAGATGCAACTCTTCCAGAGTGCGCCTTGAGGCTGCCGGACATGCATGTGGGTCCAACATAAGAACCGGTTTACCCGTCCCCAGAGGAACTCTTTGACCAAACATGATGTTATCACTAACCCCAGTGAGCGGGTTGTTCTCACCATAGAACGCCGCCTCCAGAATGGTCTCGGTTGTCCTTTCAAAGGTGCACTTGGTCAGAGGGCTCACCTTCATTTTGGCCATTCCATGGCGCGTTAAACCGTTGAGAGAGCCATCCCGCGTCATCGCATTGCAGACCATCCAGATGTGTCGATCATTGACGTAAGAACCATCAAAGGAAAGCACATTTCTAATCTCATTGAAGAGTAAGCACCGTGCAGCTTCAATTCCCAGGACGCCTTGCACTTCATGTAAATCGTTGGAGTATGTGCGCTGCCAGTTCACTAAAGGGTCGTCCCACAGCTCTCGCAAGTTTAAGCCACTTGCAAAGAGGACATGCCCATCTTGGGACTGTACGCACATCTTCTTTTCATCCCAGTAAGCGCGCTTCTCTTCATCGTACACACATTCTGCAATACCTTCAAGACCACAAAGTATCACATTTTCCCCCAAATGTTCGGAGAATAAGTGGCACATGTTCTTCTCAAACTCGGAAACGACATTTTGACCTTCTTGGACTTTTTCTTCAAGGTTTGATCGCATCTCCTCCAAACCTCCCATACGCACCCTGAGAAACCACTCCGTCATGTTCATTTGCGCGACCCTGAGTTCGCACTGGCATTGAAGGTTGTCCAAGTATTGCTGAACAGTGTCCCTGACATTTTCGATATTCAAGTCCCTCTTTCGCAAGGCGTCTTTGTCCAGGACCATGCGAATAACCCAAGAAGAGGCTTCGGGAAGGGTGGATGGGAATGACATCACAAAGTCATCTTCAGGGCCACAAGATTTGCTGACAGGAATGACTTCACTTCTGGACACCGCTTCTTCAAGCTTAAATTGCGGTAATCTCGCGGCGTAAACTTTGCAAAACTGCCTGTTCTCTGCGACCGCGTCCTTGAGGTGAATGGTGGTGCATGGACCTTTGATGGACTTGGAAGCATCGATGAGCTCGCGAATTCTGGGGACTCCCAACGTTACGTTTTTCTCTGCGATCCCACATGCTAAAACAAAATAAATATCAGGTGAAGTTTTGGGACGAAAAAGTACCATGGAAGGTGTCAGCAACGGCCATTCCGTTGGCAGCAATGAAGTTCCGAGTTTCAGCCACAGTGAAGTCGTATACCAGCGGGGTCGTTGAAGCCACATGTTCAATCGATACGATTGGATCATACTTGACGTTTCCCGGGAACAAGTCCGAGATCCATGGATTTTCATCCACATTCTTGTAGTATAACAAGAGTCTATGGAAATCACCACTTTCGCCGTTTTGCAAATGACATCCGGGAATGACATCGTTACAAACCAGGTCACGAAATTGCAAACCAGTACCATTATTCAATATCCAAGTTTCGTCATTGAACGTCCCAACAGCCAAGGCGAATGCCAGGACACTCTCTGATGATAGATCACCTGCCTCATTCTTGTTATTCACATAGATATCCCAAAAACCCTCCGAAAAGCTTTGAAGATATACCAACTCACATCCTAAAACGGAAGTCGGAAACTCACCCAAGCGCGCTGCTTCTTGTCCGTGTCTAAATGCGGTTAATGGGTCCACTTGAACCGTCTTTCTAAAGGATGGTTCTGGTAATGTGACCATCACAGGAAAGTAATCCCCAACCTTCAGTTCAGACCCAGGAACCGTTACGATCTCATTGTTGCGCCGCTGTAGGAAGGACTTGGAAGGAGTGGCCACAATTGATCTTCCAGATGCAGTGGTGACCTTCATTAGTTTGGTATCACTTGGAGGAGGGTGTCGGGTAACTGCTTCGAGCTGATGGAATGCCAACAGAGCGCGCTTGGAGATGTCGGGAACTTCGAGTCCAAGATGTTTAGTATCGAGGTATTCCGTGCCATTTTCGGGGTAGAACGTAACCTTGGACGGATCCTTACATTCCTTAAACAAACCATCCACAAACTCACCAATCTTGGGGGTCCAGATTTCGCCAGTTTTGGTATCTCTGACAATCACTCGTTCTTCGTAATCAAGGCTGTTAAGCGTCAGTTGTGTACATGGATGGCCCACCGACTCTGCTGCGAGCACTCCAACAGCTTCTCCAGCTTGTATAAGGCATTTCTGGTACGTTCGACGAAGTTCCTCAAGAAAAGGCAGCCCCACATCGCGTTCTGAGACATTCGAGTAACGCAGGTGGTACACCAAACTAGCACGTAAATAAAGCGTTTGTGACTTAGCGTGGTTCCTCTTGAGCCAGTTAACAAACTCAGTGACCGCATTGCACCACTCTTCGGGCCCCACATGGCACTTGCCCTCATCGAATTGGTCCAGCAACAACGGTAAGTTAAAGGGTAAGTAAGCCGAGGAGTCCAAGGTTTGCACAAAGAGCGTGAACTTCACCGATAGGCACTTTTCTCGTAAAGGCAAGAAGGCATCAAGTTCAGGCGCGGTTAGATCAGCATTGAGCTCATCCAGAGACATGGTTAGACCCTGGATAGTTACCTTTTCCAGGTATTGCGCGTCACAGTTGTCACCGCCATAAACATAATCGATAATGCCTTTAGTAGCATTGCGAACTGTGCCATCATAAGCCACATTAAAGCTCTCCAGCGCCTTGGTTAGCTTCCGTTGAATATACCCGGTATCAGCGGTTTTAACACTAGTGTCAACGAGTCCCTCACGCCCTGCAATGAGATGGAAGAAGAATTCAGTCGGTGAAAGGCCCTGCATGTAGGAATGTGGTATGAAGCCCCTGCTCAGCACAGATTCATCACCATGCTCAAATGCAGCCAAGTTTCTTGCTTGAGGATTGGCAGTTCTGTACATCCGGTGGCCTTCATTTGATTGTTGACCCACACAAGCCGTGATCTGTGCCACGTTGATCTTGTTCCCCTTAGCACCAGAAGTAACGATGGCCATAAGGGCATTCTTTTCAGGATCCAACTGCTTCTGAGCCATTCCTCCTGTGATATCCAAAAGCTTGGAGAGGATCCCCGACACATGTCGTTCCCGCTTCTCAAAGGACAAACCCAACTCTTTACCAGCTTTATAGACGCGGTCGGCATGCTGCATAGTTTTCCTGATGGTCCATTGAATCTGCTGGTTAGTTTGGTCGTCGAGCATGAAATCCTCGATGCCAATCGAGAGACCCACTCCTTCCATCCAAGCGTTAATCAGGAGCTGGCAGTCCGTCATGAAATTGAGTGCTGCTCGGTTTCCCTTGAGTTTCGCAATCGCATGGATAAGACCACCTCCAGATGACCCCAGGATGGACTTGTCGAGCCGCCCCCTTAGTAGTTCACCCTTGTAAATATAGACATCCCCTCGACGATAGGTAATCTTTGGTATCAGCAAAGAAAAGACTTGCTTACCCGTCCAGAGAGGTCTTGGGTGCACCACTGCGGGCCCTGGGAGCTGGGTAATATCCTGTAAAGGGTAGCGCAAAACCATCACCAGATTCATGATGTCTTCGCGCTCCAAAAAAGTTGAAGGTGACGTCATAAGCCAGCTGCCCACCAGAGCGTCTTGGACAATGCCCATCACCGGCCGGTTATTCTGCGCGTTCAAGAGTTGACTCTCCACTGACATCAACTCCGAGTTCTCAGCCACTCCATCCAAAGACTGGATCAAAAAGGCATTCATTTCATCACCTGAACAAACAAGACGTGATTGGAGATTCTACAGGTTCAACACTTACCATCAAAGTCACCATTGTAGGTTGACGTGCAACAGAGATTGAGCTGAAACGTGCGGATCCCAGGGCAAAGACGAACCTTGTGTGCCATTATGGATTTCTTTCGCAAGCTAGGTTGTCGGTTGAAGAGAAGGACGTCCCCATTCTGCAGGTATCGTTCGACCTTCCAGCCAAGTTGCAGGCGCAAAGGTGGCCATTTGGGAACATACTCCAATAGTATGGTTTCACCCTGATGATTGGTGTACGACTTGGCGCCGGAAATGTGATCATGACCAGCTTGAACTCGGCTGCTCAACCTTTCTAAGTTATACTCTTGGACCACCTCAGTCACCGTGAGTTTCTTGGCTACAAAGTAAGGCACCCCGACTTCGTCGACATCAATGTGACACCCAGGGGAGATCACAGTTCTGGAAGAAAAGTTGACGCGCTTGCCCATCAAATGGCCCCTGAAAATACCTCCTTTGCCCTTCCAGCGCTCCATAATGCATCGATCAGGCAGCCCAGAATGTTTCTTGGTTTGGAGAGCTTTTAAAGATTGATTATTCATATAACTTGCTGTCTGCACACACACACACATACTAGATGAGAGAAAAGTCACACAGTTCAAACCAATACCTCAATTTGTAAGCGGTCCTTAAGCGTTTTATCGTTTGGACTCAATCGCAGACGGTTGGATATCTTGAGAATCTCCTGAAGCTTCAGAGTTAAATCATCTATAATAAAAACCGTCTCATAATGTCAATGTGATGTGTAAATACCTTGGCCGCGGTTTCTGGAACTCTCTGAAAAGTTGATGGTGGGTCTCATGATGGGCGGTGGTACCAATAGCGTCTGAATAATCATGTTGCGAGGGTGACCATGTACTCCCAGCATCTCAAAGACTTCATCGTCCACCAGTTCCAAGAGATCTAGAACTACTTGAGGAGTTAGGGCAGGTTGAGGCAGATTGGCGCGTGCTTTGCCTACCCAGTCCCGCTTGAGCCCCAACGAATTCTGACTGTATTTGGGTAAATAAGCTTTACAGTCTTGTTGCATGCATTGCTTCTTGGTCTTAAAGTACTTTTCAAAGACATGAAAGCGTTGTTTAGCATCGTCAGCGTACCTTGACACAATAGAACGTGTTGCTGGACCATCATCAATGCAACGACAACATATGGGACAAATGCAGCGGAGGATCTTTAGGAGGTAGCTGATGTAACCAATGTGGTACACAGGACAAGCCAGCTCCATGTGACCTGGGTGCCCATTGCAAACAATCATGTTGTTGTGACAAGTTCTGCATTTAAGCTTCTTATCGGCCGTGCCCATCCTATTGTCATTGATGGATCCAAATCGGGGTAGGGATCGTTCATGCAAACTTGTCTTATGAACTTTACAAACACTCAGCCGGCGAATATCACTTGCCGACAATAAAGATATACCAACACCCTTAATTCTTGAGAGCTGTCTGTACGGCTGAGACGGTACATGTGAGCGCCAGAAGGACTGGTCCGCGCATGACTGTTCAAGCATGGTTTATGAAAAAAAGTGGAACGTTGTTGTAAATACAAAAAGAAAAATATCAAGAATCAAGCATTTATTTTAGAATCTTTTGGGGCGAATCGATTGTGGCGTAAATCCCATATCAAGTGCTTGTCATCGCCAATCTCTTGGGCCTCACCGGGGTTGCGCAAATCGAGTAAATCTTGAAAGGCGGCCTTGTGCTCTTGGAGTTGCGACAATGTCACCGGTTTGCCAATCCGCAACTTGTTTTTCTGGCTTTCGTCGGAACTTCCCACGAAAAGTTTGGTGCTTTGTTTTTGTTGCTTGGCGGTTTGAATGTGCTTTTTATAGCGGTTCACCACTTTGGACATATTGTCGCTCACATTATTGATGCTTTTTTTCTTAAAGCTCTTGGACAGCCGGATCAGCGTTTTCATGCTCAAAAAGTACATTGTTCGTTGTCCAACGACTGGCATGGTGTCTAGTAATTTCTGTTCACGCTTGCTGTCCGTATGGGCCAGGTGAACTGTTTTGAGGATGTGCCAAATTCGGGAGATTTGCAAACGTTCGGTACCTTTGCGAGTGCATTTATCATAGAACGCCATCACGTGGGGGAATATGACCACCTCTTTGCCTGCCAAAGGCCAGAATGGGAGTGCCCCAAACTCGGAATCAAAACTAAAAAGAAGCTCTAAAAAATGGTCAGTCTCCTCGGGCGTGACAGGAGCCTGGATAACCGCGGCCGGTTTGGGTGCCTTGAGTACCTTGGGTGCCGTAGGCGACCTGCGGACCCTGGGTGCCTTGCGGGACGGCGCGGATGGGGGCGTGACAGGATCCACAGAGGCCCCCAAGGTTCCAGTCTTGGCCTTCTTGTTGCGCAGCTCCTCCTTTAGTTTGTGAATTGTTTTTTGCAGCTCGCGTCTCTCATTGCTCAGTATTTTCACTTGCTCCACCAAAATAGCGTTGGTCTGGGTTAGCGTCCGTAACTCCGAGGACAAAGGCGGTAGTGGAGAAGGTGAACGAGACCGAAGGCGAATGTAGGTACTCCGGGTCTTTGCTGGGCTTCTCGTGCGCTTTCTCGACGTTGTTGTTTTCTTACCGGACGAGGACGACGAGGAGGACGCGGAGGACGCGGAGGACGCGGCGGACGAGGACATCCTTGGTGCGCGGGAAAATTTGTGGCAAAACCTTTATTGTACAATGCTGGATTTTTACTGGCCTGGAACCGTCAATGCCCGGACAGTAAAATTCTCAGACACAAAGTCGGTTGTTCCTGTTTTGCGCAAACCGATGACAAATGGAGTCATTGCAGGAAGTGGGGTATCAAAGGTCTTTGTCAACTCAAACGTAACTAAACCACCAGGGAATGTTGATGGTATGTCGCCAACGCTAAAAGACGGACTATTACCAGGAATAACTGTATTGGGAACAATGAACACTTCCATTTGAATATCACCATAATCCTCAGAAGAGCTGGATTGAATGTTGTTAATGGCAGCCACAACTTGCACTGATTGTAGGTCAGCTGGGTACGAATAAATGAATACTTCTTCAAAGTCACTAGGGTTCAACGTTAATGTCATGTTTATTTCTTCATCCCAGTACGTCTCTTCACGCTCCAAAAAACTATATGTGTTGGCCGTGTCAGTAACGGCCCCATCCTCATTACCACCCATTGCTAAAAAGACTTCTCTTGGTTGAGGAGCAGGTGGGGGAGGTGGGTTAGGAATCAAATTGTTACCCTCACCATCGGTTAATTGTCCAACAACAGATAAATTACAAACTCTAGCGGATCTAACATTTAAAGATTTGCATTCATCAAAACTTGACATTTTGGGGATTTGTTTTTTTTATTTTGAAGGTTTCAAAAAAGTCAAATAATGTTCAGGTTCAGACGGAATGGTCAGTCACAAGGTAGTATTAAGAAGGATCTTGCCTCGTTGCCCAAAATGGCGCCGCGTACAGTACCACGTAGTTGCCGAAGATTGCACCGAACCATAAGATCATCATGCAGGAACAGCAAAAATGTTAAAGTTAAAGTCGGTGACGCTACTAGTACCAGTCATGTTGAAGCCCACCACAAAGGGAGTGAATGCAGGTAAAGGTGTCGTAAAGACCTTTTCCAAAGTAAAAATAGCTGAATCAGTCAAACCGGCTGCAAATACTGGTGAAGTTCCAGGGATGACAGTGGCGACAGGATACGCAAAAACCTCCATGGCAATATCTCCGAAATTCGTAGATGGGTTATTGTAACCGTGAATGTTCGTAAGAACTAATATAGACTGAACAGGAACATCACAAACATGAACTCGAATTCCACCATAATCGGAAGTATTGACCATGGTTGCCGGGTCAATGTTGGTCAAGTCTGAATCTCCGTTTTGTTGAAAGGAAAACGATGGCGGGCTAGCCAAATCAACATCGAATTTACCAGCAAACCCCAGTGGAATGCGAGCAGGAGGGATGGGTGGGATTACGGGGATGAGAGAATTTCCTTGACAATCGGTAAGGTTACCACAAACAGAGAGATCTTGCACTTGAGCAGTCTCAATCTTAGCATCTCTAGCCGTAAGTTGACAGGTGGTTACTGACGTAGCCTGAACAGACTTTGAGCGAGAAGTTTGGCAGTCTTTGAGTTCGGACATGGTAGGGTTTATTTTTAGAGGTAACATTTTTTCCACAGTTTCGCAACCTTTATTGTGTGACCCCGCGGATGTTCCACTTTTCGCGCCTTCCACAACAAAGATGCCGACCAAGAAGCGGAAGAAAGTGGAACCAGAGGAGAAGGGGACGCAGGCGGATCCAGTGAAGCCAGTGGTACAAAGAGCTCCCAAAAAGCGGCGGTGTACACGGCGCAACACAAGATTGGTGAAGACCAAGACCGGGCGGATTATGCTTTCTATTTCGGCGGATGCTACAAAGGCTAATATTATGGAGGCCTGTCAGAAAGTTTGGAATGTTAAACCGGGAGCTCGGCTATGGATCATCAAGTACCACACTCATCCTTGCCTAGCGATGGCTAAGGAGCTTCGAAGACCCACCCAGTGGTCTGTGGAACCAGGAGCAAAGAGTCAAATTCTGATCTCTCCAGAGCAGCGCCCGAGAACGTTTCCAACAGACATTAAGTTTGTTATCGGAAATAACAATTGCCATTGAGAAGTGCAAGAAGATGATATTAATTATCATAACTGCAAACTATTACAAAATTGTGTAATTGGCGTTTATTGATGAGATGGGGACCACCTTATGATTATACTAAAACCCAATGTACGCGGAGGCCTTCAAAGACAATTTCACGATTAAATACATTTTTTCTTTATTTCTTTGTTATACACTTACTGACCACATCCAATCCAGGGCTGATACTGGGGGTTCACCAGGGCTTGTTGAAAGCCTGATGCATTAAATTGGACAGGCCCACCGCCCAGAGCAGGCGATGGATCCGACCTTAGCAAGTTGCGGGTCCCGGTTACACGATCGAGGGAGTTGCGGCTTTGTACTTGTATGCGAATGCTGCCCGACGATTGCGTATACCTAGCGACTCCCTCGGGCGTAACTGAGTACCTGTTCCATGAGTTTTTGTTCCCCGGACAAGCAGTAGCGGCTTGTGCAACGGCCTGGTCATTAAAAGATTTCGGCATGAGACTGTTAAGATTGAGTTGGTTGGCAGCAGCCCATGAGTAGTTAGTTATATTGTTGTAGGGGTCTTGACAGCCTTGCTGAGGCTGGTAGAAGGGCTGGGAGATGTTTGGATATTGGCTGTATGCTTGAGGTAATCCGTAATATGAACAAGACATGATTCAAAGTTTTCTTTTTTTTGATATTCAAGTAAACATTATTTTCGAGGTTTAGTCAACAAAAAGATGAATACTCTTGAAGGATCTTATACCTACTCTGCGCCCGCCTTTAAGTACCAGCTGTACAGTTCTGCGGCTGAGAGACGTAAGTTGTTTGGGTACGATTACATGTCTCAGAGCGGCCTTCAAAACCGGCACCATGATGCTTACTTCCAGAATACATACTGTGGGCCTGTAGGAGATATTTCGAGAGCTCCAGACGATTATTATTATGGTAGTGCGAATCGCCCAATGCCTACATGGGGCCAGAATATCGGGTACTTGGGAACGCGCCCCAACTTGTACAATGATAATGTAAATCCGTGGAACCCTACGTTTGAACGACCTAACATGTACCGTTCTTGGGAGCCTCTAAGTACTACGGCTACTCCTGCCATGCAAGGGTCTTACACACAGTTTTTGCCTTACGAGCAGCCTTGTGAAGTGGCTCCCTGGAACTCTTCTAAACTCTGGGTTGCAGATATTAACTCAAAAATCTATGAGCGCGCCATGGTGACGGGAGCTGAAGAACAACCCTACAGTAATTGGTATAGGCGTCAAGGTTTGGCGCAGCTCCTAAACATTAATAACCCTGAACGGCATGATGACTACACAGTTAAACTCGACATGCCAGAGAACTCGTTTTGTGCCAAGCTGGCTCAGAATAAGGGAGTTCCACCAGCGGTTGTTAATATGTGAGGGCTTCAACAAAGGCGAGTCCAAAGTTGCATATTTGAAATACCTGGTAAACCTACTATCATGTTTAAACTTGAGAATATTAAAGGATCAAGCGAGCTGCCGCCGCGAAAAAAATTTTTTTGGTACACTTTTTTGAAAATTTTTGTGAAACCCGAATTTCCCCCAAAAATGATTTAGGGCATTTTAGTCCAAGCCCCAAATTTAGGATTTTAGGGCGTTGTCACAAGGCTCACAAATAAAGGTTTTCCGCACTTTTCTTCCAATCTACCCGATGCTTCAAACACACATCCGCAACCTGCTCAAAAGCCTGTGGCTCGATAATGGCGACGAGTTCAAGGCGCGCTACCGGAAAGAGTTGAAGGTTAATGGTATGGGTATCTTCATGTGTCCATTGCAAATGGGGAATTTGGATAATCACGACAAGACGTACTATTTCCATTACATGTCTTTGAACGACCTAAGTTCGATGAACGATCACGGCACATCGAAAATGGCTGTGGATGTCAGCAAAACAAATCCCAATACTCACATTAATTTGTGTATGAGTTTGGTTGAGGACGAAGACATTGGTGCTAAATTATATGCTGTGGAATTGCCTCTGACTGGCTATGTTGAGCGCCCGACGTCGGTGTTTGTCCAAAACGCCAAACTTGGACGGGCCGACCAGGCTCATGGGCTATGCAATGAGTGTTCATGGTGTCGCCAGTGCACACACGACTCAGGAAAAACGATTCGAAAGTGCGGAGGTTGTTGCTTTGCTCAATATTGCAGTCGTGAGTGCCAACGGGCCCACTGGAAATCCGGGAGCCACAAAGCATTTTGTGAGGAGTTTCGCAATGTGGATGCTCGCGATATCAGCAATACTCTTAAGTTAGAGTACCAGCAAAAAACCTGGAAGCAACGTCTGGTGGGGGTGCAGGCCATTATTGAGGATTTCCGCGCTTGTGAATCCTGCTTTAATCGCCATATTTTGGTACGCCTAGCTGCGTGTTTGTTTGGTATAGCTATGGCTAAGAATATTTGCAAGCTTAAGGAGATTTCCGAATATTTGGAAGAAAAAAAGGATCCAGCAGTTGTGATGAACTTTATTGAAGATACCCTGATCCCGTTCTTTCAAAAGAAAATTCGTGGCAGCGAAAAGCGCAGGCGGCGACGAAGACTGGCTAAGATGAATGAGGATGTTCCTGAGGAAGGCAAGGAGTGCCCGATTTGCTTTGAAGACTTAGAAAACCCTCGGATGTGCAGCAATCCCAGCCACCCTCATACTCTCTGTGGAGCCTGTGCCAAGACTGTTCGTGGATCCAAATGCCCGTTCTGCGCTACCCTCATGTCATTATGATGGTAAATTGAATCCAATCGTCAGCTTGGTACTCTCCATCCATTCCTACAAACCATGGAAATAAAGTTGTTGGTTCTGTTAATGTGAATTTGTTGAATAGTTCTACATTCCAATCCCCCTGAACTTCTGTGTCCGCTAGCCAAACCAAAACATTATCCTGGGATGTCCCCAACCCTGGACGCATAGGTTGTTCCGTAAAGCCTTTAGAATTAATGATTGTGTACGTACCAGCTGGGAATACTAATGCAAAATACTCCAAACTAGGATGTACGATATCCGTCGGCCAATTGTAAGGGTTATCTTGATAATAAAATTGCCGATCGTAACATCGGTCTCCTTCACACGCATTCCAGGTTAAGGTTAAAAGCTCTTGCTCGTTGGTCGTCATATCAACTTCTACAATATTAACTTGGAGAGGAGTTTCAGATAAATTAGTAATCCTTAAAGATATGGGCATAGTTGGGTCATTTACTGAACCACCTTGGGCTGAAATGACATTTTCGCCTTTTACTAGCATTACAGGCTGCTTAAATACTAGTTGTTGAGCACCATTTGAAATGTCAGCATAAACACCGTTTGTAGGCAAAGGGTCTGGGCTTTCAGTATCTACATCAATATATACTTTAATGTTGTAGACTTGGGTGGGGTCGGGTTTATCTATGAGATTGATATATCCAAGACGCCCAGGTTCAACTACTAAGGTCGGGAAGCTCGGGGAGTCCGAGGAGTCTGAGGAGTCCGAATTGTTTAGTAATGTCACAAGCAACCAAATACCTACACCAAGTAACGTGAGTGCTACAAGAATAATGCCTATCAAGAGTCCTGTTTTCGCTGGTTTCGCCTGAGTTTTAGGTGGCATTTGTTTTTTTTGATACAACAATAAAACGTGACGAAATGCAATTATTTGTTTGCAGCTATGGTACTAACCCTAAAGAGTGTGAGGAGTTGTTAGCGAGCGCGGACAAGTCGGGGATTCCCATCAACATGTACGGCAATCACGAACGCTGGGCTGGATTTCACCGTAAACTAGAGGTGATGCTTAATTTCTGCAAGTCTGTGGAAACCACCCATGGGCTTGCGTCTATTGTGTGCTTTGTGGATGGGTACGATGTGCTTTTGGCGCGCCCAGCGGGTGCCATAGTACAAGCCTTTCTGGACACCAACTGTCAACTTCTGTTGAGTGCTGAGCAATTCCTTAATCCTGACAAAAAGGGGGTTCGCGAACGATACCCACCGTCTTCGGAGACCTTTAAGTACGTCAACTCAGGTACGTACATAGGTACTGTTCAAGCAGTACGGTACATGCTCGAGTGGTGTGCGCGTTGGAAGGGCTTTAATGTGCCGCGCGCGGATGGCCACATTCTATATCCCAACAATGACCAGCGATCCGTAACGACATTCTATTTACAGCACTGGCGCCAAGGTTGGTGTAAGCTTGATACTACTCAGAGTGTATTCGCGTGTCTGGCTGGTCTTGACCCTTTTGTCGCTCTTAAGGGCGGTCGACACCAACAAACCGGGCAATTCTCGTGTATCTATCACTTGAATGGTAAAAGTAAGCGCCACAAGAAAAAGCTGCTACTTTCGCTGACATGCCCCAACTCCTCAAATTCGACGTTGCGTGGATAAGCAAAAAGTTCCCCGAATCTAACTTTGAACTCTTGCGCCCTCTAGAGCGTAAACATTGGACCGAGCGTCAAAAATATGGCTCTTACGATCCACCACTTTATGGTTGTCTCAGCTATTCCCAGTACGAGAGCGTTCCCCAACTAGATCGTGGTTCAATTCTGCGATATATAGGTAAACCGCGGAATGGGGATACCCGGAAGCACGTTTGATTTCTGCTATTTTGGGGATGTGCAAACCTCTGATGAGTTGCGGTTAGAAATTCGGCGGCAAAAGCAAACATTAAAGAACCTTGAAAAACGACTTCTACTTCAAGATCAAAAAATTGCGCGGCTTCGCCTGAGCTTACAAACTCCTCCGCCGCGCGTTCCTGAGACTCCGCCCGATTGGGATTTACTGTAGACGTTTGAAAAAGATGGATGTTTATTGGTTAATATTGTTTTTCGTGCTTGGTAGCATTGGTGCTGGATGTGGACTGAATTGAATGTAGCTGGGTCTTCACATTATATGTGTTGCTATAGACCATCCTCAACAACATTATTTAATAAACCACCCCGATGTCCCATCACTGTATATAGTCACAGATTCATAGTCTGTAGTTAAAGTTGCACTAGCCTGGCCATTAATGGTGTCACTAGTATCCGCATTAATGGTGATGTTATTGGTAGAAGCATTTCCCGCCTCATCAGTGATCGTGTACATTTTCAGACCTGTAATGTTTGGTAGAGTTAGCGTACAGGTTCCAGTGGTTGTATAACGTACACCCAATACTTCATCAGTGGTAAGTACGCTATAGGTCGCGACATTCACCGCAGTTCTTGTGTAACTTGCATATGGTACACTGCCGTTAATCCACACACCAGATGATGTGCTGTACTTCACAACATCGTCGTTGGAAGGGTTGGTCATAGTGACTCTGGATAAAGTTTCGATACTTGGCCGACTAACGCCAATATAGCCCCAAATTCCACTACCTACATAAAGATAATCTATAGTTTGATTTCTGTAGTCAATGTCTAGAGTAATCGAGTTATTAACACTGAGGAATGGAAGGCGATTTGGATCTGTTAAAAATTGACCAGTGTTGCCTTGAACTGTAATAGTAAAGAAAGGGCCTGGGCCAAACGCACTTCCAATAACAGTGATATAATCACCAACCGTAAGAGTTCCGGTGGCGGGCAATTGTACTGTAACGTTGTTAGCACTTGCGTTAACTTCAATGATGTCACCCACAACCGCGTTGTATGTGGGCCCAGAGGTTTGAACATAATTGCGATTCAATCTAATGAGGCCACTTGTACCAGAAACTCCAGTCGGACCAGTTGGACCATCATCTCCGGTAGCCCCTGCAGGCCCCGTAGCTCCTGTTGGTCCTTGTTCGCCAGTGGCCCCTGTGATACCGGTCTCACCAGTAGGCCCGGTAGGTCCTGTAACGCCGGTTTCACCAGTAGCTCCTGTAGCGCCGGTTTCGCCAGTTGCTCCAGTGGTCCCTGTGGCGCCGGTAGGTCCTTGTTCTCCAGTTGATCCAGTTGCTCCAGTAGCTCCTGTAGGTCCTTGTTCCCCAGTTAATCCAGTAGCTCCTGTAGCCCCTGTAGCGCCGGTGTCGCCAGTTAATCCAGTAGCCCCAGTAACTCCGGTCTCACCCGTAGCTCCTGTAGCCCCTGTAGCCCCTGTTTCACCAGTGGTCCCTGTAGCGCCGGTTTCGCCAGTTGCTCCAGTGGTCCCTGTAGCGCCAGTGGCTCCAGTGGTCCCTGTAGCGCCGGTTTCGCCAGTTGATCCAGTGGTCCCTGTAGCGCCAGTGGCTCCAGTGGTCCCTATAGCGCCGGTTTCGCCAGTTGATCCAGTAGCCCCTGTAGCTCCTGTAGCGCCGGTTTCGCCAGTTGCCCCAGTAGCTCCTGTAGCGCCGGTTTCGCCAGTTGATCCAGTGGTCCCTGTAGCGCCGGTTTCGCCAGTTAATCCAGTAGCCCCAGTAACTCCGGTCTCACCAGTAGCTCCTGTTGGTCCTTGTTCTCCTGTAGCCCCTGTAGCCCCGGTTTCACCAGTGGCCCCTGTAGCGCCGGTTTCGCCAGTTACCCCAGTAGCCCCAGTGGCTCCAGTGGTCCCTGTGGTGCCGGTTTCACCAGTTGATCCAGTAGCCCCTGTAGCCCCTGTAGCGCCGGTTTCGCCAGTTAATCCAGTAGCTCCTGTAGGTCCTTGTTCCCCAGTTAATCCAGTAGCTCCTGTGGCGCCGGTTTCGCCAGTTGATCCAGTAGCCCCTGTAGCTCCTGTAGTGCCGGTGTCGCCAGTTGATCCAGTAGCCCCAGTAACTCCGGTCTCACCAGTAGCTCCTGTTGGTCCTTGCTCTCCTGTAGCCCCTGTAGCCCCGGTAGCGCCGGTTTCGCCAGTTGATCCAGTGTCCCCTGTAGCTCCTGTAGCGCCGGTTTCGCCAGTTAATCCGGTAGCCCCTGTAGCGCCGGTTTCACCAGTTGATCCAGTAGCCCCTGTAGCTCCTGTAGCGCCGGTTTCGCCAGTTAATCCAGTAGCCCCAGTGGTCCCAGTGGCCCCTGTAGCCCCGGTAACTCCGGTCTCACCAGTAGCTCCTGTTGGTCCTTGCTCTCCTGTAGCCCCTGTAGCCCCTGTAGCACCGGTGTCACCAGTTGCCCCTGTAGCTCCGGTCTCACCAGTAGCTCCTGTTGGTCCTTGTTCTCCTGTAGCCCCTGTAGCCCCGGTAACCCCAGTCTCACCAGTATCTCCTGTAGCCCCTGTAGCCCCTGTAGCGCCAGTTTCACCAGTAGTCCCAGTAGCCCCTGTAGCGCCGGTAGCCCCAGTAGCCCCAGTAGCCCCAGTAGCGCCGGTTTCACCAGTTACCCCAGTAGACCCTGTAGCCCCTGTAGCGCCAGTTGCCCCAGTAGCTCCAGTAGCCCCTGTAGCCCCTGTAGCCCCTGTAGCGCCAGTTGCCCCAGTAGCTCCAGTAGCCCCTGTAGCCCCTGTAGCGCCGGTTTCACCAGTAGCCCCAGTAGCCCCTGTAGCGCCGGTTTCACCAGTAGCCCCTGTAGCCCCAGTATCCCCTGTAGCGCCAGTTACCCCAGTTACCCCAGTAGCCCCTGTAGCGCCGGTTTCACCAGTTACCCCAGTAGCCCCGGTGGCCCCAGTTCCACCAGTCGCTCCCGTAATCCCTGTTGCCCCGGTGGTTCCCGTGGCTCCAGTTGGTCCATCTTCACCAGGAAGAGCGAGACAAATAGTGCAAAGTGTATTATTTGATGTTATTATGGTGCCGCTTGAAGAAAGTAATGTTAAACTCGTGTATTTCACATATCCACCAGCATCGGTTGGATCCGCACCCATATCATACAAGGCAAATACACTTGCATTACTTTGTTCTTGAACATAAAACTTGGTTCCAGCTGATGCCAACAAAAGAAATGAACTGAGATCCACACCATTATCATTTAAATCGTCAATGTAGACTTCAGTTGTGGCTGCAAATGTAGCAGCATTTAACCGAAATCGACCAGCTCCGGGATCTGCGTCGGCAGTATCGGTACGATAACGCCAAACAGAACATAACGCACCGGATCCTGCTGGGCCTGTGGAACCAGTGACCCCTGTTGCGCCAGTGGAACCAGTGGACCCTGTAGCCCCTGTTGCGCCAGTGGAACCAGTGCCCCCGATAGCACCAGTAACCCCGGTAGCACCGGTAGCACCAGTGGAACCAGTGGAACCAGTGGAACCAGTGGAACCAGTGGAACCAGTGGAACCAGTGGACCCGGTAGCGCCAGTTGAACCAGTGCCCCCAGTAGCCCCGGTAGCGCCAGTGGAACCAGTGCCCCCAGTATCCCCGGTGATCCCTGTTGCACCAGTGACCCCGGTAGCGCCAGTGGAACCAGTGGAACCAGTGGAACCAGTGGAACCAGTGGACCCGGTAGCGCCAGTGGAACCAGTGAAGCCGGTGACCCCGGTAGCGCCAGTTGACCCAGTTGACCCAGGGACACCGGTAGCGCCAGTGGAACCAGTGGAACCAGTGGAACCAGTTGACCCAGTGGCTCCTGTTGTCCCAGTGACGCCTGTGGATCCTGTGAAGCCAGTGGCCCCGGTGAACCCTGTGACCCCCGTTGGACCATCTTCACCAGTTTCACCTGTTGCTCCCGTGGGCCCAGTGTCACCATCTTCACCAGTGTCTCCGGTGGGACCATCTTCGCCCGTGGCGCCCGTGGCACCCGTGAGGCCCGTGATCCCAGTGGCTCCTGTGACCCCGTTTTTACCAGTAGCCCCTGTTACACCTCCACTTGGACCTGTAGGCCCAGTTGGGCCGACAGAACCGGTGGGTCCCGTGTATTCAATTTCTACAATAGCACTTCCTGGAGTAACCTTAATATCCAATGTTTCACTCCAAAACCGAAGATTGCTTCCAGAGACTAATTCAACACTACCGCCATTTGGTGGCCCATCAGGGGTCGTTGCGGACTGTACCACAGCCGCTAAAAAAGGCAGCCCGGTTGTGCAATCGATCAGACTCTTACAGGTCACCGTTTGTGCCCTTAATGATTTAGTCACAAGTTCACCACATTCTGGAAAATTTGAACTCATTATTTTTTTTTTATAAGTTACTAAATACTTGTGCGTGGGCGAGTGATGCCATTTTTCTGACTGAGCTATGGGAATCAAAAAGATGTGGGTTCAAAAAGATCAACTCCGTAGCCTTTGCTCGCGTCGTTTTGTAGAAGCGCTCATGACACAAGACAAAGGGCATATTTTGCAAAAGATATTTAAAAAGTAGCTCACATAATTCAGCTTTAACTAATATCCGTGGCTCTTCTTCAATTTGGTGCAATTGCCTCTTGATGCATTGAATGATTAAGTCACAATCCATTTTTTTTCAGCCATAAAAAAATAAACAAATGTCCAGCCAGAACGAACCCGAAAAACAACAAGAAAGAATGGACATCAATCTAAACTTAAATTTGGGAACATGGGTAGCTTTCGGATTCCTTATGTTTGCTATGTTTGTTATTGCCATAATCGGTGGTTCCATAGGTGTGGATTATGGTAAGGGTGGTGTGAACAAACAGCTGTACATTATGGGAATAGTAACTTTAGTCGTTACATTGGTACTTTCTTTGCCAGGCTTTTACCATCCTTTGGCATCGATGGGTATTCTCATCGGCTTTGGGCTCGGGGTGGCCACTTGGGTCTTAACAAATAAAGCTAAGAGTCAGTAGGAGTGCGTGGGGCACGCGGGTTTGATGGTGACATGCGAACCATCCACTCTGTTGGAACTTTGACCACCATACCAAAAAGCACAGCAACGGATGGTTGTTTTTCAGCATACACTCGTTGTATAACGAGCCCTTTTTGTCCTAGCTCACGGCTCATAACATTAGACCAACCCGCACCACATGCACATGCAAGTCTGGACACTAATTGTAGATCTTGCTTGACTCGCACCCAATCTCCTCTTGAAACCTGACAAGCGAATAGATCGTTTCCGTTCAAATCTTCGACTGCGGCCAACGGATATATGCTTACATCAGATTGCAAGAGCACTTCATTTTCAGACACCATAATTCCGTACGGTACACCGCACATTCTCAGATAGGTTGAGTGTTTCTTTTCCCAGGCTTCAATTGTATCCCGAGGGGCAATGAGGAAAACATAATCCAAGCGACGCGGTGATATTCTGGCAGGGTAAACCACATGTTTCCGATCCACCGTAATTACACAATCATTTTGACCGGGTCTGATCTTGACTTTGTTTTCACTCACTTCCATGAGTTCACATAATACAGGAACATTGCGATCCATGGTACCAGGAAATGCAAAGACATATTGCCCAATTTCCAATGAGTGTACGATCTGACTGGCCTCGATTTGACTTGTGGATTCCGCCCCATTCCAGAAAACTGTGACTTGCGCGGCACCATTCCCACCATCCTTGACTTGACCGAGACAATGATGGTCTTTGTGTTCCACCCAATCTCCTTTCTCAAAAAAGGTCCCATGAATCATGTTTTCACAAGCATTGGCGACAAAATTATCATCATCGTACTGAACCACGTAACTGTTATCCTCTTCCTTAAACCCCGTCACCTTGACGGCATATGATCCGCGTTGATTAGACGTCACGATTCTGATGTGACTTCCAACTGCGTACTTGTACGAATATTTGTGAAGTGAATGATGTAATTGGTTCGCAACATCCCCGGAAAGCCCACACTCCTTAAGATCATCAATAGTCGCTAATCTAAGAGTTTCAATGGTGTCGAATCCATTTTCTTGAAGTGCTGGCACACATGCTTTAAATTCATGGGGAAAGCAGTTAATCATTTTAGAAAATTGTAATTTATTTTAGTTCTAATTTATACTAACTTGAACGCACAATTGACCTCGCCAACGCCATTGCCAGAAGATCATCCAATCCCGCAATCCCGGCGTCCCGTCGGGTGTCTGGTTTGACGGGAGAAACTCGTTGCATCCAATCTAAAGGAACAGTTGTTCGATGGCCATCCACCAGGTTTAACAGACCATAGGTTACGTCTTTGTGATCCGTAGTCATTGTGCGTCGCACCAGCAACTGCTTTCCGAGCATGGCATCCATAGGGTGAGCGTAACCAATATCCGAGGCTATGCACAATTCTCGAACTTGAGCGCGACTCGTGGAAAGCTGAACAGTTTGAAAATCCTGGGTGTTCGCCGGTGTTGCTTGCTTGCCATCCAAATGCATACAGCTTCCAATAATAAAATTGTAATCTCGAGAAGGGTACAGTAAAGTTGCTTGTTTCTTTTCATCATCAACTTGAACCACAATGGCGCTGGAGTGAATTCGATCAATCAAACAAGTGCCATGTTTTGCATCGTATTCCCGGATTTGTGTTAGTGGGGTCAAAATCTTGGCCTCATCACCGGCAAGAATAATTTGGCGGAAGGGGTAAAGCACCAAGTTGCGAGGAACCCAGGGTTCCGTATTTTCAAGGTGTGGGGTGCTAAATCGCAGATGAACTTGATTACCTTTGAGCTCTTGAATTGTGCCCAATCTGGGAAAATATTTCGCGTCGGGATGCGCCCAAACTTGCATTCCAGGATCCAGAACATGGCTCAAACCATCAGCGTTCATCATGCTTTCTTCCCCAGATTCATTCCATCGAATTGTGGTCAATTTTCCCGGGGAGGTTACAACACCTTGCCGATTCCCGTTGATATCATGAACCTTATCACCAGCTTCAAATTTCCAGCCCAAAATGATGTGCGGATGGACCTTGTGACGAGTGTTGTCATCCAAATAACGAATACGATAGTAATTAGTGGTGGCATCAAAACCGTCAATCATTGCCAGGTACATGGCTTTCGTGGCAGAAGTCGTGGCCCTCACAATAGATCCCGCTGGGTACTGCTGAAACCACTGGTTATCACACTTGGAGTCCTTGGAGTCCTTGGAGTCCTTGGAGTCCTTGGAGTCCTTGGAGTCCTTGGAGTCCTTGGTGTCCTTGGTGTCCTTGGTGTCCTTGGCGTCCGTGGCATCCTTGGTCCCATTCAGGCTGCGAATGAGTAATCTAGCATGCCCACGCTTCATCCCACTTTCCACGAGATCTTCAAACGTCGCGAGTTGTAGGGTATCCATGCTGTCGAAACCATTCTCTGCCAGGGACTTCTGGTAAGCTTGAAATACAGGTTTGCTAAAAATCACGTCCATCTTTTTGCGGTGAAGTAGAATAAAAATATGGAAAGTTTTCAAAGATTGGAACGAGCAGGCCGGGAACTTTTCCGGGAAGCCGCAATCCTACAATTTACGCGCCATTGTCACGGACGTGATTACGAAAGTGATTGGGTACCTCAAGACTTACCTGAATCTGCCCTGTCCGTGATTTACGAGTCAGAGCTAGAGCCTGGTGTCCCTGACGCTGCCGGAGCCCTGGGTGCAGCCACCGTCGCGGGGACTGCCGGAACCATACTCAACCTGCGGCGAAAACTGGCCCAATGTCAAAGCGGTCGGTCAGACTTAGACCAACAACTCCAAGGGCTTCGTCGAGAACTGAAGGACATGAAGAAGCTTCAGGTACAGCTGGAGAAAACCAAAACTAGACTTAAGGCTTTAGAAGCAAGAGAGGCCCAGGAAGCCGCTCAACAATCACGAAAGCTGCAACAACGACAAGAGCAACAAGAAGGCTTTATAGAAGAATATCAAAGCGCAGCCAAACTCCAGGAAAAAGAACGTGAACTAGCTGAACAAAAAGCTAAAGCTGAGCAGCAAGCACGCGAACTTGAAGCCAGACGGGAAGAGGCTAAGCGAGCCCAAGCTGTTGCCGAGGAAAAGGAAAGGCTGGCTAATGAAGCGGCTGTAAAGGAGCAGCAGCTTCAACGACAATTGAGTGACGAGACTCAAAAACGTGAGAAGCACACACGTGAATTGACCGCAGAATTAGAAGCAATGCAACTGAAATTAAGCGATGCAAAACGGTTAGAGACGGAACTCCAACAAGTGCAAGAGGTTCAGGAAGTATTGCGTAAAAGGCTCGCCTCTGAAGAAACAAAACTTGAGGAAGTCAAAATAGAGTTGAAAGGGAAGGGTGAGGAGCTTGAGAAAGCGAAAAAACAACAAGATCAACTAAGGGCAGAATTACAAGCCAAACTAAATGATAATGCTGAATTACAACAACACCTTGATGTGAAATTGAAAGCTGCTGCAAAACAAGAAGCTAAGGAAGCCGAGTTACAAAAGGAACTTCAGAGCGCTAGAGAAAAAGAAGCTCAATTGAAGAAAGTTAAAAATGAAAGCACGGCCAAATTACAAGCTCAACTAACTGAAAATAATGCCTTGAAAGTGCGCGTTGCTGCAAAACAGAAAGCAGTGGACGATCAAAAAGCTGAACAAGTGAGGCTACAAACTTCCCTGGAACAAAAAGCAGCCGAGCTACGCAAACAGGGGGTGGAATTGCAAAAGATCCAAGAAAAAGAACAAGAGTTAAGAACTGAACTGAATGATTATCAGCAGAGGAACAGGGAGTTGGAAGAAAAGATCAGAAAAGCAGAGGCTGTTCGAAAACAAACGGCCCAGGAATCCCAGGCCGCTCGCGAGGAACAGAAGAAGAGTCAAAGAGACGCCAAGCTTGCAAAAGAAGCATATCAAAAAGTGCTAGACGAAAATTCACGCACTCAGCAACGTTTGGAGCAGGCACAACAAGAACACCAGCGAGAACAGCAAAAGAACGCAGAATTGCAAGAGGTTCTGCAAAGACTAAAAGATGACAAACAAACCCTTCAAAAAAGACAACAGGAACTACAACAACAACTTAAAAAAGCCAAGGAGTCTGAAAAAACACTTAGTAAGACCAATGTCCAACAAATTTCGAAGCTGGTGACCCAACTCGACACGCTGGAGGAACATATTGAGGCAAAATACGCTCAAGAAGCTGAATTTCTTCGACAACTGGACGTCCTCGAACAGTCCCAGAAGAAATATAAAGCCCAAGCAGCCCAACTTAGCCGACTCAAATTAAAAGATAAAGCACAAATAGACAAACAAGTTGCGGATTTGGCCGAGGCTAAACAGCGTATTGCAAAACAAGAAGAAAAATACGCAAAAATGCTTGCACAATTTAGATTAGAATATGGGGACCTGGAGCAACAAAAGAAAGCAGCAGATAATGCTGTTGGAGAATTAAAGGAGGCCAAGCAAGCAGTGGATAGCGCAAATAATGCTTTACAAGGTCAAGTAGAGAAACTTGAACAAGAAAAGAAAGAGTTGTTAGGACACAATAGTGATTGGCAACGTGAATACAATGATCTTCAGGGACAAGTTTCGAACTTGCAGAATATCAACAGTTCCCTACAAGCAAATAATAGTTCTCTCCAAACTCAAAACCAACAAATAGATGCAGAACTTAAAGGATATAAAGATGCAAACAAAAGAGGCAATGAAGAACTAGCAGCGATCAAAGCAATAGTTAAAGAACTCGAGAGAAATAAGTTGCAAAGTTCTTGGCAAATTGCATCTAAAGATCAAGAAATTCAAAATCTGTTAAGTCGTAACCATCAATTGCTTGAAGAAGGGAAAGCACGAATTCAAACTTTAGAAAACCGTGTTGAAGGCTTATTACAAGAAGGGAATACCATCCTAGCTCAAAGAAATACTATACTTCAACAATATAAAAATTACTTTGACCAGTCTTTGGAAAACCGCCGTCTATTTGAAGGTCAAGCTCAACAATTTGTGTCACAAGCTCAAGAAACCTACAGACAACAGGAAGCTGCTAAGGCAGAATTGGTAGCAGGTATTGGTCAACTTGAAGCCAGAATTAGAGAAATCGAGCAAGCAAAGAGGAAAAAACAGGAAGAATATGAACATAAAGAAGCCAAATTAAAAGCAGATGTGGATGAACAGCAAAGGCAAGGTAAGTTGACTGAGGAAAACTTACGTGAAGCTCGACAACAATCCGAAAGATTAAGGAGTGATTATGAAAGAGATGTTAACATTCTGGTGCAACGATCTGTAGAAATGATGCAAGAAGTCAATAGACAACGACAAGCACAAGCTGGTATTTTCGGGTAATTCCCTAAAAATCGTGCCTTTATTACATACCCATGACACACGCACTTTTTTCGCGCCCAGAAACCATGAACACCACAAGCAACAAAACTTACGTGCTTCGCGATTGTCCATGCGCATTTACTACATTTGGCGGTGACTTGGCAAATCTGATATGTTCTTACTTAATTGGACCTCTCTATATTGTGGAGAAGGTTAATGGATGGCGCAATTGTAGTCCAAGTGGTGGTCGACTTACTGACGATAAGTACTGGATCCCTAGAGGTTCCACAGTTCAAATCTGGGAACACCCAGGTCGCATTCACACTCTCATCAAGACCTTAACGTTTCCTCGCACCATTACTGCTACCTGGAGGGGTTCTGGGGTTACCAGTGTTCTGGGTCACAGTGATGGTTCTCTTACGGTCTTCAAAGGTACAAGCTTTGATAATCCAATATACATCCGGTGCCCCGCGCACGCTGGACAAAAGATCGAGTGGATTTTCCCTTTTGAACATGGCTTCATCACTGTTTCGGACCGCGCTCTAATTTGCTGGTCCTTGAATTCCCTCAGGGTAATGGCTAAATATGAGAGATCGAACAAACGATCCCGTGAACCCTTTCGCAACTCGAAAGAAGTCAAGAAACCCAAGTTCAAAGTGACTCTCAAGCAATATTTCTAAACAACACACAATAAAAAAAACTTATGACTACTCTTCTTGTGCTGGATTTAGATCAAACTCTTATAGACTCTGATGATGATGGAGTGGTCACCGAACGCCCTCATTTAAGGCGATTCCTAGAGTCATGTATGCAGCTTTTTAGCTACGTGGCGATTTGGACCCGCGCTAAGCAATCATGGGTAGATCATGTACTA
>Ga0180435_10001471_pt1 | contig 24530 bp, 35 predicted proteins | sample SS_ome_3_FD_132467 | JGI IMG/M metagenome (GOLD analysis project Ga0180435, IMG submission 132467) | Hypersaline lake sediment archaeal communities from the Salton Sea, California, USA - SS_3_S_1 metaG | ecosystem: Environmental > Aquatic > Non-marine Saline and Alkaline > Hypersaline >... | reverse complement strand
GCGACCTTTGGGGCATGGGGTGCCGCGTCCGAGCTTGGTGGTGTGGCCGGTGTATCCAACATTGATGCTCGGCTGTGCCGCATTGCCGCCTACTCACACGTGCTGACCGACGAGGAGATGGCACTGGTCGAGACCGCAATCAAGGCCGGGAGCGGGCTGTGATGAAGTACACCATCGGCACCAAGACCCACTGCGAAGCCGTGCAGGCCGCCGCAGACAAGTTGCTCGGCTACCCGCGGACCGTTAAGGCTCCCAAGCCAAAGCCGGCGACCAAGAAGCTACAGGCGGACGCCTTCCTGCTCACCGGGCAAGAGGAGTTCGAGCCGCGCAAGGGGCCTGACGTGACGATGGCGACCTACGCGGAAGTGCGGAGGCACCCGAAGCGCGAGGAGTACGCCTACCCGATCACCGCTGACATCGAGAAGGCGAGCACCGCTAGTCTCGGCGCCGGCGACAAGCAGGCGATCGACGACGCCAAGGCTTCGGCCGTCACGCTCTCGGAGGACTGGGAGTCGGACGCCGAGTCCCTTGGTGCCAAGAAGGCGGCCAAGCTCGTTCTCCAATGACCCGCTGGCTCCCCGCCCTCGCTCTGCTCGCCGCCTGCGCCCAGCCCGCCGCCCCGTGCGTCCAGGTGGGTCTCGCGGAGCAAGCTTTCGGCGACGCCCTCCAGTCGTTGTCGCTGGTCTGCCCCGAGTGCAAGACCCCGCAGCTGCTCCCCTCTGAGGCGGTCGACCCCGCCTGTGTGTTCTTCATCGGGCCACGTATCCGCGTCGTCTACAACCGCCCCGAGCTGGAGCGCATCGCCAGCCGTTACGGCTACCCGGCCATCGTCGGCATCTTCGGCCACGAGCTCGGCCACCTCATCGACCACCACGGCGGCAAGCGCACCGACGAGCTGAGCGCCGACATGTGGGCCGGCTGCACGCTCGGCATCGCTGGGCTGCCCGTCTCGCCCCTGGGTGCCTACCTCGACGACGAGGGCACCAAGGTGGACGGGACACACCCGGCCCCGCCCAAGCGCAAGGACGCCATCGCCGACGGCGCCGAGGCCTGTAGCCAAATCTGGGACGACTGACCCGACGGGAGACACCATGACCAAGCTCTGTGCCATCTGCGGCGCCAAGTGTGACGCCGACGCGACCTACTGCCCCATCTGCGGCGAGGCGTCGTGGGCGCCCGGGACTGCGAAGGCCAAGCCGGCGCCCAAGCCCGTGGCGAAGGCCGAGCCCCGACCGTGGACCTACCAGCACCCGCTGGCCAAGGCGCTCGCCGACGCTCGGGAGGCAGACGAGCTGCCACCCACCAAGCCAGCACTCGAGCGCAAGGCCCGCCGCAGCCGCCGCACCACCAAGAAGGACTGACCCATGGCCGCTGGATACTTCAACCGCTCCCTGGACGTTCCGGCATCGGGCAACGGCGACGCCCTCCCCTTGGAGCAGATTGCCGACAAGTGGCTCCACATCTTCGGCACCTGGAACAGCGCCGTGCTCAAGCTCCAGATCACCGTGGACGGCACCAACTGGTTCGACCACTCGGCCATGACCGCCCTGTCCGCCGACAGCTTCGAGGAGCTCCAGCAGGCGGTGAAGCAGGTCCGGCTTGTCGTGGTCAGCGGCTCGGGCCACAGCCTGACCGCGCTGGTCCGCGGCTTCGACCTGAGCAAGAGCTGATGTCCGACTCCGCCGACCCCTACGCCTTCGACCTGGACGACCTCGAGGACGCTGGCGGACTGTTCGCGGCAGCTCGACGGCGCGCCGCAGGCCAACCGGATCTGCCGCAGGTCCAGGACGAGCCGTCACCCCAACCCCAGACCACGGCCAAGCCGAAGGCCCCGCCCCCCAAACCCTTCCCCACCGACGAGCCGGCCAACCTGGCGGCCGTCATCAAGTGGGCTCGTGCCCGCCTCAAGGTGGTGGAGCGCGAGATCAAAACCCGCAAAGCGCTCGAAAAGGAGCGCGACCAGATCAAGCGGCTACTCGACGCCGCCAAGGACAAGCCCGCCGCCAAGGTGCGACGCATCCCGCAGGCCGGCTGACCCCCAAGGAGAACGTGATCCATGGCTGAAATCGACGGAACCATTCGCGGCGTCACCCTCGTCCACGCACCCTTCGCCGGCGCCGGCACCGTCAGTGCCCGCGACGCTCGCGAGGTCTGGCTGCTGACGGCCGACTTCGCTGCCTACACCGCGTCCAGCGACACCGCTGCGATCGAGGACGTGGGCGCCACCATCTCGGCCCGCTGCCGCGACGGCAAGACCCGGACCGTGGAATGGGCTGCCCCCGCCTTCGGCGGCCAGGACAGCACCCCGCAGGCGGTCTACATGCTCGGCGCTTCGATCGACGCGCTCGCCGTCTCCACCGACAAGGTGACCGGCGAGCTCACCGACAACGACGGCACCGAGGTGGACACCAGCGGCGTCACCCACGGCGTCGGCGTGCTCGTGTCCGTGACCGTGTCCTGAGCGACGGCGCCATGACGCCCAGCATCAAGCCATTCGAGGGCCACCTGGCCCTCCAGTTCTTGGAGCCCGAGCCCCAGAAGGCCCAGGGCTCCGAGGACCCCAGCGGGGCGGTCAGCCCCCCGGACGACAGTGACGCGGCCACCCTGGCCCTGGTCGTCGCCGTCGGCCCCAAGTCGCCCTGCAAGGTCGGCGACACGGTGTTTGTCAAGGCCTACGCCCGCCACAGCGGAACCAAGCTCGACGACACCACGCGCATCGTGGACACCTACGTGCTGGTGGCCAAGGTCACCGAGTCGTAGCCCACGCTCCAGCGCCCCGAGGCCTGCGCTGAATCGGCCTCGCACATAGCCCTCTCACGCCCGACGGGGCGGCAAACAAAACGGTCTGGAGGGACCACATGAGCGACGGAAACGACGACGCGAAGGGCACCACTACGCCCAGCACCACCAGCAACGACCAAGGCGCCGGCACGGACGGTGGGCAGCCGCCCGCCACACCGCCGGCGCAACCAGCTGCCACGCCGGCAGCGGCCCCAGCACCTCCCCAGGGCGATCCGCAGAACCCCCCGTGGCTCAAGGACCGGCTCGACCGGGCCAAGCAGAGCGCCAAGGCGGAGGTGTTCAGCGAGATCGGCATGACCGCCGAGCAGATCGCCGAGCTGAAGACGGCTCACGAGGCCAAGCTCGAGGCCGAGAAGACCGCCGAGCAGAAGGCGGCCGACGCCAAGGCCGAGGCCGACAAGCTCCAGAAGGAGAACGCGGCCCTCTCCGAGACCATCGCGCAGCGGTGCAAGATCGAGATGGCCACACTCACCGAGCCGCAGCGCGCCGCCGTGTGCGCAATCGCCGGTGACGACGACGCCGCGGCCCAGCTCCGCACCATCGACGCGCTCCGTCCCACCTGGGGCGAGGCGCAACCCGCTGCCACCGGGCAGCAACAACAGGGCGCCGAGGACGCAGCCAACGCGGGCACCCAGCCCGCCGCAGCGACGCCTCCCGCTCAACCACCCACCACTCCGCAACAGCCGGCGACGACCACGCCGCCGCGCTCTGCTCCAACCGACGCTGACACGTCGCCGCCCGATCACAAGGCGGTCTACGCGCAGCTCCGCAAAGAAAACCCCGTGAAGGCGGCTCACTACCTGAACGCCCACGGGGCAGACATCTACCCGGACGCATAGCGCCCCCAACGGCGCCCTGCGGTTCGGGTCGAGAAAAGGAAAGCAGCAATGCCCATCTCTCGCGAAGAACTGCCCGAGGAATTCTTCGACATCACCTCGGCTCAGCTTCTGGTCCAGCCCGAACCGCAGTATTTCTACGCCAGCCTGTTCCTGCAGGCGCTCGCCATCGAGCTCGGCGTGCCCGACTCGCTCGGCTGGCGCCCCGTCGGTGGCCAAGGCGCCGACTACGCCAGCGCAGAGTCCGGTCGGCTGATGCTGAACGGCACCAACCTGCCCAGCGAACTGTTCGCCGCGAAGGCGAACTTCAAGGGCGGCCCCGGCCACACCCTGCGATTCAACCGGCCGCGGTTCACCAACTCGACCTACACCGAGGCGGCTCGGCAGATCGGCACCAACCAGACGATCTCCACCGTGCCGATCACGGCGGGCTCCGAGCAGGTGAAGCTCACCATCAAGCGGCTGGGTGGTCCCTACGACTCCACCAACAGCCGCGTGGCGCCCTACGCCCTGGACGCCTTCGACGCCACGATGGGCGTGCACAACCTCGCCAAGTTCGTCGGCACCCACCTCAAGCGCGACTTCCACCGGCTGATCGACGCCCTGATGGTGCTGCTCGCCGACAACGCTTCGGCCACCACCTACCCCGAGGGCATGAGCGCCGACAACGACGCGACCGCGGCCGGCATGTTCCCGCTCACCTACGAGCAGATGAGCCGCTGCGCCAAGCAGATGGACGAGGCCGACCTGCCCACCCTGGGCGACGGCCGGCGCATCTTCGTCGCCACCCCCACGGGCAAGAAGCAGCTCAAGGATGACCCGCAGTTCGCGGCCTACGCGGAAGGTCACAAGGAGACCAACCCGCTGTTCCCGAGCTACTTCGGCAGCACGCCGGAGTTCCACTGCTTCCAGTCCAACACGCTCACCAAGACGGCCAACAGCTCGTCGGTGGACATTCACAAGGGCCACGCCATCTCGCCCGGCGTCTTCATGGGCGGCATCGGCCGGGCCCCGTCGGTACGCGCAGCGTCCGATGACAACTACGGCGAGACCGCAAAGGTGATCTGGCTGGCAGACCTGGCCCTCGGCCTGGCTGACAACCGGTTCGTCCGCTCGGTCCGCTACTCGGAGGACGCATAGCCATGGGCCTCAAGCGATGGACCTCGCTCGACGGCGGTTCCGGCAACTTCAACACCGACGCTGCCGGGACCGTCAAGGGGGGCACCGCCCTCCAGACCAACCTCGTCGCCAAGGGCTCGCTCTCGTGCCTGTTCGTGGTCGACGCGGAAACCAACACCCTCACCCTCGAGCACAAGTGGCAGGTGTCCAACGACAACTCCACCTGGTACGACTTCCCGCCCGAGAACAACGCGGCGGTGGTCGTGCTCGCGACCGGTACCGCTGGTGCTGACGCCGCGGTGAGCAAGGCGATTGCCGCCCCGCGCGGCATCGAGGGCTGGAAGTACGTCCGCGCATGCGTGGTCAACGGGGTTACGACCGGCAACACCGCCGACACCTACGCGATGACGTACCGCTACCTCAAGTACTCGGCCTTCGACAAGGGCTGAGGCTGAGGGATCGGCCACATCATCCACCACAAGCGGTAGGCGATGGCACTCACGACTTCAGAGGTTCAGCGGATCAAGGCGGAGCTGGGGTACCACCTCCTCACCGTCTCCGCTGAGCCAATGATCGGCTACTACGCCACCTTCGAGCAGGTGATCCAGCCGTACCTTCAGGCCGGCGCCTCCACGACGGTGACGCTCACCACGGCCATCGCCGCCGCGACCACCCCAACCCCGCAGACCCTCCCGCTGGCGAGCGCCACCGGCTTCTCGGCGTTCGATCGCGTCGTCATCGACGTGGACGATCGGCAGGAAGTGGCGACCATCCAGCTGCTCGACGGCACCGACATGACGGTGCTGCTGAGCAAGGCCCACTCCGGGACCTTCCCGGTCATGGTCGAGGGCGGCGAGGCCTTCATCCGTCAGATCCTCCACCGGCTCGACAGCATCGCCGTCGAGCTCGGCGAGGGCGCTACGGGCGCGGCCGGCGTCAAGCGGGTGGACGAGATCACGTTCCACGACTCACGGGGCGGCAGCCGGCTTGCCAGCCTCGAGGACGTCCAAGCGCACTGGCGGGACAAGCTCGCCGCGGCACTCGGTGTCGAGAACCTGTGGAACCAGCACCAGGCTTCGGGCGCCTCTGTGGCGCTCTGGTAGGCGATGAGCTTCCGCGACTCGCTGCGCCGCGTAGCCAACTCGGTGCGCGCCATCCCCAACAGCTTCGGCGTGCGCCCCTACACCGTCGCCGTGGTCACCACGGCCAGCGCCGGGGACAACCCTGGCGACGGCACCGAGACCGAGACGACGACGGCGATCACCGAGGCCGGCGGTGCTCCACCCAAGGTCCGGTGGCTCAGCTCGGAGGAGCTGGCCGTCGGCGGATACGAGGCCGGCACCGTGGAGATCGGCCCCGTGACCCCGGACTTCCCGGGGGGCGGGACGCTGCTGTCCACGCTGGCCCCAGACCCGGCGGTCAACACGTCGGTGCGCGTGGTGCTCACCGGCCCGCGGTTCCCCTCCGGGGCGAGCTTCACGATCGCCGAGGTCAAGCACGGCCGCGGCTACAACTATCGGCTGATCTGCAAGCGGAGCAGCTGAATCGGGAGACAACATGCAACGAGCGATCTGGTACCTCAAGCAGCTGGTCCCGCTCACCTACCGCAGCCGCTACAGCGACGCGCGGGGCAAGCACCTGTGCGTGTGGCGGATGTGGATGGGACGGTGCTTCGACGTCGATGACGTCGTGATCGCCTGACCGAGACATCCCCTCGGGTACGTCCTGGGGGAGCCGGTTGGCCACGGTCACCGGCACATAGCGGTGTGGGGCAGAGGAGTGCCCGCCTGGTTCATGCCCAGGAGGCCGCAGGTTCGAATCCTGTCACCGCAACCAAGGGGAAAGCCCGGGTTCAAGTCCCGGGGGCGACACCCCCGCTGTGCACAAGCGGACGCCGTCTCGTCTAGCTGGACAGGACGCCCCCCACATCTCAGTCAGCGCATCCGGTAGGTGCGGGGTGGGTCAAAAGCCCACCAGGGGCAGGTTCGACTCCTGCGGCTGGGACCACCTTTGGTCGAGGCTCCGGTAGCTACCCCACCGCTCGTTGCCTCCCAACGCGCCACGCCGGCAGGCGATAGGGTTCCCCGCACCCAGCCGGCATTCTCCCCATGGCCGATAACGACTACCTGTACCAGCGGCTCGGCGACGTCCCCTTCCCAGTCTTCGACAGGGACGTGGCGGACGCGCCCAACGCCGAGCTGTACACGGTCTGTGACCCGGCCACGGATCTGTTGCTCGCGCTGTTCAAGGCGGCGATCAACCACGAGCTGGCTCACCACCAGACCAGCCCGGCCACCGACTCGGCTTGGTACAAGGCCCGTGTGGGCACGTCGCTGTCGGCGGCCATGCCCGTCGCCGACACGCTGTACCAACAGCCCACCAAGCAGGTGATGCGCGCCGCCAAGTGGGGCTTCCCACTGCTGTGCATCTACCGCGTCGAGGCCGTGGACGACCAGGCCACGCTCTACAAGGAGCGCACGGTGTGGACCTGGGGCGTCGACTACATCATGGGCGAGCTCACCATCGAGGACCAGCGCAAGCTGGGCGCGGCCCTGGTCTACGTCCACCACCTGCTCCACCGCGTGATCGAGCAGCAGGGCCACCCCGCCTACCAGAGCGGCGCCGTGCAGTTCGGCACGGGCAAGGGCGGCTTCGACTCCATCCGGCTCACCAAGGCCCAGCTCGGCGCCGCCGAGTTCGGCGAGCAAGGCGAGGGGCTGATCATGCACGCCCTCCACCTCGACCTCGAAACCGTCGAGACGGCCGACCCCACCGCCGAGGACGCCCCGCTGGCCGGCATGAGCTTGTCGCTCGGCCTGGGCGGCGGCGAGGGCACCATCCCCGACGCGCTCCAGCTCGAGACCGAGCACCCGGGCGAGAAGCTCGACAGCTTGGATCCGCCAACGTCGTGATCACCAACCTCGGGGCCATTCGCCGCGCCCACGCCCAGCTGATCCGCGACACCAAGGCGGCGACGCTGAAGGCCTCGATCGGGGCGGCCAACCACGGCATCCGCTGGTCGCGCAGCTACGCCGGATACTCCCACCGGACGGGCACGCTCAAGCGCGCCACCCGGAAGCGGATCGTGCGGCTCAAGAGCGGCGCCCGGGTGATCCTTCAGAACACCGCGAAGCACGCTCACTTCATCGAGCACGGCACGCGGCCCCACTGGATCTACCCGCGCCGCCCCGGTGGCCGGCTGGTGTTCTGGTGGGACAAGACCGGCCGGGTGATGCACCTGCGCCGCGTCTGGCACCCCGGGACAAGGCCCTACCGGTTCTTGCACAACGCGACTTACCAGGCCTCGCTCCGGTTCGGCACGCTCATCGCGCCCGAACTAGCGAAGGCCGCTGCACGATTCTAGCTCGGAGGCAACGGAATCATGGCCCGACTGCGCTTCTACGCCCGCGACGCCCAGCTTGTGGCGGTCCCCAATCAGATCCCCTTGGTGGGCACGGCCCGCCAATACGTGGGGCGCGACTTCCGGCCTGCCGCCAACGGCAAGCCCGCCGGCTACCCGGCGACCAAAGAACCGCAGGCCTTCAACTCCGACACGCCCGCCGGCCAGCTGCTCATCGACGAGGTGCGCAGGAGTCGCCGACAGGGCTCGCAGTCGCTCTGGTGCGCCGACGAGGCTACCGCGGCGGCGTGTGAGGTCCCGTTTGTAGCGGTCGCTTTCGAGGGCGGCCAGTGGCGCCAGACGGCCACGGCGCAGCCATCCACCGACGACGCCGGCAACGACAAGCCGGGGCGCTCGCGGAAGTCCGCCGGGCGCAAGTAGTCCTCCCATCTGCCGACGAGCCCTCGCCGTCGGCCCATTCCGCGCCGCAGCCGCTCGAGGTGGCTAGCAGGCGCCTCCGCAGGAGAATCCCATGGCAGAGATTCCGATCCTCGGCATCCCGTCCACCTGGCGCGTCCCCGGCTCGTATGCCGAGATCCTCTTCGCCCAGGGTCCCGCGACGGCTGCCGCCGGCCAGCGCGACATCATTGTGGTGGCGCCCAAGCTCACCGGCTCGGGCACCTGGACGGCAAACACCGTCTACGAGGTCACCAACGAGCAGACCGCGATCGACGGCGCTGGCGCCGGCTCCCCGCTCCACCGGGCGCTCCGGCGGATCCTCAAGACGAACAAGATCACCAAGCTCTGGGCCCTGCCCTACGCGGAGACCAGCGGCGGCGCCCCGGCCAAGGCCGACCTCACCGTCACATGGACCGACGACCCCACCGCCACCGGCGTCACCGGGGTGGAGATCTGCGGCGAGGAGATCACGGTCGCGTTCACCGACGCGAGTACGGTCACCACGATCGCCACGGCCATGAAGGCGGCAATCAACGATCGCTCCCACCTGCCGGTCACCGCCGACAACGCGGCCGGCGTGCTGACCCTCGAGGCCAAGATCAACGGCATCAGCCAGGGCGACGGCACCACCGGAGCGATCCGGGTCCGCGCATTCATTGACGCCGGCAAGACCACCTCCGTGGCGACCGAGAACGGCGGCACCACCGACGCGCTCGGCCTGGGCACCGGCACGACCGGCGCCGAGGGTTCGACCACGGAGGCCGCCAACCTGGCGACGGCGCTCGCGACCATCAACGCGGCCCGCTACTACTACATCGTCACCACGTGCTGGGATGCCACCAGCCTGGGCAACCTGCAGACCCACATTAGCAACAAGAGCGAACCCAACCCGGGCCTGCGCTCGGTGGGCATCGCGGGCTACCAGGGCACGCTGGCCAACGCGCAGACGCTGGCGACGGCGCGCAACTACGAGCGGCTCCAGATCGCCTGGCAGCCCAACAGCTGGGCCGACCCGGCCGAGCTCGCCGCCAACGTGGCCAGCATCCGGCAGAAGCGCGAGAGCGTGCTCGCCGCCCACAACTTCGACAGCTACCGCAACGCGAGCGACTGGCTCGTGCCGCCGGCCTACTCCCAGGCGGATTGGCCCACCCAGACCAACCAGAACGACGCCATCACCGATGGGCTCACCCCGATCGCTTCGGACCAGGTGGGCAGCTACATCGTGATGAGCATCAGCACGCGATCGAAGAACAGCGCCGGCACCCAGGACGACTTCCGGGCCGCCGAGACGCATCGGGTGAGCGTCGCCGACCTCTACATGGACACGGTGCTGGTCAACTACGCGCTGAACTACGAGAACAAGCGCCTGAAGGACGACCAGTACCTCAGTGATGGTTCGGTCAACCCGAACCAGAAGCTGGTGCCGGGCGTCATCACCCCGTCGCTGTTCAAGCCGTTTATCCGCGGCTTCATCGACGACTTCGCCGACAAGGGCCTGATCCAGAACGAGGACGCCTCCAAGGAGGGCCTTCGCTGTGTCGTCGACCCGAACAACGCGGGCCGGCTCGAAACGGGCCACGACCTGCACGTGATCGACCTGCTGCACCAGGCCACCTTCCGTCTCGCCGAGGTCAGCAGCGGCTGACGGCCTGACTCCACCACAACCGTCGGGCCGGACGCGTAGGCGCGCAGCCGAGGCGCCGGCCCACGCCATCAGGAGACACACATGGCGCTTGTCGACCATGCCAAGATTCAGGTGCTCTTCAACCAGACGTCTCTGGTTGAGGTGACCTCGATCGAGAAGACCACCAACAGCGGCCAGCAGCGCGTGGACACCATGGCCGGCCTGGCCGGGTTCACCCCCGGCAGCGGCGACGTGTCGATCTCGCTCGGCTTCGCGATCCCCATCAGCGGCCCTGAGCTGGACTTCCAGGGCATCTGTGCCCGCGGCGAATACTGCACCGCGCAGGTCGTCATCGGGTCCAAGCAGTACCAGGGCACCGGCAAGATCCTGGAGGTCACCGAGGGCCAGAGCGTGAACGCCAACTCCGAGGGCAACCTGTCCTGGGTGGGCGAGCTTAAGGCGCGCGAGTAGCGCGGCTGGCTGACCGCTGACCATCAATCACCACCAGTCGCTGGGAGGCAACGATGACTGGACCGAGCACGGATACCGCACCATCGGAGCTGTGGCAGAAGCTCCAGGAGAATCCCGCCCCGTCGGAGGTGGTCGACTTCCCCCGCAAGGGGACGGACGGCAAGCCGATCGGCAAGGTGCGGATCCAGGTGCTGGAGATGCCCGACCACGACTGGGCGCGCATCGAGGCACGCAAGTGGGTGAAGGACAAGGGGCTCGAGCCCGAGGACTTCGCTGACGGGGCGCCGCTCAAGCAGGTTTACGGCGACGCCGTGGCCCGCCATCTGCTCAGCCGCGCGGTGGTCGACGAGGACCCGATCGAGGGATCCGAGGTCACCCCGGGCGGCATCAAGTACGGGCGCCCATTCCCGACGCCCGAGCACCTGGACATCCTGACCGCCGACGAACTCAACGTGCTGTTCAGCGCGTACCTCGTGGTGCAAGACAAGTTCGGCCCCTACGTCGGCAACATCCAGGACGAGGCCGAGCTGACCGGGTGGATCCGTCGGCTGGCGGAGGGTGCCGACCCTTTAGCGCGCTTCACCTGGCTTCGCTTGGTCGAATTGAGCTGCTTGTTGGCGAAAAGAGCGTACAGCCTGAGCGCGTGCCTGGCGTTCCTGTGCTCGAACTCGCCCAATACTTCGGTGTCCCTCCCGCCCGAGTGGGGCGTCGACACATCGTCCTTTGGCGCGCAGCGTGCCAACGCTTTCACGCCTGGACTGATCCCCGTCCCGGATGGCGGCGAAGCTGAGCCGCCGGCAGGCGAGGATCCCGACGATGACCCGCTGCTCGGGGTGGAGCCAGGCGAGCCGGTGACCATCGAGGACGTGGCGCGCGTGTCGGCCCGCCTCGGGTTTGACGGCGCCATCGACGAAGAAGCGTAGACCACACCAATGGCGATCCTCCAGTACGACTTCCGAGTGGTCGGGATCAACCGTGTAATGCGTGCGGTCGCCAGCGTGGAGAAGCGCTTCGTCCGCCACAACGCCAAGATGGCGCGCATGTACGGCGGCCCGGTGTCGGGTTCCGGTGCTGGGCGCAGCCGTGGGGACGCTGGGCTGATGGCCCAGATGAAGAAAACCCAGGCGGCCATGCTCGCCATCGAGAAGCGGCAGGCCCAGGAGCGCGTGGCCATCAACCGCCGGGCAACCCGTCAGATCGACGCCGATGAGCGCGCGTTGGCGCGACGGCGGCGCAACCGGGCGCGAGCGCGCCTTCGCAGAATCAAACGCGGCATCCGTGAGCGAAAGCGAGCGGAGCGGGCCGCCCAAGCACGTTTCCGCCGTGGTGTCGGCCTCGCAGGAGGGGCCGTCAGCCGCGGCTTTTCGCGCGTCAGCAGCCTGGCCGCCGGCGCGCTGGCCATCGGCGGTGGGTTCGCGCTGTCCGATGCGATCGGCACGGAGAAGCGCTTCAGGGGCGGCGCCGCATCGCTCGCCAACCAGGCATTCGGCACCACGGCGGCGGGCAACCGCAGTCGCTCGGACATCCAGAAGTCGATCGTGGGCGCCGCTCGAGGGGCCTCGACCATGTCCGGGTTCAGCCCTGAGCAGGTCGTGGGCGCCATGCGGACCTTCCACGGCAAAGCTGGCGACGTGAACGCTGCCACCGCGCTCGCCCCCTTCTTCGCCGACGTGGCCGACGCCACTGGCGCCGAGCTCGAGGACGTGGGCGAAACCGCCGGCCAGATCTTCATGGCCGCGATGGCCCAGGGTATGGCGCCAGACAAGGCCCTGGACGCGGTGAAGAAAATCACCGGCGTAGTGGCCGGCCAGGCCAAGAGCGGCGCCATCGAGATGCGCGACATGGCCACCCAGATGGGCAAGCTGATGTCGTCGGCCGGCATGTTCAAGGGCGACGTGGCCGACCTGGCCAACACCATGGGCGCCATGGGGCAGCTGGCCATCGCCGGCGGTGCGTCGAGTCCCGAGGAGGCCATGACCGCGCTCATGCGTTACGCCTCCGACATCGGCCAGAAGGGCGGCACGCGGGCCTACCGCAAGCACGGCGTGAACGTCTTCGCCGACAAGAGCAAGACGGCGCTGCGCGACCCGGCCGAGATCATGATGGACGCCATCCACAAGACCGGCGGCTCCATCCCCGCCCTCGGCAAGATGTTTGGCATCCGCTCCAAGAAGGCGGTGGAGCCGTTCCGCAAGGTGTACGTAGAGGCTGGTGGTGGCGAGGCCGGCCTGGCTGCGATGCGCAAGAGCTTCAACCGGTTTCGCTCGCTCAAGATGAGCGGCCAGGAGATCACCCAGTCGGCCGGCTTCCGCCGCGCCCAGGATGACAAGCAATTCGAGATCGCCCTGGTGCAGTTCAAGAGCGTGGTCGGCTCCCAGCTGCTCCCCGCGGTGACGGAGCTTATCCCCGTCATCGCCCGGCTGACGCCGCACTTCGTCAAGCTGTCCACGGCGGCGGCGGAGTTCATCGAGTGGTTCTCCAACAACCCGATCAAGGGCGTGGGGGTGCTCATCGCCGCGAGCGTGGCCAAGGACCTGGCGGCGGCCGGCATCGGCGCCGGGGCGAAGAGCGTCATCGAAACGGCGCTGCAGAGCAACCTGGGCAAGAACCTCGGCGCCGTCGCCATCGGGCTCGGCGGCCTGGCGCTCGCCATCGACCAGCTGATGAAGCTCATCGACGAGTGGTCGGACCCGGCCAAGGACCAGGACGAGCGGCTCAAGGATGACATCCGCAACATGAAGGCCCTGGGCGAAGTCCAGACCAAGGTCACGCGCGCCAAGACGGTCCAGAACGAGGACCTCATGCCCTGGGACCTGATCACCGGCGACACCATGAAGACGCGGTATCTCCGCCAGGACGAGAAGACCGGCCAGTACGCCGAGCACGACACGGCCAAGCTCTACGGCGGCGGCATCGCCTCCATGGGCTCGCTGGCCGACGCGCTCAAGCAGGCCACGAGCGGCGGCGCCTCCGAGCACAAAAGCGCCGCGTCGGCGCTGAAGGAAGCGGCAGCGGCGCTCAAGGCCTCCGCCGGCAAGGGCGGCCCCGTCGTCGGTGGCGATCCCACCGTTCCCCGCAGGTAGCACCCCATGGCAGCCATTCAAGACCTGTTCAAGCAGCTCAGGACGCTGGAGTGGCGCGGCCTGAAGGTGCCGATCACCGGGCGCACCGTCGGGTTCCAGCACGAGCTGGCGAAGCACAAGTACGTCTTCCGCGACCGCGAGCAGATCGAGCCGCTCGGCGCCCGCAACCTGACGTTCCGCTACTCGATCCCGATGCGCGAGGACATCGTGCGCGGCCCCCATGAGAAGCTGTTCACCCAGGGGCTCACCGACTTCCTCAACGCGTGCCTCGACCGTGAGCCGGGCGACCTGTGGGACCCCGTGCACGGCAAGTTCAAGGCCGTTGCGGTCAGCTACAACGAGACGCTGAACGTGCTCAAGCGCGACGGCGTGGATCTCGAGATCGACTTCATCCACGCCCCGGAGACCGAGGAGCTGGACCTGACCGGCGAGGCGGTGATTGATCTCCAAAGCACCACGGCGGAGGCCGGCGCCCTGGACGCCCAGGTGGCCCGCGTTGACTGGCAGCAGGAGGAGCCGCCAGAGCCCACTGTGGACCCGCTGGCTGCAATCGACGGGGCGTTGACCCAGGTACAACTGGCCGGCGACATGTTCGCGGCGAAGATGGACGCGGTGGCGTTCAACTGTGACAAGCTGAGCAACACCATCGACGAGCTCGGCGACCCGGAGGCGTGGCCGCTCAAGCAGAGCGCCCAGCGGGTCAAGCACTCGGCGCTGCACCTGAAGGACACGGTGGGCAACCCGGCCGAGAAGCTCTACGAGCATACGGTGGCGGCGCTGTCGACCATCAGTGTGGTGGCCTCGACGCTGGGGCTCACCGTTACCGAGCTCCTCGACCACAATCCCGCACTGGCGGCCGGCGCCCCCGAGGTGCCCAAGGGCACGAAGATCTGGCACCCGGGCAAGATCGGCGAGGCGGCCTGACCCGTGGCCCAGACCGAGCCAGCGCTCTCGATTGCGTGGGAGCTGCTGGGAGAGCAGCGCGGCAACGTCCAGAGCTACCAGCTGGATACGTCGTTCACCTCGCCCACCGACTCGTTCTCGTTCGAGCTGTGGGACCAGGACCCCGCCAAGCTGACAGGCCTGGACCTCCAGCCCGTCACGCTATCGCTCCACGGCCACCAGCAGCTCAAGGGCCGGGTGGACGTCACCGAGTGCGGCGGCAGCGACGGCTCGACGATCCGCTGCTCGGGTCGCGACTACATCGCCGATCTGGCCGAGTGTGACGTAGATCCCACGGTCAAGCTCACCAAGGACATGACGCTCTCGGCGGCGCTGCTGCTGGCCGCTGGGCCGTGTGGGATCGACACCGTGGTCGGCGACGACGAGGTGATGCTGCGGAACATTCGCACCGGCGTGTCCATCGGTGGCGCCCAGCCCGGCGCGGACTTCAAGCAGGCCAAGCTCGAGGACTACAAGCCGGACGACAACGAGCGCGTGCTGGCCTTCTGCCAGTCACTGGTGGCCCGTCACGGGGCGACCGTCCAGCCCGGCGCCGACCGGAACCAGCTGGCGGTGGCTGCCCCCAACTACCAGCAGGGCGCCATGTGTGAGCTGCGGCGGCTCCGCGATCCGGTCAAGAGCGCCAGCAACACGATCAAGAACAGCTCGGCGCGGCGGGACCTGTCCGGCTTCCCCAGCTTCGTGCTGTTCGTCGGCAAGCAGGGGCGGGTCGGCAAGACGCGTAACCCGATGAAGGTCGAGCAGCCCTTCGCCTTCAGCGACGGCGCGCTCGACAAGCACATCACCGATCAGCTGGTGACCATCGAGCGCCAGCTGCCGGCCGATGGCCCCAAGAGTGCCCCGGGGCTCTATCGGCTCTTCTATCGCCGCGACTCGGACAGCAAGAACGAGGCGCAGCTGATGAAGGCGATGCTTCGCGCGGTCGCCGAGCGCTTCAAGGACACGCTGCTCTACCAGTGCGAGGTCCAGGGCCACCTGGCCCCCGACGGCGGCGTCTATGCACCCGACACGATGATCAAGGTGCACGACGAGGTGTGCAACGTGTTCGAGACGCTGTGGGTGGAGGCCGTCTCGCACCGCTACGACAGCGGCCCATCCACGGCGCTCACCATGCGTCGCGTGTCCTCCTACGTGTACTGACCCATGGCCAACGACACCGACCTCGTTCACATCGGCGACTCTAGAGTTGACGAGCAGACCTCCCTGCCCGTCGCTCAGTGCGTCAACCCGGCTGGCGACGACCAGGACGACGTTGAGCACTTCGCCGAGGTTGACATGTTTGGGGCCCTGGGCGTCACCGCGTTGCCCGCCCCCAAGGACGACGACGGTGTGGTGGAGGGCGTCGTCCTCCGCAGCTGCGGGGGCACCGACGCGATCTGTGTGGCTGCCCGCGACGAGCGCAGCGCCGACGTGGTGGGGCAGCTGGCCCCCGGCGAGACGGCCCTACACTCCACGGGCAAGGACTTCGGCGCCCGGGTGTTCTGCAAGGATCAGCACATCTCGCTGGTGATCAGCCAGCCGCCTGGCGGCAGCGGCGGTGACTACATCTTCATGCTCGACCGCATCACCGGCCAAGCCACGCTCAGCGCCGCCGGGCACATCATCGAGGCCAGCGAGCAGAACGGCATCGCCCTGTGTGCCAAGGACGGCAAGGCGTCGATCCAGGTGCTCGAGGGGGGGACCATCTGGCTCAAGGCGGACAAGGTGTTGCTGGGCCCCAACCCCACGGCCGCGGCGATCAAGGTGGACCCCAGTGGCGCACCGATGCCGGTAGGCCCAGCGACGAGCGTACTGCTCGGCCCATAGCGTGTCCCTCTGCTCGTTCACGATCCCGCTGCCCATCCCCGGGTTGCCGGGGATCCCTGCGCTCCCACCCCTGCCGTCGTTCTCGATCGCCATCCCGGGATTGAGCCTCAACCTGGCGATCCCCATTCCAATCCCTGGGCTTCCGGCACCCCCGCAGCTCCCCCCGTTGCCCACGTTCAGCCTCGCCATCCCCGGGTTGTCGCTGTCGCTCTCGATACCGATTCCGATCCCGGGACTGCCGGCGCCCCCGCAACTGCCGCCTCTCCCCAATTTCCTGATCCCCTGCCCATTGGACGCCGCCTGATGTGGATTGCTGGCCCCATAGTTACGAGCCCCATTGCGCTCGGCTCACCATTGGAGGTGGCAGCCATTCCCACGGGCAACGGCTCGCTCTCGCGGTGGATCAACCCGGGCACGGGCGACTTCGAGCAGGACCCGAAGACGCTTCAGCTCAAGGGTATGCCGCCGGTGCGCCAGCGGGTCCAGCTGATCATGCGCACCATCCGCGGCTCGTCCACGGTGCTGCCGAAGCTGGGCATCGAGCTGCCGGACCGGATGGATCAGACGTTTGAATACACCGTGCGGCGAAACGTTCGCGCCGCCTACCACCAGCTGACCCACGTAGAGAGGGTGATCCGCATTGATCAGCTCCTCGTGGGGCGGCTGTCCACCGGCCGAGCCACCGTGTTGATGGTCTACACCGATCTGACCACCGGGCTCGCAGACCGCGTGTCCTCCGAGGAGTAGCCCGATGGCATCATACGAGGTCGGGAAAATCTGGATGCCCTCCGGTGCGCCGGAGCTGCGCGATGAGATCTTGCGAGACATCGAGAACCAGGCCAAGGACCTGGGGATCGCGACGCCGCCGACCCAGCCCGGCACCGACTGGCACATCCTGGCCACGGCGCTGGCCAACGTCGGAATCGTCCAGTTCACCAACATTCGGATCGCCGAGCGGCAGAGCGACGTGCTCACCGCTACGGGCGACAAGCTCGACCAGATCCGTGAGGCCGAGGGGCTGCCGGTAGTCGAGGCCTCGCCGAGCTCGGGTAAGATCTACGTCGGCGTCACCGGCGGCAGCGCCACCACACTGGTCGACGGTACACAGTTCCTTTTGCCCAACGGCAAGCGCGGCAAGGTGGCCGGCACCCATTCGGTGGTGGTGAACGGCTCGGCCGTGAACGTGATCACGATCGACACCGGTGCCGACACCGAGCTGGACGCCGGGGAAATCGTCAAGTTCACCAACCCGCCGCTCAACGTGCAGGTCGAGGCGGAGGTTTCCGTCGAAAGCCCGCTGCGCGGCGGCCGAGACGCGGAGACCGACGAGCGCAAGCGGGCGCGCATCCTCAACCGGCGGCGCAACGTACCGCAGGGCGGCAACGCGGGCCACCTGATCGAGCTGGCGCTGAACGCGCTGGCGTCGGCGCAGTATGCCTTCGTCTACCCGGCGCTCGGCGGCCCCAGCTCGGTCAAGGTCGTGGTGATCCGAGACATCGACCCCGACCGCAACAGCTTCACCCGCGCGCTGCCGACGGCCGCGCTGGCCATTGTGCGCGGCGCCATTCATGACGCGATGCCGGACGGCAACGAGGTTGTGGTTGGCACCTGCGTGGACGTCAGTGTTGACTGCTCGCTCGAGGTCACCATCCCCGACGCGGCGTCGCAGGGCGGCAATGGCACCGGCTGGGTGGACGCCACGCCATGGCCCCCGCTTGACGGCGGCGACACGAAGGTGACCGTCACGGCACTTGGCGCCACCTACGACATCAAGGTGGACGCGGCGACGACTACCTCACCGATTGCTGGCCAGACGCACGTTAGCTGGTGGAGCCCCACCGAGCGCCGCTTCTACACCCGACTCGTGACGGGGGTGGGCGGCGGTACGGGCGTCTGGGAGTTGACGCTGGATGCGCCGTTCGTCGATGGCCAGAACGTGGCCGTGGCGATTGGCGACTACATCAGCCCGGCGGCGGTGAACATCGACGCCTATGGCGAGACGTGGCGGACCCAGATGCGCTCGCTCGGCCCCGGCGAGAACACCAGCGACGCAAACCGGCTGCCCCGAGCGCTCCGCCATCCATTCATCGCCGACGAGTGGCCCAGCGACCTGTCGATTACCCAGCTGCTCAACATGAAGCTGGCGCACCCGGAGATCACCGACATCGACTGGTCATATCGCAGCTCCACCGCGCCGGCCGTGCCGGGCACCGTGGATCTCGACCCGAGGATCCTGATGCCCCGCCACTTCGGCATCTACGTGAAGTAACACCATGACCACCACTCCCACCGGCGCCCCCGTTTGGGAGCGCACCAACGACCACACCACCTACGGCGGCCATCTCCAAAAGGAGAACTACCAGGGCCAGGGCGCGATCAACGCCAAGACCGACGTGACCGCCCAGCAGTTCGCGCGCCTGTGTGCCGACGTCGAGGCGCTGGGGAAGGTGGCGGACTTCGCGACCATCACGTACACGCAGGACGACACGGGAACCGCGGATCCGACCGTCGATAGCTACGACGCCATGGCCGGCGCGCGGGCCCCCACGGCGACGCGCGAGAGCGACGGTGTGGTGCTTCTCACCTGGGAGGACAGCTACGAGGACGCATACGGGATCGCTGGCGACATCAACATCGGCCACGTACACGCCGATCTAGAGGGCACGGCTGCCGGCGGGTGTACCTGGACGCGACACGACACCACAGCAAACGGCTCCTACAATGCCGTTCGGATCCGCTGCTGGGACGCGGCCGGCGCGGCGGCGCTTGATAAGACGGTCACGGTGACCATCTCGACAACGGTGGGCTGATGGCGTTTGGAGGCTTCGCACCCCTGCCGCTGCGGCTCGGCGGCGGTCCGATCCACGGCTGGACGGCGGCGCAGTATGCCGCCATGTGCTCGGCCATGGTTGCCATGGTGCGCCGCGCCAAGCTGGCGTCCGTCACCGTCGAGCAGACCGGCGCCACGACCGGCAACCTGCTGGCCTACAACGGCCAGAATGGTGTCGGCGAGGACTACGCGCCCGCGGTGGCCTTTCTGGCAACCGGCGACATCCGCATCACCTTCGACGACAGTTGGGAGGACGCCTACGGCAACGTCCACCCGGTCAACATCAAGCGCTGCCGTGTGAGCTGCGGCGCTGGCGCCATGCGCTGGCGCACGTGGGAGATCGAGTCGCCCACCACGATTCGGATCCGCACGTTCAATGCCGCCGGTGTGGCTGACTCGGCTGCAGTCACGGTCACGGTGTACTGATGGGCGTCCACATCGACAAGACCAAGCTCGAGGGGAAGCCGCCCTGGTCACACGATCGGAAGATCGGCCACTACGGCGGCGAGCTCGACAAGCGGGATAGTAACACCGAGGGCGAGCGCCCCTATGCGTGGCGTTGGTACCGCGAGCTGCAGGCCATGCGCGGGTCTGCTTACACCACGGATGACGACACCCTGGTGCACATCGAGCACGTGGCAATTGCGCGTGCCGAGGCGGGGCGCACCCGAGCTGCAGAGAAGCTCCACGCCAACCAGACGCCGGCCACCTCAGATGAGCGGCTCGAGTCTCACGTGAAGGCGCTCGGCGTCCGCACGGCTGCCACCGACTCCCGGTCGGAGGTCCGCGCCCGGTGTGCCGCAAAGGACCAGGCCGCCAAGGGCAACAACCAGCGCCACGTCGACACGTCGCTGGAGACGCTGCTCGGCGACGCCTACGTGCGCAGCTGGCGGCAGCGCGGCACTGACTTGGCGAACCCGCCCACGCTGACCTTCTGGCCGGGGGTCAACGCGGGGCCAGCCGCCTACAGTCTGGGCGGCGGCGCGTGGCTCAGCGAGCGGGCCAACCTGGTGATCGAGGTCCAGCAGCCGGATACGATGACCGAGGCCGAGTTCCTCGACCTGATGAATGTGCACCTCTTCCACCACCTGACGTGGCTGCTGCCCGCATACATGACCTTCAATTGGGCGCTCGAGGTCAGCACAGGGTTTGTCCTCGACGTGTCTCAGCTCGATTTCGGAGCGATTGTGCCATGAGGGAGCTCACCAACCACCAGCGCAGCCAGCTTGCCCAGTTCGGGATCCCATTCATCTCCACTGTGGAGCAGCGGCAGCGCGCCGTGCTCGACGTTTCGGTCTACAACGTGCTGTCCCACGGCCGCGCCGACAGGAGCGCCGCCGAGGTGGTTGCCGTGCTTCAGACCGCCTGGGCCAAGCCGCCGTGGGCCGGCGCTGACACGATCGACAGGCGCACGGTGATGGCCGCGGCCGAGCGGCTCCAGAGGCTCAGGCTGGTGGTCATAGACGGCGACACCATCCGTATCCCCCTGCGTGACCCCAACGGCCACGGAACACCCGTCGAGGTGGACTACTTCGAGGGCCGGGTCAGGAGCAAGAACCAATGACGTTGGTCGATCCGACCGGCGGGACTGGCTACGCCTTCGGCGCGGTCCTGTCGTCCACCCACATGACCACGCTGGCCAACCAGCAGCCCGATGCTGTGGACGGCGTTGGCGGCGGCTCGTATGCCGGGAACATTTCGTGGAGCGGCGACCACGACATCTCCGGCAGCATGGCGCTCAACTGCCCGGTGACATTCAACTCGAGCGGTCGCGTCGGCTGGCGGCTCAACACGCTGGTCAACGCCGACGCCGACATGATCGCCGACTATGACGAGTATCGGTTCACGGTGGCGCCAACGGTCAACCGAACCTACACGTTGCGGCACACCGGTACGGTGCCGACCACAGGAAACCGCATCCGCGCGATTATGACCATCACCTCGGTCACCGCCGACGCCATCTTTGAGCGCGAGGACACCACCGAACTGGCGCGCATCGTCGGCAGCGGCAACGGTGGCTCGGTGGAGTTTACCTACCATTCCGGCGGCAGCGGCTGGTACTGCTCCGGCGCCAGCGGCGACGGCAACGTTACCATCCACACCTGATGGCCATTACCGCGATCACGACGGAGCCGACCTACGCGCCGCCGGGAAAGGTGCGCCTGGTGTTCACCGCGTCCGGCGGCGGCAACTACGTGCGCGTCTGGTGCACCAATGCGCCGGCCGGTTCGCAATGGCGGACCAGGCTTGACCAGAGCGTGACCAACGCCAAGGCCGCCCGCGTGCTCATGGTGGAGTGTGGGGTCGCGGAAAAGCCAGACGTGGAGCTGGACGTCGGCGGCGTCTATGTGCTGGCGGCTCAGGAGTACACCAGGGGCGCCGCGTCCTATGGCGGCGGGCACAAGGGCGACCCCGACAGCTACGACAGCGAGACCAAGCTCGGCGCCGAGGCCACCCTGTCGGTCTACGTGGGCCAGCGGCTCGTGTCCCCGATCGGTGCCCCGGAGTACGGCACGGCCAAGCTCGTGGTGTGGGTGTGGAACGGCACCATCCGGGCCACCACTGCCACCACCCACGGCGAGCGGACGCCGGCCATCTTCGGTGCCACCGGGAAGGCGCTTACGGCGGCCGAGAACACCTCGGTGCTGTCCCACGTGGACGCGCTTGCGGACATCACTCCGGCCACCTCCATGGCAGGCCTGGCGGCGCTGCACGCTGAGCTCCAGCTAGATCTCCCGCTGCACTTCAACAACAACGGGGGCGCCTGGCACAACGTTGCCGACGCCTACAACGATTCCGAAATCGAGAGCCTGCCGGCCGCGCCGGCCACCCCCGAGGGCTACTACTACTGCGCCCAGGTGATGCTGCGCCGGCTGTGGTGCCACATGGTCAACGACGACGGCACCGGCGCGGGGGGGCGCCTGCTCCACGCAACTGGCGGCGGCACCGTGGCAGCGCCCGACTACACCAACCTGCCCGTGGTCTCGCGGCCCAGCGGCTCGGCTCACATGGCGCTGGCGATGGCCGCCTACGGCGAGCTCTACCGGGCCTACGTGGCCCACATCGCCAACACCTCGGTTCACAGCGCCGCCGACACCACCAACACGATTGTGGCCACGGTGCCACCGCTGCTCGACCTCCACGCGGAATTTATCGACGCGCAGCGCACGCTGTCGCCGACCGCGCCGGCCACCCAAAACCCAGCGGCCACGGAGCTGATCCACTCCGCCGGCTTCATCGAAATCCCGCCGAGCATCTGAGGACCAACCCATGGCAGGAATCAAAGCCAACTCGGCCACCCAGACGATGGGTGATGGCGACACCGCGGCCGACCAGTCGGTCAGCGGCTACGTCGTCGGCGAAAAGATCACCCTGTCCACCACGGGATCGCCATCGAGCTACTCGTGGGGCCAGGCCACCCCGTCCGGCTCCACCAGCCGCGCCGACCTGTCGAGCTTCACCTCGGCCACGCCCGTCTTCACGCCCGACGTGGCCGGCTACTACGTGATCACCGTCACGGTGGACGGCTCCACAGCCTACGTCCTTCGCATCAGCGTAATTGACACCGCCCCGGTGGACGTGGCCCAGGCTCATCGCTACCCGCCGGTGGCGGACGGCAGTGTGCCCACCCCCGCCCTCGGCGAAACGCACTTCTACAGCTCCACCGGCTCGCGGATGAAAAAGAAGACCACCGCGGGCACCGTCAAAGAGACGGCCCCGGAGGAGCGCACCGGCACGTTCACCTTGTCCAGCGGCACGGTGAGCGTCGCCGACACCAGTGTGACCGCCGCCACTGTGGTGGCCATGCACTGCGAGACGGCGAGCAGCCGGGGCACCCTTGTAATCACCCCCAACGCCGGGGTGGGCTTCGACGTCCAGAGCAGCGACGGCTCGGACGCGTCTACCTGGCGCTACGCCCTGATCGGATAGGCCATGACCACCGCCAGCGCGCTTTTTCAGATTGACCCGGGCACTGGCAGCTACGGCGCTGCAGGTGTCGCAGCCGATGCGGCGGCCAGCGCCACCGTCAACTGCAAGATCGCCGACCTCACCGGCATCGAGTCGGCCACCATCGAGTGGGAGATCTTCGGCACCCATGACTCGGGCGTTTCGGCGCCAGCTCTCACGCTCAGCGGCAACCCGCAGGGCCAGATCGCCAGCTTCACCGTCGGGTCTGGTCTCGGCCAGGCCTACGGCATCAGACTGAGGGTCAACGGGGGCGCCGGCTCGAAGCAATACGCGTCGGACGGCGACACCAAGACCAGCGCAGTCTACGTGCTCGACAACGCCGGCAACCGGCCCGCCTTCGTCGGCGAGTACCTCGAAGCAGACGCGACCCATGGGCGGCTGGCCACGTTCAATGGCCTCATCACCCACTACGACCAGGACAAGACGGTCTATCGGCTGTCGACCACCACGACCGACTCCACGCCGACCACCAAGATCGCCCACGCCCTGTCCGCCGACGAGGTGGCCCACGTCAAGCTGATTGCGATCGGCCGGGACGCGACCTCCGGCGAGTCGGCCAGCTACGAGTGCGTGGCCACGATCGAGCAGACCGGCGGCACCGCCGCGGTCGTCGGCTCGGTCACAGCCGACCACACCGCCGAGGAGGACGCCAGTTGGGCCGCCACGATCGGCGTCTCCGGCGCCAACGTGATCGCCCAGCTCACCGGTGACGCCGCCAACACGGTCAACTGGTTGCTGCGCCTGGAGGTCACCGTACAGTGACCGATCACGAACTGCTCGCCGCCCTGTACGAACAGCAGGGACGCATCCTGGCCCATGCCGGCACCACCGCGCGCAAGCTGGACGAGGTGTCAGCCGCCACAAGCGAGCTCGCCGGCTCGGTGGGTGGCCTGCAGCGGCAGTTCGAGAGTCGGTTTGCTGCGCAGGACCAGCGGTGCGCTGACCACCACCGGCGGACGGTCGACCTGGAGGAGTGGCGCAAACAGCGCGACAAGTCGGTGAGCGACACGCAGCGCAATGAGGTCGAGGAGGCCAGGGCGCAGGTCGCGAAGATGCAGGCCGACGAGGCCGCCAAGCGGCGAGCCAAGTGGAAGTGGGTCGCCGGTGTGGCCGGCGGCGTAATCGTAGCCGCGGCAAGCCTAATCATGGGCATGGCCGCCGGAGGATGTTTCTGATGTCTGAAGAAATCGCCGCGTCCCTCACCTCTGGACTGGCCGGCCCCATGGTC
>Ga0180435_10001469_pt1 | contig 24558 bp, 22 predicted proteins | sample SS_ome_3_FD_132467 | JGI IMG/M metagenome (GOLD analysis project Ga0180435, IMG submission 132467) | Hypersaline lake sediment archaeal communities from the Salton Sea, California, USA - SS_3_S_1 metaG | ecosystem: Environmental > Aquatic > Non-marine Saline and Alkaline > Hypersaline >... | reverse complement strand
TGTCGACGCCACGTGGCGTTTTTGAGCTGAAATATTTCTTTTCATCCCACGTTGGCACCAGCAGTGGCGGCGAAGTCTCGAGCACTGCAATCCGTGCCCTGATCGAAAAACTGACCGGTGATGAAGACCCGAGAAAGCCATTGAGCGATAGCAAAATAGCGGCAATGCTGAAAGATCAGAACATCAATGTCGCCCGGCGCACCGTAGCCAAATATCGGGAATCAATGTCGATACCACCTTCGAATGAACGCAAGCAGCTGGTCTGAGCCACGAAAAAGCGCATTCAGTACAGACAGCGATATACAAACTTACTTATTTTTTTTACGCTGAACATCTGCTGAGTATTCAAAAGGAGTCATTATGCAACTGAGTATCACAGGACATCACGTCGACCTCACGGAATCCCTACACTCCTATGTTGAATCGAAGTTCGAGAAGCTCAACCGACATAGCGATCAGATCACCCAGGTGCATGTGGTGTTAAACGTTGAAAAACATATGCAACAGGCAGAAGCCACCGCGCATGTTCCCGGTGCTGAACTGTTTGCCAACGCGGACTCCGACGATATGTATGCTGCTATCGATCAAATGGTGGACAAGCTCGACCGCCAGGTGATCAAGCACAAAGAAAAAACCACGGCTCGTCAAAATGGCAGCCACGACCGCAGCTCGCACCACGAGCAACTTTGATCAAGAGCAGTTACCGCAGGCTCGAGCGTATTTTAAAGGCTCCTGAATGTCCCATATCAGCGCGTTAATCAACGCCGACAATGTCCATTGCCATGTTGATGCAAGCAGTCGTAAAAGAGTGCTGCAGCTGGCTGCGGAATTGATCGGAGACGCAAAGCTGCCCGCAGACACTTTGTTTGACAGCCTGATGGCGCGTGAACGCTTGGGCAGCACTGGACTTGGCGATGGCATAGCTATCCCTCATTGCCGCAGCGATTGCGATGCCATGCGTGTCGGCTTTATCTCGCTGGCCAGGCCCATCGACTACGGAGCCAGCGACGGTGACGATGTGGACCTGCTGTTTGTACTGGTTGTACCCGAAGACGAACAGCATGCGCACCTGCAAGCGCTTGCGCAGCTGGCAGAAGTTTTCTCCGATGCGCAAAATCGAATCAAACTGCGTTCATGTACAACAGATGCCGCGTTGCTGGAGCAGATGCAGGCCTGCCTCGCCGATCAGGTACCTGACACCAGAACAGCGTGAAACTGATCATCATCAGTGGTCGTTCAGGCTCCGGCAAATCCACTGTACTCAACGCCCTTGAAGACGCCGGCTTCAATTGCATCGACAACTTCCCGGTTATGTTGCTGCAATCGCTGGTCCACAACACGCTCAGGGATAAAACCCAGAAGAATACACCGTTAGCGGTTTGCATCGATGCCCGCAGTCGAGACCTGGAGCGTTTTCCAGAAATTCTCCTGTCGATTGACCGCATGGATGTGGATTGCGAAGTGATCTACCTGGATGCGCGCAGTCCGACTCTGGTTAAGCGCTTCAGTGAGACACGGCGCCGACACCCGTTAACCAATGCAAACACAGATCTGCGCCAGGCCATAGATGCAGAAGCCGAAGTACTGGAGAGTATTGCTGATCTGGCTGACCTCAACATCGACAGTACGCAACTGTCCAGCCAGGCACTGCGCGAACTGGTCAGCAGTCGGGTGGTTGCTCGCAGCAGCCGCGGCCTCAGTCTGCTGTTCAGATCATTTGGATTCAAGTACGGGGTGCCGGTAGATGCAGACATGGTTTTTGACCTGCGCTGTCTGCCGAATCCACACTGGGTGGAAAACCTGCGCCCACTGACCGGCCGGGACCCTGCGGTTGTTAAATATCTGCAGGAGGAACCTATGGTCACCGAAATGTTCGACGACATAGCCGGATATCTGACAACCTGGATTCCCAGATTCGAGGCCAATGCACGGGTTTATATGACCGTAGCGTTAGGCTGCACAGGCGGACAGCATCGCAGCGTGTATTTGAGTGAGCGACTCGGCAATCATTTCAAACAGAGTATCGACAACGTTTTAGTTCGTCATCGCGAACTGCAAAAGTAGCTTCCACATCTGCTGCGCATACAAATGCAAGTTGCTTCGGGCGCGGTGATCGCTACACTCCAACACCAAATCGACAGTGTCACCGGGCTATGCGCACAACACAGTTAACCCTCATAAACCCCTTGGGCTTGCATGCACGCGCTGCGTCAAAATTTGTCGACGAAGCGAAAAGCTATGGCAGCAGAATTACACTGGTCAAAGACGGCAAGGCAGTAGATGGCAAAAGCATCATGAGCCTGTTGTTGCTGGGCGCACCTGTAGGCAGCGCGCTTGAGCTGATTGTCGAAGGTGATGATGAAGACGCCGCAACAGACGGGCTGAGCAATCTGATTGAGGCCGGGTTCCACGAACTGGATGACCCGAGTTAGTCAGCCCTGACATGCCAGCAGAAAACGAACCCAATGTTGAACTTCCCGTAGCGCCTTCAGCACGCACTGAATTTGGCAGCATCGAAGAAACCCGGATTTTACTGAGCTCACTGCGGCCCGCAGAAGTCAGCAACCTGATCGCGTCAAAAACGCCTAAAGTTCGGCAGGTCTTATGGGAACTGTTAGACGAAGATACGCGCAATCAGACTCTGCAACACCTGTCAGAAGATATACGCGGCGAATTTCTAGTCGAAATGGATACGGCCCAGCTGGTGGCGGTGGCGGACGAGCTCGACACCGATGATTTTGCAGACATTCTGCAGCAGCTGCCGCAGACCATCACTGATCAGGTTCTTGAATCTCTGGACGCCGTCGACCGGGCCCGGGTTGAGGCCGTGTTGTCTTACGCAGAGGACAGCGCAGGCGGCCTGATGAACACAGATACCATCACTGTGCGGCCTAGACATGCCCTTGAGCTGGTGTTTCGCTACCTGCGCATGCGTAAAGATCTGCCTGAGGCCACTGACGCACTTATTGTGGTTAACTCAAGGGACGAATACGTTGGCATGCTGCCGTTTGGCAAGCTGTTAACGTCAGATCCTACGGTTACCGTGCGTGAGGTGATGGACAGCGAGGCCACCGCGATTGATGTCGACACGCCGGATACTGAAGTTGCAAAAATATTCTCCGAACAGGACTTGATTTCGGCGCCTGTTATTGACGCAGAGGGCCGCCTCCTCGGTCGTATCACCATTGACGATGTCGTTGATGTCATCATCGAAGATGCTGATGAAGCGGTACTTGCACGTGCCGGTCTGGACATGGATGAAGATACCTTTGCACCCATCGGTAAATCCCTGCGTCGTCGCGCTATCTGGCTTGGCATAAACCTGATCACCGCCTTCATCGCTGCGGCGGTTATCAACCTGTTTGAAGAAACTATCGTGAAAGTTGTCGCGCTTGCTGTACTTATGCCCATCGTGGCCAGCATGGGGGGGATTGCCGGTACCCAGACCCTGACACTGGTGATACGTGGCGAAGCTCTCGGTCACCTGGGCCGCAGCAATCTCCTGTGGTTGCTGAACAGAGAGTTTGTGGTCGCGCTGTTGAACGGTTTGTTGTGGGCAAGCCTGGTCGCAGTAACCGCAGCGGTCGCCTTTAACGACGTGGAGCTGGGTCTGGTAATTGCCGTTGCCCTGGTGATTACCATTGTTGTTGCAGCAATATCCGGCAGCCTGCTACCCGGCATCTTACGCCATCTGAAGATCGACCCTGCCATCGCGGGCGGCGTGGTACTGACAACAATCACCGATGTCACCGGATTTTTTGTGTTTCTCGGGTTAGCAACCTGGGTCTACGGGTAGTCAAATCTCTTTGCCCTGCGCCTGGCAGGTTTTTCACGCTGATCCGGCTAACGTCATGGATTCGACCAGAACGCTGGGGGCTCGCACGTTGCCACGATAATCAACATCGTCACCAATACCGACAATGGCCCGATAGATATCTTTCAAATTGCCCGCAACGGTCACTTCAGCCACCGGGTAGCTGATCTCACCATTTTCCACCCAGAAGCCGGCAGCGCCACGAGAGTAATCGCCTGTCACGCCGTTGATTCCCTGCCCCATGAGTTCAGTGACCAGCAGGCCAGTACCCATCTGCTTAAGCAGATCAGCCAGCGGCGTCTGCGGCCCATCTATATCCAGGTTAAAGACACCACCAGCATTGCCGGTGGGCGCAAGCTTCAGTTTACGCGCCGAGTAACAGGACAGGACGTAGCTCGATACGCGCCCGTCAGCGACAAAACTTTTGCTGCGGGTAGCGACCCCATCACCGTCAAAGTTAGCACTACCAAGACTGTTGGGTAAGTGTGGCCGTTCGGTCAGCGACAGCCACTCCGGCAATACCTGCTGGCCCATCGAGTCGAGCAGGAACGACGCCCGACGGTACAACGCACCGCCGCTGATTGCGCCGATCAAATGTCCGAACAGACCACTGGCCATATTCGGTGCAAACATCACCGGATAACTGCCGGTGGGCGCATTCTGCGGGGACAGCCGCGCCACAGTACGTTCACCGGCCAGACGACCCACGCTTTCAGCGGAATCAAGCTCAGTGGCATTACGTGCCACCGTATACCAGTAATCCCGCTGCATACCGTTCTCATCTTCGCCAATCACAACACAACTCAAACCATGCCGGGTGCCCGCATAAGCGCCGATAAAACCATGGCTGTTACCATACAGGCGCAGCGACTGCTGAGTATTCACCTGCGCTCCGTCCGAGTTCGTCAGACGGGGGTCCACAGCCAGGCCAGCAGCCTCACACTCTTTGGCCAGTTCTGCAGCTTGCTGGGGTTGCACATCCCAGGCATGGAACAGGTCCAGGTCCTGCAGGGTTTTCGGTGACAGCTCCGCATCAGCAAGACCGTTACAGGGATCATCTTCAGTATACGATGCAATATTTTTTGCCGCAGCCACGGTATCAGCGATGGCGCGTTCACTACTGTCGGTGGTGCTGGCAGAACCTTTGCGTTGACCGTAATACAGGGTAATGCCGAAACCGCGGTCCTGGTTGAATTCCACGTTCTCCAGTTCGCCTTTACGAACACTCACGGACAAACCGGCATCTACACTCACTGAAACTTCTGCCTGATCAGCGCCTTGTTGTTGCGCTTCTGTCAGAATATTCTGCACCAACGCGGTAAGCTTGCGTTCTTGTTCTCTTAAATCCACCACAAATCCTAAACTAAATTGAAACCACCGCCGTGTCTGACGAAATAAATCAAAACGACAACCCCTCCGATACAACAGGAGAATTGCCTTCTAAAACTGCCCGCAAGCGTGAAGCGCAACGTCTGCTGGAACTAGGCCGACGCCTCGGCCAGCTCAATGCCGAACAGTTTGCCTCGCTTAATCTGCCCCCACAACTGGCGCACGCCATTGAGGAGTACCAGCGGTTTACCAGCCACGGCGCTAAAAAACGTCAGCTCCAGTTCATTGGCAAACTGATGCGCAAGGAGGACACCACCGCCATTGAAGCCCATCTTGCAGATCTGGACGGGAAATCTGCCGAAGCTCAATATCAGTTCAACCAGCTTGAGCAGTGGCGCGAAGCCTTGCTTGCAGATCCCGCCAGCTTAACGGACTTCATCGCGACATACCCACAGGTTGATCGTCAACAACTACGCCAGCTGGTCAAGAAAGTACACAGCGCGCGGAACGATCCCGACCAGAAGGCAGCGTCCCGCAGACTGTTCCGCTTTTTAAGGGAAACCAGCGAATTGTCAGCCTAGATCTACGCTTGGGTACCACCCACCACGATCTCGTCCACCTTAAGGGTCGGCTGTCCAACACCTACCGGTACTGACTGCCCGTCTTTGCCACATACACCCACACCGGTATCGAGCTTTAAATCATTGCCCACCATAGATACTTTATTCATCACATCAGGCCCATTGCCAATCAAGGTCGCACCACGAATCGGCGCCGTTACCTTACCGTTCTCTATCAGATAAGCTTCTGTTGCAGAAAACACAAATCGTCCGGATGTGATATCTACCGACCCACCACCAAAATTCACTGCATAAACGCCTTTGTCTACAGAGGCGATAATTTCGGCGGGATCATGATCTCCAGGCTGCATGAAGGTATTGGTCATGCGGGGCATTGGCAGGTGCGCATAAGATTGACGTCGACCGTTACCGGTTGAGGCTACATTCATCAGCCGGGCATTCAATTTGTCCTGCATGTATCCGCGCAGAATGCCGTTTTCAATTAACACGGTAGATTGTGTAGGGGTGCCTTCATCATCAACCGTCAGTGAGCCGCGCCGACCCGCCATAGTGCCATCATCGATAACCGTGCATAAGCTTGAAGCCACCTGTTGCCCAACGCGGTTAGCGAAAGTGGAACTGCCTTTACGATTGAAATCACCTTCCAGACCGTGACCAACAGCTTCATGCAGAAGCACGCCGGGCCAGCCCGGTCCCAGCACCACCTGCATCGGCCCTGCAGGTGCGTCTCGCGCATCAAGATTAACCAGCGCCATGCGCACTGCCTCAGCCGCCAGATCATCAGCCCAGCTACCCTGCTGCAGCTCATCCAGACCACGACGCCCACCACCACCGGCATTGCCTCTTTCGCGACGACCACCCGCCTCGGCGATAACTGAAACATCAAGTCTGACAAGCGGACGTAAATCAGCACCCAAAGTACCATCGCTCGCCATCACCAGCATCACATCATGATTGGCTGAAATCCGCACGTTAACTTCTTTAATGCGCGGATCTGCCGCTCGCGCAGCTCTATCAATCCGTTGTAACAGCTGCACCTTGGCAACTTCATCTAACAGACTGATCGGATCGCCGCCAGGATACAGGGCACTTGCTGCAGGTACCTGAAACGCAGGCGCAGCGCGCGGCGTGCCTTTATCCGCAATGGATTTTGCTGCGTTCGATGCACTATCAAGGCCATCAAGCAGGATGTCTTCAGCGTAGGCAAAACCGGTTTTCTCGCCACTCAATGCGCGCACGCCAATGCCTGCATCAACACTGAAGCTGCCATCTTTAACAATGCCATCTTCAAGACCCCAGGATTCGGACCGCACACTCTGCAGATAGACTTCCGCATAATCGATGCGATTACCCATCATATCTTCCAGGGTCCGTTCAATATCCTGCTGGCTGATATCGCTGTGCCCGAGGATATTTTCTGAGGCCTGCTCAACTACGTCTTGCATGGTTGGGTTCTCTTCTTAATGCTACTGATTTGTTGATTCTGATTTATCAGGCTGCTGTGCCTGCTCTTTGCTCTGAGTCTCTTTCATCGAACGATCCCAGAGGCTGACAAATTCCACTTCGGGCTCATCAAGGGTACCCGTTACCTGAAACTTAGCTGTGCTGAACTGTTCAATCGGCTTGCGTAACATGCGCTCACCGAGAACTACCGTGGCACCCACTATCGGATTTGCAAGCCCGAGATAAAGACCGTACCAGGGGATACTTTTACTGACAGGCAGCGTCACGATCAGTTCATTGTTCAGTTGCCCGCTGGCTAAGTCAACACGCCCTCCAAGTTGAAAATCCCCGGAGGAACTCTCTACAGTCAAGCGCTTGGGAAAAGTCAGTTCACCTCCCTGCAGGCCCACAGTGGCATCTATCCGATCGAAACTCATTCCCTCACCGACAACATCAGAAAAATCCAGGCTGATGCGTTTTGCCAACTGCGAGAAATTAAGCAGGCTCAGAATTCGTAATCCGCCCGAACCGGCTTCCACTTCCATAAAACGACCGTCACGTGCGTCAAACTCAATTTCACCATCAGTACCCAGCAGGCTGATGTTAAGCGGAGATCCTGACCAGGAGATATCTGCTCGAGCCGCGGCTGTTGTTGTACTCAGGCTGGGCGCGTAATCCCACTTGGGTAACGTCTGTGAAAGATCATCGAGTTTCAGCTTGCCGGTGAATGCAGATCGATCGGTTTGCAGATCCCAGCTGAGCGCACCACCTTCAATGTGGACACCGTTAACAGCAGCATCCAGGTTAAGAAACTGAACACGCTCACCCGCCTCAGGCTGGATCTCAAACTGCCAGCGACCGAACGGTTCGTCGCCCAGCATCAGTTGTGCAATGTTGATCTTCGCCGCCGGTAACACTTCACCAACAGCGACACTTATCGGGTCAACCTGAGGTGCACCAATGTGCTCTGTCGTTTGCAGATCTGTCTGCGGAATCTGCAGGTACTCCAGATCGAGATTCAGAACATCTGCAGCAGGCAATTTCAATCTGCCGCGCACCGCCGGTGCATTGAAAGTAAAAGAAACCTCATCACCCTGCTGCTGCCCATCCAACAGGACATCAGCAAACATCAGTTCATCGATAAAAAATTCCTGCACAGTAAGCTTGGAGATTGTCCAGTCCAGCGGAAGTACCACTGCAGAATCCCCTGCGGTAGATACCCACTCGCTCAATACCAGGCGTGGCATAACCCCTGAAATTGCGATTGCGCGTTGATCCACCGATGTCATAGGTGGGTTAGCGTTAATGCCAATTGCACCTCGTTCAATACCATCACCAAAATGAAACCAGCCATCCAGAGTTTTGTAACGCAGACTGACACTCTGGTACTCCTCCAGGAACTGCACATTGATCTCAATGGGTAACGTGTCCTGGGTCGACTTGCCAAATTCAGCGGGTAAACCAATCTCTAAACCCTGTAGATCACTACTGACATAAAGTTGAGTGACCCCGCCATCCATGGACAGATTCAGTAAGCTTGAAAAAGAAAAATCGCCTTTCAGCGGCAGCGATACGTCGGTGGCAAGCACGTTATAAACATCATTGGGGGTTGCAGTACCAGCGACATCAAAAGTCAGCCATTCGGGTGTATGTCTAACTGTAAAGCGGGCAGGCTGCCCGAATAGCGCCCCCGTGAAATTTCCGGTCAGGTTATGTGGCAGAGAAAACTCACCTTGTCCCTGAAGTTTGCGTAGGATCAGGCGGTATTCAGGCATAGCCAGGTCCACCTGGCCCAACTCATACTTTAAATCTACAGCCAGCGGCGGAGCCTGCTCGACCCTGACAGGCACAACCAGCGAGGCAGTAAGGTCAACACGACCACTGGCCTGCCAGGCAGGTGTGATGAAAGCCAGATTGGTCTGCAACGGGCTGCTACGGACAAAGGACAACATGTTTGTTGCATCTCCTGTTGCATCCACGTTGCCGGAAACGTAGGTCGCATTATTGTGTAATGTCACCTCCGCGGCGCGTATCTGCAGACTTTCACTGGCGCCCTGTTCCAGTTTGATGTGCACGTTGCTGCCTGCCACGTACACGCTACCGGTTGCGTCATAAACCGCCGGCCAGCTGGGTTCATACTGGACACGCAGGCCACTGAAGCCAGCTGTGAGTTCATTACGACGAGCGAGTTCGCCAGGCTTAACCTTTATCTGCCCATGATAAGCATACTGTGCGTCAAACAGCCGGCCAGCCTGCAATCCAGTCTGCAGCCAGTCATCGAGCGCTACAGGAATATTGTCCGGGACAAACGTTCTGGCCTGACTGACGGTAGTCTGATCGGCGGAAATCTGCAGGCTCAGCCGCTGCTCCGACACCGTCTGCGGTCGTGTTATTGCAAAGCTCCCTGCCGCAACGGTATCTCCCACACGCGTTTTTATATGCGTGCCCTTTACTCCCAGATAACCTCCACCCAGCCAGATTTTAATGATGCCCTGCGCCGAAGCCAGGTCCCAACCTGACGCATATAGATCAGGAAACTGCAGATACACATCTTCACCACCAGCCTGAATGACATGCCCACTTGTGTAGCCCCACACTCTTGCCTGGGCATTTCGCAGCGTCGGCACACCTTTAAATCCGTTAACAGAGAGCTCATTCAAAGACGCGCCATAACCGGGACCTGTATCCAGGTCGTAAAACAGATGAATATTGTTGGCATTACCTTGCACGGCAAGACCGTCGATCCAGGCAACCACTCGTTCGAAGCCAGAAAAATGAGAGACAATAAAACTACTGACCTCACCGACATCCAACTGATCAACCCAGACCTGCAAAAGCGGTGAATTGTCTTTCGGCGTCAGCAGTTCCGTGGCAACCGCCAACGCAGTGTCATCTTTGCGCGGCAATTTACTCTGACCATATAGAGGTTTCAGTAAAAGCTGATCTGCACCCGCCTGCAACGCAAGCGGCGAACTGCTGAATCTCACACGCTGGGCATCTCGATCCGCGGCGAATTGAACGCTTCCAGAAAGACTCTGCCCGTCGGCGGACAATGACAAACCATCAAACGTCAGCCCCAGAACGCCATTTCCTTTACCCAGCTGCTCAGACCATACCCCGTCTGTCAGCTCAAGCACAAAATCCGATAAGCCGGTCAGTGCAACCGGCAGCACAAGAGACCCACTGACTGTGGCTGTCATGCTGCCTTGCGCAAGCACCGCTTCAGTCTGCCAGAAGGCCAGTTGCATACGCTGAGCTGGCGCGGCCGCATTCCACAAACCCAACTCCGCAAAATGGATCCGTTGCCGATTTACCATTTTGAGATCCGCCTGCATGCGCGCAACCTCACCGACCCGTGGATGCAACAGTACGTCCAGGCGTCCCGCAAGATGATCCGAATGACGCAGTAGCCCGTCTAAATTGAATTGTAACGGCTGGTCGCCCATACCACGCAAGCGCCAGCCTTGCGCAGCCTGCTCAAGATGAACCTCAGCACCCGCAACAACCAGCGTATGGGGAACCCAGGCACTGCGAAAAATGCTCTCGAGGACATCCAGCTCAAGTTCCATGCGCGCAATCTGGCCTGCCGGGAAAACCACACTCTCGACAGAGACTCTGGGGTTTAGACCGCGCCAGTCGCCGCGCAACCCCGCCACTGAGATATTCTGTGTCTGCAATACCGCATTGAGTTCGTCTTCAAAGACATGCAGTACTGCCATGGAGAAACGCCCCCCAGCCTGCAGGATCGCCATCAACACCAGCGTAAACGTGACAAAGACAAACAGCGGTCGCAGTACCACACGAGAAAAACGTTGGGCAAACGATGGTTGGGGTTGGGTGGACATTAGAAGTGCGACGCGGCTGAGTTTACCGGGCGACGTTCTGCACCAGCACTATGTCAAATTGTCCTTCCGGATAGCTGGGCTCAACCTGTATGCGAATCTCACGCTGGATATTTTCGGACAACGTCGCCAGATATTGCGCATCTTCATCCAGTAAGCGATCTACTACCGCTTCTGTTGCGCGAATCAGATAATCTCCTTCCGGCGTCTTGTGACGACAGCGCGCCTGATAGTCCTGAGACAGCGCGCGCAGCACCTCTACGCACGTGGATTCAGCAGTGCGAACCAGACCGTAACCCTCACACTGACTGCAAGGTGCGCACATGCTCTGTGCCAGCGATTCACGGGTACGTTTGCGACTCATCTGCACCAGTCCGAGGGAGGAAAAACCTTCAATACGTGTTCTCGCCGGATCAGCTTCTACGGCTTTCTCCAAAGCCCGAAGCACCTGTCGCTGATGCTCCTCATCTTCCATATCAATAAAATCGATAACAACAATGCCACCCAGATTACGTAATCGCAGTTGCCTCGGAATCGCCGCTGCCGCTTCCAGGTTGGCTCTGAACACAGTTTCTTCAAGACTATGTCCACCCAGAAAACCGCCGGTGTTTACATCTACACTGATCATCGCCTCAGTTTGCTCGATGACAATGCTGCCGCCCGATTTCAGGCAGTGTTTGGGTTCGAGCGCTCTGGACAATTCATCTTCGACACCATGACGTTCAAACAGAGGCCGCTTCTCGGTGTAACAGTGCAAACGCTCCGCATAGCCAGGAATAAACTCATCGACATAACTTCGGATTCGAGCAAAGGTGTGTGCATCATCAATCATAATGCTTTCGGTTTGTGCACCGGCGAGGTCACGGATCATACGCGTATGCAAGGGTAGCTCTTCGTAAGCCAGCGACGGCGCCCGCGCCCCCTTAACACGCTCTCCGATGCGCAACCAGATCCTCTGCAGCAGACGCAGATCTGACGCAAGCTGGGCCTCGTCGGCCGCATCAGCAGCAGTTCGAGCAATCACCCCGCCACCGATATCGTATGTGTTCTTCACCCCTGCCAGTATTTCTCTGAGGCGCTCGCGCTCGTTTTCATCATCGATGCGCTGAGAGATACCAATGTGACTTTCGTTGGGCATCAGAACCAGATACTTGGAAGCCAGAGCAAGCTGGGTGGACAACCTGGCGCCTTTATTGGCTATCGGGTCTTTTTCAATTTGCACCAGCACAGACTGGCCTTCATGCAGCAGGTCACGAATATCCGGTTTGGCAGCCGGCTCCTCGTTTTGCGCCGTAAATATACGCGGACTGTCTATATCTCTGGCGTGCAGGAACCCGGGACGCGCCAGACCAACATCAACAAACGCCGCCTGCATACCGGGAACAATCCGTTCCACCTTACCCAGATATATGTTGCCTGTGACGCTATAGCCTGCTGAACGGGCGATATGGATTTCCTGCAGCAGACCATGCGCAACCAGGGCCACCCTTGTTTCAAACGGGCTGACATTAATCAGTAATTCTTCTGCCATCTTTCCGCGTACTCCAGGTGTCGATGTTGAGCGCCTGCAACAGATATTCCATACGTTCTATAGGCAAACCCACCACTGCGCTGTAGCTACCTTCCAACCGCTGCACAAATATACCCCCAATCCCCTGAATACCATAACCACCCGCCTTATCTGCGGGTTCTCCGGTATGCCAGTAACGCTGCGCCGTCTCAGCGCTGATTTCACCGAAATGAACCACCGCACCAACCACCTCACACAGTGTCTGCACACCATCACATACGGCAACGCCAGTTAACACCTGATGGCGTCGTCCGGCCAGACGCAGGAGCATATCTACACCTTCGGTTAGACCACAGGGTTTGCCAAGAATTTCATCATCAATGGTCACTGTTGTGTCTGCACCAATGCTCACAGCACCCGGTTCAAAACCCGCTTGCGCCTTGGCCTTTGCCAACCGCGCAACATAGGCTGCAGGTTGCTCGCCCGGGTGCACGGTTTCATCCACATCGGTGGGCCGAACAGTGAAGACCAGGCCCATCTGTTCAAGCAGTTGCGCTCGACGCGGAGAGGCTGAAGCGAGGATCAACGGCCTGTTTAAATGCTCACCCACGCCTATTCCACACGAATGCCGGTGCGAATCCGCAGCATCAGCAGGAATAAAAACGGCCATAAACACATGGTCACCAGCGGTGAGGTCAGCACAGACCAGCCCCAGGCGCGCTCACTGGCAAGTCCAATGGCAAAAACACGTAAAAACTCAGCGCTCAAGGCCAGAGCAAACACCAGCATGGCCTGCTGCAGGACCGAATACATACGCACCCGTTCAAAAAAACGCCAGGCAACATACGTGACACCAGCAAGCACAAAGCCATTCAGGCCCAGCGGTTCCGCATACAGCACATCAACCAGCAACCCCAGAACCCAGACCGCAATCAAGCCAACACGATGGGGTAATTCGATCGCCCAGAAAAACAGGACCAGCAGCAGCCAGTTGGGCCGCAACCACGCCAACCAGGCTGGTGCCCACTCAGGCAGGTGGAAAACGCCCAGAATCATAGCCGCCAACAGACTCAATCCAATGACCCAGCCGCCATTGCCCGGGTTCAAAGTGCTGGCTCCGGAAGCTGACCTGGTTGCTCTTCCTGTGCTTGGGATTGTTCTGCTTCTACAGCAGGGTCCTGTATCGGATTCGGACCAAACACCACCAGCACATGACGCGAGCGATCCAGCGCTGCGGTAGGGCGCAGCAGCACCTGGGCATAAGCTGAGGTAGCTTCAACGACGACAGAAACCACTGTGCCGACGGGATATCCCGGCGGGAAACGCCCCCCTAAACCAGACGTTTCAAGCAGATCACCTTCAACAATATCGGCTGTCACCGAAACATTTTCTAGGACCAGAGAGTCCACTTCACCGGTGCCACCGGCTATGCCACGCACCCCATTACGATTAACCCGCACCGGCACAGCATGATCCGGGTCATTAACCAGCAGGACGCGGCTGGTGAAACGACCCACTTCAATGACCTGGCCGAACAGGCCTTGAGCGTCTAACACCGCCAGACCGGGTTTCACGCCAGCACTTGAGCCTTTATCAATAATGATCTGGAACGTATTGCTATCAGGGACGATGCCCACCAGTTCAGCGATCAGTACTTCATACGGCAAACGACCTTGAGAGCCCAGCAGGCCACGCAATCGATCATTCTCTGACTTCAAAGCCACGTACTGTTGCGATATCTGTGACAGCTCCAAGATCTGTCGTTCCAGCTGCTGATTTCGCACCAGCAGCTGATCCTGAGTCGCCACCACATCGCTCAATGCACCACTGAGCAGATAGGGCGACTCCGCCAGCAGATAAACCGGACTGACCATACTGGAAATAAAGCCACGCACCGGATCAAGCACGCGGGTGGAAGATTCAATCACAATGAGCAGGGTAGACAGCAGGCCGAGGCCAAACAGGAGGTAGCCTGCGGCAGAATTACGGACAAATAGCGCCTTAATGGTTTGACCCTCTCATTGCCCGCACGACTCTTGATCGTACGACTGTTTTTTGTCGTACGACGCTGATGCGAGGTTTACGCGGTAGACAGTAAGTCTGCGTTTCCTGCTGCATCCATGAGCTCCAGGGCTTTACCGCCACCGCGTGCAACACAGGTCAACGGATCTTCAGCAATAATCACCGGCAACCCGGTTTCCTCTGCCAGCAGGATATCCAGATCCCGCAGCAGCGCACCGCCACCGGTCAATACCATGCCGGTTTCGGCAATATCTGAGGCAAGTTCTGGAGGACACTGCTCCAGAGCACTCTTAACCGCCTGCACAATCATGGACAGGGGTTCCTGCAGGGCTTCAAGAATTTCATTGCTGTTCAAGGTAAAGCTGCGTGGTACACCTTCCGCCAGGTTGCGGCCGCGCACATCAATTTCACGAATGTCTTTCTGCGGGTAAGCCGCCCCGATTTCCTGCTTGATCCGCTCGGCCGTGGCCTCGCCAATCAGGCTGCCCTGAGTGCGCCGCACGTAGGCCACAATCGCTTCATCAAACCGATCACCGCCAACCCGCACGGTATCTGATAACACCACACCGTTGAGCGAGATGATGGCGATTTCAGTAGTGCCACCGCCAATATCCACAACCATGGTACCTACCGCTTCCTGCACCGGCAGCCCGGCGCCGATCGCCGCAGCCATGGGCTCTTCCACCAGGCGCACGTCGCGCGCACCAGCAGATAACGCACTTTCGCGGATGGCGCGACGCTCTACTTCGGTGGATTTGCACGGCACACACACGAGCACCCGCGGGCTAGGACGGATGAAAGAATTCTCGTGGACCTTGTTGATGAAGTACTTGAGCATCTTTTCTGTGACCAGAAAATCTGCTATCACACCGTCTTTGAGCGGACGAATCGCGGTTATATTACCCGGCGTTCGCCCCAACATCCGTTTAGCATCGAGACCTACCGCAGCAACACTCTTCTGGTTACCCTGCGTACGAATGGCAACCACCGAGGGTTCGTTTAGTACAATACCCTGATCGCGCACATATATGAGTGTGTTAGCTGTACCGAGGTCGATAGACAGGTCGCGGGAAAACAGACCGCGAATATTCTTGAACATCTATAGTTGGACTCAACCTGAAAGCGCAATTCTATGCATTCCCAACTAGAAAAGCACGGCCTCAAGCCTGGAAATATCGAGATGCGTGGCATAAGGTTCGCGCCGCAGTTGAACGAGTGAGACAAGAGCATGGATGACGAGGACAAAATCAATATTCCACACCTGGCTATGCTTGCCCGCCTGTCCCTGGATGCCGAGGCAACAGAGCGCGCTGAACACGAACTGCACAACATCATCGCGATGATCGATCAGATGCAGGCCGTGGACACCAGTGACGTTTTACCGATGGCCCACCCGCTGGATGCGCACCAGCGCTTACGCAGCGATGAGGTGACCGAACAGGTCGACCGGGAACGTTTTCAACGCAACGCGCCGGCAACAGCAGAAGGCTATTATCTTGTCCCGAGGGTGGTGGAATGAGCCTGCATCCATTTGTCACCGTCACTGAGCTGCGCCAGGGACTTGCCTCTGGTGAATACAGCGCCGTCGAGCTCACACAGTATTTCCTCAATGAAATTAGGCGACAGCAGCCCACCAGCAACGCCTTTATCACGGTGGATGAACAGGGCAGCCTGAATGCGGCCGCTGCTGCTGATGCACAAATAGCTGAAGGTCAGGCAGGTGCGCTGACCGGCATTCCAATGGCGCACAAGGACGTCTTCTGCACGAACAACGTCCTGACCACGTGTGGTTCACGCATGCTGGAGAATTTTGTTGCCCCTTACGACGCTACGGTTGTGCACAACCTGCAATCAGCGGGCATGGTTTGTCTGGGTAAGACCAACATGGACGAGTTTGCGATGGGGTCGTCGAACGAGAACAGCGCTTTCGGTCCGGTAGCTAACCCCTGGCATGCAGACCATGTACCTGGTGGTTCTTCCGGCGGATCCGCAGCAGCCGTCGGCAGCGGCCAGATTCCAGTTGCTACGGGTACCGACACTGGCGGTTCAATTCGTCAGCCCGCCGCTTTCTGCGGCATCACGGGGTTAAAGCCAACATACGGGCGGGTTTCCCGCTATGGCATGGTTGCGTTTGCTTCCAGCCTGGATCAGGGCGGACTGTTTGCACACACAGCGCAGGACATTGCCCTGGTGTTAGGCAGCATGGCCGGTTTCGATGCAAAAGACTCAACCAGCGCACAGCGACAAGACAACTGGCTTGAAGAGATTGCACAGCTGGGCATCCCGCAAACACCAACAAACCTCAAAATTGGGCTGCCAGCTGAATATTTTCAGGCCATGAGCGACACGCAGCAGCTGGATGACGTACGCAGAACTCTGGAAAAACTCGGGCACACCTGTGTTGAAGTCGCGCTGCCAAACACACAGATGGCAATTCCCGCCTACTACGTGGTAGCCGGCGCAGAAGCGTCGACTAACTTGTCACGCTATGACGGCGTGCGCTTTGGCCACCGCTGTGAAAACCCGCAATCACTGGAAGATCTGTACCAGCGCTCGCGCAGCGAAGGCTTTGGTGAGGAGGTCAAACGCCGTATTCTGACCGGAACCTATGCGCTGTCCGTCGGCTACTTCGACGCCTACTACCTGCAGGCGCAGAAGATCCGCCGCCTGATATCTGACGACTTCAGCAGCGTCTTCGGTCAGGTAGACCTGCTGCTGACACCAACCGCGCCGGGTCCAGCATTTGCTGCCGGTGCCTTGAAGCAGGACCCGGTAGCCATGTACCAGCAGGATAAATTCACCGTGCCTGCCAGCCTTGCGGGCCTGCCAGCCCTGTCCATGCCCTGCGGTTTCAAACAGGGACTGCCACTCGGCGCGCAGCTGATTGGACCTGCTTATCGAGAGGATCTGGTATTGGGATTGGCGAGAGATTTCCAGCAGGTCACTGACTGGCATCAACAAACACCCGCCGCTACACCGGGAGACCGCACACTATGAATTGGGAAGCGGTCATCGGCCTGGAAATTCACGTCCAGCTGGCTACGCAAAGCAAAATCTTTTCCGGTGCATCCACTGAATTTGGTGCCGAGCCAAACGCCCAGGCTTGCGCGGTAGACCTTGGCCTACCGGGTGTACTGCCCGTACTCAACGAAGCCGCCGTAGCAATGGCGGTCAAATTCGGTCTGGCCATCGGTGCACAGATTAATCTGCACTCGGTATTTGATCGCAAAAACTATTTTTATCCGGACCTGCCTAAGGGTTATCAGATCAGCCAGTTCGAAACGCCCATTGTCGGTTTTGGCGAAGTCGAACTGCTGCTTGAAGATGGACAGCAGCGACGCGTTGGCGTCACCCGCGCGCACCTTGAAGAGGACGCTGGTAAATCCGTGCACGATCTGTTTCCCGGACAGACCGGTATCGATCTGAACCGCACCGGCACACCGCTACTGGAAGTGGTGTCGGAACCGGACATGCGCAGCGCAGCAGAAGCCGTGGCCTACTTCAAAAAAATACACGCGCTGACCCGTTATCTGAAAATCTGCGACGGTAACCTGGCAGAAGGCAGTATGCGCTGCGATGCCAACGTGTCCATCAGACCCGTCGGACAGGACAGTTTTGGCGAACGTACGGAAATCAAAAACATCAACTCCTTCCGCTTCGTCGAACGCGCCATTAACCACGAAATCCAGCGTCAGATTGACGTGTTGGAGCACGGCGGAAAAATCGAACGCGAAACACGTCTGTACGACCCGGATAAAGATGAAACCCGCTCCATGCGCGGCAAAGAACTCAGCGCCGATTATCGCTACTTTCCGGATCCCGACCTCTTGCCGTTAGTCTTCACCGAAGCATTTGTTGAAGATATCCGGGCGCAGCTTCCGGAACTGCCTGAGGCGCGTCAGCAACGTTATTGCGAGGCTCTGCAGCTCTCACCCTACGATGCCGCATGGCTGAGCAACGACCCTGATGTTGCCAATTTTTTCGATGCCACAGTGGCCGTTTGCAGCAACGCCAAGCAGAGTGCGAACTGGATCATGGGAGAGCTGGCTGCTGTTTTGAACAAGGCCGATCTCGACATCACCGCAAGCCCTGTTTCGCCCCAACAGCTTGGTCAACTCATTGCCCGCCTCGACGATGGCACACTGTCTTCAAAGACGGCAAAAACTCTCTTTGACGCCTTACGTACAGACGAAGCAGAAGTCGACGTGTTGATCGACAGATTAAACCTGAAGCAGATGAGCGACAGCGGCGAACTGGAAACCATTGTTGATCAGGTGATGGCCGATAACCCCGCACAGCTGGAACAGCTGCGCGGCGGCAAAGATAAGCTGTTAGGCTTTTTTGTCGGGCAGGTGATGAAGCTGACCCAGGGCAAAGCCAACCCACAACAGGTCAACGAGATTATCCGCGGCAAACTTTGAAACTCAGCGCAGTTTACTTTTTGTGCTGAAGCATCTCTTCGGCCGCGCGTAACACGTCGCGCCGACTGATCTGACCGACCAGCCGACCATTGCTGACAACGGGGAAGCGTCTACGTCCCTCATGGATGAAGCGTTCAGCCAATGTATAAATGTCCGTATCCGGCGCAACCACTTCTGCGGGTGCATTCATGAAATCACCGACAATCCCCATAGATTCATCGTAGTAACTGTCCTGCACTATGACCTGCATGATATCCACTTCGGAAAGCACGCCCACCAGGTTGCCATCGTCGTCCACCACAGGTGCACCGGAAATTTTTTCTTTTAACAACACGTCCATGGCCGCTACCACATTGGTATCCGCCTTAAACGTAATCAAACGGGTAGACATGTATTCTTTGACTTTGAGCGATCTCACTGATTCCCCTTCAACTTCAGATGCTTACCCCTTCACCCTGCACAACCCTGGAGACCGTGTAAACGCATATCTCTAGAACCAAGAGCTATTAAAAAATGTTCTTTAAAAACAGAAGTGGTCAATCTGACGGAGTAGCGCGCTAACCCACGCAATAGTAAGCTCTGTATGTTGTTGTAGACCAAAAATAAGGGGGGACACCTTGAGCGAACAGCCATTACCCGCGGTACCTTTTCTGAAGATACCTGAAGGCGGAGATCCATATCTGGAAGGCCACAAATGCGGCCATTGCGGCGCCACATTTCTCGGTGAGCGCAGCGTGTGTTCAAAATGTGGGGCGCGTGACCAGATGCAGACCGTAAAACTGCCCAACAGCGGCAAACTGTATTCCTATTCGATTGTGCATCGATCATTCCCAGGCATCGAAGTGCCGTATATCAGCGCTATTGTTGATCTGGATGATGGCACTGCGATCAAAGGTAACCTGATTGGTGTAGATCCGGATCCTGCCAACATCGAGTTCGACATGCCCGTCGACGTTGTCTTCGATGATGCGCTGGGCCGCAAAGACCGAGACGGCAATGCCTACCTGGCGTACTTCTTCCAACCTAAAGCTAGCTAACAGGAGATTCTCATGACAGACGCATACATTGTTGGCGTAGACATGATCAAGTTCGGTCGTTTTCCGGACAAAACCGTACCGCAGATTGGCGCTCAGGCAGCCCTTATGGCACTGGACGATTGCGGCCTTACTATTCAAGACATGCAGGCCTTGTATTCAGGCAACCTCGGCCAGGCTTCCGGCATGGTCGGGCAGCGCATTCTGCAGGAAATCGGCCAGACGGGTATTCCTGTTGTTAACGTCGCTAACGCGTGTGCCACCGGCGCAACTGCGTTTCGCGAAGCCTGGGCCTCTATCAAAGCGGGTCTGTATGACTGCGTTCTGGCAGTCGGTGTGGAGCAGATGGGTAAAGGCCTGCTCGGCGGCGCTGGTGGCGCTACCGGCATTTCAAAAGAAGGGCTGTTAGGTTCTGGAACCATGCCTGCCGTTTTTGCCGAAGCAGGTATGGAACACGCACGGAAATATGGCACCACTTTTGAGCAGTTCGCCAAAGTGTCGGTGAAAAACCACCACCATTCGACCTTGAACCCTAAGGCGATGTATCAGATCGAAACGCCACTGGAAACGGTGATGAACGCGGAAATGATTTCGTACCCGAACACCAAACTGATGTGCTCAGTGAACGTGGACGGTTCCGCTGCTGCCGTATTGTGCTCAGAGAAAAAGGTCAAAGAACTGGGCCTGATGGACCGTGCAGTGAAAGTGCGTGCATCAGTCATGGCGTCGGATCCCTGGCAGGAGCGCGACCTGGTTATGCCGGATGTGAATTCCTGCACTCGCAAGGCGGTTGCCGACGCATATGAAATGGCAGGTATTGGCCCGGAGGACATCAACCTGGTTGAGTTACATGACTGTTTTGCGACTGCTGAAATTCTGCACTACGAGAACCTCGGTCTATGTGGCGAAGGTGAAGCCGGACGCATGATTGACGAAGGTGAGGTTGCGTTGGGTGGCAGAATTCCAGTCAACGTTTCAGGTGGCTTGCTCTCGAAGGGACACCCGCTGGGAGCAACCGGCATAGCCAACATCTACGAAGTCAGCACACATCTGCGCGGCGAAGCGGGTGCACGTCAGGTTGAAGGTGCACGCTTTGGCATGACCCACGTGATTGGCCTGGGTTCCGCCTGCGGCATTCACATTCTAGAAAAAGTTTAACCGACCGCTGAACTGCACAAACGCCGGGCGTGATTATCACGTCCGGCGTTTTGTTATACACCCCCAGCTAAACCAAGAGAATATCCGCATGCGTATTGGCGTGGTCAGCGATACCCACAATAATCTGAAAAACGTCGCTAAGATTGTTGAACTGTTCAACGCAGCAGACGTAGATCACGTGATCCATACGGGTGACATCACGCAGGCCAAAACCATCAGTGTATTTGCTCAACTAAATGCGCCCATGTCCGGCGTGTTTGGCAACAATGACCAGGAACGTGACACCCTGGAAGCGGCCATTGTCGAACATGGTTTTGACTTTCATGAGCCTCCATTTACGCCAATCTGGGCCGGACGCAAACTCATTGTGGTGCATGACCCATTGGAGTTTGAAGGTCACCTGAGCCAGGATCACGAACTCGCCCTGCACGGCCATACGCACCTGTATCGGCACGAACAGTGGGGCCAACAGACGACAATTTTTAACCCAGGTGAATGTGCCGGCCACATGCAGGGCTACAATGCCATCGGCATTGTGGATCTGATTACCCTGCAGACCGAGTTGCTGCGCTTTTAATCTTGAGCTGATGGAACTGACCGTTGCGTAGCTCAAATACACGGTCCGCGGCCGCTGCAAACCCCCAATCATGAGTGACAACGATGCGGCTGCAGTTAAGCTTGCCAACCAGAGCCTGAATATGTCTGACACTGCCCTGGTCGAGATTTGCAGTGCACTCATCCAGAAACAGATAGTCGGGCTCACGATAAAGCGCACGTGCCAGTATCAGACGCTGCATCTGCCCGGTAGAAAGCCCACTACTGAGCTCACCAATTGGACTAAGGTGCTGCAGCGGCAGCTGCTCAACAACCTCACGCATCCCCACCACTTCCAGACAAGCCAACACACGAGGAAAGTCAGGCGCCTCAAACAAAGTAATGTTCTCCATGATCGTGCCACTGAAAAACGTATCACCCTGCATGACGCAGGCACTGGAACGGCGCAGGGATTGAATGACAGGACCACGCAGTGGGCGCCGCCCCAGGAACACCTGGCCCGTACACGGTCCCACAAAACCCATCAGCATTTTCAACACGGTTGTTTTTCCTGTGCCTGAATCGCCGACAATGGCAATCCATTCTCCCGGTGAAATCTGCAGATTTGCCTGCTGCAACAACCACGGGTCACGCTCGTCATGACGGAAGCCCACGGCATCCAGCCGTAAATCGTGCACCACTCGGGTCTCTACTGACTCCGCGCCTGCCCCACCATCCAAGGTTTGCGACTCAGACTCTGTGAACCAGATATCTGCAAGACGATCAAGATGGGTTGTCATAGCCCGCAGATTGAGCCACTGGTCAACAAGGCTTCGCAGCCGCTCGGTAAAATGGCTGCGATAACTTAAAAACGCAAACAGCATGCCGACGGTCAAGCTACCCGCCAGCACCGCATGCGCGGCCAGGTAAATCACTACTATCAGTTCCGCGCCACCCACAAAAATGGCGCCTGCGCCAAGGCCCAGTTGAGTCTGTTGCAGATCCAGCGCGTGTTTCAGTGATTTGGCGTGCAGGTTCTGCCACTGAGACAAACGGGTATTTTCCTGCTGGTAAGCTTTGACGTTGAAAATGGAACGGATACTTTCCATCAGATGCGATTGCTCCTGCGCCTGTGCAACCACCACGCCAAGCGTCTGTTGACGCAAACGCCCTACCGCCAGCATCTGTAACAGTAGAAAAATGCTGTGTGTTGCCAACACAACCAGCGCGATTGCAGGATGATAAACAAACAGCACAAGCAGACTGAGCAGCACCATAACTGCATCCACCAGCATCACCGCTATACCCTGAGTAAAGAGGTCGCGTACGGGTTGCAGTGACGCAAACCTGGATACCACATCACCCACATGGCGCGATTCAAACCACCTGTCAGGTAGCCGCAACAGGTGTTGCAACAGATAGCCACCCAGATAAAACGACAGCGTAAAACCTAACTGGAGGCTCACCAGACCGCGAAGCAGGTGTGCGGCCACGCGCAGTAACAACAACAGAGCAAAACCCATACACAAAACACTGATCATCGCTTTGTCACCGCTGAGCAGAGCGTCATCCACCGTCCACTGGACATGCCAGGGTCCCAGCAACACCAGTGTTTGCAGCGCCAGAGTAAGCAGGACCAGCAGATAAAGCTGTCCGCGGCCACGTTGCAGTAACACCCACAGCTGTTTCAACCCCAGACGAGCGGGCGCGGGATGTGGCCTCATACCACTGCTGTCAGGCCAGAGCTCCAGCGCCACACCCGTGAACTTATCGTTCACTTCCTGCCAGGAGCATGTCAGTCGCCCCAGATTCGGGTCGTGTATCACACAGTCTCTGGCGCGTACCGCAACCAGCACAACAAAGTGTTCCATCTGCCAGTGCAGGATTGCAGGACGCTTCAGTTGCTTCAGCCCGTCAGGTTCACAACGGATGCCGCGCGTTTGTAAACCTATTTGTGCAGCCATCTCACTGATCCCCTGCAGAGACAGCACCTGCCCGGAGCCAGCAAATCGATGACGTAAACTGTACAGATCGATGTCAGCGTTATAGACGTGTGCGACCATGGCGAGACACGCAAGACCACATTCATTGCGCGTGTCCTGCAGATAGACAGGAGGGGTCTTCACAAGCGGCGCCACGCGGCCACAATGGGCTGCAGCAGCCAACGCCACAGTTGCTGATCCTGCAGCACAATGTCAGCTTCAACCAGCATCCCTGCTGGTAGAGTTTCCACCGCGTCAGGCAACACCTGGACATCTACCCATGCCCGATAGATTGGCCTGGTCGCATCTGCAACACTGCTGATCTGGCGCACAACACCCGTCCCAGCGCCAAAACGCTGATAGGGAAAACCACTGAACCGCAAACGCACAGGCATGCTGGGGATTACCCGCCCTGCTGCAGTAGAGGGAAGTGCGAGCAACACCTGATGTTTTGATTCAGTGTCACGGACCAGGGTGAGAGCAGGTTCTCCAGCACTTATCCGTTGACCAACCTGCACCAGCAGATCATCAACTCTCCCCCCAACAGACGCTTTTACCAGCCTGAAATCGTCACGCTGCACGGCAGCCAGTTGTTGTTCCAGCTGCAACACATCCATGTCGTATTCTGCCTGACGCAACAGGGATCGCTGCTGCTGCAGAGCAATACGTGTATCCAGATCCAGGGCTTCAGCGACAAGTGAACTTACATCTCGACGTGCCAACAACAGAGCTTCCTCAGCACGAAAATGCTGTTGATGACTTTGATCAAGATCATGCTCACTCAACCAGCCATCTCGGGCGAGCCGCTGGGCTTTGCGTAATTGTCTGTTGGACAGCTCCAGCTGGCGGGACAACATCAGCGCCTGACCTTGTGCGCTGGCTTGTTGC